>JAABUR0100008044.1_pt1 | contig 12288 bp, 12 predicted proteins | sample 5560091 | NCBI WGS metagenome assembly JAABUR01 (sample SAMN10711879, study PRJNA513375) | rock metagenome | isolation source: Antarctica rocks | place: Antarctica: Victoria Land, University Valley sud
TCGCCTGGACGGCCGAGTTGGATCGGGTGATCGAGGTGGATCCCCACACCGTGGGGGTCAAGAGCGCCAACGGGACGACCACCCTGCTCGCGGACTACGTGGCCCAGCAGACGGGCCACCCCAGCGGCATTGAGACGGTGCGCCGCCATCTGCACGCGGCGGGCTACGTCTGCACGCGGCCCACCTGGACGCTGCGGCGCAAAGCCGAGGAGCAGCCGGAGTGGGCAAAAAACGCCTAACGGTGGAGGGTCTCCTTGCGGCAGCGGCTCTGCCGTCGCCTCCACCGCTGGCCGTGTTGCTCCCTGATCCCACCGTCCAGGACGTGCTCACGCCTGATGATCCCGCGCTGGGTCGGATCCTCGCCCTGCTGCCCCAGGCCGACCTGTACCTCCAGGATGAGGTGCATAGCGCCGTCCATCCCACCGTAACGCGGGTGTGGTGTCGCCGCGGGCGGCGGGGCCAGCGCCTGGTGCACGCCCCGGGCCAGAACGCCAAGAAGGTGGGCTTCGGCCTGGTCGACTGGCGCGACGGCTGGCTGGACGTTGCCCTGGCCGACAAACGGGCCGCTGACCCCTTCCGCACCCAACTGCGCCGGGCGATAGCCCGCTCCAAGGCGCGGGGCCGCATGGCGCTGGTCATCCTGGACAATCTGGGCATCCACACCCCTCGCCGCTCCAAGCTGCTACGCACCCTCTTAGAGGAAGAGGGGGAGCACCTCGTCCTCGTCTACACCCCAGCTACGATCCCGCGAGTAATCGGATTGAATGGCTCTGGGCCGCCTTCCGCGACGCGGTGACCCACAACCATCAGCGGGCCACCTTCGAGGTGCTGCTTCAGGACGCCACCGCCTGGGCTGCGGCTCTCCCCGCAGCCGAGCTCCCGCGGCACATCGGCAGCTCGTACGCCCCGCTGCGGCCCACCCTAGAGGAACAGGAAGAACAGGAGGAGAGCTTGCTCGATGCCGCATGATTTATGGGGAAGCATTTAGTAGTGGCTCGACCAGCCAAGTGTAAAGGGGCGGAAGCAGCATAGCCTCGGTTTGGTCTCTAAGGGACTCGCGGGGAAATATGTAGCCCAATGTAGGTATACTGGGCCATGAAGCCAGAGGGAGTAGCACTGGGGAGAGCACAGAAGAGGGAGAGCACTAAAAAGTCGGGGGGGCCCGGCGCTACCAGCGCGGGGCCGCCGCCGGCCCGCGCCCTCGGGCGACTGGTCGACGCGGAGGCTGGGGTTGTGGCGTGTCGTCCGCACGCGTGTACTTGTAGTAGGTGTTGCGCGAGATGCCCACGATCTCGCAGATCTCACGGACGCTGTGCCGAGGATCCTGCTTCAGCGCCAGGGCGGCTTTCTGCTTCTTCTGGTCCACGCCCTTGGGCCGGCCGCCCGTCCTCCCGCGTGCCCGTGCCGCTGACAATCCCGCGTTGGTCCTCTCGCGGATGAGGGCGCGTTCGAACTCGGCCAGCGAAGCAAAGATGTGGAAGATGAGTCTGCCGCCGGAGGTCGTCGTATCGATATTCTCCTGCAGACTCTTGAAGCCGACCCCCCGGTCACCCAGGGCGCGCACCGTCTCCACCAGATGCGGGAGGGAGCGTCCCAGACGATCAAGCTTCCAGACTACCAGGGTGTCGCCCTTCCGACACTGCGCGAGCGCCGCCATCAGGCCCGGCCGGTCCATCTTGACGCCACTGACCGTATCGGTATACAGCCGCGCACACCCGGCCGCTTGGAGCGCATCGGTTTGCAGGTCTAGATTCTGCTCAGTGGTGGACACGCGGGCATAGCCGATCAGCATCACGATGATCCCTCCGCCTGAGCGTCAGGCAGGTGTGCGACGAAACCCGTCTGGGCTCCTGTTCTTTGGCACATAGATTTACTCGATCAGTTGTATAGTACACGTGAAGGCAGCAGGAGGGTCATTCTGGGGGCGCGGGCGTGGGGGCGAGAGCGTCGCGGAGAAACGACCCTTTGTCTGCACACCGCCGCCCATCCGGTCGCCCTCTGAGGAGGAGCCCCTCATGAGCACCGACAAGATACCGACGCCCATCAGGGTATATCAGCTCAAAGTGGCGCTACGGGACATCAGCCCCCTGATTTGGCGGCGTCTGCTGGTCACTAGCGACACGACCATTGCTCAACTGCATGAGGTTCTGCAGATCGCGATGGGCTGGGAGGACCTGCACCTGCATCAGTTCCGCATCCATGGCAAGGCCTACGGCATCTATCGTGAGGGGGGCATCAGCTTTGTCGACAATCCGCACCAGGTCATGCTGGCCGATTTCAAGCTGCGCAAGGGTGAGCGGTTCATCTATGAGTATGATATGGGCGACTTCTGGCAGCACGACATCCGCCTTGAAGAGGCCCTGCCGCTCGACGCGAGCACGCACTATCCTGTCTGCACCGCCGGTGCCGGAGACTGCCCGCCGGAGGATTGTGGAGGTCCCGAGGGGCACAGAAGCCTGCTGGACGAGCGCTGCTCCTGGTCAGCCGTGCATGACGCCCAGGACGATATGGCCGTGGTCGCACAACGGCTGCTCGATTGGTATCACGGCGGGCCACGGCCCACCTATGCCGACGACGAGTTCAGCGCCGCCTTCGAGCGCATGCGCGACCGCCTGGAGACTGCCCCCATCACCTTCAGCCGTCGCACGGTGAACGCGGCACTCCGCCAGATAAGGACGAGGAAGGAGACACCATGCGCTTCCGCATCCAGCTAGTCGCCATCGAGGACGATGGCACGGAACACCTGCAGGAGATCGCCGCCCTGACTCGTGGTGCGGTCAGCATGGAGACGCTGGGTCTGACGCTGGAGGAGAGCAAGCAGATGCTGCAGACGCTGCAACAGGCTATCACCGAGCAGCAGGTGACTACCTATCTGGCCCATCAGCGTGCATGCCCCCACTGCGGCACGCAGCGCCGCCTCAAGAAGAGCGCCACCGCGCCGTTCCGCACGCTCTTTGGCCTGGTGGCTGTCCCTAATCCACGGTGGTATCAGTGCGCCTGCCAACCACACGAGGAGAAGACCATTCGCCCTCTCACGGCTCTCCTGCCCGCCCGCACCAGCCCCGAACTGCTCTATCTGGAGACCAAGTGGGCGGCCCTGGCGTCCTATGGTCTCACCGTGACGATCAAGCACGACGTCCTGCCGCTCGACCGGAAGCACAGCGCGGTCACCGTGCGCAACCATACGCTCCGCGTGGCACGGCGCAAGGAGCAGATGCTGGGGCCGGAGAAGGCGATGTTCGTGGACGGCTGCCAGGCCGAGCGGGACCGCCTTCCGATCCCTAATGGCCCTCTCTCGGTCGGTCTCGACGGCGGGATTGTGCGGGCGCGGAGGGGCGCGTGTGGCGAGAAGACGCTGAATCTGTTCGAGGTGCTTGTGGGCAAGAGCATCCTGGCCTTCCGCCGCGACGATCCCGTGGATGTGCCTCCGTCGAGTAAGTGCTTCGCTCTCGTGCGACGTGTTGATACCAAGCCCAAGCGCCGGCTCTTCGAGGTGCTGCAGTCGCAGGACATGCAGGCCAACCAGCAGATCACGTTCTTTTCTGATGGTGGTGACACCGTGCGCACGCTCCCTGAGTATCTCCATCCCGAGGCGGAGCACATTTTAGATTGGTTTCATGTCACGATGAAGATCACGGTGCTGCAGCAGTGTGCGCGGGGACTCACCCAGGCAACAGCCAGCGAGGCCGCTGACGAGCGGAGCTTGGAACGCCGGTTGGAGAGTGTCAAACACTATCTCTGGCATGGCAACAGTGCCCGCGCACTGGAGAATCTGGAGGACCTGGACACGGATCTTGACACCTGGGGGTGCGATGAGGACGGCGAGAAGCAGCCCCAGCCCGATAGCGCCGCCGCGGCGCGGATGCTCACGTATGTGCGGGAGTTGGCCACGTATGTCACCAATAACGCCGCGTTCATCGTCAACTACGGGGAGCGGTATCGCAACGGAGAGCGGATCAGCACGGCCTTCACCGAATCAACAGTCAACCAAGTCGTGAGCAAGCGGATGGTCAAAAAGCAGCAGATGCAGTGGACGCCCGAGGGGGCTCATCTGCTCCTCCAGGTGCGCACGCAGGTGCTCAACGATGAGTGGGACGACACCTTCCGCACCTGGTATCCCAGCTTCCGCCCGGTGCAGACGCCGGCCCCAGCGGCACGAGCAGCCTGACTCCCCGACTTTTTAGTGCTCTCCAGATACGGGTGTGCTTGTGCCGCCGATCACAGCAGTGAAGAGCGCCGATCTGGCCAAGATTGCTGTAGTAAGGGCTAGAATCTGAAGTTCCCACCTGTCGCCAGGCTGCCTACGTCGTTGACAGGGTAATGACGTAGTGCCCGCTCGACCCTCGATTCGACGCTTCGACTGCCCCGTCTCCTGAAAGAGATACGTGGCCTACGTCGAATACGATGATGATCAAGCTGTAGATAGCCCGCCAACGACGTGCAGAGAACGCCGAACGGGCATCGGCGCATACGTGGAAGATGGTCGTTTCAGCACCCTCAGATTTTGGTCCTTATCACAGCATCAGAGCCTCGTTTATGGCCCTTATCACAGCATCAGAGCCTCGTTTATGGCCCTGCAGGGCTTAGACACATTTTCTGTTCGACTACTACTTGACCCCCGAGACCACAACGCTGCGCCAGTTGGCCCAGCGGGTGACGCGCGCGGTGGCCGTGTGCCGGCCCGCCGCCGCGGACCTGAGGGCGGCGCACGACAGGCTGCGTCAGATCGCCGCGACGTTAGGCTACTCCGCGGCGGTCGCCGTGGCCCCGCAGGCTCACCCACCTCTGCCTCCGCGCAGCAGCGCCCAGGTGCGGGCCGAGATGGACGCCTTGCTGGCCTCCTGTCCGCCCTTGCTGGCCTTGTCGTAGTAACGGAACAATTTCGGTCGCTAAGAGCGCCTCGCCGACGTACGGTTTGCCCCTGTATCGCACCTAATTGACGATTAGGTGCGATAGCATCTCGCATCAAACACGTGTCCCAAGAGAGGAGGCTTCCCTACGCGCTGCCTTCCGGCACATCTCCGCTACGTATTATGTGCCATAGCGTGTAGCATATGCCCGCCTTAGCGACCGAAATTGTTCCGTTACTACGACAAGGCCTTGCTGAGCCACCGTCCGGCCCAAGCAGCCTTCCTGGCGGCGTGGCGGCGCCTCTGGCGCACCTGGGGCCCTGAGTTGCTCTTCTGCTACGATATCCCTGCTCTGCCGGCGGACAATCTGCGCCTGGAGAGCCTCTTTGGCCGCTTGCGCCAGCACCAGCGCCGGATCAGTGCCCGTGCCTCCACCCGCCCGCTGCGCGAGGTCGGTCCGTTTCAGGTCCTTTTTGCCGCTGAGAGCGAGGCCGACTTGCTGGCCCAGGTGCGCACTGTGCCCTACACAGAGTATCTCGCCCAGCGGCGTCGGCTGGCGGACGGTGAGGCCGGGAGCCAGGCCCGCCGCCGTCTCCATCGTGGTCCTGTGGATACCGTCACGGCGCTGCTCCAGCAGCATGCTACGCGCCGGGCTGCGCTAGCCGCTCCTCGCCCCTTCCTCTCTTTGGAGCATACTGATTAGACAGTCGGGGCCCTCTAACTGATCATAGCTCCGTTTCTTCTAGTGTGTTGTGTTCACTCTCCTGGGGCTCTTCACTCCCCCTAGCTTGGAAGCGGCCCTGTGTCCTCGTGCCCGTGCTCTCTCGGGTGAGCTGCGCTGGCGGAGGAAGCAAGCGCCGCCGGTTTGCAAGTGCCACCGCTTCCTCGCGGTTATGCACCCCTAGCCTGCGGTAGAGACTCGTGAAGCGCTTCTCCACCGTTGTCTCGTGCAGTTGCAACGTCTCGGCGATCCTCTTGGTAGTCCACCCTTGTGCTGCACCGGTTAAGACCTCAAGGTGTTTCGCAGATAAGATTACGCCCGACAGCGTGCTGCCAGCCAGCTTATCCTCATCTGTCGCCCCCGCGACCTGCGCCTCCCCCTGTTGATGGAAGAACGGAGCCTCCAAGTCGTCGTGGAGAACGGCGAGCATCGCCTCATCCTGTGGCGTGAAGGCATCCCCACTGCGCTTGGGACCAATGCATAACACCGCGCGTATCGTCTGCTCCCGGTCCCTAATCGGCATGATTCGCACCGGCAGGCCCTTGATCTGCTCCACCCAGGACTCCGCGATAGGGGATGCGGTAAGCAGGACCTGCGCCTGCTGGGTGACCGCCTCTAGCACAGCATCGGGAATAGGCTCCCGTGGGTGCCCCTGGATGTACTGCTGATGCGCCATCTGCAGCACGGCAAAGCGCAGATCCAGATCGTCCCCAACCTCACGCAGCAGGGCCGTGCCTCTCTCGTGGGCCTCAGCCAGAAACATTTGTTTATGCAGACGGTGCAGAGCGGCCAATGGCTCATAGGTATCGGGTAGCAGGAGGCGCTCGGCCTTTCGCACGAGGCGCGCCCACTGCGTCACGAGGAGCACCAGGAGCACGGTAGCGCTCACAGCGAGGGCGGTCCTGGTCCAGCCACCCTGCTGGGGACCAGAAAATAGAAGCAGACCGACGATGAGGGCCACAGTGACAAGGAGCACGCCGTGGAGCACCAGGTGCAGGGTCCGTCGGTACAGCAAGCTAGGCATGTCCAGGAACTCATAACGCACAATGGCCACGCCCACGCTCAGGGGGAACAGCATCAGTGCCCAGATCAGCGCCTCGGGCGGGGCTAGGGGATGCCGTACCAGCACGTTGGGCAGAAGCGCGAACAGCACCAAAGGTGTGAAGCCGCCTACAACGCCGATAGCCACATGGCGTAGCTGCGCGCGCTGCTGCTCAGGCAGGGTCTGGCGCCACAAGACAACGATGCGCCCGCAGGCTGCGAAGATGGACCCTAGGAGGACGCCGCCGCCGGTGAGCTGCACGCCGATGAACAGGGGATCTGGCCACAGCCAGCAGAACGGATACAGCGTCAGGAGGAGGGCAGGCGCCGCCCACAGGAGGGCGCGCCGCCCACCGGCCAACCACAGGCGCGCCTTCGCGCCGACGGGCAGGGCCAGCGCCAGTTCAAGCAGGGCCGACCCCACCAACCGCAGAGCCACGAACTCAAGAGCCAGCGCCCACCCCAGGCCCCGCATCCCCGCCGCTGCCACACCCAGGGCGAGGCCACTCAGCACGCACAGCCGCCACAGCGCCCACGCTGCCCGACCGGCAGGGCTTCTGCCCAACACCAACGCGCCGATGCCCAGGAAGACTAAGCCCAATGCAGCCATCAGCAGGGACAACAGTGGGGGTGGAGTGGGGGCGGCGCTCAGCAGATGGAGCTGGGCGCCGGAGCGCACCGTGAGCGTCAGGGGCCGCCGCCCCGTGCCGTCCCAGCCCACAAGGTGGTCTCCGGGCAGGATATCCGCGCTCCAGGCGGGGCCATTGGGCGCTACCCACGTGACCACGGCCCGACCCGAGGGGGTCCATGTGGTGGAGAGACCGAGATCACCTGGTAGCCACACCGCGGCGGCGACGGCAGCCAGCACGACCAGGCCGCTGGCGAGGGTTGCCCCCAGTGCTAGACGGCGCGTGGGACGCCGGGCAATAGGCTCCATAACGCCTCGGTCCTCGGATATTCACGGTGCAGACGCATGAGCACGTCCGCGGCCTGTTCCAGGTACTGCTGGATCAGCACCCATGTGAGCGTCCTGACGATCTCCCCATCATCAGGGTGCATCTGGGTGAGCAGGACAGGCAGCGTCTTGCGCCCACTGGCGGCATCTTCCCCTAGATCGGCAAGGTCGTCTTCCAGTTGGGCGGCGCAACCCAGGGCGACGCCAAAGTGGCCAGCGAGGCCCACGATCCGCCAGGGCGCGCCGGTAAGCAGCGTGGCGCACTGGCAGGTGGCCGCGACGAGCCTCCCTGAGCGCCGCCGCAGGATGCCACGCACAATCTCAGGCGAGGCCGTAGGCGCCAGGCGCAGGGCGATGTCCTGGCGCTGAGCGGTCAGAGCGCGGCTGCCCGCACGACGTAGGGCTGTGTTAGCGCGCAGCCGACGATCAGCGGGCACGTTCATCTCTAAAAGCAGGTTCTGGCTCAAGGCTAGCAGCGTGTCACTCGCCGCCTGGGTAGAGGGGTCAGGCTCACCGGGCGCCGCGGCGTCTAGCAGATCATAGCCGGCGACCATGCACTCACAGGCAACTGCTGCCGGCAGGAAGAGGTCGCGTGGGGTCTCCGCCACGGCGGCGGTCCAGGTCAGGAAGAGGCGTGACCACACTGGAGCGGCGCTGAAGAGGCGGCCATGCCGGCTCAGCGCACCCTGACACGCCAGGGCGATCGGTTCAGGCAAGCAGGCCGTGCGCAGGAGCTGATGGCCGAACTCACAGGCTGTTAACATCAGCGCCTGCTGGCGGGGGCGCGAACCAGAAGGGGTTGATGTTAACGGTGAGCGGCTGTCCTGAGCGGCGACGTTGCGCCAGTGCGGCCAATGCCCGATCCAGAGTAGGCGTACACGTGGAGGGCACCGGCGCGTGCGGGTCGTCGAGAATGGCGCGGACCCGGTGCGTCAGCGCCTGGAGATCAATTGAGGCTAGTGATGACATGGATGCATCCTTCCTGTTTCATCGTGTAGGGTGTGAGAACCGATGAATTCTGTGCGGTCTTCTGTACGGCTATCTACGTTGCTCCTGTACCGCCCTGATCAACAATGGTGAGCAGTTTGGTTACCACTGCTACTGTACAACACGGGCAGATTCCTGTCTGTCACCCAAAAGTGCTACTTCTGTTGTTATGTCCTCCCTCGGCTCCCTCGACGTGTCTTCGTGCTCACGCAGAGGCTTGATGCGCCACTCGGTGCCTGCCAGGAGCGCACGCAGTCACCTGTGCATCCTAACGGCCTGATCCATCCTCTGGAGACACTGCACTCTTGGTTAGTTCTTGTTCTGCTTGCCCCTCGGCACGGTGATCACCGTGCCGAGGGGCAAAGGGTGCTGCGGGGGGCACGACATGCGCGACGAGGCCCTGCTGCGCGATGCCACGCACAAGGCTGAGTGCATCCATAGCGTTGCTTCATAGGGGGCGACGATCCCTACATTTTGGTGCCATAGAGTCTGGCTCAGGCGGCCTGCTCACGGATCTACGCGCTACAGCCGGGGGCGCCCAGCGACAGTACATGCTCGAACGGAGAGACAGCACCGGCCACCTGGCCGTGCGCCTGTGGGAGCCAACACCAGACGGCCAGCGCGTTTCTGAGCAGGTCCTGCCCCTGGAACCGGACACCAACCATGGTGGCCTGGCCATCTACTTCCACTGCCCCACCCCCGGTACTAGCGCCCTTTATCCTGCTTCGCACCTCAAGAGAGATGCGCGACCCCGCCTCGGCGTTAGCACCACGGCTCCAGGGGGCGACAACGATTCGTACGTTGTGGGGCCATATGCTCGTGCGGCGGCTGACCGCGCTGGTGGCCGCCGGGCGCGGTATGATCACGCACCTAAAAGCCATAGTTGTACACCCCGCCATTGTGGCGCATTTACCAGAGGTGGAGGTTCCACATAGAGCCAGTTTCGCGGCGCTCTATTTTGCACAGGATTGGCCCCCTTCCACGATAGTTCCACGACTTCGTCCACGACTCGTCTACGGCGCGCCGGGTGGCCAGTTCCACGCTCCTGACGGCCCGGCGTGATCACATGATGGGTGACAATTTTGGGACGCGGTGTCTCCCCGGCTGCCGCAGGACTGCGGCGCCTCTTTCATCTCTCCGTACGTCGAGCACCGCCTGGGCGCGCTGCTGAGTCGGCACGTCTAGTAGCGCTGGCCCACGCCGTGGAATACCGCCTTCCCCGGCTCCTCAGGACGCGGTACGCTGCGTCTAGCGGACTCCGGCAACAGTCTAGCGCTGCTCTGGCCAGCAGAGGGAAGATGCCCTGTGACCTCCGCGCCCGCTCTCCGGCCCCACGATGCGCCCGCGCTTCTGTGGCTGGCTCGCCTGCCCTTCCTCAGCGCCCATGACCTGGCCATCGTGCTTGATGTCGCGGATCACAGTGGCGTGCATCGTCGCCTGCGCCGCCTCGCTCAGCTAGGCCTCATCGCGCATGTCGTGCCCTCCAGCGGGGACCTCCAACCCCAGTGGCACTACTACCTCACCAACGCCGGGGTGGTCCAGGCCGCCCATCTGGCAGGCCGCGACCCCGCCGACTTCGCCCGCGACATGCGCCTCACCGACGCGGGCCTGCTGCGCCGCCTCGTCCGTCTGGAGCACCTTGTCTCCTCGCGCGGCTTCCTGCTTGACCTGCTGGCAGCTGTCCGCGACCAGAACGAGCCCGGCCTCGCCCTTGGCGCCTGGCAGGTCTGGCCCCTGCAGTGGTCCTACCGCTGGCGCGACAAGCAGTGCTCCCTCCCCCTCGACGGCGCGGCCGCCCTCTCCCGCCCCACAGCCGCAGGCCTGCGCTGGTCCTCCTTTGTCCTGCTCTACGACGGCGCGGCCCATGTCTCCACTGACGCCCTGCGGCCCCGCCTGCGCGCGCTCCTCCGCGCTGTCCGGGCCTCCTGGTGGCACTATCTGGCCACCGGCGCCGCCTTCCCCACCGTGCTCCTGATCACCCAGGGCACGGCCCGCGCCCAGGACCTGCGCGCTCTGGCTGCCGAGATCGCCCACGACGAGGGCACCAGCGTCCCCGACCTGCTCACCGCCGATGCCGCGGCGCTCGACCTCGCCACGCCCCTGGAGACGCTCTGGCAGGACGCCTGGGGCCACGAGCGTCCCCTTCTTGCCGCGCTTCCCCTCCATGCCCAGCCCGTGCCGGAGCTCCTGGGTTCAGCACGCTCCCCAGGCCCAGCCGACGATAGCCAGGAGGGGGACGACGAGCCCCCGCGCGCGCGTCTTCTGGTGCAGGGTGACCTCATGGACCGGGCCGCCCAGGCCACGGTCCCGCGCACGGCGGGAGAGCGCGCCCTGGTCAGCCAGGCCCTGCGGCCGCGTGAGGTGCGCACCCTCCAGCAGATCGCCACCCAGCCCCTCCTGCTGGCCGCGTACCTGGCCGAACTCACCGACGCCACGGCCCTGGGCATCAGCCGCACCCTCACCACCCTGGAGCGTCATGGCCTGATCGCCTGGGATCTGCCCACCCTCCACGCGGCGCACACCAACCGCCGCTACTTCTGCACGCCCCCAGGCCTGCACATCCTCGCCGCGCGGGTCGGCCTCTCCCCCGCCACTTACGCCGACCACACGGGCAGTGTGGCTGGCGAACTCGTCGCCCGGGCTACCACGCTTCAGAACACCGGTCCCTTCTCTCGAAAAATAGGCTCCCGCGAGGGGATCAGGCAGCGGCAGGAGACAACGTCACCGTATAGCCCAGGCGCTCCAGGCGCTTGGTCAGGCGGTGGGCCACCCGCGTCGCATCCCGGGTCTCGTAGTAGTCCGCCCCGAGTTCGCGGTAGGGCTCCCCGGTCTTGAGGATGTGGTAGATGACCTTGAGCAGCTGATGCATGATCGCCACCAATGCCTGCTGAGCGCCCAAGCGCGCCTTGAGCCGATAGTAGCGTGCCCGGAAGATGCTGCGCCGCTGATGGATGGCCGCCCAGGCCACCTCCCCCAGGATGCGCCGCAGCCACACGTTGCCCTTGGTGGTCGAGCTGGCCAGACGCTTGCCGCCACTCTGCTTGTTGCCCGGGCACACCCCTGCCCAACTACTCAGATGCCCCTCGGTGGGGAACTGCTCCATCTGCACGCCGATCTCGGCCACGATGGCGGCGGCGGCCACGTCCCCGATGCCCGGCACGCTCAGCAGGGCGGCCTGCTGGGCCGCGAAAGGGGCCATGGCCCGTTCCACTTCCCCGTCAAGCTGCTCGATGGTCCGCTCCAGGAAGCGCAGCAGATCCAGACTAATGCGGATGAGCACCCGATGATGCGGCTGCACGCGGCTGATGAAAGCCTGCTCCAGGGCATCCAGCTTGGCGCGCAGCCCCGCTTTGGCCATCTGCGCCAGCGCCGCCGGATCCTCCTCGCCGGCCGCGACAGCTGTCAACATCTGCCACCCGCTCACCCCCACCACATCTGTGGCCACGGCCCCCAGCTTGATGTTGGCCGACTCCAGCGTCTTGAGCAGGTGCTGCACTTCCTTTGCCCGGGCGCGCACCTGCGTGGCCCGATAGCGGGTCAGCTCGCGCAAGGCGCGGATCTCGGCGGGGGGGATGAAGCTGGGCCGCATCAGCCCGTGGCGCAGCAGGTCAGCCAACCACACCGCGTCCCCCACAGCTGAGCGATGGCCACGAACAAGCCGGGGGAGCGCACAGGCCATGCAATGGCGGCCCAGTTGCGGGCCATGGGCGTCCAGCAGGTTGAGGTAGGGCTGC
>JAABUR0100008045.1_pt1 | contig 12285 bp, 11 predicted proteins | sample 5560091 | NCBI WGS metagenome assembly JAABUR01 (sample SAMN10711879, study PRJNA513375) | rock metagenome | isolation source: Antarctica rocks | place: Antarctica: Victoria Land, University Valley sud
CTCGACAACTTCCAGCGCATCGTCGTCGACCCGGCCTCGGTATCGGTCGTCACCTACACCCCGCTGCGGCCCTTCGTCGTGCGGTTCAACGAGCATGGCGACCTGCAGGGGCTCGCTCCGCCCGGTCGCAGCCGTCGGCGCAAAGCGCCCAGCAGCGACGCCGCGGTGGGCGGTGGGGCGGGGTCGTAGGCTCTTGGTCATGCCGATCGTCGTGCACAGCTACGAACAACCCGACAGGTTCATCGCCGGCACCGTGGGTCCGCCCGGCCAGCGGACCTTCTTCCTCCAGGCGAAGGACGGCAACCGCGTGACCAGCGTGGCGCTTGAGAAGCAGCAGGTAGCGATCCTCGCTGAGCGGGTCGACATCTTGCTCGACGAGGCGTTGCGGCGAAGCGGTGGTGAGGCGGTCATCCCAGCGGTGGCGCCGGTCGGCCTGCGTGACGGCGCTCCGTTGGAGCAGCCGATCGTCGAGGAGTTCCGGGTCGGGACAATCACGCTGAGCTGGGACGGTGACGACGGAGTTGTCGTTCTCGAGCTGTTCCCCGTGTCAGAGGTGCCGGCGTCGGCACAGTTCGGCGACGAGGGATCCGACGACGGCGCCGGCGACGAGAACGACGAGACGGAGCCTGAGGCGGACGAGGTTCTGCTGGTCAAGCTCGACCCTTCGTACGCCCGGGCCTTCGTACGTCGTGCGCAGTCGGTGGTGTCGGCCGGTCGGCCACCATGTCAGTTCTGTGGCGGCCCGGTTGATCCCGAGGGCCACCTGTGTCCGCGGGCTAACGGGTTCAAGCGCATTGGAGACTGACAAGGCGCCGACGCCTGAGCTGACCGACGACGACGTCGACGCTGTGCTGGCAGGCGGCGCCTTGACACTCGTCGGTCGTCTGGCGGGGGCGTCGAACGCCTCCTTCTTCGGTCAGGTCGAGCTTGACGCAGTCGCGTTGCCCTGCATCTACAAGCCGGTCGCCGGGGAGCGCCCGCTGTGGGACTTCGCCGATGGCACGCTGGCGGGCCGGGAGAGTGCCGCTCGGCTCGTCTCTGAGGCCGGCGGCTGGCACGTCGTACCTCCCACAGTGCTTCGCGACGGGCAGTTCGGGCCCGGCATGTGCCAACGGTGGATCGATGAGTCGGCGCAACAACTCGCCCTCGTCGATGTCGTCGACGCGGAGTTCGACGAGCCAGGCTGGATGGCTGTGCTGGAGGCGGAGGATGCCGGCGGCCGACCCGTGCTGCTCGTGCACGCCGACGACGAGCGGCTGCGCGACCTGGCGGTCTTCGACGCCGTGATCAACAACGCCGACCGTAAAGGGGGCCACGTCCTGCTGGCGGACGGGCCGGCTGGAGAGGCCGGTCGGCGGCTCTGGGGCTGCGACCACGGCGTGTCTTTCCACGTCGACACCAAGTTGCGCACGATCTTGTGGGGCTGGGCCAACGAGCCGCTGCGGCCGCGTGACCTTGAGTCGCTGACCCGGCTCGTCGGGGCGCTCGACAACGGGCTCGAGGACCAGCTGGCGTCCAGGCTGACTGGGCCGGAGCTGGCAGCGCTGCGGGCCCGGATCGACGTACTCGTCGGCACCGCCGAGATGCCGGTGCCCGACGGTTCGTGGCCCGCGATCCCATGGCCGCCGATCTGAGATCCCGCCGCTAGGCTTCGGCAATGCGCGCTTGGGCTCCGCCGGCTCTGCCGGCCACCGCCCGGGACGTGCTGGGGGAGGCTCCGGTCCTGTCGTTGTACGACGCGCGCACCGGAAGCATCGAGAAGACGAACCCCGCGGAGCAGGCCCGCATCTACGTCTGCGGCATCACGCCCTATGACGCCACTCACCTCGGCCACGCCGCAACCTACATCGCCTTCGACCTCGCCGTCCGGGCCTGGCGCGAGGCCGGCTACCCGGTCCGCTACGTGCAGAACGTCACAAACATCGACGACCCACTGCTGGAGCGGGCTGCTCTGACGGGGGAGAACTGGGCCGACCTCGCCGCCCGTGAGACGCAGCTGTTCCGTGAGGACATGGCGGCGCTGTCAGTCATCCCGCCGGACGTGTACGCCGGGGCCGTGGAGTCGATCCCGCTCGTCGTCGACCTCGTCCAGGAACTGAGAGCCAAGGGGGCCGTGTACGAGGTCGACGCAGACCTCTACTTCTCGGTCGCCGCGGACACCGGCTTCGGTGAGGTGTCAGGGCTGGGCATCGACGGGATGCTCGACCTCTTCGCTGAGCGCGGCGGAGACCCCGACCGGCCAGGCAAGCGCCACCCGCTGGACTGCCTCCTGTGGCAACAGCAGCGCGGCGACGACCCCGCGTGGGAGACTCCGCTCGGCACCGGCCGGCCCGGATGGCACGTCGAGTGTGCTGCCATCGCGTTGCGGCACCTGGGCGCGGGATTCGACCTGCAGGCGGGTGGCAGTGACTTGATCTTCCCGCACCACGAGATGTCGGCTTCCAATGCGCAGGTTGCCAGGCCGAGCGCCCCGTTCGCGAAGGCCTACGCTCACGCCGGGATGGTGGGTTACCAGGGCCACAAGATGTCGAAGTCACGCGGAAACCTCGTGCTTGTCTCGCGGCTGCGGGCTGACGGAGTCGACCCTCGGGTGATCAGGCTGGCGCTGATGAGTCAGCACTACCGCGACGACTGGGCATGGCGAGACGAGCTGCTGCTGGCTGCCTCGGACCGCCTCAGCCGCTGGCAGCAAGCGATGCAGTGCGGCGGGCCGGACGCCCGGGCAACGGCGAACGCCGTACGTGCCGCGCTGGCTGAGGACCTCAACGCCCCGAAGGCGCTGGCGTCTGTCGATGCCTGGGCACAGTCGGTTGAGCCGCACGTCGCCGGCTCAGCGGAGCTGGTCGCGGCCGTCGTCGAGGCTTCGCTGGGAGTGAGCCTCTAGTCGTCAGTACGGCGCTTGAGGTAGCGCTCGAACTCGCGCGCGATCGCGTCTCCACTGGCCTCGGGGAGCTCGGCGGTGTCGCGCTCCTGCTCCAACGAGCGGACGTAGTCGGCTACGTCGGAGTCGTCGGAGGCGAGCTCGTCCACGCCGCGCTCCCAGGCCTTGGCCTCCTCGGGCAGGCCACGCATGTCGATCGGAGCGCCGACGAAGTCTTCAAGCTGCCCGAGGAGCGCCAACGTCGCCTTTGGCGCGGGGGGTTGGGCGACGTAGTGAGGGACCGCCGCCCAGTACGACAACGTCTTGAGCCCCCGTCGATGCGACGCCTCCTGGATCACTCCGACGATCCCGGTGGGTCCGGCGTAGCGAGAAGGCACGAGGCCGTGGCGTGCGACCATCTCGGGGTCGGACGAGATGCCTGTTATCGGCACCGGCCGGGTGTGCGGCACGTCGGCCAGCAGAGCGCCCAAGGTGACGAGCGTCGTCGCTCCTCGCCCGGTGAGATAGTCGAGCGTCTCGTCACAGAAGGCGCGCCAGCGAAGGTTCGGTTCGATGCCGGTGACCAGGATGACGTCGCGCCCCTGGGCTCCGGCGGCGCAGTGCCAAAAGCTCGTGCTGCGCCACGACAGCTCGCGCTGGCCGTCTGAGGTGAACCCGACGTGGGGGCGGTTGACCTGGAAGTCGTAGTAGTCCTCGGGGTCGATCATGGCCAGCCGAGTGGCGCGCCAGGCGACGAGGAGATGCGAGATCGCGTCGCTCGCCGCCTCTCCGGCGTCGTTCCAGCCCTCGAATGCGGCGATCACCACGGCGTCGTGGAGCTCCCGGTCGGCGTCGATGCTGATCACCTCCACAGCGTACGGCGCTGCCCCTGCGCCGTTGGCGAAGGAGCGGATCGACGTTGGGCGCGGGCGGGCCAGGGGCGGGCAGCTCATCGCTACGCTGGCGTGCGATGAGTGATCTGCAGGCCGTGCTCTTCGACATGGACGGCACGATCTGCGACACCGAGTCCGAATGGATGGCGGCCGAGTTCGCGCTGGCACGTCGTTACGGGGCCGAGTGGACCTCCGATGACGGGCTCCTGTTGGTGGGAAACGATCTACTCGCTTCAGGCGCCTACATCCAGCGGCGCATGGGTCTACCGCTGTCAGCCGAACAGATCGTCGAGGAGCTTGTCGATGCGGTACTGAGCTCGGTGGCGGCGCGGGGAGTTCAGTGGCGCCCGGGGGCACTCGAGCTGTTGATGGAGTGCAACGACGCGGGGCTGCCCACGGCTCTGGTGACGATGTCATACCGTCGACTCGCCGAGGCAGTGCTCGCGGTGATGCCGCTCGGGCGTTTCGATGTGGTCGTGACGGGCGATGAGGTCATCTCCGGCAAGCCGGCGCCGGACTCGTATCTGCTCGCCGCCGAGCTGCTCAGCGTCGAGGCGTCGGGGTGCCTGGTCATCGAGGACTCGCCGACGGGTGCAGCGGCTGGCGAGGCAGCCGGCTGCCTGGTACTAGCTGTTCCGCACAATGTTGACGTCCCAGCCGGACCGCGGCGTCGCTTCCTGCCGTCGTTGCTGGGGGTCTCCCTGGAGCAGCTTCGGCTGCTGCTGGTGCAGCGCTGAAGGTGTTGACTCTGTAACAAAACACGCCGATAACCGCCTGCCGACTATCTCGTCGGGCGTTAGGTGGCTAGCATCCTTCTACCCAGCCACATGAAGGTAGGAAATTGATGAACATTCGGCAACTGCGCCGCGGCGTAGCGATGAGCACTTTCGGTGTGCTCGGAGCCATCGCTCTTGCGGCCTGCGGAAGTGATGCACCGTCGGGCGACACCGGCGAAGCGGCAAGTGAGGCGCAAAAGCAGTGCGAAGAACTGCACGCGGCCAGCGCGGATGCTCCCGACAGTGGTAGTGACACGTTCGTGTTCGCTGCGTCGTCGGACCCGGCGATGTTGAACCCATTCTTCGCCTCCGACGGTGAGACGTTCCGGGTGGCCCGGCAGATGTTCGAAGGGTTGGTCGGCACCCAGCCGTGCACGGCAGATCCCGCGCCGTTGCTGGCGACGGAGTGGAGCGGCACCGACGACGGGAAGTCCTACACGTTCACCCTGCAGGAGGGCGTCAAGTTCCACGACGGCACCGACTTCAACGCCGACGCCGTCTGCTCGAACTTCGAGTACTGGCTCAACCAGCCGAAGGGTCCTGCCCAGAGCGAGGACATCACGTACTACTGGATCTCACTCTTCAAGGGTTTCGCCGACAGCGAAACCCCGAGCGTCTACGACTCGTGCGAGGCGACCAGCGACACCGAGGTGACGATCAACCTGACGGAGCCTTTCGCCGGATTCGTCCCGGCGATGTCACTGCCGGCGTTCGCCATGCAGAGCCCGACCGCGATCGAGAAGTACGGCCAGGTGGCCGATGGCGAGGACCCCACCACCAGCGAATACGCGCTGAGGCACCCGACCGGCACAGGCCCCTACCAGTTCTCGGAGTGGAACCGCGGCGAGGATGTCCGCCTCACCGCGTTCCCGGACTACTGGGGTGAGAAGGCCAAGACCCCGAACGTCGTCATCCAGACGATCGAGGACACCGGCGCCAAGCGCGACGCCCTCAAGAGTGGCGGCATCGACGGCTACGACCTGGTGGCGCCTGGCGACATCGCGGGCTTGGAGGACGCCGGGATGCAGATCATCAACCGGCCAGCCTTCAACATCTTGTACCTCGGCATGAACCAGGCTCAGCCGCCGCTGGACGACCCGCTTGTCCGGGAGGCGATCGCCCACGCCATCGACAAAGAGGCGATCGTGGCGCAGACGCTGCCGCCAGGCTCGGAGGTGGCCAAGGAGTTCGTCCCACCGATCATCAACGGCTACACCGAGGACGTGACGGAATACGCCTACGACCCCCAGAAGGCCAAGGACCTGTTGGCCGAGGCGGGCCAGGAGAACTTGACTCTTGAGTTCAACTATCCGTCCGACATCAGCCGCCCCTACATGCCATCGCCTGTGGACACCTTCAACCTGATCCGCACCCAGCTCGAGGCAGTCGGCATCACGGTCAAGCCGGTGGCCGACCAGTGGACCCCGGACTACCTCGAGCTGATCCAGGGTTCGAAGGATCACGGGATCCATCTGCTCGGGTGGACCGGTGACTACAACGACACCGACAACTTCCTCGGGGTGTTCTTCGGGCGTGAGTCGAGCGAGTGGGGCTTCGACAACCCAGGTCTGTTCAAGGCGTTGGCCGAGGCGCGTCAGATACCCACCGTGGTGGAGCAGAAGCCGGTGTACGAGGACATCAACCAGCAGGTGATGGAGTTCCTGCCAGGTGTGCCGATCGCTCACCCGGTGCCGTCGCTGGCCTTCGCCGAGAGCGTGCAGGGATTCTGGCCGAGCCCGGTGCAGGACGAGACGTTCTCTACGGTCGTCGTCACGGAGTAGCACGCGACATGGGGGTCGGCTCGCGCCGAGCCGGCCCCCGTCCCGCTCGGAGGAACTAACCCAGAAGGCGGCGCGCATGCTGCGATTCGCAGCCCGTCGGGTCGGGCTCATGGTGCCTACCCTCGTCGGTTTGTCGCTGCTGCTTTTCTTCTGGGTCCGAATCCTCCCGGGCGACCCGGCTCGCAGCCTGCTCGGTCAGCGGGCGACGCCTGAGGGAATCGAACGTCTCAACCAGCTCTACGGCTTCGACCAGCCGATCTGGAAGCAGTACGTCACCTACATCAGCGCCTTGGCCAGAGGCGACTTCGGCCAGTCGATCGACCTCCACGAGCCGGTGCTCGACGCCTTCATCAACAAGCTGCCGACAACGATCGAGGTGACCTTTGTCGCGCTGCTGCTAGCAGTGGTGGTCGGGATCCCGCTCGGCTACTACGCCGGCCGCAACCAAGGCGGCTGGCTGGACACGGCCATCGTCTCGACGTCCCTGCTGGGTGTCGTCACACCGGTGTTCTTCCTCGCGATCTTGCTCAAGTACGTCTTCGCCGACCAGCTGGGCCTGTTGCCCACCGCCGGCAGACAGGATGCCCGCATCGACGTCGACCACCCCACGAACTTCTATGTGCTTGACGGATTGCTCACCGGCAATCTGGGATCCTCCTGGGATGCGGTGCAGCATCTGATCCTGCCCGGGCTGGCCCTTGGCACCATCCCGCTGGCGATCGTCGTGCGCATCACCCGGGCGTCGGTGTCTGACGTCGTGCACGAGGACTACGTGCGCACGGCGGAGGCCAAGGGTCTTTACGCCGGCACGGTCAACCGGCGCCACATCATGCGCAACGCGCTGTTACCCGTGGTCACCACCATCGGTCTTCAGCTAGGGCTGCTGCTGTCGGGCGCCGTTCTGACTGAGACGGTCTTCGCCCTCGACGGGGTGGGCCAGTACCTCTACAACGCGATAAGCGTGCGCGACTATCCGGTGCTGCAAGGCTTCATCTTGTTCATTGCGCTGATGTACTCCGTCATCAACCTGCTCGTCGACTTGTCCTACGGGCTCATCGACCCCAGAGTGCGGGTGTCATGACGGCTCCGGTCGCAACCCTCATTCCCACGGGTCCGACTGTGGAGCCACGGGCCGGCGAGAGCCTTTGGCGCGGGGCATGGCAGCGGCTCCGGCGCAACCCGATGGCGCTCATCGGCGCCGGCATCATGCTGCTCTTCGTGCTCGTGGCCGTCCTGGCGCCGGTGCTGGCGCCGTACGAGCCTGCGTCGACCGAGTGGACGGAGCTGTCCACCCCGTTCTTCGTGCAAGGCAGCAGTTCCGAGCATCTGCTCGGCATCGACAGGTGGGGCTCCGACATGCTGACGCAGCTGATCTTCGGCGCGCGCCAGTCGCTCATCATCGGCGTGATCTCGACGCTGATCGGGCTGGTCGCGGGCGCAAGCCTCGGCACGCTGGCGGGTGGCCTCGGCGGGAGGGTCGACACGGTCATCATGCGGTTCGTCGACATCTTGCTCTCGATTCCGAGCTTGCTGTTGGCGATCAGCATCGCGGCGGCGATGGGCAAAAGCAGCTTCTCCCTGATGGTCGCGATCGGCGCGGCGCAGGTCCCGATCTTCGCCCGGCTGCTGCGCAGCACGATGCTTGCTCAGAGCAGGTCGGACTACGTGCTGGCGGCGAACGCGCTGGGTTTGCGCCGTCGAACGATCATCCTCGGTCACATCCTGCCCAACTCGCTCGGCCCCACGATCGTCCAGGCGACGTTGAACCTGGCAACCGCGATCATCGAGGTCGCGGCGTTGTCTTTCCTCGGTCTCGGCGAGGACGACCCAGCTGTCGCCGAGTGGGGGCGGATGATCGTCTCCGGCCAGGACAGGTTCGAGATAGCTCCGTGGCTGGCCTTCTACCCCGGTATCTGTATCGCGGTCACCGCGCTCGGCTTCACCCTGCTGGGGGAGGCCATGCGGGAGGCCCTCGACCCGAAGCAACGGCGATGACCAGGCCAGTGGAGTACCTGACCGGACAGCCGGCTAGTCACCCGAGCACAGCGGTCGCCGGGCACGACGACAGTCCGCTGCTGAAGGTCGAGGACCTCAGCGTGACTTTCACGCGGCACGGCTCAGCACCGGTCCATGCCGTCGACGACGTGTCGTTCGAGATCCGCGCCGGAGAGCACGTCGGACTGGTGGGGGAGTCCGGCAGCGGCAAGAGCGTCACCTCGCTGGCGATCATGGGTTTGCTGCCCAGCGGTGGTGTCGAGGTTGCCGGTAGCGTCGACTTCGACGGCCGGGAGCTGATCGGGCTCGACGCCGCGGCGATGCGCAACCTCAGAGGCCAAGAACTCGCCATGGTGTTCCAGGATCCGATGACCAGCCTGAACCCGGTGGTGACGGTCGGCCTCCAGCTCACCGAAGTCCTCAAGCGACACCGAGGTCTGGACAAGGCAGCCGCGCGGACCGAGGCCGTCGACCTGCTCAACAAGGTCGGCATCCCAGATCCGGCGAGTCGAGTGAGCGACTACCCGCATCAGCTGTCCGGGGGGATGCGCCAACGCGTGCTGATCGCGATCGCGCTGGCCTGCCAGCCCCGGCTGCTCATCGCCGACGAGCCGACGACGGCGCTTGACGTCACGATCCAGGCACAGATCCTCGAGCTCTTGAAGGAGCTGGTCAGTGGCAGCCATACCGCGCTGCTCATGATCACCCATGACCTTGGCGTCGTCGCCGGCCTGTGTGACCGCGTCCATGTGATGTACTCCGGTCGCATCGTCGAGTCCGCCGAGCGGCGGCCGTTGTTCGCCAGGCCGCGGCATCCCTACACCGGTGGGTTGATGGCGTCGATCCCTCGCCTCGATCTGCCGCGCGGTGTTCCGCTGAAGCCGATCCCCGGCTCACCCACCGACCTCCTCCCATGGAGCGAGGGATGCGCCTTCGCACCGCGTTGCCCGAATGCCGAGGTGGACTGCCGGATGCAGACCCCCGCGCTGGTGCCAGCGGACAATAGGGCGTTGCGGTGCTTCCATCCACTTACGACGGACCCTCGGTCGGTCGGGGGCTCCGATGGCTGAACCGTTGCTGAGGGTGCGGGGTCTCAAAGTTCACTTCCCGATAAAGAAGGGCATCCTGCTCGAGCGCCAGGTGGGTGCCGTCCGAGCCGTCGACGGGGTGGATCTCGACGTCCACAAGGGACAGACGGTCGGGTTGGTCGGAGAGTCCGGCTGCGGGAAGAGCACCTTCGGCCGTGCCGTCTTGCGGCTCACCGACATCACCGAGGGCGAAGTGCTGTTCGGGGGGGTGGATCTCGCGCAGCTGAAGGGCGAGGAGCTACGTCGCCGACGCCGCTCCATGCAGATGGTCTTCCAAGACCCCATGGCGAGCCTCAACCCACGCCAAAGCGTCGAGACGATCATCACCGAGCCGCTGCGCGCTCACGGCATCACCTTCGAGCGCCGCAACCGCGTGAGGGAGCTGCTCGAGCTCGTCGGTCTGCCTGCGTCCGCCGCGTCTCGATATCCACACGAGTTCAGCGGAGGCCAGCGTCAACGAATCGGGATCGCCCGAGCCGTCGCGCTCGAGCCCGAACTCGTCATCGCCGATGAGCCGGTGTCCGCCTTGGACGTGTCGATCCAGGCCCAGGTCCTCAACCTGCTCGAGGAGCTGCAGGCGCGGCTCGGTCTCACCTACGTCGTCATCGCACACGACCTGGCGGTGGTCCACCACGTCTCGGACGAGGTAGCTGTGATGTACCTGGGTTCGATCGTCGAGCAGGCACCCTCGGATGCGTTGTATGCGCAGCCCCTCCATCCGTACACGATCTCGTTGATGTCGGCCGTGCCGGTCCCCGACCCTGTCGTGGAAGACCGGCGAGAGCGGATCCTGCTCAGTGGTGACCTGCCTTCCCCTGCCAACCCACCCGCGGGCTGCCGATTCCACACCCGTTGCCCCTTCCGGCAGGAGACCCGCTGCGACGACGAGCGCCCAGAGCTACGGGAGGTCCAGCCGGGGCACAAGGCGGCCTGCCATTACGCGGAGGAGATCCTCGCCGGGCAGATCAAGCCGCGGCAGGTTGAGGCTGCGGTCAGCGCTGGAGCGGTGTGACGGGAGCTCTTCCGCCACCAGTCTCAAGACCGCCCGGATCGCCCCGACTACCCTGCACGGCTGGGTCGACTGGGGCGACCTCGCCAGCCGCCGCAGCGGCGATCGACTCGGGCAGCGGTGGCGGAGTACCGCCCCACTCGGGGCACAGTGCCTTGTGGTCGCACCACCCGCACAGTGGCGACTTGCGCGGCCGCCAGTCGCCACTGGAGGTGGCGCGCTGGATCGCCCTCCACAGTGCCTCGACCTTGCGCTCGGTCGCCAGCAGGTCACGCTCGTCGGGCTCGTATCGCAGCATCTCGCCGTTGCCGAGGTAGACCAGCTGCAGCATGCGGGGCATCACCCCACGAGTGCGCCAGACGACCAACGCATAGAACTTCATCTGGAACATGGCCTTGGCCTCGAAGTGCTCGCCTGGTGACCGGCCGGTCTTGTAGTCGACGATGCGCAGCTCGCCGGTGGGGGCGACGTCGACGCGGTCGATGTAGCCGTGCAGGGTCAGGCCGGAGGCGAGCTGGGTAGCAACGTGGATCTCTCGCTCTGCCGGTTCGAGCCGTTGCGGATCTTCCAGCGTGAAGTAGCGCCCCAACAGCGAACGGCACTGCTCGAGCCAGGTGACGAGGTCGGGCGTGTCGGCTCCGAACATCTCGGCGAGCTCTGGCTCCTCGTCGATGAGCTTCTCCCAGACGGGCGCCAGCAGAGTGTTGGCCTGGGTGTGCGTCCGGTCAGCAGCCGGCAGGTCGAACAGATCCTCCAGGACCTTGTGGACGACGGAGCCGCGAACCGCGTCGATGCTGGGGGCCTCGGGGAGCTTGTCGATGACGCGGAAGCGGTAGAGAAGTGGGCACGTCATAAAGTCACTCGCGCGGCTGGGCGACAAGGAGTTGGAGCGGCTCAGCTGAGTCAGCGCAGGCATCGCCTGATCTGCCTCGCGAGGCGGTGACTCCACGTTCGTCGTCATGAGAGCAAGGCTAGGGCAGGGCTCCGACAAAGTACCTCCGACGCGACGGTGCCCGCCGGGGCCGCTAGCGTTGTCGCGTGAGCCCTCGCGTCGATCCCAGCGGCTACCCGCGGCTCCAGCGAGGTGGAGGCATTCGCCTTGGCAGCGTCGCCGGGATCGACGTCAACGTGGCGAACTCGTGGTTCCTGGTCGTCGGGCTGATCGCCATCGTGATGGCTCCCCGCATCCAGCTCGTCGCGCCCGAGCTGGGGAGCTGGGCTTATCTGGCCGGCGGCGCCTTCGCGGTGCTGCTGTACGTGTCGGTGCTGCTGCACGAGATTTCGCATGCGCTGGCGGCCCGGGCTTTCAAGATGTCGGTGCGGTCGATCAACCTGGACTTCCTCGGTGGCGCGACCCAGATCGAGGGTGAGGCGTCGACTCCATGGCGGGAGTTCGTCATCGCGGTCGTGGGACCGATCACGTCGCTGGCCATTGGCGCCGCCGCCTGGCTGCTGACCGATCTCTTCGAGCCAGGCCTGCCGGGCTTTGCCGTGGCTTCGCTGGCCGGCGCCAACCTTGTGCTCGGGGTGCTCAACCTGGTCCCCGGACTGCCGCTTGACGGTGGCCGCGTGCTGCAGTCGGTGGTGTGGGGAGTTACCCGTCGGCGATCCCTCGGGGTGACCGTTGCGGCCTGGGGAGGTCGAGTCGCCGCTGTTGTGGCGGTGCTCTACCCGGCGCTGCTCCTGCCTGCGTTCGGCCGCCAGCCCGACTTCGTCGACTATCTCTTCGGGTTCATGATCGGTGCCTTCCTTTGGGCGGGCGCCACCCAGGCGCTGGTGATGGCGCGGCTGCGTAGCAAGCTGCCCGCTCTCCAGGCGCGCAAGCTGGCCCGGTCAGCGATCGGCGTACCGGCTGACCTCCCTGTTGCCGAAGCGGTGCGTCG
>JAABUR0100008049.1_pt1 | contig 12283 bp, 15 predicted proteins | sample 5560091 | NCBI WGS metagenome assembly JAABUR01 (sample SAMN10711879, study PRJNA513375) | rock metagenome | isolation source: Antarctica rocks | place: Antarctica: Victoria Land, University Valley sud
CACCGCGGCCGCTGCGGCCGCCACCGCGTCCACAGCCGCGAGCGCCTCAGCATCCGACCCGCTCGACTCGTCCACCGCCAGGTCCGAGCCGCTTGCAGACGCCGCCGCCAGCGCCTGCTCGCCGTCCCCGCACGCGCCTGCTGGTCCACTTGGGGCTGTGTTGGGGCGCCTCGGTGCTGCACGGCCGGCGGGCGGGGTCGCCTGCGGCCGCGCCGCGGGCGCGGCCGCGCGGGGCGCCTGTGGGCCGGCGCGCGCGGGCGGCCCGAGCGGGGCCGGCGCGGCCGGGCCGCGGAGCGCCGGCGGGCCGGCCGAGGCAATGGCGGAGCTGTCGCCGCACGAGGAACTGCTGGGGCAGAAGTCCAGGGATGGCGAGCGCCGGCTCGGGGAGCCCGACGCGCTGCTGCTGGACCGCGCGTCGGGCTGCTGCGGTGCTGCCGGGGGCGGCTGCGCAGGAAGGGCGCGCGCTTCAGCACGCATCCTTGCACTCCTGCAAGGAGGATACAAGCTGAAGGGGCAGACGCAGTCATAAGGCCAGGAGGGGCTCACTGTGGGCCGGCCGCATGGCAGCACCGCATACTGCCGGAAGGCCTCCTCGGTGAAGAACACGCCAGGCGGTGGCTCGTCGACCACAGGCCTGCGTCATGGGGAGGCACGCTGAAAGCACATGTGAGTGGCGCACTAGTACCTGGTGCACAGTCTGGCTGCAGGGGCATGACCGCCAAGGAGCGCACGGATAGTGCACTATGGTACTGTCCCGAGCCTGCGCCTGCTCTCCAGTGCGCATACCTCCACGTAATCGTACATGCAGGGGCTGCAAGTGCCAGCCACTCTCTTATCGCACTTTTAGCAGGTGCTGCGAAGAACGAGGTTAAGAGCACAACTTTGGGCTGCCTAGCAGCTGGCCTTGGCGTTTGCTCCTTGCTTCTGAGTGATTATGATAAATGCTCTGCCAAAGAAACCAGTCACTGAGTTGCAAGCACGGAGCTACTGTACTGCAGCAAGCGCGCCTTCTCAAAGTCTGAAAGTGCTTCTCTGCTAGTGCCCTCCTTGTGTACCTGCCCTTCTGTGGACAAGTGCCTGTGGTGGCAGCAGCTCAGCTGCTGTCAGTATATATAGTGGCCACCTGTTGCAAGCGCTCCACCAGCACAGCAGTACCTGGCATACCCGAGCGTAGCAGAGGAGCCTGTGCAAGCAAGCAGGCAGCGGCGCGGAGAAAGGTATGCGCATGCGTGTGGCGACGCTGCTGACGACCTGCACGGCAAGCGGCAGAGCGCCTTCCGGCGCTGCGCCTGCTGGCGGCCACAAGCTGCATATATGCGTCAACAAGACGTGCCGCAGGCAGGGCTCCAAGGAGGTGAGCTTGTACTGTGTGCGCTGTCTGTGAATATGCTCATGATCAGCGCCTGGAAGCAGCAGGCCGACGTCGCTCCTGGCACAGGTCGCCAAGTTTGCTGAGGACCTGTCGCTGGAGGAGCTGGAGGTCGAGACGACGGGCTGCCTAGGTGCGTGTTCACCACCTTGCCGCAACTTTGTTCCTGCGCGTTTCGAAAGTAAGTCCTTCGTTGCGGCCCTGCGTGTGCCGCCTTGCTCTCATAGTGGTGTAGGACGTTTTTGTTGCTCAAGTACAAGTCAGCCTAGGACAGGGCAGATACTGAGCTGTCAAGTGCGAGTGCCCTGCCGCGGCGTCCGCAGGCCGATGCGGCAACGGCCCCAACCTGGTGCTGGAGGCCAGGGGGCAGGCCGGGAGCGAGCTCGCGCTGAGCCACGTCAGCACGCCGGCCAAGCTGGCGGAGGCGCTGCGCGCCTTCACCGCCCTGGAGCTCCCTGACGCGCTGCTGAAGGCGCGCCGAGGCAGCATGGCGCCCCTGGCAGCGGCGCACGCGCACCTTTGAAGCCTATGAAGCCTGTGAAGCCTGTGAAGAGAGAAAAGTGGTAGATGTAGAAGCGTAAAAAACAAAGCCCTTGTCTTTACTGTAGGCGACCGCTGGGGGCAGGCCACGGAGCTGCGGCTAGCGGGGAACGCGGAGGCGCGCGATGGCAACCTGGCGCGCGCGGTAGAGCTGTACTCTGCGGGCCTGGATGCGGGCGCGCCGCGCGGGCGCCACTTGCTGCTCGCCAACCGCGCAGGCGCGCTCGGCAGCGCCCTCCAGTGGTGACAGAGACGTTGTGGAGCACATAGAGGAAAGCGCCAGGAGGGCCAATACGAGATGTGGCGCTGTACTTGTGTGGAGTCCCTTGTTACAAGGTATACCGCAGGTGACATCTCAGGCGACGATGCTCCTCAGTCTCTGCGCATGAAAACAGGGTTGCAGAGTATGTCTACTGAAGGTGGACGAAAAAGGGTCTCACGCATGAGTATCACTGTGCTTGTCTGCAGGCGCGCGGCTGGCGCTGGGGGACGCCGAGGGCGCCGCGGCCGACGCGGACGAGGCCGCCGCGTCGGCGCCGCCGGGCTTCACCACGTGCTACGTGCGGCAGGTGCGCGGGCCGCCGCGGGCTTTGCTCCTGCGGCGTGCTGTTGCCTGTCGGCGCCCTGCTTTCTGCTTTCATGCAAGGGATCCAGCCTTTTCCTCCTGGGGCAATGGGTAACGGCGGGCCATTCCCTGCTCAGCAGTTTTTGTGAATCATTACTTTTTCTCTCCTGGAGCTTCCCTGCCCTTCATCATCCTCAGCCAGCGCCCGCTCTGGTCTGGTTTTGTGGCACAAACGATGCCGCTGTGTGCAGGTGGAGGCGCGCACGCGCCTGGGCCAGTGCCGGGCGGCGGAGGAGGCGCTGGCGCGCGCCGTGCGGCGCGAGCCGGCGTTCGCGAAGTCGCCCGAGTTCAAGGGCATGCAGAAGCAGCTGCAGCAGATGCTGCAGCAGCGCGGCGCCTGCATAGCATAGGCCAGACGACAATACTTATCCAATTGCACTAGGGTCTGCTGTGAAAATCATTTTCTTGAGTGTGTGTTCTTGTTACGACCCGCATGTGTGGCCGCTTCTGAGCCCTCTGCTCACTTGACAATGTGGGGCTAGAAACTCTGAATGCTGAGTGTTGGCCAGCGCTTGTATAGTCATTGTGGCTGTTGAAGTATTTTTGTAGCATTGTCTGAGCGTGGTGGGTGAAGTCATCTTTGTGGACCGCGCGAGTATATTCTTGTTTATTTGTTCTACTTGTTGCTAACGCCATCCGATTGTATAGGGTAGGGCATATGCCATCACAGGTCGTTCTGGATGCGCAACATGCAGACAATGTGGAGCCAGCCATGTTACAAGAGGGGATCGTACAATAGCGATTTATCCCTACACTTCTCTGCAAGCCTACAGAAAATCTGTGCAAGTTTAACAATGAAGGTGCAGACAGGTTATTAACTGAGTTGCTGCCAACGTGCAGACTGGGTATAGTGCAGATGGGATTAACCTACCGCGTGTCTGTGTTGTTTTGTATAGTCTGCTGCACACAAGCGGCCACGTACACAGACTGCGACTATGAGCGCAGCCGAGTCACCAGGCATGTTATCAAACAGGCACGGCCGCGCTGTGGCTTGGTGAATGCAGGCGCCAAGTGTGGTCACCGTCTGAGACTGACAGCGTTGGTGCGCAGTTCCTGCTTCCTAAAGTGGAGTCGATGCAATACATTCTGCCCGACCAGTGCATCCTGAGGCCAGAGGCAGACAGGCATGTCACTGGACTTCCCAAACGTGGATGCGACAAGTTTGTGGCTGGACGACGTGCCTGGAGGGTGGCAGCCCAGGAGCACTGGTGTGTCCGACAACAGGTACTGGCCGGCGGAGCGCGGCAAGCAGAAGGGGCGGCGCGGGCAGTGGCGCTGCGAGGAGTGCGGCAAGCTGTTCCATGCGGAGCACTTTCTGGACCGCCACGTGCAGCGCACGCACCTCGCGGACCTGGTGCCGCCGGTGCGGCCCTGAGCGGGCACAGGTCGGCAGCCTGCCGACCGAACAGCAGACGCGCCAGAGCTCTGCACACCCTCATCACGTGCTCTCCCACGTGCTTGGAGCCGAGTTGCCCCTGACGTGCTGCCAAGAAGAGCACAGGCACCGCTGCCTGCATCCTGCTCGTGTTGCTGAGCACGTGACGCAGCCGCCCACAGCCTGGCGCACCCGGGCTCACCGGCGCGCCCGCGGCGGCGCGCGCCAGGGCAGCCCGGGCGCCTGCCTGGCGGACGCGTGCGGCGCGCTGCACTGCGACGCGCTGGCCGCGCTGGCGCCGGGCGGGCCGCGCGCGCCCGCCGACCCCTACGCGCGCCATGCGCCCTGCCGCCCGTCCGCCGCCGCTGCGGGGAAGCGCGCGTGCGAGGTGCGCGCCCCGCGCGGCCACTGCCGGCGGTGGGTGCGGCGGCGGCGCGCGCGACACGGGAAGCGGCTGCCGGCGGGCGCCTGGCCGTGCGCGGGAGCCGCGAGCCCCGCTGCTGTCAGGGCCCGCATGACAGGGCTGGAGCCGCCTGCGGCTGCGATGCTGGGGTGTGCGTGGCTGGGCAAGTCCTTTGCATGCCACTCACAGCGCGCCTGCGGCCCACAGATGATGCACTGGGAGGAGGTGCACCCAAGCACCAGCGCACATGCGCAACTCAGGTTACGCGGGAGCCTGCTCTGCCTGAGCAAGCAAGGTGCACATGCAGCTGACCGAAACAGACGGGAGCAGTATGCGCAGGTAAGCCACGCAAACATCGCGCTCCCTGCTTATCAGGGAGCCGGCGCATCTGTACAGGGCGCGCCAAGCTGAAGTCCAACATGGGCCGCTGTGCGCTGGCAGGGCCTTGTGGACCACTGCTTCCCGCCTGACCTCGGCGGCCCGGCAGCTGCGCTCCGCCGTGCGCGCCCATGCAGAGTGACGAATGCAGAGGTCGGCATCGGAGTGTGGAGTGTGATGCGCCGAATGTGTATTCTATCACACGCCCTAACCTGGCATTTTTGCGAGTGAGCGCCTGTTTGGCTGCTCACGCTCTTGCAGGAGTTCTTGCCATGCTGTTGTGGGTCCCGCCCCCCGTGCAACCCCAGCAATGAGTCTGGCGCGCAGGCACGTTCCTGAGCCAGCTGTGCGGGGCGCACACGTGCGACGCAGCCAAGCAGACGCGCCTGCTCCGCCTGGTCGCCAAGGCGCGGCTCTGCCCTGTCACCATGGGCAGGAGCAACCCCTTGGCCTCGCGCCTGTATTGCCGCGCGCGGCACCAAGCGAGCCAGGCACCTCGCGCCCCCTGAGCGCGCACGGCAGCGCGGCCCTGCATGGCGACGCATGCGGCACGCGTGGGCGGCAGGTGCGACAGGCCAGTAACTACCAGGTTTCAGCAGCCCTGTCGGAACAAGGGCGGTCATGTGCAGCGCGGCGCGGCCGGCAGGGGCGCGCGCGTGGGCGGCTGACCTACGTGCTGCTGGCCGCGCTGGCGGGCATTCTGCTCGTGCCCTTCTACGGCGGCATGCTGCTCTACCACGCGCACGCCACGTGCGCCCGCGCCGCGCTTGGGCGGGGTGCTGAGCGGTGCAGGCGCCCCCTGCCGCTGCGCCTCTCTGCGGCTGTCTGCGAGACAAGCTGTGAGCTGGGACAAGCTGTGGGTAAGCCGAGGCACGCGAAGCCGGTTGCAGCATCCGCCCGCCATGCTCCTGCGCTGCTGTGTTCCAGGTGAGCAGCCTTGTCTGTGGCCCCACCAGTGGGTCGGTGCGCTGAGCCAACAGCAGTCTCCAATTTCAGCGGAGGTGCTGTCGCATGCGCGCCTGCACCCGCTCACAGCATGGGATAGCCCCACGCAGTGGTGCACTGCGACGTGCGCTCTGTCTCGTCATGGACGTGTAAAAAATCGCACCACTCTTGACAAGTCCAGTGATGTTCTGTGCTGTGCAGGGGCGGCCGGCGTCCCGGCGACCTGCGACGCCTGCGCCGGAAACAGCCGCTGCTGGACGCGCTGTGGCAGCGCGTGTCTGGCAAGGCAAAGGCGTTCTAGCTAGGCCTCTCTGGATGCCCTCGCCTGGCTCCGGTGGCATGCACTGTACTGGCTGCATATGGCATGCTGTAATGTAGCACACAGAGTGAATGAATGAATAAGCCTATTCAGTACCCTTGATAGGACAGTGGTAGGGTAACTAGCAGCTCAGCATGAAGAAGCGCATGAGGCACCAGCCTGGTCTGAAGACTGACGCCTTACCACGGTCTGTACCTTATATCCCAGCCTTGCAACTTGCCTGACAGGGGGCAGTTGTGCTCCTGGACGATTGTTTTCGGCAGGAGGCCGAAGGGTTCAGCAGCCAGCGCTGTGTTGGCTCTGACGGCTGCACCCCCTTGCTCTGGACGTGCACATCCTTCCCGTCGTGGCGTAATCGGGCGTACGAAAAAACTTTCCCAGTAGGCTTCCCCGCCAGACTCCAGACGGCCCAGGCTTGCAGGTGTTCCCGGCTCCTGGCGTGGATGTGCTGCTCCCGCCTGGAACAAGAGTGGCTGGCTAGAGTGAGCATGGTCTTGCACCTTGTGTGCTTACAAGGGAGTGCAGCCCAGTCTGAAGACATGCAGGGCGCACAAGCAGCGCATACTGCACTGGACAGTGCCTTGGGACCCAAGCAGGCACTGCACGAGCTGGTGGCAGGATGCTTGTCTGGCCAACTGATGGGTCAGATGCCCTCGCGGCCTGTGACCGTGCACTAGCTCGTCCTTGGCTTGCCTGGCAGGTCTGTCCGGGCACGTGTAATCTGCGCCTGTGTGCACTGGTAGGTTGCCAGGGGGCGGGTGAGCGCGGTCCTCAAGTGTTGCGTGCGCACTCTGTTGCCGCTGGGGTGGCGCACGCCTGCGTCCGCGTGCAGCAGAGGCGCGGCGGCGCAGGTCTGGCGTGAGCGAGCGCAACCCGGCGCTTGGCCCCGGGCTGCTTGCAGCCCTCGCGCTTTGGCCCAGTCTGCCTTGCCTGTCAGGCTTCCAAGCCGCCCTGGGGTTGGCGGGCACGCCCCGCAGCACCGATAGCGCCGTGGAGCGGCGCAGTACAACCCACGCCCAGCAGTCTGAGGCCTGAAGACCTTGGCAAAGGGGCCGGGCGCCTGCGCGGCCAAGGAAAGACGGGACGCCCGCCTCGCCTGTGTGACTGCGGAGCCGATGAAGGCCAAGGGTGGTTGACAGCGCTCCTCCTTGTCGGGCGCCGCCCCTGAAGAGCCTGTTATCGCGCGACAGGGCGCGCGCACGGGCATGGCGCTGCTGCAACCGGGCGCGCAGCCGCCGGCGTGGCCCGGCGGCCCGCCGGACATCCGCGCGCTCATCCGCCAGTTCGAGCCGCTGCGGCTGCCGGCGGCGGCGGCGTCACCGCCGCCGGCCGACTGGACCGAGCTGCCGCGCGATATCATGTGCCTGGTCGTCGCGGCGCTGCCGGCGCAGGACGTGCAGGCCGCGCTGCTGGCCTGCCGCGAGTGGCACCGCGGCTTCTCCAGCGGCCTGACCGCGATGCGCCCGCGCGTATTCATGGTGGACCGCCTGGCCAGCCGGCGCGCCCGCGCGCCGTCCCTCCCCGCGGGCCGGGGACTGCCCATGTTCCAGGAATATCACATGGATGGGGCACCTAGCGTGTGAGCATGCCCGCTCGCGCCTTGCCTGTGATGCGCGTGTGGCAACCTGGTGCGTCTGGCTGCAATTGGGCAGGACACCATATGACCACGCGGTCAGCCGAGCCGCCAGGCGCCCGGGCGCCTGACATCACAAGCCCGCCCGCAGGTTCCCGGCGGTGCAGAGCCTGGACCTGAGCGGCTGCCGGCGCGTGGGCGATGGCGCGCTGGCCGCACTCGGCGGCGCCACGGCGCTGGAGAGCCTGCGGTCGCTGTCGCTCGCGGGCTGCGAGGAGGTGGGCGACGCGGGCGCGGCCGCGCTCGCCGCGCTGACCGCGCTCACGCACCTGGACCTGCGCAACTGCTGCAAGGCGCGCGCTCGGGCCGAGCGCACATGAGGCGGACTCCGTTGCGACTTGCATGATGACTTGCTTGAGCGCTTGCCGAGGCGGCGCGTGTCCGCGCAGTCAGTCTGGGCATGCAGGAAACGTCAGGATGCGATGTTTTGCAGGCACACGTAGGTGCCGCAGCGGCTGCAGCGCCGCGTGCGTGCAGAGGCGCAGCTGGCCAGCGCGAAGCTGAGCAGCCCTGTGCCGCAGACCCTAGCATACCCTAAGCTTGACCAGCCGTGCCCCGGCGCGCGCGCAGCTGACCGATGTCAGCCTGGTCGCGCTGGCCGCGCTGCCGTGCCTGCTCAGCCTGGACCTGTCGGGCTGCGTGGCGGCGACCGAGCGCGGCTTCGGCGCGCTCGCGGCGCGGCTGCGCTTGACAACCCTGCGCTTGGGCGGCACAAGCCGCGTCGCGACCGTGCAGGCGCGGGGCCCCGCCGACGCCCCCCGCCCTGCGCCCGCCTGGGGCGCGCCACAAGCGGCGCGCCCGTGGGCGGCCGATCGAGCGCGCCGCAGGCCGCCGCAAGCGGCGCGGCGGCTCGAGGGCGGCCGGCCTCGGCGTCCGTGATGGCGAAGGCGCCCCGCCTGTCCGCCTGCGCTCTGCTGCGCGAAAGAGGCCTCGTCGCCTGGCGCACCGCTGACTGGTGTGGCCGCCCGTGGCAGGACGGCGCGCTGCGCGCACTGGCGCCGATCGTGACGCTGACCTGCCTCGACCTGTCCGGCTGCACGGAGGTCACCGACGCGGGCGCGCGCCCTCTCCGACGCCCTCTCCGACGCCCTCGCCTTGCCCACGTGCGCTGTGTGTGAAGGCAGACAGACCCATAGTGCACAAGCTGTTGCGGCGGGAGGCGCAGCAGGTGAGCAGGGCTGCGCAGGGCCGACAGCAGCGCAGGGCTTGTGCACGGGGCTGTCGGGCCCCTGACCTGCGCAGCGCACAGGGGCGCGGCGCGCGTATGGCCGCAAGTGCGGGCGGCCGGCGCTCGCCCGGGGCAGGAGCCTGAGCCAGCGGTCGGGCGCGCGGCGCAGGGCTGGGCCACATCGGCGCGCTGACGCGCCTGCGCTCGCTGTGCCTGTGGAACTGCATGCGTGTGAGCGAGGCGGGCCTGGGCGTGCTGCAGCGGCTGCCCGCGCTGGCGGAGCTCAGCCTGCGCGGCTGCCAGCACCTGGCCGACGCGGCCGCGCCGGCCGTCGCGCGCCTGGCCGCGCTCACGCGCCTGGACCTGCGCTGCTGCGAGCGCTTCACCGGCGCGCTACCCTATATCCACCCTACCCTATACCCACCCTGCCCTAATCCCATCCAGGGGTCGTGCTCAGGTCTGGAAGAGGCGCAGCAGCAGGCACTGCAGCGGTCGGCGCGGTCCGCGCTCGCTGCGCTTGGAGTCACGCGGCTGCGATGGCCTGGCGTGCGAGCTTAGTACAGGATACATCAGCAGGCTGAGTGCCAGAAAGCCGCACGCACTGAGCTCTCTGAACATGCGTGGCTCCAATTCACAGAAGCTGATGAATGTACGTTGGCAGGCTTCCGACATGCGTAGACTGAACCTCAAGGGCTGCCACAAGCTGAGCTAGGTATTGACGCGTGGCCATGCGCGCGCCAGGCGACCAGCTGCGCGCGCTGAGCGCGCTGGGTGGCCTGCGCGACCTGAACCTCAAGGGCTGCTACAAGGTGGCCGACGCGGGCCTGGCGGGCGTGGGCGCGCTCACCGCGCTCACCGCGCTCAACCTGCACGAGTGCTGGCAGGTCACCGCGCAGGGCCTGCAGGCGCTCAGCGGTGCGCGGCCGCTTCAACTTCCTGGATGTGTTTGGGTGTGTGTATACCTATACGTATGCGTGTGTGTGTGTGTGTGTGTGTGTGTGTGTGTGTGTGTGTGCGTGCATGCGTGCGCTTGTGTGTGTGTCGGTGTGTGTGTCTTTGGCTTGGCCGGTGGGTGGTGGGTGGACACCGTGGCGACTTGCCAAGAATCCAGGGAGTAATAAACTCATACAGCAGCGCAGTGCAGCATGCGTGTCAGCGCAGCCCCGCGCAGACAGGCGCCAGGCAGCGCGCGCGGGACTCAGCGGGCGCGCGCGTGCGCGCGCGCAGGGCTGAGCCGGCTGCGCGACCTGAACCTGCAGGCCTGCCGCAACATCGTGACCGCGCCGGGGCAGGGCCTGCCGGGCCTGGCCGGCCTGACCGCGCTGACCTCGCTCAACCTGCGCGGCTGCGACAACCTGGCCGACGGCGCGCTGCTGCCGCTGTCCGCGCTGACCGCGCTGCAGGCGCTCGACCTCAGCGGCTGCCAGAAGCTGACCGGCGCCGGGTGCGCGCGTGGAATATTTGCGACCTTCACCCACGCTGATCGCGCTGCGGGCGATCGACCTTAGCGAACGCCAGAAGCTGACAGGCGCCGGGCAGGCGCGCGGGCCCCCGGCTGCTCCAGGCCAGCCCTGGCATGGCGACGGGCAACTGCGCACGTTCGGCGCTCCCTGACGCTTTGACCGCGGCGCTGCACGGACCGGGGCTGCTTGTGCCGGCGCTCACTGTTAACAGGGCAGCGTTGCGGGGCGCGCCAGGCTGCTGCCGGTGGGCGCGCTGGCGGCGCTGACGGCGCTCAAGCTGCAGCACTGCCGCGGCATCCAGCGATGTGCGGACCTGGCGCCGCTGGCCGCGCTGACCGCGCTGTCCGCGCTCAGCCTGTGCGGCTGCACCGAGCTGCGCGGGCAGGGCATCTCCTCGCTCGCGCCGCTGACCGCCCTGCGGTGCGCCGCGCGCGCTCGGGGCACGCACTCTCTGCGAGCGCAGCGAGCATGCATCCATACTGGATCGCCAGGTTGTGTTGACTCTGGCCTGCCCTGCCGCCCTTGCAGCACCCTCTGTGCGCACTGAGCTCTTCCCAATACTGGTTCAGGTTCAGGGGAGGACCCTTGCAGCGTGCCTGAGCATTCGCCTCGCTCTCCTGGAATGCCAGCCAGTGTGCAGGAGCGCCACGCATGCACTCGCGGGCGGCGCAGCGCAAGCTGCCTCTGTGAGCCCCCATCTTGTGCGCATCACCCGAGGCAGCATGCAACGGGAACCCCGTCGTCCTTCGTGCGCGTCTTGCAAGGCGGGCGGCGCGCCCGCGCGCAGGGCGCTGAGCCTGGAGCACTGCCGCCGCGTGACGTTTGTGCCGGACGGGCTGCTGGTGCTGACAGGGCTGGCGGGCGTGGCGTCGCTCAACCTGCAGGCGCGCCGCGAGCAGGGCGGCGTTCCTGAGACGCTCGGGCAGCCTGACTCGTTCTCTGGCCTGTTGACGTCGACTGCTTGTGTATCGTCTGTTTGGCGCCAAACCCCGCACTGGACAACGGGTACCGCAGCATTTGCCGCCGCTTGAAAGGCTTCATTGGATGGCCGGCCGTTCTGTGGGGCCTGGCGGGCGGAGCGCCGGTCAATCTGGTTTCATCTGCGGGCAGCGACCACGGACTTGACACGCAGCCCTGACGATGCAGCAGTGAGCAGCATGTGGCCGTGCTCGCCAATGCTAGTCACGGCGCGTGCGGGCGCTCGAGCTCGGGCGTTCAACATGCGGGATAGCTCGGGTGAAAGGGGCCGGCTGATGCCGCCATGGCGCGCTGAGCTGCGGCGCGCCCGGCAGGGCTGCAATGCGCTGGCAGACGCGGGCCTGGCGGCGCTGGCTGCCATGACCAGCCTCGCCGCCGTCAACCTGCAGGACTGCCGCCAGGTCACCGGTGCGCGCGGCGGCGCGCCGGGCGCCAGGCAGGGGCGCTGGGCTGTCTGGCCTGGTGTGCGGAGAGCGCTCCGCCCGCTAGCCTGCCTGCTGCCGAGGGGCGAGGGGCGAGATGCCAGCGCATGTCATGAGGAGGGTGGGGCACCGGGTGCAAGGCTGCAAGCACAGGGTCGCCATGCACCGCGATGCTTTCGCCGGCGAGCTAGGCTCTATTGCATGCCTCCATGCCACTGCCGCATGGAGTCAGGCTGGGCAACCCGCGGCGGCGCAGGCGAGGGCTTCGAGGGCTGGTCGGCCATGCCCTACCTGACCGCGCTCAGCCTGCAGAACGCCAACGCGGTGACCGACGCGGGCTGCGCCGCGATCGCGCGCATCGCGCCGCTGCGCACGCTCAACCTCAAGAACTGCCCCGCCATGTCCGACCTGGGCCTGGCCGCGCTGCGGCCGCTCAAGCGGCTCAGCCACCTGCGCCTGCAGGTGGCGGCCGCGCCTGCCCTGACCCTACCCTAAACTGCGCCTGCATATGGCGGCCGCGCCGCGGCCGCGTTGCCTCCGCCCCGGTCCTGCTCGGGCGCGCCTGGGCCCTCCGACAGCAGCCGCTCGTGCACTTTGTGCACCCTCAGGCTGCCCCGCCATGGGGATGCGCCCCACCGGTCTGGCCTCCTGAGGAAAGGTGTTCG
>JAABUR0100008052.1_pt1 | contig 12280 bp, 16 predicted proteins | sample 5560091 | NCBI WGS metagenome assembly JAABUR01 (sample SAMN10711879, study PRJNA513375) | rock metagenome | isolation source: Antarctica rocks | place: Antarctica: Victoria Land, University Valley sud
GTGGCTTCGGCGCCGAACCGCTCGCGGATGCCGGCCTGGACGCCACGTTTCACCCGGATCGAGTCGATGACCAGGAGCGCGAGCACCGCCACCCAGGCCACGCTGCCGATCGCGGCGGCCCAGGCTGTGTTGACGAAGAAGAGCAGCGCGATGAAGAAGAAGATCACCAAGAAGTACTGCCCGATGGTGCGGTGGGAGTCGACGTAGTCGCGGATGTAGCGCTTCACCGGACCTTGGTCACGGGCTGGCAGATATCTGTCCTCGCCGGTCTCCATCGCGGTGCGCATCTTGGCGCGCGACGCCTGGGTCGCCACCTTGCGGCGAGCCGCGGCTTCCTTGCGGTCGCGAGGTGGTGCCTGGCGCTTCTTGCGTGCAGCCTCGGCTTCCTTGCGGCTCGGCGTCGCATGGCCCTTGCCGCCGACTTTGGCAGCGGGCTCATCGGTTGGGTCGGGTGGCGCCGGAGCGCTGCGACGACCAAACACCGAAGTTGCCTCACAGTCGACGATCGCGATAGCGCCGGGGGACGAGAACTCGGCGGCTCTTCCTGACGGGCGCAGCCTACCGGCCGGCCGTTGAGGCGTGGCATCTGCCAACCGGGGCACGTAGGGTTGCTTGAGTACGGCGATCGCCGTGCGAGCCGGTGAAACCAGAGGGTGAGGTAGACCTCGATGGCCAGCATCATGCAGCGCATCACGCTGCTCTTTCGGTCTAAGGCGAACACGGCGCTCGATGCCGCCGAGGATCCGCGCGAGACGCTCGACTACAGCTACGCCAAGCAGCGCGAGCTGCTCCAGAAGGTACGCCGCGGGCTCGCCGACGTAGCCACGAGCCGCAAGCGCCTCGAGCTGCAGATGCAGCAGCTCGATCAGCAGGGCGGCAAGCTTCAACAGCAGGCCCAACAGGCCCTGTCGGCCGGACGGGAAGACCTCGCCCGCGAGGCGCTGAGCCGACGGTCTGCACTGCAACAACAGGCCGGTGACCTGCAGGCACAACACGCCAACCTCCAGGCGGAGGAGGAGAAGCTCACCACCGCTTCGCAGCGGCTGCAGGCCAAGATCGAGTCGTTCCGGACCAGGAAAGAGAGCCTCAAGGCGACGTACACCGCAGCCGAGGCGCAGACCAAGATCAACGAGGCGTTCTCCGGCATCTCCGAGGAGATGGGAGACGTGGGGCTCGCTGTCGAGCGGGCCGAGGACAAGACGGCCCAGATGCAGGCCCGCGCAGGAGCTGTCGATGAGCTGATCGCGTCGGGTGCACTAAACGACCCGCTCGCTGTCGGCGGCGGCAGGGACGACATCAGCGCCGAGCTCGACCGGATGTCTGCCGGCAGCGACGTCGAGCTGGAGCTTTCGAGGATGAAGGCGCAGCTCGAGGGAGGATCCGCTCCAGCCCAGATCGAAGGTCAGTCCAGCGGCGGCCAGGCTAGCGGCAGTCAGTCCAGCGGCGGCCAGGCTAGCGGCAGTCAGACCAGCGAGAAGGAGCAGGCATGATCATCCGAATCCTCAGCGAGGGGCAGTACGACGTGCCCGACGCCGAGGTCGACGGACTCAACGAGCTCGACGGGCAGCTCGAGAGCGCCATCGATGGAGGGGACGAGCAAGCGTTCTCAGCCAGGCTGACCGCCTTGCTCGACTCGGTCCGCAGCCTCGGAACCCCGGTGGCGATCGACGCGCTGGTGCCGTCGAACCTGCTCCTGCCGGCCGCCGACGCAAGCCTGTCGGAGGTTCGTGACCTCCTCAGCGGTGACGGGCTCATCCCAGGCTGACAGTCGGAGGCGCCCGGCCGCCTGGTTTCCCTGGTGGGAACAATCGCGCGGGTCGTAGCGTCGTACTGAGTAGTGGTGTGCAGCGCAGAGACGGAGGGAACCATGGCGACCACCCGGTTTCGCAGTGATGCCGGCCTGACTGTCCGGATGACCGTCGTGATGCTGCTGCTGGGCGGCTTGTACGTGTCGGTGGCTGCTGGACTGATCTGGTACGGCGTGTCGGCGGTGACGGTCCTTATCTTGGCGGCGGTCGGCGGCCTGGCGCAGTGGTACTTCTCCGACAAGCTGGCCCTGGCGGCGATGCGGGCCAAGGAGGTCAGCCCCAACCAGGCGCCCGAGCTGCACGGCATGATCGACAGGCTGTGCGCGTTGGCCGACATGCCGAAGCCGCGGGTGGCGATAGCCGACACCGACGTGCCCAACGCCTTTGCCACCGGCCGCAGTCCCGAGCACTCTGTGGTCTGCGTGACCACAGGGGTCCTGCGCCGACTCGACGCAGAAGAGCTCGAGGGCGTGCTCTCTCACGAGCTGTCGCACGTGGCTCACCGCGACGTCATGGTGATGACGATCGCTGGTTTCCTCGGTGTGATGGCCGGGCTCGTGATGCGCTGGGGCCTCTACTTCGGCGGTGGCCGCAGGGACAGCAACGGCGGGCCGGCCTTTCTCGTCATCTGGCTGGGCAGCATCGTGGTCTTCCTCATCTCCTTCCTGCTCACTCGGGTGCTCAGCCGCTATCGTGAGCTGTGCGCTGACCGTTCCGGCGCCTACCTCACCGGTCGGCCGTCGGCGCTGGCATCGGCTTTGACGAAGATCTCGGGCGACATGGCCCGCATCCCGACCCGGGACCTCCGGGAGGCGCAGCCGTTCAACGCGTTCTTCTTCGCCCCGGCCTTCAACGGTCAGTCGATCAATGCTTTGTTCTCCACGCACCCGCCGCTGGAGCAGCGGTTGGAGCAGCTGTCGAAGATCTCCGCCGACCTCTCCCGCCCAACCGCCTGACTCCGCCTCTCTGCCGAGACGTCACCAAGGGCCCGGTTCTGCCGGCGTGTCGGCCCCCAAGTGACGTCTCGACAGGGTCGTTGACTGCGGAGTCACGGGCGTCCCTTCAGGGCGGCAGGTATGCCGCCTGGGAGGCGCGTGCGAAAATCGCCGCGTGGGCTTCTTGAAGAACGTCTTCGGGCGCAGCGACCCTCCCAAGGCCAACCTCGACAACTTGTTCGCCGTGCCGTCGGCCGCGATCACGTTGGAGGTGTCGGCCGGCTTCAAGCCAACGGGCATGGCGTCGGTCTGCTATCGGGCAGCGGAAGGTGGTGCATTCGCGACCACGCAGAGCGACGTACAGGCTCTGCTGGACGCGGACGCGGGCCCGAAGGTGGAGCTGTCGACCGACGGCTTCGGCTTCACCTGGCTGGTCTGCAGTCACGACCCCATCGAGCTTTCCGAGCTGATCACCGAGACTCACGCTGTCAACAGCTCGCTCGAGAACGCCGGCTTTGGCGCGTCGCTGCTGTGCTCGCTGGTGGCCTTCGAGGACGCCGCAGGTCGAAAGCTGGGCCTGGTCTACCTCTACAAGCAGGGCACGTTCTACCCGTTCGCCCCCAAGAACGACAAGCAGCGCGACAACGCGCTGGAACTGCAGATCAGGGGTGTGCTGGCCGACGACCTCACGGTGGAGCCCGAGCTGGGCCGGTGGATGGCTGTCTGGGGCGCCCCCGGCATGTGAGGTCTACACGCAGAGGATGGGCCGCTTGGCGGCTGGCCACCGCTCGACGTCGTCGGAGTCGTGCAGGCTCACCAAATACGCCGCGTCGCGACCCGCACCCAGCCACAGCTGCTGTCCGTCGCGGTGGAATCCCGTGTCGGCTGCCCCGTCCGGTAGGGATGCGTCGGCGTCGTACGACGTCCGCAAGTAGTCGTCTAGCTCACCGGCCGTGTCGCGGACGTATGGCTTCATGTTGTCTTCCGGGCCGAGCCGCAGGAACGTGATGTCCTGCCAGCCGCAGTGCTCGGCGCCTTGGTGGGACTGGATCTTGGTCACTGGCAGCCGTGCTCCGGACGAGTTCTCCCACACCCCGATGCCGAGCGCGTCGGTGACGTTCGCCGGGAGCTCGGCCGGGTCGCACTGGGCCCAGGACTCGATACCCCAGCCCTCGTCATCGTTGTAGTCGCGGACGCCTGCGGCGGCGATGAAGGCGATCTTTGTGCGCTCCCCGACGTCGTAGGAGAAAAGCACGCGACCGTCGTCCTCACGCTCGACCCGATAGCCGTCGACGAACCGCAACCAGCGAGCAGCACGACGGTGGCGACAGCGACGACAGCGTGGCGCAACGGGTTCCTCCTTCGCGTTGCCATTCTGACGCCAACCGAGCAGTTCCACCTCGTTGCTGTCGGCGATCGACGCGATGACCAAGGTCGTCGACCCGAATGCCTACGGCATCGGGAAACGGGAGTTGAAACGCCGGGCGAAGGCTGTTGCCGAGCAGACGTGGGCGTCGGAGGCGGTGCGAAAGGCGGTTGAAGCGGTCAACTCAACAATGACCGCCGCCGTGATTGGCGCGAGCGTCACCGCAACCACCACCAGCTGACCCGGTCGCGTAACTGAGCAGCCCTACAGGAAGTGGCCGGAGGGGATGTAAGGCGTGGGGACCGGCATCGACCGCAGCGCCACAAAGGCCCGGTTGTGCACCTCGGTCGACTGGTTGAATCCGCCCAATACGCCTCGGCCCAGATCACGAAGTTCGCCAGTGAGAACGGCATCACCCGGTCGATGGGATTGACCGGGATCTGCTGGGACAACGCGGTGGCCGAATCGTTCTTCGCGACGCTGAAGACCGAATTCTACTACCGCCGCGTCTGGCCCACCAAGGCCCGGGCCAAACTCGAGGTCGGGGCATGGATCGAGGACCGCTACAACCGCCGCCGGCGGCACTCCTCGATCGGACAAATCAGCCCCGTTACCTTCGAGGTGCAATACTCCAACCAGACCGCGGCCGATCAAGAAGCCGCATAACCCCGTGTCCACCGTCCGGGGTCAGGGCCAGAGCCAGAATTCGCGCCATCCTGACTTCGCGTAGGGAGACTGGAGGGCATCGAACCGCGTGGCCGGCGTGGTCAGAGCTCTGATCTGAGCGGCGAACCAGTCGTCATCAAACCCTGTTCTGCGATGGGGTGAGGCAGCCCTCCGGAGCAGGTGGCAGCCGAGCAGGCGGGTCCTGACGCAGTGGGGGTAAACACGCCGTACCTCGAGGAACGCGTTGTCGGACCTCGCCTTGGGTCTCAAGTCGCACATCCCGACCCTCCCCTCAGATCTGCACACGGTGGTGTCGAACTGGTCCGTGCTCTACCATCGGCGACGTGCCGATGAACCTGATTCACCGGTGGGGGCTGCCGGTCCAACGTCTGGGCCTACTGGGTGCGGTCACAGGTGCTGCCGTGGGCGTGCGAGGGCGTCCCGCTTGAGGGCGACGTGTTGGAGATCGGTTCGGGCTATGGTGTGACGACGCGCTGGCTCCTTGAGCGCAGTGGGCGGGTCACTGCGGTGGAGATCGATCCCGACCTGGCCGCGGGACTTCGCCGGACGTTCAGCGACCGGGTCGACGTCCGCACTGCTGACGGCGCCGCCCTGCCCTTTTCCGACGCGACGTTCGACGCGGTCGTCTGCTTCACAGTGCTGCATCACGTGCCGACGCCGGAGCAGCAGGACCGGCTGTTCATCGAGGCTTCACGGGTGTTGCGCCCGGGCGGGACGTTCGCCGGGGCAGACGGCTTGCCGAGCTCCATGTTTCGACTCATGGCACGTCGGAGCCACCATGGTCGCCGTCGACCCGGCGACGTTGCCCGACCGGTTGCGCGCCGCCGGCTTGGTCGATGCGCTTTCGGCTACCCGCCCACACCCGCCCTGACCCCCTTCCGGTGATCGGGACGGTACGTCGGCCTGCACGCCATTGAGTGGGCAAGTCATTTGATGCCGCCGCGAGGGGGTGGTACATGATTCGAGAGGACCATCACCATGGGGACTACTACTGTTGGTCACCGTTGGTTCCTTCGGGGCGATCGTCATCGGTGAGTATGGGAAGCCACCGCTGTCACGTCTCTGTTTGCCCTGGGCGGCGCGGTGGAAGCAGCAAGATTGGCGCGAACACGGCGCGCGTTGGATAACCTGTTGGGTCTGGCCCCGTCGGTGGCGGTGGTGCTACGCGGCGGCGAGCAGGTCGAGGTGCTCGCGAGAAACGTCGAGGTCGGTGAGCCCAGCTACCGCACGGCGGCATCTCGCAGGACATGCCGTGGTCGTCGTCGACGTGGCGACGACGTCACGGAGCCCGAGCGGACCAACCATCGGAAGGAACCCACCAAACATGAGCCAAGGGACGAGCAGCCGGTGCGGGACCCCGGATCCGGTGGGCAACGTTGACTGGGTTCGTGCTGGCCCGCTGGACCAGCTGGACGACGACGCTGCTGTCCATGTCGATCTGGCCGGGCACCCGGTCTGCCTGACGCGCAGCCAGGGTACTGTCCGCGCCATGCTCGACGAGTGCAGCCACGGACAGGTCCTGCTTTCCGAGGGGGATGTCGAGGACGGCTACGTCGAGTGCTGGATGCACGGCTCCCGTTTCGACCTGACCACCGGAGTCCCCACCGGACCCCCCGCCATCCGGGCGGTGCCGGTCTACCCGGTCCGGATCACCGACACCGGCATCGAGGTCGCCCTGCCGGCAACGCTGGGAGGTGCGACAGATGGCTGAGACCGACGGGCACCGCACGCCGGCGGAACTGCCCGTTCCCGCGCCGTCGAGCGTCTCACCCGAGGCGGTGCGGAGCTTCCGGTCGCAGCTGACCACGGGCGAGGACGTCGTTGATCCCGCCACCTGGGCTGGTTCGGTGCCGCAGGCGCACGGGATCGCTCCCCGGGTGCGGGTCGGACGCAGCAGGTGGTTCAACCTCCTCTGGTTGCTCCCGATCGGGTTCCTCGTCCTGATCGTCGCGGTGGCCGCCGCACAGGGCCTGCGTGACACCCCTTCGGTGCAGCGGTTCATCGAGCACTACCCCGGCACCGTCGAGGTTGCGGGTGCCGAAGGGAACGCCGGTTTTCCGACATGGCTGGGATGGCAGCACTTCTTCAACCTCTTCCTCATGATCTTCATCATCCGGTCCGGCGTGCAGATTCTCACCGACCACCCCCGGTTGTACTGGACTCGGCACAGCACTCCGGGCAAGGAGTGGTTCCGTTTTCAGAAGCCGGTGCCGGAGGATCCGCTGTGGACGGCGAAACAGGATTCCGTCACCCTGCCCGGGCAGGTTGGCCTGCCCGGGATCCGTCACTCCATCGGTCTGGCCCGCTGGTGGCATCTGGGCATCGACACCCTGTGGCTTCTCAACGGCTTGATCTTCTTTGTCCTGCTGTTCGCCACCGGACACTGGTTGCGTCTGGTGCCCACCAGTTGGGACGTTCTTCCCAACTCCGTGTCGGTGATGATTCAGTACCTCTCACTGGACTGGCCCACTAAGAGCGGTTGGGTGGCCTACAACAGTCTGCAGCTGATCGCCTACTTCATCACCGTCTTCGTTGCCGCCCCGCTAGCCGTCATCACCGGGCTCGGCATGTCTCCGGCGTTGTCCACGCGCTTCAAACGCATCAGCACAGTGCTCAGCATCCAGACTGCACGGTCACTGCACTTCCTCGTGATGGTGTGGTTCCTGCTATTCATCGTGATCCACGTGACCTTGGTGTTCACCACGGGGCTGCTGCGGAACCTCAACCACATGTACGCGGGACGAGACGATGATTCCTGGGTCGGATTCTGGGTCTTCGCCGCCTCGATGGTCGTGGTCATTGTCGGCTGGGTCGCGGCGACCCCGTTCACTCTGCGCCATCCCCGGGCCGTGCAGCGCCTCGGGTATGCGCTCGTTGGTCCGGCGCAACGCCTGTTCGAGCACATCGACTCGAAGCCTGGTCAGTACACTGACAAGGACATCTCACCCTACTTCTGGCACAACGGCAAGTACCCCGAGACGGATGAGTACAGGGCGCTGTTCCAGGGCAGCTTTGCGGACTACCGGCTGACAATTAACGGCCTGGTCGAGAACCCCGTCGACCTGGACCTCGTGCAGCTGCGGGCGCTGCCGCACCAGGAGCAGATCACCCAACACTTCTGCATCCAGGGGTGGTCTGGTATCGCGAAGTGGGGCGGGGTGTCGATGCAGACCCTCATGGACCTGGTCAAGCCGCAGCCTGAGGCGAAGTGGGTCGTCTTCTACTCCCTCGGCGACGGACCGGACGGTGGCGTCTACTACGACGCGCACTCGATCGACCAGATGAGCTACCACCTGACGATGCTGGCCTACGACATGAACGGGGAGCCGCTCTCGTACGGCCACGGCGCCCCGCTGAGGCTACGCAACGAGGTCCAACTGGGTTTCAAGCTGGTCAAGTGGATCAAGGGGGTGGAGTTCGTGGCCGACTTCGCGGATATCGGCGGCGGCCACGGCGGCTACAACCAGGACCATGAGTTCTTCGGCTACCGACAATCCATCTAGTGTCCTGTCGTGGCGAGCGGCCCGTCCCGGGTAGAAAATAGGGTCCCGGTTGCCCGACGACGTCGTCGCTCCCCGGTGCGTTTGAGGCTGTCATCAAGTCGGACGCCCAGATCAAGCTTTCGGTTGTCGGCTCGGACATCTTCGGGGTCTCCGGGCGAGAATGGGCGAGTTGATCGTCGGCCAGCGCGACCCCAAGGTGTTGGCTCAGCTGGCGCGTCCGGGATCCTGTCCCGCGTGGATGCGATCGGTTCGACATCGACGGTCTGGACACCGACCAGGCTACGGCCAGGCCGGTCGCGCCGTCAGCCCTGAGCGGTGTGACGGATCACGAGCACCCGGCTGCCGACCCACGAGCAGGTCCGCGCCGGACGCCGCGTCGACCAGCCCGGCGAGAAGGGACGCGCCCGGGAAGCGCACCGACGGCACGAATCGCCCGGGCCTACGAGGCCCCGACCGCAGACTGGCTTTTCAACATCAGACCCATCCTCACCTGCCGAAACACTGTCGATCAAACCAAAATCTGCCTACCAACTGCGGAAGTCCGGTCAGAGGTCGGCGGCGGCTACGGTGGCTACAACCAGGATCACGAGTTCTACGGCTACCGCCAATCCATCTAGACCACACGGCGGTCAAACTGGAACCAACGAAGGAGACGCTCGGATGGAGAACATATCGCTGACAGCGCTGGCACGGGAGCAGCTCGAACTCGCGCAGAGCGCGTCGAGTGGCCGTAGCGCCCACACCGTCTACGGTGGTCACGAGCACACGCTGCGCCAGACCTTGATCGCACTGGCTGCCGGCCGAATGCTCGACGAGCATGAGAATCCGGGCGAAGCAACCGTCTACGTCCTACAAGGGCGCGTCCGGCTGGCTGCGGGCGACACATCCTGGGTCGGCGCGCCCGGACATCTCATCATGGTGCCGGACGCCCGCCACACGCTGGAGGCGCTCGAGGCCGCCGTGGTGCTGCTCACCACAGCCATGCCCCGCTAACTAACGGGCCTCCGCCCCAGCCCGACGAGCGATGTTCGAAACATCCTTCGAACAAGTCTTGACTCAAGAAGTCAACTTCGACTTTTCAAGCCTGTTAGGCGCGGAGCGACGCCTTATCGAGGTCGATTCCGATGACCCGCGCGACGCGGTCGAGGTCTGCGTCGTGGGCAAGGAGGGCGGCTCCTCGACGCCACGCGACGGAGGCGATCAGGCAGTCGATCATCCCCCGCGGGGTGATCCCGGCGTTGCGGCACCGACGGTAGACGCGCGCCGCGGCGTCGAAGTCGGCGGCCGCGTCGACGGGCAGCAGGTCGAAGTGGAGCAACAGGCGGCGCAGATCGGCTTCCCGCCGGTCGCTGCGCGCACCAGCCAGTACTTCCATTGCGACGGGCTCGGTGCCGACGAGCGGGCCGCCGGTTGCGATCAGTTCGGTCAGCCGTCGGTCGACCGCGCTCCCGGTGGCCCGGTCGTATTCCACCCAGGCGGACGTGTCGGCCAGAATCATGCCGCGCCGTGGGGTACGACGTCGGCCGGGGGCTCGTGCATGGCGTTCGATCCCCGCATCGCCAGGGCTTCCTCACGGGTCATGGGCTGTCCGGCCAGGTGTCGGAGGGCGAGCTCGACGGCCTCGGTCTTGGTCCGGACGCCGTACCGGTCGACTGGTTGAATCCGCCCCTCCATGCCCGCCTCCAAGCCCACATCGAGAGCCCACGACTGCTCAGCGGTGACGTTGTGAAAGTCCACTCGCGTATCGGGAGCGGAGTGCTCCAACGCCGCCCACAAGACGCTGCGCGCGCTTTGAACATCGGTCGCAGACAGCAGGTGTGGACCACCCGAGGGGTGAAGGTACGCGTAGGCCCGGCTCGTGCCTCGCTCGTAGATCCGCAACGCCAACTGGGTCACCATCACTTCATGGTCGACGCCGTGACCGTGACCACGACTGATCCGGTCGATCTCGTCGAGGAGTCCGATGTCATCAGCGCCGCCTTCACGCACTCCGGGCAGCGACGGGATCGCTGAGCGCCGAACCGTCCCCCATAACAGCAGGGCGGGATGGAGGTCGAAGCCTGCAAGGCGATAGCGGCGTACGGCTCGAGGGTCGTGCGACGCGCAGATGATGCCAGGAGACTCCGGCGACCCGTAGGACAGCGCGGCGTCCAGAAGCTCCCGACCGATTCCACGGGCTTGCACACCAGGCCGCACCGCGTACGTCGACAGACCCCACAGGCCCTCGCGTCGCAGCGCCGCCGCCGCACCCACGACCTCACCGTCGGCTTCCGCGACCCAGCAGCCGTCGGCGTCGGTGTTGACGAGGTGCCGCAGGCGCACTCTCCAGGGTTCGGTCCGGGCGGCGGGCCGTCGCTCCGGCGCCGGCCAGTCAGCCGGCCGGGTGGCGACGTCGAGCTCGTAGAAGGCGTCAGCGGTCACCCTTTCGACCTGTGGTACGTCGTCGAGCGTCATCGGCCGGATCAGCACTACCGCACCTTATGCGCCGGCTGCGACGACGTGTCGGCCAAGATGGTGCAGGTGCGCGTGTTGTTTGCCCCTGACTCTTTCGGCGGCACGCTGACGGCTGTCGAGGCGGCTCAGGCAATGGCGGAGGGGTGGCGGCGCCGCGCACCGCATGACGACCTGGTGCTGGCGCCGATGTCTGACGGGGGACCGGGATTCGTCGACACGCTGCACGCCGCGCTCGGCGGTCGGCTCGTCGCGGCGCCGGTGTTGGATCAGTACGGCGGCGAAACCCCGGCCGCCGTACTGGTCGTCGACGACACGGCGTACGTCGAGGCCGCGCAGGCGTGCGGCCTTGACCTGTCGCCGCGGCGTGAGCCAGAGGTGGCGACGACGTACGGCGTAGGGCAGCTGATCATAGTGGCGATCGAGGAAGGGGTGAGCTGCCTTGTGGTGGGCCTCGGTGGATCCGGCACGAATGACGCAGGCGCCGGCTGCCTCGCCGCTCTCGGAGGTACGGCTGAGCCACCTGACGCGCTCATCGGGGGACCGCGGGCCCTCGCCACACTGTCTGCGGTCAACGTCGGCGGTGCGCAGGAGCGGATGGCGGACGTCGCTGTGGTCATCGCCACGGATGTCGACAACCCGCTGCTTGGGCTGCGCGGCGCGACGAACGTCTACGGACTCCAAAAGGGCCTGGCCGAGGAGCGCAAGCAGCTCGTCGACGCCCACCTGGCGAAGCTGGCCGAGCTGACCGACCGGCGAGTCGCGGACCGGAAAGGAGCCGGTGCGGCCGGTGGCCTCGGCTTCGCGCTGATGCTGCTGGGCGGCCAACGGGTCGAGGGCGTGCGGATGGTCTCCGAGGCGCTGGGACTCGCCCAGCTGGCGAGGCAGGCCGATCTCGTCGTCACCGGCGAGGGAGCCTTCGACTTCTCTTCGCGCTCGGGCAAGGTGCCGTACGGCGTCGCGCAGATCGCCGGTGAGGCGATCAGGCCGTGCATCGCCCTGGCCGGACAGGTCCTCGTCGGCTCGAGGGAGATGCGGACGCTGGGTGTCGAGTCGGCCTACTCTGTGGTGGACCTGGTCGGCGAGCGGGCCGCCTTCGCGGACCCGCGAGGCACCCTCAGCGACCTCGCCGAACGCGTCGCTTCGACGTGGTCTCGTTGAGGTGCTAACGGATTGCCGTGCCGATGTGTCACGATGGGAATGCAACCCCAACCGTTGCTGTTGTCACACGAGAACCCGGCGCCCCGGCGCATTTCGCATCCAGCCTTGGGAGCAAACGACATGACCGTTCAGGACCAGGCCAGCACGGTGACTGCGCAATCTACGTCACCGCAGGCCGCGCAGCCCGCTGATGGTGTCCTGCTGACCGACCAAGCCGCGCAGAAGGTCAAGGCGCTGCTGGGCCAAGAAGGCCGCGACGACCTTCAGCTGCGCATCTCGGTGCAGCCGGGTGGCTGCTCAGGTCTGCGCTACCAGCTCTTCTTCGACGAGCGCAACCTCGATGGCGACACGGTGCGCGACTTCGGTGGC
>JAABUR0100008053.1_pt1 | contig 12279 bp, 7 predicted proteins | sample 5560091 | NCBI WGS metagenome assembly JAABUR01 (sample SAMN10711879, study PRJNA513375) | rock metagenome | isolation source: Antarctica rocks | place: Antarctica: Victoria Land, University Valley sud
CGCTCAGATCCAGATCGTCCAGCACACTCACGCTCCGTCACCCCCCCCTACTCAGTGGCCTCAGTATACCCGGCCCCCAGGTTTTTGATAAGATACTTCGTTCTCGTCTACAGACTGCAATACGCCACTTTTATCGACATACTCTAGTACATTGTTGATCGTTTTAGCGTCCATGCTCCCAGCGGCACTTTTTATACTCTTGGCCGACTGTCCAGTGCGCATAATATCAGCAATCTCGAAAATGTTTCGCACCTCGCCCTTGGTGATCGATGAGGGCATTGGGAACCGTGTCATGGGGAAAACGTCCTGCACCGCTTCCATAGCATCGATGAAAGCGTCTTGGTCGGACGGCAGGACTGCGACCGTCGCACCAGTAGTCACGAAATGAATATCCGAAGTTGCTGGCTCATACAACTCAAGAGTCCGTGGCGTAGCTAACGCTCGAATTAGGGCATAGAGTTCGATGAGGTGGCGCATGGTTCGCCCGGGCGTCGCCTTAGCTCCAATAGTCATCGTAGCTTCGGACAACGTGATAGCGCCGGCGCCTTTATCCTCATCACTTGGCTGCCAGGGGAAGTTGATTGAAATAATGGTAGGTGCATCATCGTCCAGGCGGTTTGTAAAGCGTAAGCGCCCTCCTGGGACGGCGTAGAGTCCTACCTTTAAGTGTGGCAACTCGACGCCGACACCCTTCACGCGCAAAGAGCAATTCAAGATTGGCCCGAGAGAGGCAGGCGTGATGCTGACGGTGAGATGCTGCAAAATATCGTGCACGTCTTCGATTAGGGTATCGCCCAAGAAAGTTTGCAAGCCTAATAGTTCACCTTTGTTTAGGGTAAAACCTTCCGTGTGGTCGGTCGCATGGAGCAATCTCTCCGACACCGGCTTGTCGTCTGGAGCGAACACCTGTGTCTGCATCCTCAGGGTCAACGGCCGGATCTTATGAGCCTCCGGCGAGTTGGCCGCTAAGGTGACGCTACCATCAGAACTAATCGTGCGCGTCCAGTAAGGATCGCCTGCGTTCAATAGCGACCCAATCGTCTGAGCAACTGTTTGAATCCCTCGCAGGTCATCGCGGCTCTGGAATATCTTGTCGAAGCCACTGACACTATTTGTCACATTATGGTTGACGACGTTATTGTTTGTGATGTTATGGGCGATTTGCCCACCTTGTTGGTTGGGGGCAATAATCACCGACCCATTCGTAACGGTCAGTTGGAACTGTTTGGCTATATCGTCGCTCGGTTTGGTGCCACCTTTGTGGGCTTTTTCGTGCTTGGCCTTTAGTTGTTTGAGACGGGCGACCGTCCACGTATTTTCATCGTTGTCGATTATTTCGTGATGGTTCGAGCACATAAGAATGAGATTGTCGAAGTCGTGGCGCTGCGATGCAGTTTGATTCCGATCATGCCTAGCCGCCCCGCGACGGTTTCCCACGCCCGGACGGTACCCTTTGATGTGGCAGATCTCGCTGATTACCGTGCCGCTCGTTTCATCGACCAGCGGGTAAGTACAACCAGGATAAGCGCATACGTTGCCCGAGACGGCGTATAGCCGTTTAATTGTTGGCAGGGTCGGCCCCGACGGTTCGTTTTTTGCCATAGTGGCTTGTCCGCTTTCGCGTCCGTTCCTGTCGTCCTCAGTTGTAGGGCAGCCACATGCGTGTCAAGCCCGTTGAGTGGCGACGCGTATGGTCAAAATACGATATTTGCGAACAGCCCAGCTTAGGGCTCGATTTGCCGCACTCATTGTCAGTCAGAGTCAAGCGCATCAGCCACACGATCTGAGCGTTGATCGAACGGTGTTTCTGCACAGCACAGCCTCCACCTTCGCCGCTTTATAGTAGTATACCTAATGAAAGATAATGGGGGCGGATCGATCGCCAAGAGTGGACATAAGCAGACCTGACACGGCTGCGTGCTCTGCCCTACGCCTGTATCCACTGGGGCTGCACGCCGTCGATTGGCTCGTCAAACAGCCCCATCTGGCCCGAGGAGCGGAAGAGTTGCTCATACACATGTGGCGCGTAGGCTTTGCGCAGGCGTGCGACATACGATGTGTGCAGCACACCGAGGTAGTGCGCGATGTCATACTCGGGCGTGATCGTGTTCTCATCAGAGGCAGCGGCTCCATCCAGGTTCGGAGCATCGGGCAGCCAGGTGGGGACCCCGGTCGCGGCCCGGTAGAAGCGGACGCGCTCCCCCACGCGCCACTGTGTCCGCCCAGCCGCCAACAACGCCTCGTAGGCCGCCTCGCGCGCCCGTCCCCGCGTCCGGTGATAGGCCTCGGGCGTCTTCGTGAGCTGGGCGACCGTCGCGACGTCCCTGGGCGCGAGCCGCCGCTCCCGCAGCGCGGCCACCGTCTCCAGGTACACCCGCCGCACCCCCACACTGTCCCCGGCGAGCAGACAGCGTAGCGCCGCCTCCAGGAAGCGCGCGCCGAAGGGCTCGGTGCGACTGGAGTGCAGCGCGCCCCCGCGCACGATGAGCGCGTCGTCGTAGGTCAGCAGTGCGTAGTTCTTGACCTCATGGCTGAGCATGGCCTGATAGCGCCCCTCGTACTCCAGCCCGATGCCCAGCGGGAGGGCTGCGGCGACGGCGGCGACGCAGGCGCGCTCGTCCGCCTCCGTCCAGTGCGCCGGCACGGCGAAGAAGACCCCGTCCGTGTCCGCCTCGAGCAGCGCGACGCCCCGATCGCGCAGCCCCTCGGCCACCTGCCCCAGGATCTCCCGGCCGCGCCGCGTTACCGCGTCCGCCGCCTCGCGGTCGGCGAAGAGCGCCATCGCCCCCGCGCCGAGGTAGCCGTAGGCGGCATTGACCACAACCTTCATCGCCGCCTGCACGGCGTGGTGCTGGTGCGCCTCCGCTGACCTGGGCGGAGCCGTCGCCCCCGCACGCTTATGGCGCAGGCGCAGCACGGTCAGCCGGTCCACCAGCGCGACGAAGGCGCCCAGCGGGTCGCACGCGGGGCCGATGCGGAAAACGCGGATGATCGAGGGATACATCGAGGCGATGTCCGCCTTGACGACATGCCGGGCCACGCCTGCGGCGTACAGCACGGTGGCCCCGCCTTGGTGCGGCGGGAGCGTCCCCTCCGCGCCGCGCACCGGGCGTGGGAGCGCGGCTCCGGCGTGCAGGTAGGCGCGGACGAGGAGCGGCTCCAGCAGTCCCATCGCCGGCCCAGCCAGGGCCACGCGCTCGTAGCGGCGCGGGGCCATTCCGGCCAGGGCGAAGGGCGCGCCCATTAGCCGGCGCGAGAGGCCATCCACCTCGATCACGTCGTCGAAGGCGTAGCGCCGCACCCGCGCGGGGTCGCGCCGGTAGGTGGCATAGATCTCCGCGCCGGCGATGTAGGTGCGCTCCGGGGCGGCCACGCCGAAGTAGCGGGCCGCCGCTTTCAAGCCCGCGCCGGGCAGCGCGCGGTCAGTGAACTGGTGCCGCCGTACGGCGGGCAGCGTGTCGATGAGTTCGCGCCCGGCGACGCTGTAGCGCACGCGGCGGCCGGCGCCCCAGCCCGTCGGTTCCTCTACGCGTGCGAGGATGGCCTCACCTCCGGGTGCCCCCCGCCCGAGGGCGAGCGGCACACCGAGCGCCGCCGCCCGCGCGGCGAGGAAGGGCAGGTCGAACCCAAAGAGGTTGTGGTTCTCGATAACATCGGGATCGCGCGCGCGGATGAGGGCGCAGAGGTCGGCGATGAGGGCGGCCTCATCGGCGGCGGTGGGGGCCTCCAGGAGCGTCTCCAGGCCATGACTATCGCGCACCGCCACGAGGAAGATGCGCCCCTCCGCAGGCGAGAGCGCGGTCGTCTCCAGGTCGACCTGCAGCCGGTGCAGGTCGTCGTAGGCCAGGCCGCGGAAGTAGACGCGGCCGGTCGCCATCAGGTACTGTTCGACGGGGCCGACGGTGTAGTAGTCCTCCGGCAGGTCGCGTAGGCCTGCGACAGGACGCCCCAGGCGTCGCTGGGCACCCCGCAGGATCGCCGCGCGCAGGGCGCGTCCATCCCCTGCCGACAGGAGGTAGCGCAGAGAACCGGGCGGGCCGTCCAGTTCCCGATAGGCGACGGGGGCCTCGTCGGCGTGCGGGGCCGAGGCGGCGACGAGGGTGTCACCGAGGTGGCGTAGGTCGTCGAGGGTGGCCGCGCACACCCAGGGGCGGAAGCGATCCTTGTCACAGACCACCCCCGTGCTCGTACGCCGCCAGACGCGCGCGTGGCCGGTGTGGTCGGCCCACACCGAGACGATGCCCGGCAGGGGGTCCCAGCCGAAGAGCCAGGCGTCGCCCGCAGCCGACGCGTCGCCGCCGGTCGTGGTCATGGGGGATACGGTCGTCCCCTGGACGGGTGCGGCGTCGCCGCCCCCCTCACGGTTACCGTCGTGGTCGTGCATCTATGCCCCCCGGTCCGTCACAGGCCCGACGGCGCGAGGCCGGCCACGGCGAGCAGCCGGTCGGTCTCGGCGACGAGGTGGTCCACCCCGTCGATGGCCAGCGTGAGCGCATCCGGGGACGGGGCCTGACGCCCAAACGCCTTGTCAACCCCTGCGGCGAGCCGCGAGGGTGCGAGCGGGAACGCGTCGGCGAGGGCGACCGCGCCCTTCTCATTCATCCAGTACCATGCATTCTCATTCATCCAGTACCATGCATTGAGCGCGAACAGCGCCTGCAGGAGGCAGGACACGTCGCGGAAGAGGCATCCCGCGACATAGGAGACGTCCGCGCGCCCGACCGCTTTGGCGGCCGTCCGCAGGGCGAACGCGGCCTCCCACGAGAACTGCCGGATCAGCGTCGCCTGGAGGGGCGTGGGGTAGGGAGCGGCCAGGCGCGTGAGGTCCGCGACGACGCCCTCCGGGTCCCAGAGAGGCCGACACAGGGCGATCTCGGCAAGGTAGATGGCGGTGATGAACCCGTGGGGATGGCCGGGCTGGTACACGATGCGCGGGCGTCCGGCGACGCACGCGCGCGCGACGGTCGCGACGGCGTCGAGGTCGCGATATAAGATGTCCACGGGCGTCCCCTGCACGGTAAGCCAGCCGCCGCCGTTGATCCACGGACCCCAGCCGCCAAGGGCGGTGAGCACACCGGGGCGATGGGCGTCGTCCACCGTGGTGGCCAGCGCCCCCAGGCGGGCGAGATCCGGGGGCCAGTCCGGGCGATAGTACAGCGCGAGATCGACGTCGGACTGCGCGGTGCGCGTCCCGCGCACCCGCGAACCGCCCACCACAAGGGCGGCCACGCCAGGGACCCAGCACAGGTCCCCGACGAGCATCGCGATCAACGCCTCGACGTCCATGTCTCCCGTACCTCCATCGGCCGCGTCCCCGGTGTGTCCCGTGTGAGCGGCCAGATCAGCGTCCACGCACCCAGTGTACCGCTCCGCAGCGAACGGGGCCCGGTCACATTATCGGTGGTCCGCCGTGATCGCGGCGCAAAACGGACCATCCGGCGGATAGCACCAGTGCGAATACGGGTCGCGGAGAGGGCGCGTGAAGGTCACGTCCGCCGGGATGGCGCCAGCGTGGATGTCGGCCCCCTAGTAGGAGACGACACGAGACGCGCCCGGCAGCCGGGGCAGCGGAATCCGACCGTCGGTTCGCTCAGCGCCAGGGGGATAGCGTCGCGTTGTGGACTGGCCCCGTACAGGTGGCGAGCCGTGTGGGCCACATCGGGATGGTAGGGCGTCCCGGACCAGAGCAACACGCGCCCGCCACAGGGCGCACGGGGAACGGCCTCCTCCCGCACGGCGACGTGATACACCCGGCACGGCGCGCCACAGGAGGGGCATACTTTGTCGTGGAACGCGATGTCCACGACGTGATCGCCGAGGGCGGTCCGGTGAGGGCGGAAAGCGATGCGGCCGCCCAGGAGCGCGCCCGCGACCTGTCCCAACGGATGGGCCCACCCATCGACGTACGCGCGGTCGCTGTCGTGGTCTCCGGCCGCCGTGAACGAGAAGAGCGGCAGGTCCTGTCGCGCCTCGAAGTCCGTGCCGCTGCCGGGCCGGCGCAGTTCGCGGGGCGGATAGCGGAAGAACCAGCATCCGCGCACGCCCGCCGCGCGATAGCGGGGCTGCCGTGCCTCCGTCTCCGCCAGAGCCTGCCGGCTCCACTGCACCTCGAAGGCGACGCGCTGGCCGCCCCGGTCAGCCAGGACGTCGGCGCGCCAGTCAGCCTCCGCGTGCTCGATGTCCACGGCCCATCCAGCCTCGGCGCATGCTCGCGCGATCGCGACCTTCGCCCGCAGATGCGCGGTCGTCTCAGCGCGGAACTGGCAGGTCGGCGCGGGCGCATGGCTGAAGTGCTGAATGCGCGTGGTGCCCGCCCCACCGCGCATCTGCACGGCGCGGTCGGGGCAACAGGGCAGCACGAGGCGATAGCGCTGGAAATACAACTCAGCCCAGGCCGTGTCGCCCAGCAGGGGGGCGAGGATGGGCTGACCATCGAGCAGGGCTTTGAGCGGCATTGTGCGTTCATCTTTCGGTGGGTCGTCGTCTATCCATCGTACCGGACAGACGCGTTCCCCTCTAGCGCTCATACCCACCGTCGCATGCGCTGGGTCTGGCGAGGATTGTGGCAGGCTGTCGGCGCGCATCCCATTGGTCGTGCCGATCCGCTCCGCGCCGTGGCCCTGGGTAGCGTCGTGTCGAGGCTGTTATTCTACGGCTATGATCTCGCCCACGCCCGTCCCGCTCGCCACGCTGGAAGCCGTCCTGGAGCGCATCACCTACGCCAACGAGGAGAACGGCTACACCGTCGCCCGCGTCGCCATGCGCGGGAGTAGCGACCTGACCACGGTCGTGGGCAACCTGCTGGGGGCGCAGCCCGGCGAGAGCCTGCGCATGCGCGGCGTCTGGAAGAGCCATCCCCAGTTCGGCAAGCAATTCGAGGTGCGCGACCACACGACAGTGCTCCCCGCCACCATCCAGGGCATTCGCCGCTACCTCGGCTCTGGCCTGATCAAGGGCATCGGCCCCAAGATGGCCGCGCGCATCGTGGCCCACTTCGACCTCGACACCCTGCGCGTGATCGAGGAGGAGCCGGCGCGCCTGATCGAGGTGCCGGGCCTGGGCCCCAAGCGCACGGCGATGATCGGGCGGCCCTGGGAGGAACAGAAGGCCATCAAGGAGGTCATGCTCTTCCTGCAGGGGGTGGGCGTCTCGACGAGTATCGCCGTGCGCATCTACAAGACCTACAAAGATGCGTCGATTTCAGTCGTCAAGAATGAGCCGTACAAACTGGCGGGCGATGTGTGGGGCATCGGGTTCAAGACGGCGGACAAGATCGCACGGGCGCTCGGCATCCCGCACGACAGCCCGCAGCGCGTCAAGGCTGGCCTCCAGTTCACCCTCTCCGAGGCGAGCGAGGAGGGGCACTGCTACCTGCCCGAGGCGGAGTTGGTCGCCCAGGCGACCGAGATCCTCGGCGTAGAGGCGACGCTGGCCGCGACGTGCCTGGAGGAGTTGTCGCACGAGGAGGGCGTGGTCATGGAGTATCTGCCCGGCCCCGACGGCCAGCAGGTGACGGCGGTCTACCTCGTGCCGTTCCACCACGCCGAGGTCTCGCTGGCCAACAGCCTGCTGCGCCTGCTGCACGCGCCGCACGAGCGACTGCCCTCATTCACGACGGTCGACTGGGTGGCGGCCTTGACATGGTTGCAGACCACGACCGGGAGCGCCCTGGCCCCTGAACAAGAGCAGGCGGTGCGCCTCGCGTTGACGGAGCGGGTGGCGGTCCTCACCGGTGGCCCCGGGTGCGGCAAGTCGTTCACGGTGCGCTCCATCGTCGCCCTCGCGAAGGCCAAACGCGCCAAGATCGTGCTGGCGGCGCCGACGGGACGGGCGGCCAAGCGCCTCTCCGAACTGGCCGGCGTTGAGGCCAGCACGCTGCATCGCCTGCTCCAACTGCGCCCCGGCGGCGACGCCGCCTTCGACCGCGACACCCCCCTCGACGCCGACCTCGTCGTGGTGGACGAGGCCTCGATGCTCGACGTGCTGCTTGCCAACACGCTCGTCAAGGCCGTCGCGCCGGGGGCGCATCTGCTCTTTGTCGGCGACGTGGACCAACTGCCCAGCGTTGGGGCGGGCGAGGTGCTGCGCGACCTGCTCGGCGCGGGCGTTATCCCCAGTGTGCGACTAACGCACATCTTTCGGCAGGCGCAGCAGAGCGGCGTTGTCACCAACGCCCACCGTATCAACGCCGGCCAGATGCCGGTCACCACGGGCCTCGCCGACTTCTTCCTCTTCCCCCAGGATGACACGGAGCAGGTCGCCGACCTCGTCGTCGATATCGTCGCCAACCGCCTACCGCGTAAGTTCGGTCTGGACCCGTGGCGCGACGTGCAGGTGCTGTGCCCGATGCATCGGGGACCGGCGGGGGCGGGCGTGCTCAACGAGAAGCTGCAGGAGGCGCTGACGCCCGCGCGACCGGGGCAGCCTGAGCGGCGTGTAGGTGGGCGTGTCTACCGCGTCGGCGACAAGGTGACGCAGTTTCTCGGAGGACCCCTCAAGGCTACGCTCTACCCCTGATTCAACCTCAGTTCAGGGTATTTCTGCGTCCGATAGTATCAGATGTTGATACGGCGCACCCGAGCGTCCAAAATCCCCCTCCCCGCGACGGTTAGACACTCGCTGCTCAATCATGACTCCCTCCCGCGCAACCACTTGTGCTTGAGCGCCATGATCGTGATCGTGCACTGCGCATGCTCCTGGACCAATCTGACATGCTTCGCACACGCCTCATCGCGCTCAACTTGAGCGATGCGGAGGTCTGCTTGCAGGCCATGCACCATGGACATGAGCTTGGCCTTCGAGTAGTCGTGCAAGGGGTCATGCGAGGGTAGCGCATCCGATAGCGACGCGGTATCCGGCACGCCAACATGCGGGCGACGCCGTCGTCGCCGTTGACGCGCCTCATCTTCCTTCTGTTGCTTCGCTCGCAGATAGTCGCTCTCTCTCACAAAAAGCTGGTACGCGTCGTTGTTTCGCTTGATCGTCGTCGCATCCAGCCCGCATTCGCGCTTGATCGTGAATCCCGTCACAGGGTCTCCGCGCTTCCTAATTGCCTTGATTGCCGCAGCCAGCCGATCAACAGTTTCCCGCTTCTTTCGTGCAGAGTGAGCACGTAAGCCGGCGCATTGATCCTCTGTACCGGCGGCGAGGGGGAAAGTCTCACGCATCGTTCACCTCATCGTCAGGGTCTTCCTCGGGCAACGGTAAGGACAGGAACACGGGGAGCTGCGCGCCGCTTTGCAGCACTTTCATCTGAAGCCGCATGGCGTTGATGTGGGCATCAAGATGCTCAATCTCTCGCCGCTTGTGCATGGCTTCGATCATATGGCCGTCCTCCTCCAGCATTTCCGCGTCTCGCGCGTAGATCTTTCGCCAACGCCGCGCGTTCCCCAGGCGGCGGTAGTCCTCGACCAGGAAAGGACAGCCGACGCACTGGGCGCGGTTGTTCGGGCGGATGCACATTCCAGCTTTGCAAAATCCCAGGACGGTGGGACCGATCGTGCCCCAGTTCTCGAAGACCGCCCGTAGCTCCTCGTCCATGTCCTCCAGATCCTGCTCGGTGGGTAACTGCAAGGCGTAGAGACTGGACGGGTTGGACATCTCCATTTGCGCCTCATGCAAGAGGGCGAGCTGCATATCCTTGGACTCGCTGTAGTAGTGCGTCGCCTCAGAGATCGACAGAGGCTGCGCTTCTCCGAGGCGGACGGCGCGATGATGGAGCATCCAGGCTATAGCCTCCAGGGGGACGCCGTACGTGTACCGCGCACTGGTGGCGAACACATGGCGGCACAGGTGGGTGGCGATGCGGATGGGGGTACCCTTCGCCGTGTTGAGGACCAGGCCGTGGAACATGAACCGCAACAACACACCCACGTCAACGATGCCGAGCAACCCGACCTGACCATTGTCGGATGTATCCCATTGGAAGAGATACGGTTCCGGGCACAGATGCTCCGCCTTGTTGTTGCCGACCGGGTGGACGATGGGCACGCGCCCGTACCGATCCGCCAAGGCACGCGAGATCTCGGTGAGAAGCGGGACTGCCTGCGGGCTGATCAGGTATGGCTGTCGTTGCGCTTCCGCCTTCGACCCTTTGGGTAGCAGGTATTGCAGGACGACTCGGATGCGCCGGCCTGTTGGCGTGCCCTGACGCCGCTCCTCTACCTCGGCCAAATCCCAGCGCGCGTCGCTCACTTGCAGCAATTCGCTCACGCGCGCCCCGCTCGTCAAAGCGATGGTGGCTAGCGCCGTGCCATAGAGGACCCCCCGATATAGCGATTCCGGCTCGAAGACCACGTCCCCCGCCCCGACGTTGTCGCGCAACCACCGCGTGACCGATGCCCCGGCGGTCAGGACCCCCGTGCGACGGACGTACAAACGGGCCCGACGCTCGTGGGTCGGGCGTCCTTTCCAAATAGCTCCGATCAAGTGGGCAGCGAGGAGGGGACCGAACCACAGGAGATCGTCGGGCGGGTTGTGGCATTGCAGGAAGTGGTGGTTCCGCGCGGCTGCGTATGCCTTCTGCCTGGACCGATAGTCACTCCGCTGCGTCGCCGACATATCCTTGCTATGAGCATCGGCCCACGAGTAGCGATCCCACAAGGTGAAGGAGAGCGTGACGGGTGTGGGGATGATGTCGATCTCGGCATGCGTGCGCACATCCTGTGTGACGACGGGGTTGGTCATCTCAATCTGGAACTGGTGCGGCAGTCGCACCTCACCGCTCTCCACGCGCGCTTGCTTGGCACGGACGGCCTTGATCAAATGCTCCGCCGCTTGTTTTCGTACCAGCGCGATCTGCACCAGGAAGGGGTGCAAGGGCGTCAGGACATCGGTTTGTTCCTTACGCCGGCGGCGCGCCTCTGCGTCGTAGCTCTCGCGCAGGCTCCCACCCTCCCAGAAAGACGTCGGCAGCGGAGGCAGCGCGTAGGCTCGCAGGACGGCGTGCTGCGCCGGGTCGAATGTCGCGAGGGTGTCGAAATACGTCCGCAGATGGTGGGCCGCGAGGGTGTCATAGCGCATCAACTCTTGGGCGACACCTGGTGGGAGCGCGCGCTGTGTCCCGCGTCCTCCGTCGGGCGGACGCGTCGAGGCCTCGACGAAGGCATCCCATCGGTCCTTGTCGCGCAATTGGCCGACGTGCTCCATGAGATTCAGGGACCGCAAGCGGCGCAGGAGGCGGCTCACGCCCTGGCACATGCCGTACAGGCTCATCTGTCCCACAGCCCCTTGCGCGCTCCCCGTTGCCAGGGCAATCGGGGCCGCATCGGGGCTGTCACCGACTGTCATCGTGAGGTAGCCGATGACCTGGCTCGGCAACAGTTCCCAGTCGATGAAGGGCGCGTCACGGACCTCCTTGGGCAGCCAGTCGAAGAGTGCGCGAATATGGTCGGCGCGCTCGTCGGGATCGCTGAAGTTGAGCCGCTGTACGGGCACATGTGCGGCATCGGCGACATCCCCGCCGACAATATCCACCGGTCGTCCTTCTGTCGTCATGTCTCCGGTCTCTCCCACGCGCGATGTCCTCACGCGTGCCGCATCCGCTCCCTAATCCACTCTAAATCGTCCGAAACAATCGTCTCGACAACGTCCATATCGACTAACTCCGGTGTGGCGCGACGCGCGACCGTTGCGTTCTCCACCGTAATCGAGGTGTTGTCTGGAGCCGGCGAGGCGTCATACGCCTGCTGGGCGATATCTCGCTGCAAGTCGTAAAGCCGGCCCATCGCCTCGGCGTGATCGAGCGAGTGGTCGTAGGCGTCGATTGTGAGGGATCCGCGCCAGCCCATCACCTGCGAGATTGTCCGTCTGGTGTCCGCGTAGCTCGGACTGTCCTTGCCGTACCGACGGCGTTCGCGCAAGAGCCACTCTGTCACGAAGAGATGCCGGATATCGTGGATGCGAAAAGGGACCGGGCAGTGCCTGCTGGCTACGGGATAAATCCGCCGCCAGTGCCAGCGGAACGCGTTGTAGTTGTAGGGCTCGCCGCCCCGCACGAGGAAGAACGGATCATCGTCGGCGAGATTGGCTAGCTGGGATCGGTTCTGCGAATCCAGGAGCGGCCGCTCCTCCTTGAGGTAGCGTCGCAGGACCCACTGCACCCGCGGGTTGCCGGTCCAGTCGATCTCCTTGCTCTCTCGGTCGTTGCTCCCTTTGTTCTTCACCAAGGCGCGGTTCGGGACACCCTCCTCTGTGTACGAGCGGTAGCCCCCTACCGTCATGTCCGTGATCTCCGAGACGCGTGCGCCCGTGTAGCGCAGCAAGAGGAGGACAGCGCGC
>JAABUR0100008054.1_pt1 | contig 12278 bp, 8 predicted proteins | sample 5560091 | NCBI WGS metagenome assembly JAABUR01 (sample SAMN10711879, study PRJNA513375) | rock metagenome | isolation source: Antarctica rocks | place: Antarctica: Victoria Land, University Valley sud
GAAGAGACAGCCTCGTCACGGTGCATGCCTATCCAGAAGCATGCATAGTTATTCATCATCTTTGGCTGGCAGTGCAACATTCCTCCGACGTTCACGACGGCTTGGCAGGACATATGCGGGGAGCGCACGTCTCACGGTACTCAGCATCCAATCAAGATGCTTGGTACGCCGGGACTATTCCGTAGCAACGTCGTGCGGCGCAGAGGAGAACTGCGGACGGAGTACCTCCATGCGATCTGTCAGGTTTCAGTACATAACGCTCTCCGGTGTCTTCTAAGTGGGAATTGACGGTGGGTTCACTGCCCATTGTGGGCGTGATGGTGGGTCCGAGATGGCCAGTTGGCGCCCATGCTATGCGTCAGTGGGGACCACATCCGCTGCGCACACGGCATGTCCTGAAACCTGACAGATCCCACAACGTCCCTGTCGCGAGGGAATCGCGATAGGGGAGGAAGTCCATCCCTGCTACGCGGGCTGCGACGGGCCGGCTTCGCGATCGAGATCGTGTTGGTAGAGCGTGCTGAGCCGCCGTGGCCAATCCGTGAAGTGGACCAGCAGATCAGTCGGATCGGTCAGCTGGTCCACAGACCCAACGAGGGGGAGACGGCGGAGCGCCGCGTCGGCGATCGCCTCCTCGCACGCCTGTGCAAAGCGGCCAGCGTTCAGCACAGCATAGGGCCTGAGTGCACTGTTCACCTTGACCTCGTACGGTCCCGTCGCGGTGGGGAGGGGCAAGGTCACGCCAAGGGCGTTATGGCGACGCGCCAGAGCCACATACAGATGCACCGCCGCGCGCTCGCGACGAGCAAAGTCCGCCGCAGTCAAGAGGTCGTGGACGGCCGGGCCCACCTCCGTCGCAGCTGTGAGCTGAGCAAACGCGGTCCCCAGCCATTTCTCATAGGGGGCGTAGCGGCGCTCCTGTAAGAAGCAGAGATGGACCGCATCCTGCGCGATGCGCCCAGCGATCAGGCGCCCCCCAAGGTCGTCTCCCAGTTCGGCGGTGCGCCCGAAGAACGATTCCGGGTTCGCAAGCCGGGACCATTGGGCGGCCATGACCCACAACCACACATCATGGGGATACCATTCCAAAAGCGTGCGGACCAGGGACAACTCGCCCGCGTCGTCGTGGAAGACGAGGCCACCGGTCACTTCCAGAAGAAGCTGCCGGGGCGTGCTGAGCCATGCGCTCAGGGGCATCGCTGAACGCGGGTCCCTGCCCAGGGTGGTCTGGAGCCACTCCCCCACAGTGGTGACCTCGATGTGATGGTCCACCCGGGCACTCTGCCAGCGATAGAAGCGCACCGGCCACCCCCGAAAGACGCTCGGGAGTTCGGCATCAAGCCGCATTCTCAGGCCAGGGACGGCAGCGGCCTCCACGAAGATCTGGGCCCGGGGACCCCAGGCATGATCTGTCGAGCGTGCGGTATCGAAGCCCAGAACGTCCGAGCCTTCGCCCAACAGCCCCGCGGCGTGGGGTATCGCCCCGACGATGTCACGGAGCACCTCGTGGTAGAAGGTGCGTGCCAGGTCGCGTCCGGGGACAAACGTGGCCATGGAACCCACGGTCGTATCCTTTCCCTCTAAAGAATAGCGGTGCGTCACATCCACGGCACGAGCCTACACAAGCCTATAGGAAGGGTCCCGCTCCCTGCTATCTATAGCCCTGAATCGAGCAGCAAGCAAGGTGCCGCACTGATCTCCGGTACGTCATGCGGTCCATCATGAGGCTAACCATGTTGCTCGGTATGGTCATGATCAGCAGAGTCTCGAGACATCAGCGCCCGGCTTGCATGAGGCTGGCGAGCGGCAGACATGGGGCGTGCTGGCTAGCCAGTCATGCCCATGAATAAAAAGACAGCGACGATGACCGCTGGGTTGGGTACCCGTGGAGGCCTGAGCGTGCTGGCGATAGAACATGGCGAGAGCGCACATCACTGGCTACTCTGCCACCACTCAAGATCGAGACACCGGCTGGGTACACCTGGGCTGACCCACTACTTCACTCCTACGCAGATGTGTTTCACAAGCTCTGAGCTAAAGGCTATGGTCATGCGCCCAGACTGGGCGAAGCGCCCGGACCTCGCAGCGCGCTGTGCGGTCCGGGCCTGTCATCGGGCCTGCTGGGGGCGCCATGCTGTGGCGCTCGGTTCTGAGTGCCGTCTGCTGAGCAGCAGGACCTCGGAGCCAGTGATCCCTGCGCGTCTGTCCGGGGCGTGGTTGGGGTGGCTGCGTCGTATTATGGCGTCCCGCGCCGACCAGGGTGCCACAGCCGCTGCATCACGGTCGAGCTCGTGAGCAACTCGTCCAGGGTGCCCCGGGCAACGAGGCGGCCGTCCTCCATGAGCAGCACCTGGTCGGCGCGGCGCAGCGCCGCCGGGCGGTGCGAGACGACCAGGCAGGTCACGTCGCGGCCGCGGGCGAAGAGGCGGTTCCACAGCTCCGCCTCCGTCTCGGCGTCCAGCGCCGAGGAGAGGTCGTCGAGGACGAGCAGTTCGGCGGCGCGGACGAACATCCGCGCCGCGGCCGCCCGCTGGACCTGGCCGCCGGAGAGCTTGACGCCGCGCGGCCCGACCAGGGTGTCGAGCCCACGCTCCAGCGCCACCAGGTCCGGCTCCAGAACCGCCGCGTGCACTGCCGCGGCGAGTGCGCCGGGGCCGTCGGGACGCCCGAGCAGAAGATTCTCCCGTAGCGTCTCGCTGAAGAGACGGGGCACCTGTGGTGTGTAGGCGCTGCGTGGTGGGACGAAGAACGTCCCCGGATCGCCGACCAGCCGGCCGTTCCAGTAGATCTCGCCGGCGTCACTGGGCAGCAGGCCGAGCACGACATGGAGGAGCGTCGTCTTCCCGGCGCCGATCCGGCCGGTGACCACCGTGAACGAGCCGCGCTCCAGGGCGAACGAGATGTCGATGATCCCGTGGGCGCCGCCCGGATGCGCGTGGGTGAGCCCCCGCACCTCGAGCCACCCGAGCCGCTCGCCCGGCGGCGGGGGGGGCAGCGGCGGGGGCGGCGCACCCCGCAGGTAGACGGGCGCCGGCGCGACAAGTGCCCCTGGCGGCTCGCCCGGCGCGAGCGCCCGCATCCGGCCGAATGACACAGCGCACCGCTTCAGGTCGCTGATCAGGCGGCCGATCTCGGCTGGATACCAGCCGAGCTGGTCGAGATAGACGACGAACAGGGCGAAGTCGCCGACGGTGAACGTGCCGTTCCTGATCGCCTGGGCACCGAGGAGCAGCACCAGGCCGGTCCCCAGGTGGACGAGATTGACGTTGAGCGCGTCGAGGAGCTCACCGAAGACGGCATCGCGCACCGCCCGCCGGCGACGCGTGTCGCCCAACTCCCTCAGCTGGGCCACCGCGTGGGGCGCAGCGCCGGCGACCGCGACGGCGAGCTGCGCCCCGAGCAGTTCGCCGAGGAACCCAGTCAGCCGGCCCGTTGCCGCGCGCGCCGCGGCCCGGTAGGCCATGATCGTGCTGCCCAGTGCCTCGGTCAGGAACGCACTCAGCAGCAGCGGCACGAACAGTGCGGCGGTGATCGTCGGGTTGATGCGCCACATCAGCACCGCGGCCCCGACCGCGAAGAGCGACCGGCCGATCAGGTCGCACAGGGCGTCGAGCGCGTCGGCGATGATCTCGGGGTCGTCGCGGAAGCGGCTGATCGTCTCGCCGACGGACTCCGGCAGCCCGTCGCGGCCGTAGCCGCGCAGGATGCCGGCGAACAGGTTCCGCCGCAGGAGCACCTGGCTCTTTTGCTGCAACGGGCTCCACGGATTCCCCAGCAGCGGGCCGGCGAGCACCTCGACGACCTGGACGGCGACCAGCACGGCGATCGCGCTCCCCACGGTCAGAGCGGCGTGTTTCCCGGCGAGGGCATCGAAGAAGGCCTGCGTGGCCAGGCCCAGGGGGATCGGCAGGAGGAAATAGACCAGGATGGCGAACAGAACGCAGAGCGCGAAGTAGCCGGGGCTGAACCGGATCAGCTGGAGCAGCACACGCATCGGCCTCACGCCAGTGCCTCCGCCATGCCGGCGCGGAGCAGGCGGGCGAAGCGCGAGGCGGGATCGCGTGCCAGATCGGCCCGCCGGCCGGACTCGGCGACGCGGCCGTCGTCGAGGATCACGATCCGATCCGCTCGCTCGACGGTCGCCAGCCGGTGGGCGATGACGACGCCGGTCCGACCGGCAAGAAGGCGTGTCACGGCGCGCTCGAGCAGCCGCTCGGTCCGCGGGTCGAGTCGCGACGACGCCTCGTCGAGGACGACGAGCCCAGGGTCCTTGAGGAACACCCGGGCCAACGCCACGAGTTGCGCCTCGCCGGCCGAGAGCCCGCGGGCCCCGGCGCCGAGCGGCGTATCCAGTCCGGCCGGCAGCGCGCGCAGCCACTCGTCGAGCCCGAGTTCGGCGAACACCGCGCGCAGCCGCGCGTCGGTCACGCTGCGATCAAACAGCGCGATGTTGTCGCGCACGGTGCCCTGGACCAACTGGACATCCTGCGTGACGAGGCCGACCCGTCCCCGCAGCGCGTCGAGCCGCGCCTCCCGGAGGTCGGCGCCGCCGAGCTGGATAGTGCCCGCGGTGGGGTCGTGCAGGCGGAAGAGCAGCCGCGCGATCGTCGTCTTGCCCGAGCCAGTGCGGCCGAGCAGGCCCAGCACCTCGCCGGGCGCGATGTGGAACGAGACGCCGCGCAGGACCGGCTCGGCCTCGTAGGCGAACGAGACGCCGTCGAGCGCGACCGACAGCGCGCCGGGCGGGAAGGTCGTACCCGCGCCGTCGGCCACCCGCGGCGCGGTCGCCAGCAGGTCGCGCACGCGAACGATACCGCCGGTCGCCTGCTGCAAGCTGTGCATCTGGCGCGAGAGGCGCTCGAGCGGCTGGCGCAGCATACTGGTGTAGCGGAAGACGAGATAGATGCTCCCCAGCGTGATCGCGCCCACCCCGTGGAGCACCGCGCTCAGGCCGAGCGCGGCACCGGTGCCGCAGGCGAAGAGCAGCCCGACGACCCCGTTGAAGATCGAGCCGGCCATCGCCGAGGCGCCGGTACTGTGGAAGCGTGCGGCGAGCCGCTCGTGGAGGCGGCGCAGCGCGTGGTCGTCGGCGCCGCTTGTCTTCAGATCGGGCAACCCGGCGAGCCGCTCCTCGAGGTAGCCGCTGAGGTCCGCGGCGGCCTGCCGTGCGGCCCCCGCGCGGACGGCCACGAAGCCGCCGCCGCGGGTCATAAAGGCGAGCGCGGCCAGCGCGAAGAGTGTGAGGAGCGCGCCGATGCGCCAGTCCTCGCGGTAGAGGAGGGCGAGCACGCCGAGCAGGAACACGCCGCTGCCGAGCACCTGGACGACGAAGCGCGCGAAGAAGTCGGCGATGGCCGAGACGTCGCCGTCGATGCGCTCGATCAAGTCGCCGGGGCTGTGCTCGGCGTGGAACGACGCGTCGAGGGCGAGCACATGGCGGGTGAGGTCGGCGCGCAGCGCGTTGGTGGTGCGCCAGCCGAGGTCCTCAGCGACAAAGGTCTCGGCGACAGTGGCGGCCTGGGTGAGCAGGGCGACACCGAGGAAGAGCAGCGCGGTCCAGACGAGCCGCTCCAGTGGCTCCCCGGCCTGGGCGTGATCGATGAAGATTCTGGCGATCTGGGGGTTGGCGAGCTGCAGGCCGATCCCTGCGAACAGGAGCACGCCGAGAAGGACGGCGCGCGGCCACTCCGGCCGTAGGTAGGTCGCGAGCAAGGCACGGTCACGTCTGGCTACAGGCAGCATGAGTGATCTCTCCAACGGTCTACACGGCGACTACTAGAGGAAGCGCCCATGGTCGTCAGAGGAAAAAGAAGAAGCCACGGGCGCAGGATCTCCCCTGTCATGGGAAGCCCACCCGTGGCCGTCTGGTAGCGACTGGCTCACGCCGTGCCGCGCGGCACGGCGCGATGGCCATCCTGTGTGCGGCCCTGCCGCCAGGATAGCGCTGGGTCGCCTAGCGCATGAGCATGTGACCGAGTTCTCGGTCACCGGGTGCATCCATGAACAGGTCAAACATAGTCGTGAACGCCATGATGCACCTCCTCTCTGCGCTGGCCGGGACACCGGCGCCCCTACCGTGATCACACACGCCAATCCTAGCACGTGTCGGCGCGGAGAAGCAAGCGGAGGAATACCAGAACACCAGGTCGTTGTGGCGTGCAGGACGGTTTCCAGAGTCGCGCTTTCAGGCTAGGGCCACAGAAGCGGCGGCAGAGCCACCAGACGTCAGCGGGGTGCGTGGATGGCTTGCCACAATGCGACAGTCGTCGAATTATCCCCAGTGCACCGGGAATGCTAAGCCACCAAGCATCCCAGCGAGACCACCCAGTGTTGTCTCTGAGCTGCAAACTCGTAGATCTCAGATTGGAGCAGCAGCAGAGTGAGTGATGTCAGCGCATCGTGTACATGAGGTAGCAGGAAGAAACAGCCTCGTCGCGGTGCATGAGTCCTTCAATCAATAACGTTGTCAAACCACGGTGCCCTCACCTCTGGCGGGCAGCCGGATTATTGATCACTTTGTTCCCTGACAGACCAGCCTATCCAGAAACATGCATAGTTATTCATCATCTTTGGCTGGCGGTGCAACATTCCTCCGACGTTCAGGACGGCGTGCTCGGCCGTGTGCGGCGAGCGCATGCCTAACGTCACGACACGTGCAGTGATCGCGGAGCGGCATGGCTGCACGCGGGGGGCACGGGGAGAAGAGACGACGTGACACACTGCACAGCATGGCAAGGGAGGCAATCACCCGTGCAGGTGCGCGACCCCGTTGAGGCTGAGGATTTCTGTCGTCATGGCGGGATACAGGGGCCACGCCGTCTGGTCCTGTGCCGAGACAAAGCGCACGCGACTGATCGCGCAAGTCTCCATCTCAAACCAGAGCGGCGCCTCGACGGGGACGCCCACAATGGTATTCAGGAGATAGCTAAGGACCCCTCCGTGAGCGACAACAACCACACGATCATCCGTGCTGAACTGCGTCGTGAGCGTGGCGTCGAGGTGCTCGCAGCGTCCGCGAAACGAGGCATAACTCTCCCCCACATAGGTCCATCCCGCCACCGGCATGTGTGCAGGCACGGCCGCTCGTGGATAGCGTGCCCGGACCTCCTCCTGACTCGGCCCACAATAGGCGTCGTCACAGCCTTCGCGTAGATCAAGCCAGACATCAATCGGCCGATAGTCGAGGATCTCAGCCATGATGTGCGCGGTGCTGAGCGCCCGATGCAGCGGACTGCTCACCATATGTGTGATGCCCGCCTGCGCGAGATGGTGGCCGGTGAGCCGCGCTTGGTGCTCCCCGCGCAGCGACAGATCCCAATCGCGCGTTGCCGTGTTTGGTTCGCTCTCACCATGACGCACCAGAAACACCAGCATCCCCCACGCCCCTTTCTCCCAGCTAGCCAGAGCTACTCCCCAGCATGGCCGGCTGCCGCCCCCACGTCCGGTTCCCGGCACATGTGTGCTGAAGGCGGCAAGCCGCGTGGCTGTAGTCTAGCAGGTCACCGACAGGGTGGTCGTGCTACCCTGAAGTGGCACGAGTGGTCACACAGCCCCCATCACGAGAGCCCGAACGCGCGTGGCTGAGCCAAGCGACCAACGGGGACCATGCATGATGACCGTCCCGGGGCGCAGCGTCCCGTGAGTAGGTGTCTGGGCGCGACGGCGGGTCATAACGGGAACGCTGGGTACAGCGGCAGCTCCTCGGTCGCTTCTGGCCAGCGCGCACGTAACGCGCCGGCTATGCTGTCACACCAGGCGGCGAGCGCCTCCAACGTGCCCGCGCGTCGTGCTGACGCGCTGAAGGTGGCGATGATCGCCACCAACTGGCGGCGACGTGACCAAGTGGGGATCGGGGCCGACCAACCGGACGGCACGAGCGTCCAGGTGTCTCGATCAGGACCAGCGTCCACCCGTGGCAGCCGTTCCATCCGCAGGAGTGTCCACGCGGCACCCGCCGCGGCCATGCCGCTCTCGTAGCTGACAGCATCACCTGCGGCAGGGCACCCCCGCGTCAACTCCTCCCGGTAGGCGTGCTCAAGCAGATCGCTCATGCCGTCCGGCAGACGCCAGGGGGGTCCGCCCGTCGGGTAGAGGTAGCGCAGCACGGTGGCGTCGAGGAGCGCGTGGCGGTAGGTGGCACTCTCGAAGTCGAAGAAGCGGACGGCGCCCTGTGTGATCAGGCAGTTGACCGGGGAGGGGTCCCCGCTCGAGAGAGCCAGGTAGGCGCCTGGCGCCGCGAGGGTGCGCACAACCTCTGCAACATCGTGATCAACGCCGCGCGGACGGGGAAGCTGAAGCTGAGCGACGGCCTGTTGCACGCGCTGCCAGCTCTCCGCGAGACGTAAGCGCACGCTCGCGTCCTCGGCATCCGGATCGGCTGGACCGAGCCGCGCGCGCAGTGCGTCGTACTCAGGCGCCCGCCCCACCGTTTGGACATGCAGGGTTCCCAGGCCACGCGCGAAGGCGAGGAGACCCTGACGGGCGGCCACCGCGTCATCGCCCAGCAACAGATCCAGCAGCGAGGGATGGGCACCCAGGTCGTCGCTGACCAGGAGGCCGGCGATGGCATCGCCCGCAATGAAGCGGGGGGCAAGGGTGCTGGCAAGCGCGCTCAGGAACTCCAGAGCCGCGTGCTCGTTGCGCAAGCGGGCAAGACCCGAACGCCGGGCGTCGGGCCGAGGGACCCGCACAATGACGGTCGGTGGCGCCGTGCCGCCAGTCGCCTCCAGCGTGCAGCGCGACACCGCCGAATACGCGAACGTCCGCACACCAGTGATACGCACGGGCGTGCCACACCGCACGGACAGCAGCATCTCGACGATGTGCTGGGCCGCGGGAGACAGAGCTGAGTTCACTTCCATGTCTCGTGATCATCCTCCTAACGCTGCTCGGGCGCACCACGGTCGTGCGCCAGTCGGAAGGACGACTCGTTCAGGTCCTGACGAAAGGCGCCAGCAGACCCGCTACCCAGCGCTTGAGCGCGCGAGGGGAGCGAACGCGAGGGCGCGAACGCACTGGTGGGCCTGCGGCTAGGCAAATGCCGCCCAGAGGGGCACGTGATCGGAGGCGTGGCGCGCGTCATCGTCCGCAACAACAGAGCAGGCCACGAGGTGCGGCGTTAGGCGTGGTGCGGCGAAGATATAGTCGAGCCGGAGCCATGGGGCGTCCGACGGGTAGGTATACCCCGGCTCCTCCGCGTGCAGAACCCGGTAGCAGTCCGTGTAGCCGGCATCCATGAGCAGCCCGATGGTCCGGCGCGGTGCGCCCGGACGCGCCTCTCCTCGGACCACGACGCCGGCCGGTGGAGTGCCGACAGGATCGCCTGGCCGCAGGGCGTTGAAGTCACCCATAAGCAGATGAGGTTGGTCGGCGAGCGGGCGGAGAACATCAAGGATGGCGGCGATCTCCTCCTCAGGGCGCGCCGCATCATGCCGGGAGGCCAAATGCGTCGCGAAGAGGCGGAGCGCCGTCCCCTCCCAGGCGACCTCGATCTCCAACAACGTCTTGGCCAGGACCGGGAGGCGGTGGTTCTGCATCCGCTGGATCGGTCGGTGGCTCAACCAGGCCACGGCGCAGGCGCTATTGGCCTCACCGTAGGCGACGCGCATGCCCAGGTCCTGGGCCAACGACGCGACGGTGGACCGGCTGTTTGCTTCGAGCAACGCCACCGCATCCGGCTGCTGTCCTCGAATGAGCGCACTGATGAGCGGCAGCCGGTCCTCGCCTCCTGCCTGGATGTTATAGGTGAACACATGGAATGCCATCTGCTCGCTCCCTTTTGAGGATAGGCCACCACGGGGAGAGGGCGGACGGTGAGCATCAGACGGACGCCGCGCTGCGGGCATGCTGTCGTCTGTCAGCATACCCTATAGTAGGAGAGATTATCCTCCGCTGTTCTCGTGGTCACAGGCGCATACGCAAGCGCGACAGGCATCCAGGAGAGGATCAGACGACCGATGGCGACGATCATGCATGGTGAGCGGATCGGCAAGGACGGGCAGCTGTCAGTGGCATGCAGTGCCGTCCTGTTCGACCCCTCACGGCAGCGGATCTTGCTGACCCGCCGCCAGGATGACGGGCGGTGGAGCCTCCCTGGCGGACGGATGGAGCCGGGAGAGGATGCGGCGGAGGCCTGTGTGCGGGAGGTCGGGAAGGAGTACGGATCAATGGCAGGCGACACTGGCGCGGAGAGTGTCATGAACTTGGACACCTTTCTGACTGAGATCAATCGAACCTACGGCCGACCCGCCTTGGTGGCAGGGGTGACGGATCAAGACAGGCTACGAGCGGCCGGGGCAATCGGTGTGCGCCGGCTGGGTCACGACGTTCCGGTCACCGTCCAGGATCAGTTCCATATCGGCTCTGTCGGCAAGGCCATCGCGGGCACTGTGATCGCCGTGTTAGTCGATCAGGGCCGATTATCCTGGGAGACAACCCCAGCGGACGTCTTTTCGGACCTTGCCGCGACGATGGACCCGGCGTTCCGAGAGGTCGGGATTGTCCGCTTTCTCACCCACCAGGCGGGCCTCGCTCCGTTCACCGAGGATGCGGATTGGCTACCCTTTGCCGCCTGGAGCAGCCCGCCCAGGGAGCAACGTCGTGCCTTTACAGAGCACCTCCTGCGGCGACCACCGGCTGTCCCACCCGGCACGGAGTTCCTTTACTCCAATGCCGGGTTTACCGTGGCGGCGGCCATGGCCGAGCGCGTCACGGGCCACCTCTGGGAGGCACTCGTGCAATCGTCCATCTTTATGCCTCTTGAAATGGGGAGCGCTGGCTTCGGTTGGCCCGCGCACGCCCAGCGGGATGCTCCGTGGGGCCATTGGGTGACCGACCAGGGTTTTCAACCCGACCCGCCCGAGGATGCCCTCCGCCTCGGGCCACTCCTGGGTCCCGCGGGCGATATACACATGAACGTCGCCGACCTGGCACGCTTTGCCCGTGTGCATCTGCGGGGCTTGGCTGGACAGGATTCATTGGTGCAGGCGACGAGCATCCGCGCGCTCTATCGCGCTCTCGGCTACTACGCCCGCGGCGCACACAAAGTGGGCTACGTCGGTAGTGCCGGAACCTTCACAGCAGTGCTCTTGCTGATGCCGCCGCGCAATCAGGCCTTCGTGCTGATGACGAACGCGGGAGACGACACTGACTCAGCGCTGGATACACGGATCTTAGACGCTCTGAGCGCGCTGTTTGCGGCACCGTAAGAGTTAGGCGTAAATGCGGAGGTCAGGACGCGGGTGTGGCTCGGCTGTCTTTGCTCTGCTCCAGCCACGTCGATTTCTTGGGCCGCCACGTCGCACTACCCCAGCTGTGCGCACGCGATGTCCCGCCAAAGCGGATGATGGCGAGCTAGTCACGCCTTTCGAGGCGTAGCGTACGATACGGGTCCAATGATAGTCAAACTTCAATGACATCCCTTGCTCACACCATGGGGACAGCGACGCCACGATTTGGCGGGTATTTCCACTCATTTCCGCAGGGCGGTCGTCTAGCGGTTGTTGAACGAGCGGAACAAGCGTCGCGGCGTCGGATTCACGTCGTGATGTGGTACCAACAGTGGCGCCGGCTGTGGCAGCGTGATCGCTCCCAGCCCACATGGATTGCCGCGGTCGGTGCGCGCGACGTGCTCATCAAGTGGGAGCCGCGACGCGTGCTCGCCCGGCCGACACGACCTACGGCGTCAAACGGATCGCCGCCGCCGACCACGACTGTGCTGGCCGTTTGGCTCATCCGTGCATTTGATGAGCGTGCGAGGATCGCCAGCGCATCGGCCCTGGCTGCGCTGACCGCAGCAGGGAACCCATGCCGCGAGCGCCTGATCACCCCTGTCTCGTCGTGCGGCACGGACAGCAGAGGAGGGGCGGATGACCGCAGCGGCCAGCACAGCCGCCACCAGGAGGAGTGACCATGACAGGCCAGGCCGGCATCGTCCCCGTGGATCAGTCGCTGCTCTCTCCGGCGGCACTACTGGCGACCGTCGCCGCGGACTACGCGATCGAGACCCCTGTGCTGGCTGGTTACCTCATCCGCGCTCAAAAGCTGGGGGCAGAGCCTTGGACACAGGGCCTCTGTGCGCTGTGATCGGGCTGCCTCTTTAGGATGGTCGTGGCCCCTCTGAGCGAGCGGATAAGGTAACCAGCCAGCACAGGGGTAGCCGGAGACCACCACCCTCTGCAAAAGATGCGCCATGGCGCACTGCCTCCACGACGCGGAGAAGGCGCTCCGCCGATGGTCGCGCCAGGCAGGCGCGCATGCGCTCGTGCTGGAGTGCGGCC
>JAABUR0100008056.1_pt1 | contig 12277 bp, 13 predicted proteins | sample 5560091 | NCBI WGS metagenome assembly JAABUR01 (sample SAMN10711879, study PRJNA513375) | rock metagenome | isolation source: Antarctica rocks | place: Antarctica: Victoria Land, University Valley sud
CTCAAGCAGTTCAGGGCCATCGCGACCCGATATGACAAGACCGCCCGCAACTTCCTCGGCGCCGTCCACCTCGCCGCCGCAACCATCTGGCTCAATTGAGGACACGCCCTAGTACCTTGTCAGCCATCAATTGACGGGCAGAGGCCTTCGAGCTTGATGCGGGCCTGGTTGGTTGTGAACTGCCAGTTGACCTTGGCTTGTGCGGTGTTGCGATGGCCCTTCCAGGCTGTGATACGGCGGCACAGCGTGTCGTGCTGTGCGATGCGCTGGGCGAGGCACTGGCGTCCGAGCGCGCTCAGTTCGATCTCGGCCATGTTGAGCCAGAAGCCGTGCTTGGGCGTGTGGTGGACCTCAAGCGGGTCGGCTGGGCGCTTTGCCTTGGCGGGCGGGAATGCCTGGTAGAGCGAGGCGGGCGAGTGGGTGTTGAGCTGGTCCATGACCAGCATCACGCGCTCGGCGTTGCGGTAGCGTCCGTCGAGCAGGTAACGGACAGACAGGGGCCCAGTCGCTGCGGCAGCGTTGGGGTGTTGCCGCCACATGCCCCCAGCCCGCCAGCTGCTCGAAGGCCATGAACGGGCTTGCGACCCCGTTGCGGGTGTAGAAGTGTGAACCGGGCCTCCAACCGTGACCCCACCTAATCCGGCACTTAGCAAACTGACTTTGCTTGGCTAATTGGATGTTCGTCGGGGTCATTACCGGCGCCGGTCGTGACCCCATCCATTAGGGAAAATCCAATGTCGGATCATAAACTTGCAGCGCTTGAAGACGGGGTTTAGCAGCGGGCGCCAATCCACAACGCCTTGCGCCATTGCGCGATACGTCTTTACAGCTTGACGTGCAGATGTGTAGGGTAGGGTGCGTATGCAGGAGGCCGCCATGCCAAGGGGAAACGTGCTGACGGTGGCTTCCGGGAAGGGCGGCACGATGAAGACCGGCCTGGTCACGATGCTCGGCGTGGTGCTGGCCACCCGGGGATACAGGACAGCCGTGATCGACGCCGACCCCAATCAGTCCTTCGCCCGCTGGTTCAAGACGGCCTACGAGGGGCCGGCGCTCACCTGCGTCACCGAAAGCAGCCACGAGGAGATCGTGCATCAAGCCCTCGCCCAGGCTGACGAGCATGACGTCGTGCTCATCGACACCGCCGGCTTCGGCAATCAAACGGCTGGCATGGCGATCGGCGTGGCCGACATCGTGCTGATCCCCTGCATGCCCGACCGTTCCAGCATCGCAGAGGCGCTGAAGACGGCACGCCAGGCGTCCAGCTTTGCCAAGGTGAGAGGTCGTGACATCCCGGCCCGCATCGTCAGGACACGGTGGAACCCCAAGGGCCTGGCAGAACGCGCTGCCGTGGAGGACCTTGAACAAGAGAGGCTCGCCATGCTGGTCCAGCATGTGTCCGTGTCGGCCGACATGGCTAAGATCAGCTTCACGGGCGTTGTGCCACCCGGTTGCCGGATCGTGGTCGAGGCAGGGGCTATCATCGCCGAGCTGGTGGCCCTGAAGGTCGTCCTCCCCCGGCCGATGCCGCGGAAGGCCGCTGCCTGATGGCGCTCAAGGTGAAGCGCCTAGCAGTCGATCCCGACCCCGCGCAGGAGGACCCGGCCGAGCTCACGGCCAAGCTGTCCGGTGCCGTCGCGCACCTGCCCATCACCCGGCCGCCCACCTCGGTGCAGCCGATAGCTGCCCAGCCGCCCCCTGCCCCGGTTGTCAAGGACCGGACCGTCCTGGTCAACTTCCGCGCGAGCCGGCAGTTGGCCAAGGCCGTCCAGCAGGCCAGCGCCGGGCACGGCGGCACCAGGCGTTGGCTGGCGAGGCTCCTGCACGAGCAAGGCTACCCGATACCGGCCGAAGAACTCGTGCCACCTCTCCCATCGCGCCGGTCATACGACTAGAGGCAAGAGCGGGTTTCATGCTTTGCATAAAGTCGCCTATACGTCTTTACATGTAGAAACACGATGACTTGGTGCTAGGTGCCTGTCCGGCCAGCCCGGCACCTGAGCCTGCCGATGTGTCGTGCCCGAGTGGAACCAATACGGCTCGTCACTGAACTACCGTTCCGAGCATCACATTTCGTGGATGGTCCCATGCGACTGAAGCAGCGATGATGGTTTGCGTGATGCATCAAGCTGTCTTTACGCAAAGGCTGCTGCACAAATTTAGCTGGATGGCACTCCAGCCCGAAGTCGTCCCTGCCTGCCGACCTGCGTTCGCGATGTGCGTTGCACTTGGTGCAGTCTGATCAGCCGCCGGTCCTGCTTTCCCGGCTGGCCTTCTCGCCGTGCCTGCCCGCGACCATGTCCGTGCCAGGCTGCCGACCCGACCAGCGGAGAACGATGAACCCATGCCTGACACCAACACGCCGATCCAGCGCGGCGACGACGAGGCCGATGCCACCGCCGTCGAGACAAGGATGCGCTTGGCGCTCGGCAGGTTGGGCCCCCAGGCAGCGTCCAGCCCGGGCGGACCTGGCAGCAGGGCCGGGGCTGCCCAAACCGGGCCGCAGCGCCGCAGCCGCTTCGCCCGGGACGGCGAGGTGCTCGTCGAGCATGTGCCGGCGCCCAGCCGCACCGCAAGCGACGCACAACGGGAACTGGCTGCGGAGCGAGCGGCACGGCAAGCGGCCGAACAGGCCCTCACAGATGCCACGGCCACCATCGCCAGTCTGCAGGCGGCGCTGGCGCGGTCGGAGCAGGCCATCCGGGCGGCGCGGGAAGCCGTCGAGGAACGGGAGGCCGCGATGGGGGCGCTGCGTGCCGACCTGCGGCGCGCTGCGGCCGAGCGGGACGCGATGCAGGCGGCCAAGGCCGACCAGGCGAGACGGGCCAAGCCGACGCGGGTTCAGGCAGTGCCCAAGTCCCAGGCGCCGCAGCCCGTGCGGTGGTGGCTGGCCAGCACGAAGCCGCGAAACTGAAGCGAGGACCGCTGCCAAGGCCGGCACCAGCGACTGCCCGGCATTGGCTGAACCTCGGCGTCAGTCCAGCCTGAGAGTCGCCTTGCCTCGACGTGATGTCGCTGGCGTGCTTCCGGGAGCTGAAGACGGGCGCTACGTGTAGCCGGAAGGTAAATTGCTCGGTGCCCTGGGTGACGTGTGGTGCATTTTGCTGGCCAGCCGCAGCAAGCGGGCGCGCGCAGGTAAAGGCAGGACGCGGCGGATCGCGCATGACCCCGGTCGGGTCAAGTGTCCGACACGAGCGCCGAGGCTGGCGTTTCGATGCGCGATGCCTTCCGCGACGCCATCACGCGGTGAAGCATCTCGCCCGCCCAGTGGCTGACATGGCCCAGTTGTTGCTCTCCGATGCTCGACACGACCTCCCCCGTATCCTCGGTTACGTCGGCGATGAAGCACAGCATGCTCGCCACCTCGTCCAAGGACTGGCGAGGCAACTGTGCGATGACCGCCGCCACCGACATTTCCAGGATAAGAAGGCGGGCTTCGGCCGAAGAAAGATGGTGATCATCCATGTGTCGGCGCACCTTCAACGTCAGTCGGGCTTGTTGATGCGCCCGGGGGCACTGAGCCTGGGCCGGCCACACTGGCATTTTTATTACCAGACAGAACAGATATACTACAGGGCTGAAGCACATTCTGACGTTTAGTTTTTGTCAGCAAAGTTTCTGCAAGGGCCACAATATGGCGTCCCATTCAGTGCTGCGCGGTGCAGGGCGGAATGCCGGCATCAGCCGCCACGCCTGCCAACGTCGCGTCACCGTGCAGATAGGGGCGGAGTATAGCGAGCCGCCGGCCGGCTTCGGCTATCCTTGGTTCGGGCGTTGGCTTTCAATCATCTGCCATGGTGACCGCTCCTGCTTAGCCTATTCCCGTCCGCAAGGGGATCGTGCAACGGACGGTTCAGACCTCGTCGGGCGAGCCTTGCAGGATCAGACCGAACGGTGTCTCATATAGCTAGTACGATAATATTATCACTGAGGGAGCCATAAGCGTTACACATCTGACCATGATGACCATCCTGATCGGTTACGCCCGCTGTTCTACCGACGAGCAGGACCTGGCCGCCCAGAAGGCCGCTCTCGAAAAGCTCGGCGTCGCCGCTGAGCGCATCTATACCGATCACGGGCTGACCGGCACGAACCGGTCCCGGCCCGGCCTCGACCAGGCCTTCGCTACGGTCCGCACCGGGGACACGCTCGTCGTGCCCAAGCTCGACCGGTTGGCCCGGTCAGTCCCGGACGCCCGGTTCATCGCCGACGCCCTCGTTATGCGCGGCGTCAGGCTCGCGCTGGGATCGAGCGTCTATGATCCCGTCGATCCCATGGGGAAGATGTTCTTCAACATCCTTGCCACCTTTGCCGAATTCGAGTCGGACCTTATCCGGTTGCGCACCCGCGAGGGCATGGCCATCGCACGGGCACGGGGCAAACTGCGCGGCAAGCAGCCCAAGCTGTCCGACCGGCAGCAAAAGGAACTGCGCCGGATGCACGATACCGGCACCTACTCGATCAGCGACCTGGCTGAGCTGTTCACGGTGCCCCGCCCGACGGTTTACCGGACCCTCAGCCGGCAGAAATCCGCCACATAGCTGCAGTAGAACCTGCCAACTATCGTCGAAGGTCGCACCAACGTGTGCCAAGTGGGTTCGCGTCCGTATTTCCATCCGGCAATCAAAGTGTCCGTTTTCCCGTACGCAATCCAGGGTTGGCGGACAGCTTCGGCCAGCCCACCCGGGGTTCGTTTGGCGGATAACCCTAACCTGGCCTGGAGACCGACGACTGCGACGCCGCGCGACTTTGCCACTGGGGATTTCGCGTCCCGCTTCTGATCCGTGAGGTTGCCCGCGTGCGGCTGACGAGAGTGATCCACACCTTCGCGGTCACTGGGCCTTCTAGACAACGCGCCGACCTACCTCGTGTTCTTCGACATGGCCGGCGCCGACCCGGAACTGCTTATGGACCGGCTCTCGCGCACGCTGCTCGCGATCTCGGCGGGTTCTGTGTTCATGGGCGCCATGACCTATATTGGCAACGCGCCCAACTTCATGATCCGGTCCATCGCCAGCGAGCGCGGCATCCGAATACCGTCTTTCCTGGGCTACATGAGATGGTCCTACAGCGTGCTGCTGCCTGTGTTCGCATGTTCGCGCTCGTGACAGTGGTGTTCCTCATGGGCTGAGCAGGGCGAAGTGGGCCTGACACGCGGTTCAAAGCCAGCCGTTGCGCCGGAAACGCCAGTATAGCGCCCCGCATGCGGCGGCGATGAAGGCGAGCACCGCGAAGTAGCCGTAGCGCCACTTCAGTTCCGGCATGTACTCGAAATTCATGCCATATAGCCCCGCGACGGCCGTCGGGATCGCAAGGATGGCAGCCCAGGCCGCCAGACTTCGCGTGATCGCCGTCTGCTGCGCCTGGCCCATCATCAGGCTAGCCTCGAACGCGAAGGCCAGCACCTCGCGCAGAGCGTCCGTTTCCTCCTGTACCCGGCGGACATGGTCGGTCACGTCGCGAAACAGCGGCCCCATAGAGGAATCCGCTGCCATCGTCTCGGCGTGTTCCAACTCGCTGCACACCTCCACCAGTGGCACGATGGCGCCGCGTAGCCGCAGCAGGTCGCGGCGCAGGCCGTACAGCCGCTCGATGTCGGCCTGCTTCGGGGTGGCCCGGAGCACGCCATCCTCCAGCGCCTCCACGTCAGCGCGTGTCGCCTCCAGCACCGGCCGGTAGTTGTCTACTATGAAGTCGAGGATCTCGTACAGGATGTAGGTTTCACCGTGCGCTAGCGTCTTGGGGAACGCCTCGCACCGCTCGCGTACCGACGCATACGAGGTCGAGGCCCCGTGCCGCACCGAGACGATGTAGCCCCGGCCCACGAACAGGTGGGTTTCACCGAACGCGATGCGCCCGTCCACCATCTGCGCGGTGCGCGCCACCACGAACAGGGCATCGCCGTACCGTTCGAGCTTAGGCCGCTGATGCGCCGTGCCCGCGTCCTTGATGGCCAGGTCGTGCAGGCCGAACTGCGCCTGCACCCGGCGCAGAAGTTGGTCCTGCGGTTCCATTAGACCGATCCACACGATATGGCCGGGCTGATGCAGCCAGCGGCCAGCCTCGTCCACCGGTATGGCCGCGACCCGGCGCCCTACGGCGTACACCCCCGACGCAACCAGGCCCGCCTGGCTGTCCAACGCCGCGTGTTCATTCAGACACGGCAAGGCAGGGCCACTTGTCGCGCTGTCGAAAGCCTGGCTGACCGGCACCTGCGACCTTCCTTCCCCTGATGGGCTGGAACATGCGCCATCAGACACTGGCGGCCACCTCGGCGACCACCTCCCTCGGCCTGTTCATCTTAGACACCAGCACCTTGTCCACCCGGTGGCCGTCCATGTCCACGATTTCGAAACGTCGGGCGTCTCCGGCGCCGTCCCACTCGAAATGGTCGCCCACAGCGGGGATGTGCCCGAGCCGCGACAGCACGAAGCCGGCCAGCGTGCGGTACTCGGCGCCGTCCTGCGGGACCCTGCCCATGCCGAGGTGGTCGAAGGTATCCTGTATGGACAACGTGGCATCCACGAGGAACGATCCATCCTCGCGCCGCGTGACGGCGGCCTCGTCGTCCGCGTCGGGGATGTCGCCCGCAAGCGCCTCCAGCAGGTCGGTCTGCGTGACGACGCCCCGGAACGCGCCATACTCATCCACGATCAGGGCCATCTGCACCGGACGGTTCTTGAAGGTTTCCAGGACTTGCAGGACGGTTGCGCCGTCATGCACGACCAGCGGCTCGCGCACGGCAGAGAGCAGAGCCTCCGAACCGTGCCCACCGGCTTCGTCGACACCGGCTGCTGGCAGCTTGCCATCAAGGTGGAGATCGAGCAGGTCCTGCTTCCGCAGCACGCCCAAGACCTTGTCCAGGGTTCCCCGCGCTACCACCACCTGCTCGTGCCGGCTCTGCCGTATAGAGCGCAACAGGGCGTCAAGCGTGCTGTCGGCGTTGACCCAGTAAACGTCGTGGCGCGGCGTCATGATGGCGCGCACCCGGCGCTCACCCATGCTGAAGGCGCGCTCGACCACCTCCTGCTGCGCCGACTGCACCAGGCCGCCCTCCTTGCTTGCCGCGACCAGCAGCTTCAGTTCCTCCGTCGAATGCAGCCGCCCTTCCGCATGGCCCGGCTCCAGCCCGAACAAACGTGCGACGGCATTTCCCAGCCCGTTCAGGACAAGGATCGCCGGGCGGAATACCGCAAGGAACAGGCTGAGCGGGCGCACGATCCACAGCGCCACGCGCTCGGGGCGCTGCAGCGCCAGGCTCTTCGGCGCAAGCTCGCCCAATACGATGTGGAACACCGTGATGATGATAAACGCAACGGTGACGGCGGCGGCGTGAGCGCCGACCGCCGCGAAAGTGCCCAAAACGGCGAATGCCGGCTCGATCAGGTGGGCGAGTGCCGGCTCGCCAATCCAGCCGAGGCCGAGCGACGAGATCGTGACGCCGAGCTGCGTCGCGGCCAGGTTGGAGTCCAGGTTGTCCACGGCGTGGCGCAGGACAGCTGCCCCTGCGTTGCCCTGGGCTGCAAGCTCCTCGACACGGCTTCGCCGCACGCCGACGAGCGAGAACTCGGCCGCTACGAAGAAGCCGTTGGCTGCGACCAGCCCAAGCACGGCAAACAGCTTGCCGAGGACGACAGGGAGGGTCTCGTCCATCATGCCGCCGCCGGCTGGGCGAGCGCATCACATCGGGTCGAGCGGTCCAATGATCCTTGCATCCTATACCTGACCTTGGTTCGCAGCGAACCGTTCCACGATCTGGAACAGGCCGCTGCTAGTGGCGTTTGACATGCGCCGGGGCTGCTGCATGACGTCAGGAACCGGCGCTGTATCAAGCTACCGTTGCGATGTATTCCGTAGCGCCGGACAGTCTAGTTGCCGACTTAGCCCTTCCTCTACAAGAGTCAATCTTGCCGTTCGCCGGCGGGGCGGTTCCGACTGCATTTTATGGGATATTTATAACTGAAGGCATGGGTGCCGTTTGCTTTCTTTATTGGTTGTGGAACTCAAGCGCCTGGAATTGTTTATCTCGGCTGCGCCCAAGGCCAATCCTTTCAACTCTGCGCCCGGGCGGCAGAGTCCTCGGCCCCTTGCAACCCAACCTCCGGATAAGTATGTGATCGAAATGGATCAAGGGGGCCGCGTAGCTGGCCACCACGTTTGCACCTGAATTTGATGTAGCCGTGTTCAGCCGGTTTCCATGCCCTTTGGCTGTGTTCCTGTCCGCACGAGAATATCGTGACCTCCATCGGAGGCGACTTACGCATCGTCCACTTGCGGGTCGGCCGTGCTAATCTCGACAGCATAGCGTCTTTGGACCTCGATGCGGTCCAGTTAGAGCGCTTTCTAGGCCCTTTGGCGGACACCGCCGCAACATTCCGCAAGGGTTTGGCCTATTCGCTGGTCGCCATACAAGCGGAGGGCCGGATGTTCGGCTTCTATGTGGTCCACCCGGACCGGCGCGATGGTGCATACTGGTGGCTAGGCTGGCTCGCGTTCGACCGTTGCAGCCAGGGCCGGGGCTTCGGCCGCACCACTATGATGCGCATCATGGCCGCGTTCCGCGGGCTTGCCGGTTGCCGGCGCGTTCGCCTCCTGGTTGCTCAGGACAATACCTGCGCCCTCCGCCTGTATGTACAAGCGGGGTTTCAGCGGGTGGGCGTGCATGGCACTGGCGAGCTGATTCTTGAGACGATGCTGCCGCACCCGCGTGGCGGCGGCACGCGGCCGGGTGCGGTGCGCCGGTGCCAGGCCACGCCGGGCCACGCCTCTCACGAAGGACGGCTGCGCAGGGCGGCTGGGCCGTATGCAGCGCCGATGATCGGGGTGCAGCGCGGGCCGCCAGCGCTGGTGGTTTCGGCGGGCTGTGGCGGGATCGTGGTGAAGCCTCAGCTTGCGCTCGTGTTTCCGATGCGGCCCGGTCGGCAGCAAACCCCTGCGATCGGCCCCCTCCTGTAGCGTTCACGCACAAGCATGGGCGCGGATGCTTCAACGCATATGGATCGTTTATGCGCTTCGATGCCATGTCACCTCCCCAGAAGCACACCAAGGGTCCAGTGACATGCACAAGCCGTTTCCGTTGCTCGCCGCCTGCGCCGCCCTGTTCGGCCCGGCTGCCTACGCTCAGCAGGCTCCGACCGTGCCCGAGCAGACGGGCCTGCCGGCCAACCCCGCCGCGGCACCGGCCGACAAGCCCTATGTCGCGCCGCGCAACTTCAGCGAATGGGCCAGCAGCATCAAGCTCGGCTTCCAGGTTGACGGCGGCATCACCGGCAACCCGGACGACCCCGGCAGCCGCCGCAACTTCGGCCGCCTGTTCGACGACAACGCCAACCGGCCCGTGCTGAACCAGGCCATAGTGACGCTGAACCGCGACATAGACCCCAAGGCCACCGAGGTGGACTTCGGCTTCAAGCTGCAGGCGCTCTACGGCTCGGACGCGCGCATCGTCCACACGCTTGGCGTGTTCGACCAGCTCATACACGACCGCAACCAGCTCACCGTGACGGAGGCCAGCGTCAGCGTCCGCCTGCCGGGCCTGTTCGCGGGCGGGCTGGACATCAAGGCCGGCATGTATCCGACGCCGCTGGGCTTCGAGCTGATTGATCCCAAGGGCAACGCCTTCTACTCGCACTCCTACATCTTCAACTACGGCCTGCCCTACAAGCACGTCGGGGCGCTGGCGACGGCGCACGTGTCCGACACCATTGACCTGTATCTCGGCATAGACAGCGGCACCAACGTCGCGGTCGGCTACGGCAACGGCGACAACAACAACCGGCCCGGCGGCATCGCCGGCATCGGCTACAACGCGCCGGGCGGCAAGTTCACGGTGCTGGCGCTGACCCACATGGGGCCGGAGAACAGCAAGCGGAACACGCCCTTCGCCAACGACGCCATGCGCTACTACAACGATGTCGTCGTGACCTGGAAGATGACGGACAAGCTGACGCTGGTGACGGAGTTCAACTACGTCCAGGAGGACGGCTTCAACGCCAACGCCTATGGCGCGGCGGGCTATGCCTCCTATGCCCTGACCGACACGCTGACCTTGAACGGCCGGGCGGAAATCTTCCGCGACAACCAGAACTTCTTCGTCTCGACCCCGGTGGCGGAGCGCGACTTCGCCAACTTCCAGCGCGGGGTGTTCAGCCGCTTCATCACCTCGCCCAAGGCAACCACCTACACCGGGCTGACGGCGGGCGTGACCTACAAGCCCGCAGGGATGCCGGCTGCGCTCAGCACGTTGCTGATCCGGCCGGAAGTCCGCTACGACCGGACGCTGAACGGCGCCCGCCCGTTCAACGATGGCCGCAGCCGCGACATGGTGACGCTCGCAGCGGACGTTGTGGTCGGGTTCTGAGGCACGGCGCCACCGCGCAGGCGGCGGCGCAAGTGCGGCCTGCCGACGGCTGCGCGCACCGGCCGGTCAGCGTCGGAAGCGGCGGCCGTTGCTGAGCGAGGCGGCTTTGTATCCCGCTATCAAGCGGTTCCTGGCGGCAAGGGGCTACGAGGCCAAGGGCGAGGTCGAGGGCTGCGACGTTGCCGCCGTCCGCGCGGACCCGGCGGACGGCAGCCGGCCCTTGCTGGTCATCACGGAACTGAAGCTCGGCTTCACGCTGGACCTCGTGCTGCAAGGCGTGGAGCGTGCCAGCGTGGCGGACCAGGTCTGGCTGGCCGTGCGCGCGACCCGGCGGGGCCGCGACCGTGACCGGCGCACCCGGGCGCTGTGCGGGATGCTCGGCTTCGGGCTGCTGGCGGTGCATCCGGGAGGGGGCACGGTCGAGGTGCTGGCCGAGCCTGGCCCGTGGCGGCCCCGCACGAACCAGCGGCGCCGCCGGGCCGTGCTGGCCGAACATGCGGCCCGGCAGGGCGACCCGTCGCCCGGCGGCACACGGGCGGTTCCGGTGATGACCGCCTACCGGCAGGAGGCGCTGGCCTGCGCCGCCGCGTTACAGGCCGGGCCGTTGCGTCCGCGCGACCTGGCGCCTGCGGCGCCAAGGGCCGCCGCCATCTTGCAGCGCGACGTCTATGGCTGGTTCACACGGCTGTCCCGGGGAGTCTACGCGCTGGGTCCGGCAGGCGAGGCGGCCCTGGCACGATGGGGCGGAACGGTTGAAGCAGGCGAACCACGGCGGGACCAGTACGCCGATGATGCCCCGGTCTGATCCCAGACAAGGGCCGCGACTGCGCCACCCCGTACGAGGTCGCGGCGGCGTCCGGCTTCACCTTGCATCTCCGAACGCGCGGCGAGGAGGCCGCGGCCAAGCGCCACGCCGGCGCCAAGGCGCGGCACTGGGCGGCCGAGCGCACGCACTCCTGGCTGAACCGCTTCCGTGCCGTCCCGGTCCGCTGGAGCGAGAAGCCGCGAACTACCTTGCCCTGCTCCACTTCGCCTTCGGCGTCATCACTTGGCGACATGCCCTACCGGGGTAGGCTCTAGCACTACTCTGCCATATGCGTTCGCAAGCCATTGAGAGGCTTACGTTCGGGTCGTTTCAGGGCCCTGCTCAAAGCATCGAAACGACACTCCTTTTCGCCGACATGGCAGAGTAGTGCTAGGCATGTTCGCGTAGTGTCTCACCTTGGCGCTATCTGCACGACAACCGACGCTATGCCCTCGTTATGATCGAACCGCCCGGGCCGCCATCGCCGGCCGGTACGGGAGGTCCGCTGTCCCTGACTGGCTGAAGAACGGCAGCCGCTTGGTCTTTTGCAGCACGATGGGGAACATCATCAGCAAGAAGCCGACCACACCGGAGATGATGACGGCGCCCGTCGAGAGCACACCATCACGCCAAGCGCCGTAGTACGCCCAACCGCCGATTGGCACGAACAGGACGACGGCCGTGAATAGGCCCGGCGAGAAGACTCGTGTGACCAGTGTTGGCAAGATATGGAATAGGATGGCATTCACGAGCATGAAGGCCGGAAATATCAAGGCCGCTGCCGGCTGGCGCCAACCGATCATCGCGCAGGAGATGCCCAGCACGATAACAAAGGCGTTCACCAGATAGAACTCATTCCACTCCGCATCCAGCTTCAGAACCCGTCTAACCCAGCTATGCCAGTCATACATGGTTTCCTCGATCATATGCACTGCATAGGCGGATGTGGCGATCCAAAGAATGTATTCTTGAGACATCTGACCATGACTTTCTTGTTTGAGCCATAGAGGAGAAACTTATGATCCATCAGCCATGCTTGCACGCCGCGCAAACGCCACGCGGCAGCCCTCTTGGGAGTCGCATCTTTCTGATCAGGCTGGCCGCCTAGCTAT
>JAABUR0100008059.1_pt1 | contig 12271 bp, 10 predicted proteins | sample 5560091 | NCBI WGS metagenome assembly JAABUR01 (sample SAMN10711879, study PRJNA513375) | rock metagenome | isolation source: Antarctica rocks | place: Antarctica: Victoria Land, University Valley sud
ATGTCCCTCTACCACCTCGTCAATGCGGGCACGTAATCCCTCCGGCGTCATCTCCGCCAGAAAGCCCACTCGGCCCAGATTAATCCCCAAGACCGGCACGCCGTGTGGCGCCGCAAAGCGAGTAACACGCAGGATGGTGCCATCTCCGCCAAAGGTCACCACCAAATCCTTGGCGCAACAGACCTGTTGTACTTCAATTGCATCCCAGCCGTCACCGCACGTGGTCTGGACGCCTCGGCGACCGAGTTCCGCTTCAAGCCATCGCGCCTCTTCGACCGCACGCTCGCGCCGCGGGTGGTAAAGAATGGCGACACTGCGCAGCACAAACAAACCTCGTGTGGATGACGGGGGCGGATGAGGAAGGAAAGCTTCACTGTAGTGTAACGTGCTGCTTTGCACAGCCTGGCAGGCAATCGCCAAGAGTGGATCGGCCATAATGGCCGCGTCTGGTGAGACCCCGGCGCCTCGCTGCAACAATCGGCGCTACACGTGTGTAACAGAGGAGGCGACGATGAAGACACGTTCACTCGTTATTGCATTTGCGCTCGTGCTCCTCGCCTGGCCTCGGACCGTCGGAGCCAGTGGCTCCCATGCCGAAGCCCCATCCCACGGCGCCACCGTACCCGTATCCTCCGGGCTTCCTGGTGGTGAAACCGCTGTGCATCAGCCCACTCATGCCCAACGCGCTTCGGGTGAGAAAAACCGTCTCGTCGTTTCCCGAGCCTGGTGTGCTCAATCTCCAGCCTTTTGACCGAATGGTACGGTATCAGCTTCCCCTGCGTCGCCTCTACAGGTTGGTATGCTCACTCCCATTGGCTTCCCTACAAGGGCAGTCCTGCGGCGGATTCGGTGTGACATACCACCTCAGGTTTCGCCATGGTACACACGTCCTGGTTCGCGTGAGCGCCGACTCCAGCGGCTGCGGCGGTCTCTACCATGGCGCTGTGCTCGGTCGTACTCGCCCCTTCTCCCTCAACGGACCGTACTACGATCTCCTCTTCTGCCGTCTAGCCAAGGCGCTCAAGGAGCGCGAGGAGAACCTTGCTCCTTACCGCTTACCACGACAGTACCCTACAGCCGCGCAATTAGCATGCGACCGGTCTCGCTGAACTAATTCAGCATACATTTCCCGTTCCCGTCGGTTTTCACCTCTCCAGCAACGGCATGAACAGAAGAGTACGTCCGTGACCCTTACCCTGTTCCAATGACTGCCCCTATAGCGGCATCGAGCGGAAAGGCCGCTTGGCCGGACGCGAACTGAAGTCGTAACAGAAACTCGACGTTACCCGCCGGTCCCGTGATGGGCGACCGAGTAAGTCCTGTTACCGTCCAGCCAGACGAGTCGGCGTGACGAGCCACCCGTCGAATCACCTCGCTCCACAGCCCCGGATCTCGTACCACACCCTTTTTGCCAACCTGGCGGCGTCCCACCTCGAACTGTGGTTTGATCAACGCGACACAATCGCCGGATGGGCGGAGCAGCCTTTGCACGGGAGGAAGGACCAGCTCCAGGGAGATGAAGGACACGTCGACCACGGCCAGATCGACCGCCTCCGGCAGACTCTCGACCGACCGAATGTTGGTCCGCTCCATCACCACCACTCGGGGATCGTTTCGCAGGGTCCAGGCGAGTTGGCCATATCCAACATCGATAGCGTAGACCCGGGCGGCTCCCCGCTGAAGCAGCACGTCGCTAAACCCCCCGGTGGAAGCCCCGACATCCGCAACGACCAGGCCGCGCGGGTCGATCTCGAAGGTGTCGAGTGCGTGGCGCAGTTTCAGGCCACCACGGCTGACATAGGGCAGCGGCTGCGACACCAATTCGATACGGTCGGCGCCGGCAACCAGCGTTCCTGGCTTGGTCATCACCGTACCCGCCACTCGTATGCCGCCGCCCAGGATCAGCGCTTGGGCGCGAGCGCGAGATTCGGCCAGTCCGGCCTCAGTGACTGCGATATCGAGGCGCCGTCTCTCCTTGCCGGCTGGGGTTATTTCAGCGTGCATATCCGGCGAGCAGGTCAACGGTTTCAATCCGAGGAGACGTATGAAACATCGCCTGGGCTCTCTCGGCAAAGGCCTCGGCGGGCCCGGTAACCAGGAGCCGATGCGCCGCCGGTCGATCGGCTCGCATGGCACGGTGCGTCAGCAAGCGTCGCACCTCTTGAGCGGTCGTTACCGCGGAGTCTACGACCTGGATCTCAGAGCCCACTTCGGCCTCGAAGATATCGCGAATCAATGGAAAGTGGGTGCACCCCAAAATGAGGGTGTCGATTCCCTCGGCGCGCAGTTCGATCAGCGTCGGCGCCAACTCTAGCGCCATGCGCGCACGGGCCAGCGCCCCCCGCTCGATCATCGGGACTAACCAACTGGCAGCTCGTTGTACCACCACGGCGCCTGGCGACGCCCGCTGAATAGCCTGGAGGTAGGCGCCGCTGGCCACCGTTCCGTCGGTCGCGATCACCCCGATGCGACCGCTACGAGTCAACCGCAAGGCAGCTTCCGCGCCGGGCACAACCACGCCGACCACGGGGAATGCGTATCGATCGCGCAGCTCGGCAAAGGCGGCCGCGGTCGCGGTATTGCAGGCCACCACCAGCAGCTTGATGTCGCAGTCGCGCAACAGATCGGCAATCTGGAGCGCGAAGACCCGCACTTCGGACTGGGAGCGCGGACCGTAGGGACAGCGCGCCAGATCTCCCAGGTACACCGTGGATTCCCCGGGCAGTTCCTCATGGAGAGCTTGCAGGACCGTAAGCCCGCCGACTCCAGAATCAAAGACGCCAATTGGTCGATTATCGGACAATATTTCCCCCGGCGGGCGCAACTTCTCCCTGGTTACGATAGCCGCCCAATGCATCACGAAGCCGAATCTTCACGATCTCGACCAGCATGCTCAGCGTATCGTACCCCGGGCGAACGCGACTATCCGCGTCATAGTGCCAGTCGATACCCAGTTCGTGGACGACATAGCCGTACTTGCGCGCGAGGAAGAGTAATTCCACATCGAAGCCCCAGCCCGTCACACTTTGCTGTCCGAACAGGTCGTGTGCGACTGCCCGGCGGAAGGCCTTGAAGCCGCACTGAGTATCCTCGATGCCGGGCACCGCGAGAAGTTGCACCAATCGATTGAAAACCCGTCCCATCACATGTCGTTGCCACGGTTCGCTATAGCGCGTAGCGCCCGGCGCCTCCCGGGAGCCGACCACCACGTCGGCAAACTCAATGGCATCCAGGAAGCGCTGGAGATTCTCCGGCGGCATGGAAAGGTCGGCGTCACAGATAAATATAATGCTGCCCGCGCTCTGCAGCGCGCCGGCCCGCGCGGCAAGACCCTTGCCCCGTTCCGTGAGGACCATGAGCCGCAAATCCGGAGCATCCTCCTGTGCCTGCATCACCACCAGGTCCGTGCCGTCCGTGCTGCCGTTGCTGACAACGATGATCTCATAGCCGTACGTCTGGCGCGTCAGGTACTCGTGCAACCGGCTCAGCGTCGCGGGGAGTCGTTTCGCTTCGTTGTAGGCCGGAATGACGATTGAGAGTCGCAGCGACGAGTCAGGCTCCATGTAGTCGATCGAGGCCTCCCCGGCCGGACAAATCCGCCAATTATACGGGACTCATGTTCGTATAATCACCTGAACGAACTGAGGAGGAATGCATGAAACAACTGTGGGCGCCCTGCCGGATGCCGTATCTCGACGACTCGGGGCCGCGCTACGGCTGCGTCCTGTGCGCGAAGTCGTCCGAAGGGGACGATGAGCAGAACTACGTCGTCTATCGTGGCCCTCTGTGCTTCGTCATGCTCAATCTCTACCCCTACAACTCAGGACATGTGATGGTGGTGCCCTATCAGCATGTCGGGCAGCTACCCGAATTGCAACCGGAAACCGGGGCCGCCGTATTCACCACGGCCCAGCTAGCGGTGCAGGCAATTCAAGAGGTGATGAAGCCGGAAGGCTTTAACCTTGGGCTGAATCAGGGCGAGGTGGCGGGCGCCGGCATCGCCGACCACATCCACCTCCATGTGGTTCCCCGCTGGGGCGGCGACACCAACTTCATGCCGATCATGGCCGATGCCAAAGTGATGCCGGAACTTCTATCGGCTACGGCCGCGAAGCTTCGCCCGGCCTTCCAGCGGATAACGCAAACGCAGTGACTCGCGGACGTGTGGTGTGGGCGGCGGTTATTACCTGGCTTGCATTCCTCTTCTGGGCCTACCAGCCACATCAGCCAGTCGCCCCCACCATCGCGCACGCCACGCCGCTCGATCCCACGAACCAGAACTTGCCTACTTTGCCGCCTTTTCACCCCTGACCTATAGTTGTGCAGACTACGAGATATCGTGAAACCGGAGAGCAGGGGGAGAGACGAGCATGAATGAGAACCAATTTTCCTTCTTTCAGCAACTGGTAGAGACGACCGGCCCCTCAGGGTATGAGCGGGAAGTGCAGGATCTGTGGTCCGAGCGGGTGCGCGATGCCGTCAGTACCATCGAAACCGATGTCCTGGGGAATCACGTAGCCATTCTCAATCCCAGTGGGAGCCCTCGGGTCATGATTGATGCCCACGTCGACGAAATAGGCTTCATCGTGAAGTACATCGACGACAACGGTTTCGTCTACTTCTCCACTGTTGGTGGCTTCGATGCCGCAACGCTGGCCGGCAACCGCGTCAGCATTATCGGGAAAAATGGGCCAGTGATGGGCGTCATCGGACGAAAAGCGGCCCATCTGGTGGACGCCGATGAGCGCAAGAAGATGCCGGAAATCAAGAATATGTGGATCGACATTGGCGCCCGCGACCGCACCCAGGCGGAAGCCGTGGTATCACTAGGCGATGCCGGTGGACGCGCCCACGGTCTGACCCGCCTGCAGGGCAATATTGTGGCATCGAACTCCCTGGACGATCGTGTCGGCGGCTACGTCATGGCCGAGACCGTTCGCGCCTTGAGTTCCAATCTCCCGCGGGTAGCCGTCTACGCGGCGTCGACCGTGCAGGAAGAAATTGGGTTACGGGGCGCGAGAGTAGCCTCGTATTACACCGAAGCAGAGATTGGCATAGCCCTTGAGGTGACCTGGACCACCGATCATCCACAGGTATCCAAGACGGAACTGGGCGACATCCGGGTGGGCGCGGGACCCGCTATCTTCCGGGGCGCCAACATCAATCCTCGCATCTTCGAGCGCCTGATTGCCGCGGCGGAAGCCGAGGGCGCGCCCTACCAGATCGATACCCATCCAGGGGCTACGCCGACGGATGGAAACGCCATGCAGATGAGCCGTCACGGGATGGCAGTAGGCCTCATGAGCGTTCCCACCCGATATTTGCACACCGCCGCGGAGGTCTGCTCACTGGACGATATCGACGCCACGGTCGCCGTGCTGACCCGCTTTGTGCAGGATCTCGGGCCGGGCGTCGACCTCGTACCCTAGGAGAAAACTCGTAGGAACGGGCTTTGGTCCCTCTCACCGCGACGGGCCAATGCCCCTTCCCGCGAGCACCACGTGCTCTCCTGGCGTGTCTTATCGCACGCCGTAAATCAGTTGCTTGATAGCCTGCAAGTCCTGCTTGACACGCCCCTTGCTCTTGGATTCGGCGATTTTGTCGCAGCTATAGATAACCGTACTGTGGTTGCGACCGCCCAGGTGGCTGCCGACATCAATGAGGGAGAGTTTGGCTTCCTCGCGCAGCAGATACATTGCGACCTGCCGGGCATAGGCAATACGCCGCTCCCGTTGCTGGCTCGCTAACTCCGAGGTCTTCACCTTGTAGTACGCGGACACTGCCTGAAGCACGTCCGCGGGACGGCAACTCCCACCGTTCACATCAGCCTCACCAAGGACCGTACGGACGATTTCCATGCCCGGCTCCGCTCCCAATAGGTCGGCGAGAGCCAGCACGCGGTTGAGTGCGCCCTCCAGCTCACGTACATTCGAACCGGCACGCGCGGCAAGCGCGTTGAGCACCGTCTCGGGCAAACGACGATGGCGCTGCGCTGCCTTGGCCCGGACGATCGCCATACGGGTCTCGAGGTCCGGGGCCTGCATATCGGCCAATAGCCCCCAAGCGAAGCGCGAGCGCAGGCGAGCTTCTAATACCCGCAATTCGGCGGGAGGACGATCACAGGTCACAACAATCTGCTTACCGGATTGATGCAGCGCATTGAAGGTATGAAAGAATTCTTCCTGGGTGGCCTCCTTGCCGGCAATGAATTGGATGTCATCCAGCAGCAAGAAGTCGACGGAGCGATATCGCTCGCGGAATGCCGTGGTCGCCCCCTCGCGAATAGCGCCGATGAGGTCGTTGGTGAACGCTTCGGAGGTCGCATACAGTACGATCCCCCGTCCCTGATCGATGGCTTCCTGACCGATGGCCTGCAAGAGATGCGTCTTGCCGACACCAACGCCACCATAGAGCACCAGAGGGTTATAGGCCACACCCGGCTTATCCACGCAGGCCAGCGCGCTAGCGTGAGCCAGACGGCTGCCCGAGCCGACGATGAACTCGGAGAACACATAATGCGGATTGAAGCCCGCTTTTGACTGAGCCGGGGTTGCTGGAACTATATCCGCGGTTACCTGATCGACGGACTCAACCCGGTAAGACGGCGTCAACTCGGGATACCCGACCGTTTTCAGGGCATTGCGCACCACGGGTCCAAAGCGTTGTTGTAACCAGTCCCGCGTGTAGTCATCCGGGACGGCCAGCGTCAGCAGGTTGCCGTCGATCTCCACGGCCTCGATCGGAGCAAACCAGTTCTCGTACATCTTTTCGCCGAGAACCGACCGCAACTCGTCAGCGGCCTTTCGCCAGATATCCAACACCGCAACCCGACCACCAGTGATGTCGGCTCGTGCCTGGTCCATCCGAGCCGGCACAAAGTTCGCGCAGATGCGGGCGCGCTCGTCGCCCAGCTCTGTCACAGCGCACCATGCGCTGCCCAGGCTCGGATCGCGCATCGCTCGACAATTCTTGCACAGTCGATCCGGTTCATTGGCCGGCATGGCCCGTATGGCGCCCCGAGCCAATTCAAGCGTCGCCGCATAGCAGCCGCCACAGATGGATTTGCTGCCGAAGGTACGCAGTTCCCACGGCAACTGCTGCGCCTGACAGCGCTCGCAGGTCAGCGTGGCTATCTCACCACGGGCGAATCCCATAGCGGACGATGTCGTTCGCACGGGAACATCAATGGACTCTGTCACACGGCTCTCTTATGCTCTGGAAACGTTGGAAGTACACTAAACGTACCGCATACAGCGCACCTCTGGGCTTGACCATAAGTGCCCCAGCCAGGCCGTTTCTCACCGCTCTTGGCCCCTCTCCACGGGTTTCCTCTCACCACGGCGGTGGGCTGTGGAAAAGATTGTGGAATTCGTGCACGTGTAGTGGACGGTACCGCTGGCCGAGTCTGGTAGGGTCCGTTACAGCTCAGCCTCGACATCGGGGAGAGTATTCTCACGATGCTCACACCGGACCTGCGCGAGCCCAATGTTCCACTCTTGAAGCAAGCACGAGGTGAGACAGAGAGGCAGACCCACCACATTGGTATAGCAGCCGTTGATCCCGGCCACCAGCGCGCCCCCCAGTCCCTGGATGGCGTATGCTCCGGCCTTGTCCATAGGTTCCCCGGTGGCAATATACGCTCGAAACTGATCGTTCTCGGCCCGTGCCATCGTGACCTCCGTCGACATCGCCCCCTGACACCGTTGGCCGGCGCCACGCACCACGACCGCTGTGATCACCCGGTGCGTACGACCGGAGAGCAGGGAGAGCATCTCGAATGCATCGGTTTCGGTGGTGGGCTTGCCCAGGATTCTCGATCCCAGCACCACTACCGTGTCGGCGGAGAGAACGATGGCGTCCGGCCGGCGAGCGCCGACCTCTTGTGCTTTAGCCAGCGCCAGCGACAGGGCATAGTTCGACGGTTCCTCGCCTATCCGAGCGCGACGCTCTGGCGCCACACTCGGATCCACTTCGAATTCGACGCCCAGCCGCATAAGCAATTCGCGACGGCGAGGCGACGCGGATCCGAGCACAAGTCTCATCGCGCCAGCATTGCCAGGCATTCGACGTGATAGGTCTGCGGATAAAAGTCAAACATCTCCAGAGATTCCACCCGGAAATTCGCTCCCTGGAGCACCGCGAGATCGCGCGCCAGCGAGGTCGGCGCGCACGATACATATGCCACCAAGCGAGCGCCATTGGCCACAATGGCATCACACACCGTCGGTCCCAATCCAGAGCGCGGCGGATCGACAATGAGTAGATCGAGCGGCGGCAGGTCTCCCAGCGCTCGCTCGGCATGGCGGCTGATCAGCGTCATGTTGCTCAATCCCCAGTCGTGGGCGGTGCGCCGTGCCGCTTCAACCGCCGGCGCATCCAGCTCGATCAGAGTCATGTGCCCGACTTCATCGGCCAGAGAAACACCGAAGGTGCCGATACCGCCATACACATCGGCCGCCTGCTGTGGCGCCCGATTACGCATCGCCTCTCGAATGCGCTGCAGCACAACCGCCACCATCTCCAGATTGGTCTGGCAAAACGAGCCCGCCGGGAGCCACATCAGGCGCTCCGCGATCTCTATCTGGCTCATCAGGTCACCGACCAAGGGTCGCGGTTCCCCGGATCGATGACGGAAGGCCACCGTGCCAACACCGGCCAGGGTCGCAATATGGCCGGCCAGTTCCGGCAACTCTGGATGCGTTTCGAGCGTGAGCCCCTCAATACCCTGGATCACTATCTGCAGCGCTGGATCGTTCGAAGTGCCCACGACGGTGCAGTCCAACCACACCTTGCCGTGATAGTTCGGAGCGGCGCCGGAGCGCAAAAGCTGATTGAGTTGATCGGCGAGCGAGCCGATCAGCGGGTGGGCAATCGGGCAATCGCGAATTTCGACAATCCCACGCCGGCCGCGCGGTCGAAAGCCAGCTTCCCACCCGATCGCCAGAGCCGCCGTATGGCGGTATCGCCACGGCGTCTCCATCCCATACGCACGTGATACCTGGCTGTCGACGCCCGCCGCTCTCATTTCAGCGTCGACCAAGCGGCGTTTCGCCTCTATCTGCGCGACATGAGCGACATGCTGCCACTGGCAGCCGCCACAGCCCTGATGGTAGTGCACACATGGAGCGTCCACCCGATCCGCCGATGCCTCCAGCACAGCGTCCACCGCGCCTCGCCAGGGTTTACGCCGTCGGTCTACCGTGGCGAGTACACGTTCCCCTGGAATACCTCGGTCGATCTGTAAACGCCGCCCATCATGCTCCGCGACCACTGCGCCACGACCTGACCAATCCAACAGAGTTAGCTCCAACTCCAGAGGCGGCTTTCCACTCTTCTTTCCGCGGCGAGTTGTGCTTTCAGTCATGACGTTTCACCATAGCAACGCCCGCCTTCTGGACAGTCACAGGTTAAGCCACTGTGTTACAGCTGGAGCGCGTGTGCTGGAGCCAGAAGGCACCAGCACGTGGTAGCGCTGCCGGGCCCCGACCGCAGCCGAAAAGTCAGGCGACAATGGCCCACTTCCTTCCCACAGCACCGCATCGGCGCGAAGGCTGATGGGGCGAAACACCGCCTCTTGTTGTTGCCGCACACTGGCCGTGCCGACCAGCACCGTGCTCCGGTGAAGACTGCCAATACGGAGCATGCCCGTACAATTACTCGGATTCGGGCACGGAGAATCGGGGCCAAGAGCGTTCACCTGTGCCGCTCCCACTCGTACGCTGGAACCGGTACGTAGCGCAAAAATCGGAATCCTGGCCTGGCCCAGGCTGGCTCGCCAATTGGCATAGGAGACCGAGGGATACTGAGCGCCCACGTCCCACACGGAGAGCACGCGATAGTGCCGCAGGACGGCCGAGAGGCCCATCACGCTGCGCGCCCGCGGATCGGTCACGATCACCAGGTCGATAACGCGGTCGTGCGGAGGCAGAATTGAGCCTAGCCACTGAAGATAGGCAAGCGGCCGAGCGCTGCCGTCGATCAGCGCCGTTTTACCCTGTGAGCGGAGCACCATCCCTTCACCCACCCCCGACCAATACAGGCGAGCTTGCGGCCCCCCATCGGCCCGAGCCAGATCGACGGTCAGCAAGGCGGCGCCGGCTATGAGGGCTAGAAGCACCTCGCGCTGCCTGCCCACCATCTCACGCAGCGGCGCCCAGTTCATCCGGCGCAGGCCGAACCCGGCAACACCCACCAGCAGGCAGTAATACAACGCCACCAGCCAGACAGGAAAGGAATTCGAGGGCAGGGCGGCTGGCAGGGACGCCAACCAGTTCGAGAATTGAATCAGACCATGCAGCAGATCGTAGGAGAGATCGGCCAGAGCGGCAAGCCAGGGGGTCGCGGCGCCCCATATGCCCAGCACGGCGCCCAGTGCGATCAGTATGGGCAGAAGCGGCAAGACCACCGCGTTGGCGAGCGGACCGCTGAGCGAAACGACGTGGAACCCGGCCGCCACAATGGGAAGCGTGCCGACCTGGGCCGCCATGGTGACGGCGAGGGCTTCACGGGCCGGCGACGGCACCCATCTCAGCCTGGCAATGAGATAGGGGGTAAGAGCCACGATCGAGAAGGTGCCAATCGTCGACAGTTGAAAGCCGATATCCCAGGGAAGTGATGGCTCGATAGCCACCATGACGGCTGCGGCAAAAGCCAGCGATACCAGGGCGACCGTGCCACGCCCCAGGTACACCGCGACAAACACCAGTCCCCACATCACCGCCGACCGTACTCCCGAGGCGGTGGCCCCGGTGAGCAGCACGTACATCAGCAGGGCGCTGAGCGAGAGAACCAGCGTGGCCAGGCGCCGCCGTAGCAGCCCAGCCAACTGATGGACCGTTCCGGCGACCATGGCTACCTTGATTCCGGAAATGGCGATGATGTGGATCAACCCCGTGGCCACCAGAGCGGGCGCCAGTCCCCCCAGGGTAGCGCTGCGCGCCCCCAGCAGGATGGCAATCAGCAAAGCGGCTTCCGGCTCCGGCAACCAGGAGTCGATATTGGCTTCCAGGTGAGTCCTCAGAGGCACGATCCAGCCGAGCCAACCGGTGGATGTCGGTCCAAGATTCACTACCCGTGGAAAGCGCATTTCTTGCGCGATCCCCTGTCGCTGCAGGATAGCTCGCCAGGGGATCGCGCCGCGGTTGGTCGGCGTGGTTAACCGACCGGAGAGGGAGACCGCGTCACCGTAGTCAAGCTGCTGACTGGAAGGGGTGTGGACCCGAACCGTCCCCCCCGTCGCAAACGTCCGACCGTGAACCGTCACCTGATGCACGCTCACATCGTAGTTGGCGCCGGTGTCGCGGATATCAGGTTCCGCCGACACCACGCCCTGCAGTACCACGGCGCCGTGGTACCGGCTCAGGCTGGTGTCCACCGACCCATTGGCTGAGGGAGGAGCCCGCCACACCCCAAGGCAGAGTGCCGCGGCGGCTAGAAAGAGCGTGCGCTGGCGCTTTCCTCTCGTGAATCCGAAGAGAGCCAGGCCCGCCGCCAGCGTCAGCGATACTGCTCCCGGCATCCCGGCCCCGGCGCCGAGTACGACTCCGATGACAAAGGGCAGCGCGACCCAGACCAGGATCATCTCACGACTGTAGCCTCGCTGCCCGCCGTGCCACCGGACGCTAGAGGGTAGAGCTAGCCCAGGTCATTTAAGGTCAGCGTCATGGTTGGGGTCGGAATCTCATGATCGGCGCGCGTCGGTATCACAGCCGTGCCAACCGAGAAGAACTCGATAACGTGCGACCCCCAACCATGGCTGCGCTCCTGAATCTGCACGCCAACAATGCCTTCGGCCTGTACCTCTTCCGCCTCGCGCTGCATCCGTTCCATAGCCAGTTCCCGCGCGTCGTACAGCGCCTGCGTGAAGTTCGGCATCTCCTGGTTCTGGCCCATCTGTTTGAACATGCCGCGCAGTCCCTGATGGGCAACATGGTACACGCAGTTCCCCATCACCAATCCAACCGGACGATACCCTGAGGACAGGAGCGTCCAGAAATCCTGTCCGGAGAGATCGCTTGTAAAGGGCCGTCCGTTGGGAGCGCGATGAACCGCGCCCTCCCGGTGCTTCACCGCGGTGCCGATCGCCATGAACTCGGCCAGGTGCTCGCCCCATTCGTAGCGCGTCACCTCAAGGCGGACGCCGACCACGCCATCCGCTCCCAGTTGGTCAGCCTCCTCCTCCATGCGGGTCATCGCCAGTTCGCGGGCATGATACGTGGCTTGCGTCAGCACCTCCATTTCCTGGTTCTGGTTCCAGTTCTGTTGCTGGAAG
>JAABUR0100008063.1_pt1 | contig 12266 bp, 11 predicted proteins | sample 5560091 | NCBI WGS metagenome assembly JAABUR01 (sample SAMN10711879, study PRJNA513375) | rock metagenome | isolation source: Antarctica rocks | place: Antarctica: Victoria Land, University Valley sud
CCCCTCCCCACCCGCAACCACCATCTCCACGCCTTCCCCCCCACCCTTCTCATCCGCCACCCTCACCCTCATCCGCGTCCGCATCGTCCTTGCGCTGCCGATTCCCGCGCAAGTATTCCTTAGCGGCCCACCCTCCCGCTCCAACGGCGGCTTCGACATCCACGCTAGCACCAGCAGCTCCTCCCACGAGTCCCAGCACTCAGCCGAGCGCCGCGTGTAAATTCGGTATGCGACGTGCGCCAGCGCCAGCGCGGCGTGCGAGAATAGCACCGCTAGCGCAAGGTAGTAGGCGAGGCTGTCGGCGCCGTAGGCGTAGCCGGCAATGGTGACGGACCAGGACAGCTGGATGAGAGAGGCGGGTGGTGTGTCCGGGGGTGGTAGGAAGGCGTTGGCGGTGGAGTGGGGAAAGATGTTGTTGTAGGGGGAGGGAGAGGCGAAGATGTCGCCGTTCCAGCGCATGGATTCCGGCGCGGCGTTGGCGGTGTAGCCGATGCGGGACATGCCGTCGGCGACGAGGGTAGCGAGGATACCCTCGACGCCAGCGACGATGTCGTTATAGCTTTTCATCCAGCCGGTGGCGTTGCGGGCGTCGATGCTTTCGAGAAAGGCGGAGAGCGTGGTGAAGCCGGGGGCAGTGGTGGAGAGCGACGGGGTGAGGGTATTGAGCCAGGCGGGATCGATCCGGACCGTTGTCCAGGAGCCGTCGTTTTTGGGGAGGAAGCCGTCGCGGGACGCAGGATGGATTTCTTGGGGCTCGCGGAAGTTGGTGATTTCGCTATGCTGGGTGAAGCGGGAAAAGGGGCCTCCGTCCGTAGCGATACTCTTTCCAGGCGCCCAGCGGGCGTCGATCGAGCAGGCAAAGACGGTACCGGACGCTGGAGATGGATCTAAAGCGGGGATTTGAATACCTAGGAATGCGGAAGGAAGGAAGTCGGTATGATTAACGGTGCCGTTACCTGCAAACTTGAGGAGCGCCGGGGTAACAGGAATAGGGAGCCAGCGGCTGGAAATATTGGATGAGGGTGGGTAGACTTCCGAGAGTGCATACCCCATAAGGTCGATGTTGAAGCTGTCGGCTGAATAGGAACTGTAGTCATATTCTGGAAGGTAGGGATACTATCGGATATCATCAGCATAGGCCAATCGCGACTATCAGAAAATGCTTACGCCAAGTGTTTGCTGGTCTGAGACAAACTTGAGGGGATACCAGCTGCATTGAGTGCGTACGGCTGGAATGCGACTTTCGATGGTGGACACCGTGCCATCCTGGGGCCGGGCGTTGAAAGTTGCATACATCTTGCCAGGTTGGGTCTTCGGAGCCAAGGCAAGAGCGTCACCCCATGCAATTTGAATTTTCTGAGCAAACGCGCCCACGGCGAGGCTGCTTCCTAAAGTCCACGTCTCTCTCGAGCTATTGCCCCTAAGACCGCATCGCAAATCACGCCTAAATTGACCTTCGTCCATGGTTACATTAGAGAAAAACCCTCTAAACCGCCATTGCCGATAATACTGGGTGAGATACTCGTGTCCACCCCAGATGCACGCCGACGAATTCCCGACGTTCGACATTACCGTTTCGACGCTGGGAAGAAGACATTCGGGCCCGCCGACGGCGGAGGCGTCCAAGGTTGTAGGCCACAGCGTCTGATCAGTTCCGTTGAGCCAAAAGTTTGCAGATCCCGCAGGCCAATCCTCGCGCATTGTCGGGATCAGCAGCAACGCAGCCGCGGGACCTGTGAGAACGGCGAACAGGCCTGCGGCAAATAAGACTGCCGGAATGAGCCAATTTCGGCTTCTCGACGAAAAGCCCCTGCGGCCGTACCAAAATTCTGGGGACCAGAAGTAGCTCAATTCCGAGAATCTCGATTTGCCGCTCAACATGCCAAGTGGCAGACCGTCTTTGCCATAAAGTAACTCATTCCTCAGTACATCCATGACAATGGTGCCAACGGAGCCCATAACCGCAAGTTCCTGCCAGGTGCAGAAGGTTGGTTAGCGGGTTCTTAAAGCCGGCATTGATTGAGCAAGATGATGGAACACGTACGGCCAGTTTCGCCGCGACTTGTAGGCAAAGGTTGTCCAATGCGTTGAAGAGGGGACCGCTGAGACCCTGGAGCTCTCCTCCGATATAGTAGCTAGCCAGGTTGAGGTATGCCAGAACGACGGTCACGCTCAGCGGCACAAGATGGACCGCGCAGCGAAACAAAGCCGTCCACAGGTCCTTGGTGACAACAACCTTAGGCGTCTCCTCCTCTTCGCCAACGATGGCATCTTTAGTGACGGCGACGGCTTTCAGGCCCCCGTTGCGCAATAGAGCGCGAAGTCTGCCATTACCCCTTGTAGCCTTGTGCTTCTGCGGTTCAGCTTCCGTCGAAGTAAGTAATTTGGCGTGGTCGGTGGGATCTATTTTTCCTTTACGGAAGATCATGATTCATAGAAATCCAGGTATGCTTGCTATAGAGCAACGGACACCTCGGAGATATTGTATCGAACCAAATATGTTTGCCCAATAGAGAAGAATACACGGCAGCGTACAGGAAAATGAGAGACAGATTTAATCAATAAATATTAACTCGATTCATGTTCTATATCGCCTGCATGTTCGAGGCACAGTACGTCCGTGAGAAAGGCAGAACTGAAACGTCAGCACTAGCAGAGGCTGAAAAACGTGCCGTGTCTGAAGGATTGGATGACTTTGCCGATTCTAAACAGTAGAGTCCACCCTTGCGGTAAGATATTCAGCTATGTATTATGCTATCCTCTTCATGATGAAATAGTCCTTGAGACAGTTTCCTGTCTGGATCGCCTTTGCTAGTACCATGATGTTTCTTTTCACACTTATGTGAAATTCGTTGTGGGAAGAGCAACGTCGTAGTCGCGAATCCGTAGGTAATTCGAGGGTGTTCCTAAGCGCCAGCATTTAATTTAAAACACTGATCGTCGCTTGGCTGACTCTCTAATCTGACAATCTGATTGACGAGAGTTGCTAGCGGGGCTGAAGTTCGCCAAATCTCGTCAATATCAAGCCAATCATGAATCAAGCCAATCAACCCCGACCTGCCTAGGCTAGTAATAGATTAGAGTGAAGAAGAGAAAAACCCCAACAGATGAAAAAAAGACAACGAAAGCCATGATGGGCATCTTCCGTTGACCATGGCCAAACCCTATCAGCACTAGCTGTGCAGATAGCAGCATAGCATCATTTGGCAACCACGGACTCCGGTTGAAAGTACCGCATGGAGGGAGGAGTGCGCTCAGTGGGGATCATAGCTAACTATTATTGGGCCATCGAGACCAAACCTTGGAGCTCGTTAGCTTCAGGCACCAATGTTGCTTGGCAAGCCGGTCATCATAGAAGTCAGGTCCGTAGGTATGTCTGCAAGTAGGCTTTGCCAGCATGGATCCCACACGATAAACCCGAACAACACGTTGCGCTACAATAGCCCTAACCAGTAGACAAATCCCCACGAGAATCTTGCTGTTCTATTCAATATTCGACGTACGAGTATCTCCAGATTATCGAAATCAAGGTGTTTTGACTGATTGGAATCAGTCGAAGTCGTGAGGCTTCCACCAAACAGACGTGTTGGCTGGTTGGTAGCGACCTGTTATTACGGTGGAGGTTAGGGATTATTTTGGAGGATTTGGGATTTTGGTATCGAAGGGGAGCGGAGGAGAGGATGAATGAAGAAGATACGTACCAGGATTTGGAAGATTAGCGATGATGTATGATTTGTTCGATTCCATGCGTGTCGACTTTTTTGATTAAAGACGAGACCAGCAACGAACAAACCAGGAGGTCGATGTTTGATAAAACCTTTCCGAGAGGGACAGAGTGACTAGGTTCTGGGGTAAATTCATTCACTACTAGGTCAATCGAAGAAGCTCATCAAGAGGGGTTTGATTCCTGGATAGCTTGACTACAAAGAACGTGTGGGGTAATCTACTCCGGGGCCAGGAGCAGCTTCGACGAAAACTTCAGGTCGAGGCTCCGAGAATTCGTATAGTCGAACTCAGCAGCTTGGCGGACTTCGAGATGCTGTTCTGTCGAACATAATATTATCAGTGATGGCACTATGACCGAAAACCACCATGAGTAAAGTGCCTTACCTGAAAGACGGACAGCGTCAAGCCACTGACTAGCGAGTGGGTCGCTGGGATCGTGGGCATGCAAAAGGCCATCGACTTGGCTCGTATGAATATGTAAGAGGATTCCTCGCATCTTGAACAGCTTAGAGATGAAGTCGGAGAAATAATTACCACGCTCGTAGTAAGAGTTTGGCGGTTGATCCAGAGGCCACTGGTATTTGTCAATGGTTGTCAAAGCTGTTACTGTGGTAGGCGAACCTCTGCAGACCATTTTACGTCATCAAAGGTCTTGTAGTACCAGCTCATTTTCTCCACACAACTCAACAGTACGATACCGACCAAGAAAGTTTCGAATCCACGGCACTTGTCACGACGCTCCAAGCGTTTCTCTAATTCGTTCAATACCGTCTTGCTGATCGTTGCAGCTAGTTTCTCAGCCGCGGATCGCAATTGAGAACAAATCAACTGGTATGACTGTGGATTATTCGTTTCGTTGATTCGAGCTGGTTCGTTGAGCATTGCAAATTTGGGGTATGCCTTTGGCGATGCTTGCGCTGGGTGTAGCCAGACTTGCCAGTGCATCTCGTTATCGACAATAATATGCGTTATGGTCCACAACTCGAGTACCTGTGCTAAGAGTTTATCCTGGTAAATTGGGTGAGCCTTTTTTAGAGCCTATAACCAGAGTACTCATGGAGTCTACTGACATGCTTTCGAAGAGATAGCTCCGATGCTAGTGTCAGGGTATGCTTCATGAACACTGATTGTTCCTCATCGTATGTTCTATGGGCCATGGTCCCGGCATAGCATTGAAACTTTGCCGGTACATCCTCACCATCCTCGTCTAAAATTTTAATTGTCTCAGAAGACTTAGTGCAGTCGAGAGCTCCATTTTGTTCGCTCTCAGTTTCTTGGTTTTCAGGAATTCCCGTCAAGACTGAGTATCTCATAGGTCTGTCGTTACTGATGTCGTGGAATGCGCTCAGAAAGCCTGGATATTGCTCAAATCTCACTTGACCCATGGCGACATCAAGGTTTTGGTTTGCCAGAGATGTAAGTAGGTCTGACACTGCGTCAGTAATGCAAAGTAAAACGGAGATTGGCAACGCGTACTCGTATGGTATAGTTCGAATTCTTTCACGATGCTTGTCCGTATGCAATCGAGCTTCCATACCCGTGCGCTGGTGACAGCGGCGCAGGTTTTGCAGGGGTTATCTCCACTGCACTGACAAGCTTCAGCTACCAGAACATCGTAGGAGAAGCGCCTCGGAAACAACATACAGTCTTTCTTAACATCCGGCATCGAATACATGCCCCTTGCTTCCTCATGCTCTGTACTTCTTGACGCCTCGAGCTACTCAATTTCCCTCGTATTTTCTGTGCCCGGCTACTGGAAGAAACATGTTCCACTGGAGAAGACCTAGGTATACGACCGAGATTCATCGCGATAGGCCGGAGAAAGGACGATGCTTGGGCGGCAATTCCATCCGGGATTTCCCTCTCTATCCCGTTAACGTAAGCCTGTAGCGATTGTTGCGTAGACATGGGTATTGTATCGTACGCATGGTCAATAGAATGCAGACCTTCGGCATCAATACGTGTACCATTGCTACCATTGATATCATTCTGATTCAGACCCTCACTGCAAGGCATCATGGCCTCAAGGCTGCTCGCAGATGCCGCGATCATGGAGAGCGTAGAGGAGTGATCGGCCGTTTGAAGTGGGGAGGCAAGTCGAAGTGCGTATGGTGAAGTAGACAGCTCCTGCGAAGTTGACGGCAGGCTAAAAGTACTACTATCGAAAGGAGCCGACGTAGAGACTAAGTGACAGAGCAATTAGCGATGGGGTAGGATCCAACTCCAGTAAACATAGATGGTGAATGTACCAACTCCATTCAGTCCTTCTTGAGGATCATCAACAGACATTTCATATTCCCAGATGTTTCGCAAACTCGGATCTATCATGTTAATTTTCTCCATGCCATTGTGCCCTTGTTTTCGCGGGTGCTCAATTTGTCTGCTTGCCTCCGCAAGGGCTTCTAGACCCGTGAGTTTGCGGCTTCCACTGATGGGTAGTTTTGTAGTGTATCGGTGCCCCTTAATAGCCGCTGCCGGTCCAGAATATCTCTCAGCATCATGTGGCTCTGAGTCTGGCCGCTCATTCGATTGTAGTAGGGCTCGATGCCGGTCTTCTGGTGCAACGACGTGACATTTTGTCTTTAAATGAGACATCAGACTTTCAATTCTCCCTTTTGGAAAACGCTCTCCACAAGCTTTGCATGTGTGTTCGTAGCGATTGCTGCCATCAGGAAGTTTGGCCCCGCGGTCAAAAAACTCTAGGACGAGCTGATTTGGTTTCCTGCCCATAATGGGAAACAGCTGGCCCACAGCTATTTAGATGATAGCGCTAGTACTTGTGCATTGGCCGAGCGAGCGGAGCAAGCATCGTGCCGAAACCACTCTTATTCAATCTCATTGTTACTTCGTTACAAAAGTACGGTGAGAGCTGAGCTTACATGCTCGTAAGGCTTATCGATAGCCGCGTATTTAGTGTGCAGGTGAATTACTAGTACCTCTTGCGGGAAAGCGTGCCGCGTCCAGCTAGCCGCCACCTCGCCGCCCTCAAATTTCTGCTGCTACGACTCATGAGTATCCCCTTCAGGTCTTGGCTGCTGCCACGACTCTTACATGCTTCCTTCCCGTGAATACACCTCTGTCTTTTGCTCTTCTTATACTTCTGGCCAATCCTTCCATGCTTACAGCATTCTGGTTAGATTCGCGCAGAGCGAAGCGATACGATAAATCCCCGATGGCGCCTGGCCCCGGTGAAGGGGTCTTGTTCGGCCACTTTTTTCTTTCGTTCCTTCTCTTTCGCCCTCTGCTTCTTTCTATATTTCTGGGGCTTCCTTGTTCACCTTACGTCTCTCCTCGCTTTAGTTGTTAATCGCTCTTGGCGTGGCCAAATTTGGCGGGCCATGAGTAGGGGCCATATTTAGAGGATGCACGAATGATGCAGGTGAGCTTGTGTGAGTAGGGCTGTAAGTAGATATAACTGATGTCACATGCGGAGCTGGAGAGACTTTTACTCCATTTCACCACGACATGAAGCCTGCAAATATGCAGGCCTCTCTTATGATGCTTTCTAAGGTCTGTTCACGACAAAAATTGACTGTAATACCACTACTTCTAGAATCTTTGTAAAAGGAGCATTCTACTTCCTGGAGTAGTAATTCTACAGCTGATCATTTGAAAGAAGCTTTTCACCTTACTAGGATATCAGCTCTCCCATGTTGACCATCGTCTTCTTCTCTTATGCGCAGTACATCGATTCTATGGCCCCGCTTACACCAGCTTCACCTTCCTCTGCGCCCTATCCGACCAGCCGTAGTTCGGCTTGATTTGCTCTAGCTATCCCGAATGATCGCCCGACAAGCTTGCTGCCTCCTCCTCTACACCGTATTCGAGCGACAGCAATTCCAGCTCCAGCTCGTGAAGATCACGCCAGAACCCTCGCTTCTTACTCCTTATCCTCTTCAATGCAGAAATCCCGTTTTTGTCGCGCAAGTTGGCATCCGCGCCGTCTTTTAAGAGTGTTCTGGCAAGTCGTGGGTCAAATGCTCTTAGCCTCGTTCGGCACAGCCTATGTAAGGGAGCGCCGCAGTGATCATCACGTATGTTAGGATCCGCCCCGTATTCCAGCAAAACTCCACCATTCTTATGGCAATCCCTGGATCAATGTTTCTGCACACCAAACTTAAGGGAGTGGCATAAGTGTTAGCGTGTACGTCTGAATCCGCAGCAGCTGTCAACAGAAGCTCCACCATTCTCGTAGTGCCCGTATTACACGCAACATGTATTGATGTGCCTGACCATTTCGTACTCAGGTTGACCTTCGCACCTGCCTTTAAGAGCAGATCCACGGTCCGCCAATTTTTTGTGTTGCATGCTGCATAAAGCGCGTTGCCATGTCGGCCGCCTGTGATTCTCCCGTCAGCTCCTTTCTCCAGCAGCAGACTAGCTGCTTCTTGACCATATTTCTTCTCGTATCACATTAAAAGAAAGACTCCCCCCTTATCGCTGCACGTTGTGTACCACTTTGCTTTTGAATGATACACTTCATCGTAGCCAGCGCAGGCTGCTTGAAGAGCAGTACCATAGCCAGTTGTAAGAGAAAAGCTAGGCAGACGGCAAAGATATATTGGTGTAATTGTATCTCTTGTATTGAATATCTCGCGGTCTTTGGAGCTCGCATTCTATCAGATACGAGGTATTCTTTGACGGAGAAGTGTACTAGTCTGATATATAGAACTCGAGGTTTTTGTTGTTAGGATTGCTATCAATCTCAACCAGGCCCGAGTAGATTTTCAGTAGGTCTTTCCGATCTGGAAAGCGTGCAGTAGGATCATATCAAGAATCGTCTTCGAGGGGGTATGGCAATCACTTCTTCAAGTTCCCGAAGAGTCAATGATTTCATCGAGTACGCGAGCCATTGCAAGATTCTTAGAGCGTAGTCGCCGAACTCTTCGGGAATACGGCACAGGATCCTCTCGTACGTCTCGTCAAGGTTTTTTGATAAAGTAACTAAAGCTATACGCAAAGTTGAGGGATTGAAAACAATATCGTAATGCGTCAAGCTGATAGGCAACCCACTGAAACCTGGAAGAATGATTGCGTTGGCAACTTTGAAGGGCAGCAATCATCCATCAGTTCATGTTGGAAATAGGGGAGATGCCGCCTTCATAGGGCTGGTAGGGCTGGGGCCCGCTAGTTGAGTTTTCACCTTCCACCTCCTAGATAGCCTCCTAACAGCAACAACCAAATAGTCAATATGCCCCCATATGACCTCGGATTCCAACAGTTCAGACGTATATTCCGTCTGTTCTTTTCTGTCAACGTTGATCGAATTTCTTCTTGGACCTTGAGATCCTTTCGCCACCTCTTTAAATTTGAGTTAAACCGTAGTCTTTTGTGAACATAGGTCGAGATTTTTCGTCTTCAAGAAATGACGATGCGCGAACTCTGTGAAAGCACAATAAGGCGATCGATCACCTGGGGACGAGCGATGAGCAATCGAGTGGCGGCGCATAAGTAAAGCGGCACTCACCCTACACTCCAAGAGGGGTGAGGCCAGGGCAGAATTCTCAAGACTTGGCGATTCAAGATGCCCAAATTTAGACCTTCAGGCAGATAGATGGCTGGTTGCTATTATGGTATGATGATGCCTTGGGGGGGGGGGGAGAGAAGGTGAATGATTTTCTGATATCTATATCAAGGCCGTTGCATTTGCCCTCTTGCGTCGGTCTCATGTTCTCACAAACCCGTGAAGGTTTCAAGCGCGTCCATTTGCCTAATGCGTTGCGTTCGGAACGTACCCTTGAATTACACATTGCATCTCGTTGCTCTCTGCATCCATATACCGGGCACCTTTGCAGCGGCAGGGCATTGGCGACTTAGTTCTGACCGTCTACTACAGCCCACACACCAGCCAATCCGCCAAACATAGCCAAAAGTCCTCTCACAATGTTCATCCACGCCCACTGCCGCAACAGGGCCACGACTTCCGCTCCACTCGCCTTCACCTGCTCATCTTTACTAGCAGCAATAGCCCCCAGCCGATTGATCGTCTTCATCATAAAAAGCAGTGTCCAAGGCAACTGCGCAAATGTAGCCACACCAGCAACAGACCAGAGGGTTCGCTGAGAAGGAAGGAGGTAGGCGACTAACGCCGAACAGGACGCCGAGAAGAGACCGAGGGGAACCAGAGTCACAGCACCTCGGGTATAGAACTCGTTGAAAAAGGGTGTGCTGATGGAAGGAGAGCGTGTGTAGAGGATTGGAAGTGTGAGATAAGACGCGCCAATGTTGATTCCAGAGAGGAAGATGGACGAGGTCAGGCCGAGAACCTGAGCGGTACGGATTATGTCATCCATTTCACGTAAGACTGGGCTCCAAGAGGGTCTGGAATTCAATTGCTTATGGTACTGAGAGCAAGAAAACTCTCCTTTCGAGGTGGGCAATGGGGCCTGATTATATGTCTTCGAGTTGGCCCGTGCGCTTAGCGCGGCCTATTCTACTTTCGAAAGTAAAGATTTCGGGATCAGAAATTCGGGGTTACAGCTGGCGAGCCGTCAGCGGAGTTTCTTTTTAGTATATGCGCGACTCTCACATCCAAACCATTTAGCCAACCTGTTATCTCATGCGCCCGTTTTTCAGCGTCGATGCTTTCGTCGCCTTCGATAACCCGATGTGAATCTTTTTGAGGCCTCGCTTAATGGTCTTGGCATATGCTTCGCGTGTCAAGTCTTTTTTCCGACCCCGGCTCAACTTTTTCTACCCCTCGCCAGCTGAAACCCGTAAGGGTTCCTATAAAGATCCAATTAAAAGGGATGATACGCTAACGAGCGAAGTAGTTCCTGGAGGCAGTGTCGGTGAAGACCCTCTTCGGTATTGAAGTCGATGGCTTCCGGGCAGTACAGACAGAGGATGTGGTCCGTCGACTTTGAGTAGCGAAAATGAGCTCCCACCTTGACACACGGCCATCTATTTTGTTGTTGAGCTACTGAATTTCTGTTCTTTTGCGCTTCATGATTGTGAATTTCAGGTGAACTTGCTGATCTCTAGATTTTCTGCGATACTCGGTTAGCTACTTCCGTACCTACTCGTATGCACGGGGTTTCCGCGCACACTGGGTTTCCGCGCACTCTAACTAGAAAGGTTAGTTACAGATAGTATCCCGGGGCACCAGATAGTATCCCGGGGTTTAGCGTGCCCCGGGATACTATCTGTAACTAACCTTTCTAGTTAGAGTGCGCGGAAACCCAGTGTGCGCGGAAACCCCGTGCATACGAGTACCTTACAGTACGCGCGCACCCAGTAGACGCGAGCGGAGGAGATTTTGCCGATCGGGGGGAATCTCCCATTTTCGACCAAGTTTTTCTTTTTTTTCTTTTTTTGGCGGAAAATCTGCGGTTTAGTAGAATAGTGGTTGTTATTATCATACTCGTTTACACGGCGGCCTGAGTATGTTTATTTTTTCTCTTTCTTTTTCTTGTATGCGTGTTGTTGAAAATAGCGAGGTTTTTTTTAAATCAAAAGCGAACAAAGGGCTCATCTAAGATTTCAAGGGAACTATGTAATATTTGCACAGCCAGTTTCCATACATGCACGCCCAATTTCACTTACATAAACACCCCATTCAAATTAGAATTAGTTACCGATAGAGTAGGTACCTCGATCGCCTAGAAATACCTTTATTGGTATGAGTGCCCCACTGTTATTTTCAAAGCTAATTTACACCCTGAAATTGATCATAAAAAAGCCTTCACCACCTGGCGCTTGCTCCTGACAACTCCAGAATCTGCTCTTGTACAATAGCTGAACCTTTGTCATCCCCCCTAGGTACCTCGTCCTCTGCCCCTCCCCCTAGCTCCCCTCCCCCCCTCTATCCCGCCCTAGTTACGACGGGGCCGGCGTGGTTGTTGACAGCGAGAACGAGCTTTTCACGACTGGTGTAGAGCGCCCCTACCGGCGGCGGCGTGAGATCCATCGGTAGGAGGGGGGTAGAGAGTTAGGAGGAAGGTAGATTAGATATCGGCCCCGCGTCGCATAGTGGTGGAATATGCTAGATGTTTTTGATGAAGAATGACTTGTCGTTGCCTGCAGGTACTTAATTCTTTGTGGGGCACTCATACAAATAAAGGTATTTCTAAATCGACCGAGGTATCGGTAACTATGTAATCCTAATTTGGATGGGGGTTTATGTAGGTAGTGAAATTGGGCGTGCATTGTATGGAAACTGGGTGTGCAAATATTGGTTTTCAATTTCAATCCATTTTCCTTCCTACATACTGTATGTAAAAGCATGCGTTCATCCCTTTTCTAAAATCTATTCCTTTTTCACTTTAATTAAATGCCCTTGTACCCGGGTAACCATCTCCTCAACCCCCTCGTCATCATTATCACCATCATTATCATCATCATCATCATCATCATCAACACCACCCCACCCCTCATCGCCCCTTTCATTACGCCATCTATCCCCTCCCCCCATATCTATCCTCAAACCCCAAACCGCTCTAAACCCTCTGTCTAAACCCAACCCAACAGCAAAACCACCACTACCAGATCCAAAACACAAACCTCCCCCCTACTACCTCTTCACCTCCACCTCCCATCTT
>JAABUR0100008065.1_pt1 | contig 12263 bp, 21 predicted proteins | sample 5560091 | NCBI WGS metagenome assembly JAABUR01 (sample SAMN10711879, study PRJNA513375) | rock metagenome | isolation source: Antarctica rocks | place: Antarctica: Victoria Land, University Valley sud
GAGGGCCTGCAAATCGCGCGTCCCTTCGCAGGCCTAGGCTATCAGCGGACACACTGGGGCGAGCCAAGGGGCCGGGGCTATACGCGCGGGCTCATGCCCATCAGCCGCTTCACCTCCTCAAACACAAACCAGCTGATGCCCGCGGCCGGCGCGACCTTCACCAGGTTGGGCATCATGCCCTGCGCGCCGCCCGCGGCCCCGTCAGCGCGCCGCCCGCCGCCCCGTCAGCGCGCCGCCCAGCAACCAACATACCAGCGAGCCCAGGTCAGCGCGCCCAGGCATGCATGCCTATACGCGAAGCTGAGGGCCCCCTGCGCTGTCCGGTCACAGCCACGCCCACGGCGCGGCAATGCCACCGTTGGCTCACCAGGCAGGCCACACCCAGTTCGGCGCACAGCCCACGTAGCACACATGATAGAGTTGAGGTCAACACCCTATACCTATCCATACGGCACCCACGCCGCACCTTGTAGAGGCCACGGAAGCCCTCGTTCGCCACGGTCTTCACCAGGACGTCCACCATGCCCGTGTACTTGACGGGCCGCCCGCAGTACCCCTGGGCCTGCGCGCAGCTGCAGCGCTGCGCCTGAGCCGGCCGCGGCGCTCCCGCCGGCGCGGCTGCAACTCTGGCTGGTGTGACGGCTCTGATGTGTCACTTGCACTGTTGAAAAAAAATATAAAAATAAAATTGCAGTCCTGTCACGCAACGCAAGAGGCCAACGGCAGCACGCTGCACGCTGTGCATTCTGTAGGGGAGCATGCCATGCTTGCACAAGCCGCCCCACAGGTGATTGCTCATAAGCGGCCCAGCTGGGAGGCGCGTGCGCCAGTACGCGAATGCAGGCGCGCGTGCATGCGCGGACGCAGCAGCCGCGCGCTTCACCTGCCCAATTCCCTAATGACCCTTCCCTCTCCATACGCAGCCAACGCTGTGCCGGCGCGAGCGGCTCTAACAAAGCCGCTGGCATGGCAGGGTTCCAGGGTGAAGAGGAACGGCGAGGCACTGCGCGGCGCGCCTGCAGCCGCGTGCGCGTCAGCGCCAGCGGGTAGCTGACGAACTGCGCGATCGTCGACGACAGCATGCCGGCGCCCAGGATGGTGTACGGCGGCGGCGCGCCGTCGTGCACGTCCAGCAGGTGCTCCTTCAGCAGCTCAAAGGTCGCAATGTCGACGCCCGCGTACGGCAGGATGCCAATCTGCGCCGCGCGCCAGGCATGCATGCGTGACCCGCAGCGCAGCAGCGGTCCGCGCGAGCGACACGCTACGCTGACCAGCGCGTCGTGCCAGCAAAAGCGCAACTGCCCCAGCGCAGCGGCCCCTTGACCAGGTTCAAGATCAAGGCTGTGTCAAGCATCAAGCGCCCAATAGACTGCTAAAAAACAGCTGCGCATGCACGTGAGACGGCCTGCACTGCACTGGGGCGGCGCGGCCAGGGCGCGCGCCAGCGAGGGCGTGAGGCCGCGGTAGAACGCGCGGTGGCCCTCCTCGCGCAGCACGCGCGAGAAGCAGTCGAGGATGCCGCGGTAGTGCCCGGCCGGGCACACTGCCAGCCGCGTGCGCACCAGCTCCAGCGGGTAGATGGCAAACTGCATTCCGCGGCGCGCCAGGTCAGCGCCCCTGCTGCCGGGGCCGCGCCGCTCGTGGCACCTGGCCGCTCGCTCGCTGCCGGCCGCCGACCACATCATGGCAACTGCTTTGCTTGGCGACAGTCTCCCTGCCAGCGCGGACAGGGCAGCGCACGCGGGTTAGGGCAGGACTGCACGACAGCGCCGGCGCGCGCCTGGGCCGTCGCGCCCGCGAGCGCGCCGCACTGCAGCCGCTGCACCGGCGTGATGTGCTCCCCCTCGGCCACCACGCAGCGCTTGATGTAGTCGTTCGCGGCCAGCTTGATCGCAGTCTCGGGCGTGATCTTGATCACGTTGGTCCCGTTGCCGCGGAAGAAGGCGCGCAGCGTGCCTGCGCGCGGCGCGGCACGCCGCTTCAGGTCATGGTATGGTAGGGTGAGGGGTTAAGGAGCGTGCAGCGCTCTGCCTTCATCGCTGTGCACAGCACGGAACGCGAAATTGAGAGTGCAGCGGCCTGAAGCAGGCACACGGCCGCTGAGTGCAAGCGCAGCCTTGCACTTGCCGCAAGCGCAGCCTTGCGCTTGGCCCGACGCTGCAACGCTCGCTCGTTCCAAGGGTGTGCCCACACGCCAGACCACTTGCCCAACCTGGGCAGAGGGTGCTCGAGAAGCGCACCCTCGGCGGCCATGCGGTGGAAGCCATCGCGGATAGTAAGCGCCGGCCCAACGTCCTGCACCTGCAGCAGCAGCTTCACGCGGTCCACCGGCGCTGTCGCAGTGCGGCTCACCGCCCCCGCAATCCCTGCACGCGTACAAATTTATTGAGTCTGGGCACCAATGCAGGCGCCGGGCTTTGTGACTGCATGGTGTAGAACTTGCTGACTGTCCACTCGCTCCTTAATGCGCGGTCTGCAGGCGCACACGACGTGCCGCTGACCGCCCCGGCGCCCCTCGCGCCTGCCGCGCCCTGCCGTTGCAGCACCCAAGCAGCCAGGGGCGCTCGCACGCGTGCTGCACTCAAGCACAGGCTTGCAAGTCTACGCCAAAAGGCTACAGGTCGTCCTGATCGGCTAGGTATACGGTTGATCAACCCACACAAGTTTCAGCACAACTGGTTGACGCAGCTCACTGCACACGAGCTTGCCACCTTGCTTTGCACCCCCACCCCTGTGCCCTGAACGCCCCAGACAAGGTGCCTCTGGCGGCTGCGCTTGTGAGGGCGACACCCAGAGCAGCACGTGCAAGCGGTCTGCGCGACAAGGGGAAGCTGGACAGGGCGTAAGCGCAGGGCGCCCCTTCAGAGAGTACCTTTGCAAGCACAGCACCAAGTACCAAGGTAAGTGTCCTCGCGCCTGCCTCCGCTTCTACTGGCACGGCAGCACACGCCAACACTCGTCGCACAGCTAACAAGGCACTAAGCGCAGGTAGGAGGATATAGATGGGAGGACTGGCACTTGCTTCTGGCGTGAACATAGGTGTCTGATGGGCCTGCCAACTGGGCACAGCATACAGCAGGATGTCCAGCGCCGCACCCCCTGCAAGCAGAATCTTCAGCGCGCGCCGGTGCTCCTCCATCTCTGGCGCGTCAGCGCCCTCCGGCGCCTCTGCGTCAGTGCACTCAGCTTCGGCGCCAGCGTCCGCGGGCGCCGCAGCGGCGCCCGTGGCCACCAGCGTGAGCGGCGGCCGCGCCGCTGAGCCCCGTGCCGCCCAGTGCGGAGGTGCACGGCAGTGTCAGAAATTGTCCGCCAGGGAGCGGGCGTCGGACAGCCGCGGGGTCAAGGCCCGCCTGGCCCCAAGGCGCCCGTGGCCGGCCTCTGGAAGCCTTCGGTGAGCGCACAAAGCACAAAGGGCTTGACGCTCACATGCACGCGTGCAAACGTGCAGGAGTGCACTTGGGCTGCAATGCACAAGTCCTCCGTGTCTTCTCAACAAGCACAAACTGAGACTAGCGTCTCTGGTCACGACAGGAAAGCGAGCCAGAAACTCGTGAGTGTGCTTTGGCAACCGCTCACGCCGTGCGAATTGCGACAGAAAACCCTGCCTTCTTCCCCATGTTCCGCATGCGAAGCTTGGGAGAAGCACGGTCATCTACAGCGCCCAAGGATGTTCCCATGCTTGCGGCCAGCGCATGTTGACAGTTGTTGTCAGGGGTGGGTGCTTGGCAGGTCCATGCGTAGCTGCACGAGCTGGCTATTAAAGATCTACCAGCACCAAGGTACCCTTACAAGCTGCACGTAAACATGCATGCATATCTGGGCCCCGCGACCGCCAAAGCTCTGCTTGTCTGGTGATCACCGCACCGCCGCCGCAACATCCAACTCTGCTACAGCAAGCACTCACCACGGAACTCGACAGCAGCCGCATGCCAAGTAAAACTGCACGAGTGCCTCCAGGCAGTGGCTGCACTGACACCCGCCAAGCTACTCTTGGCAAAGAATATTCAGCTGCAGTTGTTCATGCGCGTCGGTAGTGTCGCATGCCAGCACTTAACGCAGGGCATGGACAGAGACTCCGCTGCAACAACGACATGCACTCCACCTGCTGCAAATCCTGGAACGGCTTGCATAGACAGAGGACCCGCTGCAACAGTGACACGCACATACGTGCTCCAAATCTTGGAAAAATAATCCTCGCTCAACTGAGCGCCTGGTCACACACAGTGCTGATCTTATGCTACATGAAATGCCACATGCGTTGCCCTTCCTGCCGCCCGTGCTCACTAGCTGAAATTCTTGCTGCTGGTGCTGATGCACACCTTGCGGCCCAGCCTCCTCCAGGTCTCAGTTCAAAGTGCGCTCACTTGATGACCGGCCCGCAGAAGCTTCCAAAGCCTGTATTTGTGTGGGTCTCCAGGGCCTGCGCACGCCACAACACCTCGGCGCGCATCCGAATAGCGTGCCAGCACGCCTTCAACATTTTCCGGCGGCTTCAGGCTGCAGGCGCGCAGCGGCACATCACCGCAGGCATGCTGACTAAAGCAACAGCGCCCGTGTGAAGCGCTGCCAGAGGAGTGCTTCACAACATACATTGGGTTGCGGCTTTGCCGACGTGCGCGAGAGGCAGGAGCAGGGCTGCACCACGCCGGCGTCGCGGCCGCCAAAAACCGCTGTGAGCACCGCGCCAGCGCCGATGACCTGCAGCGGCAGGAGAGGGCTCGACCTGTCTGCTCATGCTGGGGTTGGTGCAGGGTGAAAAGAGGAGGCTAGCGTTGGTGCACTTGAAGCGACCCAGAGAGAGAGATCCATGATCTACTGCATAAAGCATTGAGGAAACAAAGGGAGCATTTCGAGGACATTCACACGAATTAGCACTTTGCAAAGCAAGTGCTAGTGAAGGCTCGGCGGGGCGCACAAAGGCGAGCAGGAAGACGACGATGGACGCCTTGCCGGAGCGCTTGACGGCGCTTGCCACCAGCAGCACGCCCACCAGCGACGCCAGCAGGCAGCCGATGCCAAAAATCTGGCGCGCGCGTGAGCAATTACAGCGCTCGGCAGGGACGCGGGCGGCGGGGCAGGTCGCAGGGGCAGACGGCGGGCGCTGCTGCTGCTCCGCACGCATGCCACAACTGCCGCACGGCGCCCTGGGTAAGCAGCTTGGCACACGCATGGCACAAGCATGAGGCTTTGCTGCACACCTCCAGCACATGGGATCAGGGCTCTGCGCATGCTTTGTCCAGGCGCAGAGCGCAGACGGCCCAGGAGCTGGGTATGTGAGAGCCGGGTACATGACACTACACTGCACGGCACTGCCCTGACCCAGGCGGTGCCGCACCAGCGCGTACTGCAGGTTGAGCAGGCCGTCAAAGCCAAACGAGAATGCGGCGATGGACGAGGACACGAGGACCATCATGCCGGACGTGGCCGCGCTGATCATCGGGTGCAGCCCGAACTCGAGCAGCAGTGGGCCCATGATCATGCCGCCGCCGATGCCGAACAGGCCTGCGCGCCGCGCGCGCGGCGCTCTGCTCGGCGGCCCCTGCTCTGTGCTGCTTTGCGCGCCACAGAGGCGTCCTTGCAATCCCGCGGCCATATGCTCTTGAAAAGCGCCCTGCCAGATGTCAAGCCATGCAGCGGGAGCCCACACAGCACTTGCACTGCCCCAAGGACCCAGGCCACATCCTCTGCCGCACGCCCGCTGCAAGACTCACCACTGCCCATGCCGGCTCGCGGGGCCCGGGCCGCGGGCGCACCCGCCACGAAGCCGCCGATCAGCGCGATAAAGGTGGCACGCATGAGTCGCCGCAGCGTCCACACGGGCTCCTTGGCATACACGTCGGCCAGCATCGGCTGGCGCAGGCGGCTGGCCGTCTGCAGCTTGAGCTTGCGCTGGTGGTGCGCCTGCCAGGTGAAAAACGCGCTCGTCGCAATCGACAGCACGATCTGCACCGCGAACAGGCCGCCGTAGGCGCCGCTGCAGCGCGGGAAGCGCGTCTTGCCGATCTGCAGGCCCAGGAAGCCGCCCCAGATGGCCGCCATCTGCGCTGACTGCACCGCCACGCGCCGCCAGCGCCGCCGCGGCGGCGGCGCCTCCGCCGCCGCCGCGCCATCGCCCGCCTGCCGCGCGCCTGTGCATCCCCGCCCGCTCAAACTTGTTTGGCGCCTCATGTGCCCTGCGCATCTGTGCACCAGAGTGGCCAATGGACGCACAATGGGCGGCAGGCTGTAAGGCAAGCAGTGCACTGCGAGCCTGCTCACAGTCTCGGCAGGTGTCTGCCTCGAGTGCTGCACCTCACCCCAGGCATGACCACTCCTCCCTGCAAGAAACCAGCCAGCTCCTGTCCAAGCAATGAACAGCATGCAGCAATACGCGGCGGGACCCCTCGGGCTCACAGCCTGGTTCGGGTGGCATTTGGGCAGCACCATTCTGGCCGGGCGTCACATCTGCATCCGGGGCTGCATGGCCGCCGCTGACCCCGTTGCCAGTAAGCTCAGGTGCGCACACGGCCGAGGCGTCGTTGGCCACCGCCGCAGCCACGCCCTGCAGCCAAGCACGTGACGCTTCATCTAGGCTTTATCTAGGTTGCACCAGTGAGGCTTGCACAGGGCTGCCCTGTGCCAAATACAACGCCACCTTGCACTGTGTGTCCATACTCTGCTGTGGAGCAGCCGAGAGAGCAACGGAGCTGGCCCAAACTAGCTCTGTCCTGCAGAGCAGCGCAGGTCCTCCCCACCAGTGGCTCTCCTCGCATGCTTCGTTTCGACCAACAAAGCGTTGGCGACGGCCCATCAGTGCTTGCCAGGTCCAGGCAAGTACCAGCTGGCAGCTTCTGCAGGGCGCTGCACCAGATGCATGTGCCCGCTGTTTCTGCACGTGGCGGCGCCGCTGCCCACGCACCTTCTCGACGTCGCCGCTGTGGCCGCCGCTTGCGGGGACGGATGCCCGCTCAGGCTCGCCAGCTCCTTTCTGCAGGCAAGCCAGGCATCCCGCCGGTCACCAACCAGTGACAGAGCCGCATGAATAGCAACTCCTGTCAAGCAGCAGGGCGCGCCAAACAGCACAGTGCAGTAAAGTATGCACACACTCTTTCACAGGCATGCCACGCCATGGTACAGGGCGCATCCTGAGTCAGCAGACATCATATGTGCGCGGCGGTGCGTGTAAGAAAGGGGCCGCAGAAGCGCTCCCGTCCTCGCAGCCTGCCCTGCAGGCGGCGCCCCGCGCTCATGCGGCTGCGAGGTAGCATGCGGACCGAGGGCGTGCCTGCAGCTGCCCCGCGCCCTGCGCGCCGCTGGCCGCAGCCGGCGCGGGGTCCTTGAGCGCAGCCGCCCTGGCCCGGGCGGCCTTGCGCTCGGCGCGGTGCAGGCGGATGGCCTTGCGAAAGGTCAGGAAGGCGAGCGAGAGCAGCAGCACGATCAGCAGCAGCGTGATCAGCCACGTGGGCAGCATCATGTTGCCCAGCACGCCTGCCGCGCGCGCGGCGCGCGCTGAGCGCCGCGCTGCCCACAGCAGGAACGCTGCGGCCGCCCGCACCGCCTCGCAGCCGCGCGCGCAGGCAACCCACAGCCTGCGCAGACTTTTCACAACAGGCGCAAGGCCTCGATGCCCCAAGGGGCACAAGCCTGCAGCATGTTTATAACACAAACGCTCGCAGTGTGTTGCTGTGGCCTGGCACGGGCAGCCGTGCCGACCACACCAGGCTGCGCACAGGGGCGCGGGCGCGCCTATGGCCACGCCCAGCAGCAGCACCGGCGTGAACATGAGCGCCAGCGGAAAGTCCAGGATCGGCTCGGACGCGTCGAGCGGGCTGCTGCGCTGCAGCGACAGGGCGACCCCGGCGATGCCCCCGCCCATGATGGTCGCCTGGCTCAGCGCGGTCGCGGCCTTGATACCTGTGCAGGTTTGCGAGCAACAGGTTCGGGCCGCATACTGCCAACGAGGTGGCCAGATGGCAGCAAGCAGCGGACGTGGCTCGCATTATGTTGCTGACTGAACAGGTGAGGGGCTTTGAGAGCATGCAGGGGTGCATGCATGGGGCCGCAGGGGAGGCAGGGGGGCGCACTGAAGCCCGCAAGCACGGAAAAGACGGGCACGAAGATCGGTCCGCCTGCGGGGCGCAACAGGCCGCGGGTTAGGGGCGCCGCAGCTCACACGCGGCTCCTCTCCTGCAGCGTGTTGCTTTCACTGCCGGTGCACTCAGGCGGGAGGCTGTCTGAGCGCACCGCCCACGCCGGCTGCCGTCGCGACTGCTCCAACCTGTCACCCCCGCGCGCGTGAGCGGGTCAGCCAGCCTCCTGCTGGCCCGCAGCGCTGCCGCAGGCGCCGGGGACTGCTGCCTGCAGGCAAGCCAGTGTGCGAAGCCAGGTCTACTGTGCAAGCAAGTGATCTGATTTGGGACGCAGCTGCTGCTGCAGTGCACGGCGCGCACCAGGCAGGTAATTACTAACGCGGGAACGCTTCGGCTCACTTCACCCAGAAAGGTGCGGTCCGCATCCCTGGTCCCATCAGTGACCCTGCCGGCGCCGTAGCAAGTTTAGGGCGCTACGCTTCAGGATGAGCGGCCGCTTCTCAGTGGGTGCGCAGGTCAAGCCGGTGTCGAGTGCCACCGTGACATTGAGCATCCGACTGCTGGCACCCCAGGCGCACTAGCAGCCAACGGAGATGCAAGCGCAGCACGCATGCTGAAGCGGCGGGCAATACCCTTCTATGAGTAAGCGTGGATGCGCTGCTGAACTTGCTTCCGAAGATAGGCCGGACGCGCAGGACACTGCAGCAATGCAGAGTGCTGTCAACAGCACAGCCCGCCAGCGGGCAGGCGCCTGCATTGTGGGTTTCCTTGACCAACAGAGAGGCTCAGGGCCGGCTGGAAACGCTGCGGCGTGCTGATTCTGATCGTACGAAAGCAACAAGCGATCCCCCTCGATGCCTGGTTGCTCCCAACTGTTGCTGGACCGCTCGAGTTCCTGTGGGCCCTGCGAATGCCCTGGCCCTACAGGTGCAGCGCTTGGGGAGGCAGAACTACATTCTGCCGCAGAAGGCAGCGGAGCTCTCTGCCCCAGGCGCACGCAGAGTCGGTGCTGCGCACGCTGGCCAGGCCTTAGTAAAGCAACTTGGTGGAGCAAGGGGCGCCCTGCGGCTGGCCCTGTGCGCGAGCAGTGGCAGGATGCCGGCGGGGTACACCGTCGGCGCAGCGCTGGGCTTCCTCACCGTGCTGTACAGCAATGGGGTGCGCCAGCGGGCGCATGCCTAAGTTATCGGATGCGCGCAGCTTGCTTGCATGCAGGGCGTGCTTTCGTCCATGCTTGCAGTGCCAGCTGAGTGCCGCTCTGCCTGGGCCGCAGGTGCGCAAGGTGCCGCTGATGCGAGAGCCGTGGGAGCACTTTATAGGCGCCGGCATCGGCGCATTCCTGGGCAACGAGCTGGTCAAGTACACGGACCGGACGGAGCGGGAGATTGAGGAGCTCCTGAGGCGGCGGGAGGAGTCGAACAAGGGCTTCCGGGTGCCCAGCATGGCCGGCGGGCCGACCCCTGGCGCGAGCAAGTGAGGCGCACCACGCCCGAGCGCCTGCACGCCAGGCAGCGCAGGCGCTGTCGAGCAGCTGTGCGCTCCCGCGGGCTGGCAGCCCGTCACCTTGTGTGCAGAGGACGCTCGGTTACTGCTTGGATAGCGCCGTGTCCATTTACCTCTTGTTGGGCTCAGGCGCAGTCAGGTCGGCAGGCAGGCCTGCGTAGAGGTGTGTGACACGTAGGGCTTCATGCATGTTACACGGGCCGGTTACGAAAAGGGTATCCTTACAAGTGCGCACACCTCTGTTTGCGCTGCAACTCCAGAAATGCGCAGCTCCCACTGCAGGCCGGGGACGCTCACAATGCATGGGAGCCCTGTGCGTGCGTTTCGTTCAGCACTGAGGCAGAATTGTCACAGCGAAGCCTTCTCACAGCTGCAGAACGCGAGCTAGGACGAGCAGGACAGCAGCTCGACGCCCATGCGGACTTTGCGCTCGGTCCTGGTGAAGCGCTCCGCGCCCGGCTGCTGCGTGTACGGCCGCTCCAACACGGCCATGAGCGCGTGCAGCTGCGCGCCCGAGCGCGCCAAGCAATCAGCGTCTGCGGCGCAAGCGGCGGGCTGGCATGCAAGCGCGCTGCGCCGCCCTGTGTCTGGGCAGACAGCCCGCCCTGGGCGCTCGCGGAGCTTCCCGCAGGCGTGACCCAACACCGCATCAGAGCCCCAGCAGGCGTACACGAACATGCCCGGAGGTGCGTCTTGTCGCAGGGGCCAGCCCGCCGACAGGCAAGTACCAATGCCACATCGCAGCCCCAGCAGGCCACGCTCATGCATGCGTGCCCGGAGGCGCACTTCGTCGTAGGAGCCCGCCTCAATGGCGCAAAAGACGTCCTGCATGATCATGTTCCTGGGCACATAGGCCGGACTGGCCAACACCGCATTGCAGCCCCAGCTGGCCATTTCGACATGCCCGGCAACGCACCTCGTCAAAGGAGCCGGCCTCGGCGGCGCGGATGGCGTCCTGCATCACGGCGTTCCTGGGCACGTAGGCCGGGTTGGCGGCGTCCTGCCGCGCGCGCCGCTCAGCCGGCGGGTTGCCCTCCTCGCGCAGCCGCGCGCGGAGGCCGTCCAGCACCGCGCCCCACGCCGCCGCGCGCTCCGGCTTCAGCGGCCCGAGCGCCTGCGCGTGCTCCAGCTTTGGGCTTTCATAGGGCCTGCTCCGCGGCGGCGCGCCCGCATCATTGCTGGCAAGCAGCCAGCATGCGGGCGGCCCTGAGCAAGCGCACTAGCACCAATGGCTGGCACTACCGCGTCTGATCCGCTGTCGGTGCTGCAACGGCAGAGCCGCCGCAGGACAACCACGGCGCAAGGTCGCGTTGCAGGATCGCCCAGGCACGCGTGACAGGGTATGCCGGCCGCGCCTCCTGCAGCGCAGCAGGGATGCTGCCGGCGGCATCCGCGGCGGCGTCAACGGCAGCAAGAGCGCGGAATGTGTTTGTGAAGTCGGCGCCGTCCTCGTACATGGCGGTTAGCACAGCCACCTGTTTCGCGTACACACAGCGCTGTATCACACGCACCCCTGTCTCTGGCCAGAGGGTGTACACAGCGCATGCATATACACCACGAGCACATGCACACCCTGGCTGACACCTTGGTTGCCACACTGAGCGGAGGTGCGCAGCATGTGCTGGCGGGACAGCCGTGCAGCCAGCCTCAAACCACTATTGGCCACAGCGCTACATCCTGTTTTAACGCATAGCTAAATGACATCAAAGTCAGGGTCGACTTGTCAGGGACAACCTCCGCGCAGTGCTAATGCCAGGTGGGGACGACCGGGGCGCTCACTGCGGTGGCCTTGTCATACGCGCGCAGGCCCAGCTTGGCCGCCATGCGCGCCTGGTACGCCTCCGCCAGCTCCTCCGAGTATCGCCCGACCGCCGCCTCCGCGGCCTCCTACGCACACGCAGCTTACCAGGCTCAGGATCTCAGCATTGCCTTGAGTGTCGCCCAAGCGCTGCTTTCGCAGCCTCCTGCGATGACGCGGCCGCTGCTCAGGCTCAGAATGTCGGGCGCTGGCTCATGGCGCCGCTGGGGCCTCTCACGCCCTGCACTCGGCAGCTGCCAGCGGGCAGGCGGCCGGCCTTCACAACCTGGAAACAATCCCGCAACAACGGCGTGGACCCAAGAACATGCTGAGAACAGAGCTGAAAAGTGCATGCTAGGCCGGGCAGCTTTCAAGGAACACGAACCAAGGCCACTGCATGCACTGCAGTCTGGCGCCCTAGTCAAAGCAAGGCATCACAAGCACTGGAGGAGCATCGCGCTGCAGCCACGCGCTGCCACAAGGCGGCCCCCTGGTGCACTGTGCGCGCCGAGGCGAGGTGCGCACTAGCGGCATGAGCTCGGCTGCGAGCAGCGCATTCGCCAGCTGCGCCACATTCCAGCTGCCGATCTCCGGCTGGTTGCGGAAGGTGTACCTGCAGCACGGGTGTGGGGGTTCAGGTTTAGGCAAGGGCAGCCCGAGGCATTAGCAAGACAGCCTGCACGCACTCGCACGCGCTTGCCCGCATGCACATAGGATATGCCCATGAACACCATGCACGCCCCATCCAACTCGAATGCAGGCAGAGCTGTGCAGAGGGACATGCGTAGAGCAGCTCCAAGGAGTGCATGTGGGGGGCGTGTGAGAGGCACATCAGCACATGGATTGTCAGGCAGTGCACTCTTCACAGCGACACGGCGGTGGAGAGGGGCGGT
>JAABUR0100008066.1_pt1 | contig 12262 bp, 15 predicted proteins | sample 5560091 | NCBI WGS metagenome assembly JAABUR01 (sample SAMN10711879, study PRJNA513375) | rock metagenome | isolation source: Antarctica rocks | place: Antarctica: Victoria Land, University Valley sud
CACGCTCGCCTGCCACGCCCCGCCCATCGCCAGAGCCCCGCTCCACTGGGCCCCCACATGCCACTTTTGCCCCCCTTTCCGCTGGCCGCCTGGCAGTTGCCTGCCGCTCCCTCACAAGCCAGTCTGCACCTCCAACCCCTCCCCCCACTAGGACACCTCTGCGCCGGCAGCACAACACAACGGCCATCCCTGTTGCCGCCGCTGGCATGCGCCCACCAAAAATAGCACCAGAGAGCAGCCAAGGTGAGTATTATGCGATTTACGCCAGGCCGGAGCGCACTGCGCGCGTCTGCAGCGTGCACAGCGCCGCGCAGGGTGTGGTGGTGGCGTGCGACAACCGCGACGTGGAGGACAGCTGGGCGGTGCTGGGCCTGTCGCTTCTGCGCGTCGCGCGGCTCATGCGTCTGTACAGGCTGCTTCAGGTGCGCTGGCGCAGGCTGAACATCTTGCGGGCAGTCGAGCAGAGCGCCCGTGCGCCGGGCGTGGGTCACCATGCATGGGGACCGGCCACCTAAAGAGTGGCCTCCCGATGCAGAGTCGTCACAGTGCTGTGCAGGCCGTCAGAGCTGCAGATAGGACCGGCGGGTGGACATGCGGCTCTGCTACAGGACATGGGAAGCTTGCTAATGCTGGCTGCCTCGCAAACACAATTGCCCTGTTCCCACGGCGCTCAGAGCGTAAGAAGGCCGACCGGATGCTGCCCCGCGCAGCACCTGATGGGCTTCGCGGCCAGCCGCCTTGGCACTGCGCTGATGGTGTGGCTGCCCGGCGGCGCGCTGTACTTTGCAGTCATTTTGTACTCGGCCGCCGTCATGGTCAACTTCCTGGGCTGCGGCTGGTTCCTGGTTGCGCGCGTGGAGGGCTTCGACGGTACCTGGCTCTCCCGCGTCGGCGCGGCCCCCGCAATGCCGCTGTGCTTGAGGGGAGTGGTTGCATTTGTAGCGCAAGCACTCAGGTGGCTTACGCTGCTCATGCCAAAGCTGCTGCCGTATATACGACTCTCCACAGCAGGTTGGCAAGAATCGCTTGCTCGTTTCCGCCACCAGGCTTGCAAGACCAGACATTGTTTGCGTGCGTGCGCAAGCAAGCGGCTGGCAGCAGGCACCTCTTGCGCGCATGCAGAAGCAGACCCTTGCAGGTCCGCTGAATCTTGCACCCAGGCGGTGATGCCGGCCGGCCGCGCAGGCAGCGAGGACTTCTCGCACGCGCCGCCCTGGCGGCAGTACCTGGCCGCGCTGTACTTCACCATCACCACGCTGTCCACCACCGGCTTTGGCGACATCGTCGCGCAGAACTCGCTCGAGCAGGCGCGCGCGAGTCCCCTAGTTCTCACCTTACGCCGGGCAGACCGAGGCGGCGCGCTGCGGTGCCGCCTGCTGGCGCGCGCGCGCGCCTGTAGCTTGCCTGGGCTGTCGAGTGCAACAGCGGATGGCAAACAGTGTGGCAGCCATGGGCATGGCTGGACCCGCCAGCTTCCTCCGCATGCATGCCCAGACAGGTGTGCAGCGCATGGCAGAGCGGGCCAGCCTGCTCCGTCCATGTCCACAGGAGCATCTGCTTTCGCGATGCACTGTGATACACAGGGTATAGACCCTCCAGACCCTTATGTTTTCAGATGAACACTGCTACCTGGTGCATGCGCAGGCGGTCGCGATGCTGTACATGTTCCTGGGCGTGTGCGCCTTCTCGGTCATCCTGTCGATCATGGCCACCGTGGCGCAGCACGCCAGCAGCACCGCGCGCCGCGCCTCGGTGCTGGGTGCGCCGCGCCCCCCGCCGCCGCGCGCGGCGGCCGGTGCCGAGCGCGCCTGCTTCCCGGCTGCATGACAGCCACCCGCCAGCGCGGTAGCTCGCCAGCGTGCGTGCAGGCATGCTTATACTGAACGGCCGCGTGCCGGCTGGGAGCTTGGCAAGTGTCGGGCCAGCATGATGTTGCTGATCCTGCGCTGTGAGACAAGCATGGCCTTTCCTGCTGAAATGAAGTGAACGGGCGCCTGCGACGCCGCTGCTTCAAGACGCGGGGCTGCGCGCCAGGCGCCAAGTTCGAGGTGGCGGAGGCGTGGATGCGCATGCGACGCCTGCCGCCCGCGCTGCACGAGAAGATCGTCAGCTTCTACCAGGACGTCTGGATCCAGAAGCAGGGCGCGTGCCCCGGACATAGAGGGTTCAGCCATCGGGTCTGTACGAGAGCATCCAGGAGGCGCCCAGCGGGGCCAGTGCTTGCTGCCTCGATGGTTGTCTGCTTGTGTCTGCCCCTGCCTCTGCTGGCCCCTGATGGCAGACCCCGCATGGTGCTGCGGCCGGGCGCATGCAGCGCGCCTGCTGGGCGCTCCTTGATGAGCGCTTCCGATTGTGTTGCTTGTCGGCCACTCATGAAGAGCACAGTGACGGCGAATCTGTTGTTGTGCAACAGCGGCCGTGTCCGCATGCAGAGTGGCGCGAGGACGAGCTCTTTGCGGAGCTGCCGGCGGCGCTGCGCGGCGAGGTGGCCGGCGTGCTGCTGCTGGGCACGCTGCGCTGTATCCCCACCTTTGCCGAGTGCGCCGCCGGCCGATGTGCCATCTTGTGGGCATGCTGATGGTCCCATCAAAGGTTATACGACAATGAAGTGCGGCACGCACCACAATCATGCGCGCCAGCAGCGGAATCGCTGTTCCAAAGCGCAGGCTCACATCCCCGTGCCCGTCGCGGCCCAGCGCGGTGCTCACGCTTCTGGAGCAGGGTGGCGGGCAGGGCGCGGGCGCAGCGGGGACGGCCCTGCCGGCCTGGCCGGGCTCATGCGCCGCAGCATGATGCCTGGACACAAGTCGACACGCCCTACATGCGAATCACGGTGTGCAGGCTGCCAGGAGCCGCGCTCGCGCGCGGCGGCCAGGCGCGGACGCGTGGCCCCACACCTGTTCAGTCTGCAGCCCGCAGACTGCCGCCGCGCGGCGCGCAGGCTGCCGGCGGAGGCGCTGCAGCGCATGGCGGCGGAGATGTCGCCGCTGACCGTGTTCCCCGGCCAGGACCTGAGCCACCAGGGCGAGGCCGCGGACCGCATCTTCGTCCTGGCCGAGGGCGCGCGCGCCCGCGGCCCGCGCCCCTGCCGCCCGCCAGGCTGCCGGCGGCAGGCCCCGGAATCTGCGCCTCTGTGTGGCCCCGGCAACGGCAAGGCAGGCAGCCGCCTGTGGCCTCTGGCATGTCCTATCGTAGCTGAAACGCCGAGGCTCCAATGCTCGCAAGCTGAGCATGTGTCGCGAGATGCGCAGCCGGGCGCGCATGCGCCACTTTCGGGGTGTGCGCGGGGACGGGCAGCGCCCACGCGCGCGCGCGGGGCGCCGCGCAGGCGAGGCGCTGCTGGTGCGCGACACGTTCGAGTGCGAGCTGTGGAGCGCGCCCGCGGTGCTGGGCGCGGGCGCCGCGCTGCAGGGCCTGCTGCCGGAGGCCAGCCTCGTGCGCCGCGCAACCTACCGGCGCGCGGGGGGGGGGGGGGGGCGCCGCCCCCCCCCCCCCCCCCCCCCCCCCCCCCCCCCCCCCCCCACCCAGCCCAACCTGCCTCCCCTGAGAGCACCGACCTATCTCGAGAGCTTCGCTTCATCCTGCAGGGCACCCCGAGTGGATGCACCTCATCCCCTGGCAGTGATCAACAGACCATGGAGAGGAGGAAGGGTTTCATGCAGCGTTTGATGCTGGAACACCCGTCCTTGATGCGCGCGCTGACCGGCGCGCGCCCGGCGCGCCAGGGCGGAGACGCAGATCACGGTCTGGATCCTGCCGACGAGCGCGCTGGCCACGCTGACGGCGACCTTCCCGGTGCTGCGCCTGGCGCTGGTGGCCGAGTTCCGCGCGCACCTCGAGTTCTCGCTGGCCAACCGCGCGCCGCTGGCGCACGACGCCGGCGCCCGCGACATGTGCGCGCGCGCCCGGCCCGCATGCGCAGCGGTCTTGCCCGGGTGGGTGGGGAGGTGAATGCCGCACGAGGGGGTCCTGGGCCACCACCTGACAAAACGGCTCGCTTGCTGCCTGTTGCACAGTTGCTGCCGCCAGCCCGTCCAGCCCGAGCCGCCGGCCTGCGCTCTGAGTGCTTTGTGTAGTGGGGCATGCGGCATGCGTCCTGCGGTCAGGCCGGCCGCCTGGCATGCGCGGTGGCCGCCGTATGCGGGCCACCTGGCAGTGACAGGCTTGCAGGGCTGCGACTATTTGCCGACTCATGCAGGAGGCGCACATGGAGGCGCACTTCCTGCCACGACCCGCTGGTATCATGGTGCCGCCTGTGCAGAAGCGCATGCCCTGAACCCTTACCCTGCCCTACCGTAAAACGGTGCCGAGCGCGGGCGGCCGCGCGCGCAGGGAGCGCCTGCTGGCGCGCGTAAAGCTGGTGCAGCAGCAGCTGGCGGCGGCCGCGGAGGCGGCGGCGGGCCCCGCGCCCGCGCCCGCGCAGCTCGGCGCGGCCGCGCGGCCGCACGGCCTGACGCGCATCACCAGCCTGGGCGCGCGCGCGGCGGCGGACGCCCTGGCGCTGCCACCGGTCGACGAGGGCGATGCCGCGCCGCGCGCAGCGCCCGGAGCTGCAGCTGCGCCGCACCCTGGCGGCCTAGGGCTGGGGTCGGGCAGCTCCCTGCCGCTGGGGCTGCCGCCGCAGCAGCCGGGCGCGAGCGGCGGACGGCGAGAGCCGGGGGATCAGCCCGGGGCTCCCGCGGGTGAGTCCACGGCCAACAACCCTAGCAGGACGCAGCTTGCGGGCAACCTCATGGTGCTCGCCATGGCACTGCTGATGCAGGACTCTGCACGGCAGGGCCCCCAGTAACAGCTGTACGTTGCGACGCCATAGTCGCGTGTATGTATTTATTGACCTCGGCAGCATCACTGAGGCAAACTAGATGACAGGCGTGTGATTGCGCACATTTCAGCTTGGCTGTGACGCTGTCTGTATGACTTTTCTAGTCTTGGGACCTTTCCAGTCCAATATGTATATTGGTTTATCTGCTTCTGTCTGTTCATGCGCCTTTCCCTTTACCGTTTATTCGGATAGGATGCAGCAGAATGCGCACTGCAGAATTCTTTGTTGTGTATCAAGCGCTGCGTGCTGGCGTGATCCTGCAAGCAGCTCCAAGCTGCAATGCGGCTGTAGAGGTGACAGTACATGGGGGTACCTGCGTGCGTTGCCTGGACATGTAACAGCACATGCGTGGGTCGCAGCTGTGGATCCTGCTGTGTATTATGATGGCTGGCAGGGTAAGCGCTGCCAACACCCTGTTTGGTCTTGCACACGCGTGGGGCCTGTCTGTTCAGCCTGCATACACTCTGGGTGTCATGCAAATGAAACTGTAGCACACCCTGTGTGCCGTTGCATAGCATGACCTAGGTCGGTCAGCATGAACGCGTGTTGTAAGCATGGCGGGCACTCTACAGGCATGGAGGGCACTCTACAGCAGCGTGTAAGCATGGAGGGCACTCTACAGCAGCAAGTGTTAGTGCAGTGTGTTGCATGCATACGGCCAAACGCCTACCATCACTGCACTGACTGTGCGCTGAAACCGCGCTGGGCTACAGCCAGGCTGTCAGACAAGTGCCAGGGCAAACTGGCTGGAGTGCTTGAGCGCGCGCCTCCCACACCACTGCGGCCGCCTGTGCTGCGGCCGCCTGTGCTGCGGCCGCCTGCGCTGCTGTGCTGCACGGGTGCTGGCGGGGCGAATGCATGCAGGCTACCATGTCGCCGCCCTCGGCCGCCAGCAGCGCCGTGCGGCACCGCCAGCAGGGCATGTGCAGCACGTGAGGCTGGCCGCACGGGCAAGTGCCCCTCAACTCAGGTGTCCCTCAGGTGCCTCGCCATCAGAGGCTGCTGCAGCGGCCCTCGAGCACGGCAGGGCTCCAGGGCTGGGCAGCCGCGGTCCCCGCCATACTTTCCATCGGCGGACCCGCCGCGCTGCTTCTGGCGGCGCCATCCCGTCCTCGCCGCGCCGTGCGAGCCGCAGGCAGGAGCAGCGCGGCGGGTCCGCCATGAGCGGGTGCCCACAGGACTGCCGCGCGCAGAGCTGGCGGGCGCTGCGCAGGTGGCCACGCCGGCAGGACCGCAGCGCGCGGCGGCAGGTCTCCAGGGTCACGCGCCGCCCGCGGCGCCCGCGCCCAGCTGCGCAATGCGGTGCCGCCAGTAGGAGCAGCGCAGCGGGTCCGCAATCAGCAGGTAGCTGAAGCACCGGCCCGCGCTCGCAGCGGCTGCGGCGGCGGCCGCTGCATCGGCAGCCGCGCGCGCGGCAGCCGCCTGCGCGGCGTACACATCCGCCAGCAGCGCCAGCGCCGGCGGGCACGAGGGGTGCGCGCCCTGCAGCACCTGGCGGCGCCGCCCCGGGTGCCCGCTCAGCGGTCCGCAAATCGCAGCCACGCGCCGCGCTGCTTAGCGAAGCGCTGAGACTGCACGCGCCGCCTTTGGTCAAGGGGAGCATCAGGAGGCGACGGTTTGACGCGCGCAGAGCAGTCGCGTTCCGCAAGGCCAGCACAAAGCTCAAGCCGCCTCAGAGGGTATCACTATTAACAAGGAGCGCTCGGCGACCTCACTTGGCTGCATCGGGTGGGGGCTCGGCCCGGCGCGCCGGCGGCGCACCTCCAGGCAGGCGGCGGCGATGCCGGGCGCGTACGCCAGCTGCGCGGCCTGCCCCGGCAGCGCCGGCAGGCCGCGCAGGTACGCCCAAGCGGAGTCATTGTGCGGCGCGCGCCGGATCTGCAATGCCGCAAACGCCACCTCGCGCTCAAACACGTCCGCCGTGTCCCTGCGCGCGCGCGACGCGGCACTCTGCGCCTGCTCACGCGGTGCCAGCGACGCTTGCACCGTGCAGGCCTGCAGGCGACGTCGAGCGTCCCTGACGGTGGCGTCTGGTGAGCAACAAGATGAACAATGTTTTCTTGGCGGGGTGCGTGCCGAGCGATGCGCGGGGTGCGCGGGGCGCCGGCGCTCCTGGCCAGGGCGGCGCGGCGACCGGGCCGGGGCGCACTGCGCGGGCATGCCCGCCACCACGAACCAGCGCTGCGCCCACGCGGAGTTGTTGCGCACGTCGGCGTGCAGCAGCGCCTCCGCGTACGCCAGCTCGCCCGCCCACAGCCCAAAGCGCGCCACGACCGCCTGTGCGGGGCGCCCCGGCCGCGCGGTCGGTGCGGGGTGCCGCCACCCCGCGCGCGCACGCCCGCCCTCTTGAGCAGCGTCCTGCTTGGAGACAGAGACTGCAAGGCCAGCCAGCCTGTCGACCAACGCAGGGACCGATACGCCAGTACTGCTGCAGTCAGAGCATGGGCCTGGCGGGCCGGCGTGCATGCGCTGCAAGGGGCGGCAGCAGGGTGGCCGCGCAGGCTGTGCCACCTGCCGGTGCGCCCAGGCGTGGTAGTTCTTGGCGTCCTGACCGAGGCACGCCCCGGCAAAGTCCAGCTCCTGCGCATGCAGCACCCCGCAAGCTGATTTGGAACCAGGAACCGCACTTGTGTAGCATTTTCATACAGGGTCATGCCAGGGTGTGCAAGGTTGCACGCCGTGACCCCTTCATGCTGCAGGGATTCAGGCTCTGTGCGCGTCGGCAGTTTGCACAGCCTCTTGCTGATACCCGTGGAGGGTCCACCATCAGGCGCCTTCTGCCGTGCAGCTGGCCTTGCGAGCGTGTGGCCGTGTGCTTTTGCCAGGCGCCGCCGACGGCAAGTTAGCGCGTCCGTCTGGCTGGATGCAGCCGGGTGCTAGCGAGCATGCCACACACTGCCGCTTTTTGGCGGTGGTAAAGTAGCTGAGACGCGCGTGCTAAGGCGCTAAGGCGCGGCGCGCCTCGGCGGCGTGCGCAGGCCCGCGCGCGAAAGCCAGGCGCCGCCGGTGGTTCCACAGCTGGTAGTTTTTGGGGCTCGCGGCGGCCAGGTCGGCCAGCCAGCGCGCCTCGGCCGCCAGCGAGCGCCCGCCCGCGCAGCCCGGCGCGCCGGCCAGGCAGCGCCAGCGCCACTCCCACGCCGTGTAGCTGGCCGAGTTTGCATGGATCACCTGCGCCCGCCGCCGCTCGCGCGCGCTCGCGCTTGCCGCGCCTGAGAAGCGCGGCCGCGGGCGGGGGGGCCGGCGGCGCGCGCCTCCTCGGTCAGCGCGAGCGCGCGCGCGCTGACCTCGCCGGCGGCGACCACCGCGCGGAAGTACGCGAGCGCCTCGCGCTGCCGCGGCGTGTACTCCACCGCGGCCACCGGCACGCGGCCCTGCGGCGCGTCGAGCGGCCCGGGCTCGAAGCCGGCCCACTCCGGGCGCGCGGCCAGTGGCGCCCAGCTGTCCTCGTCCTCCAGGCTGTCGGCGTCGCCCTCATCCGGCTCTATGAAGAAGGACACGGGGCCGAGCAGCGCGGCGGCGGCTGCGCCGCGCGCGTCGGCCGGCCCGTTATCGGCTGGCGGGGTGTGCGCCATCGCTGCTGGGCGGCGGGGGCGCCCAGCGCTACGGGGCAGCGCGTCCAGCTAGCGGTAGGAGTAGCGCGGCGCCTCGTACATCCAGCTGCAAGCCGGCCGCCTGATATCAGAGGAGGCGAGGGGGTGCACGGAGGGCAGGCAAGGGGCCTGCTTTGTCCGGGATACGCGCCTGTCCTTGTCCAGCTCCTTCAGCTCCTTGCGCAGCTCCGCAGTCACATTGGCCAGGACGGCTGCGAGCCGCACAGTTCGTGCTGTCAGTCAGCTGCCAGTCAGCTGCAGACGCGTTGCAGTCCCTGTGGCGCACCAGCTGAGTGCACGGCAATAAGGAAGTAAATCCTGAGGTGCTCATCCTCAGTGGCACACTATCACGTGAGACACGATGTGTGGAAGCAAGCACTGTCACGCAGTTGCGCTGACGCTCCATCAGACGCAAGGAGGGCAAGAGCAGCAATAGTGCTCGTGAGCCAGCGCACCCTTCTCCATCTCTGCCTTCCTGGTGTCCACCGCTGGTCCTGGCGGCACCTTGCTGCCTGCAACATGTGAACACCACTTGACATTACGACATTGGCTCCTCAAGCACCAACGCACGTGCTAGAAAGCTGTGGCACCTTTGACTTTCTTGTCAGCGCCGCGAGGCGCAGAGGACATATGGTCGGGCGCTGTCCCTCAAACGCTGTCAGGCAGGCATCACCTGTACCTCTGAACACACATTCTTAGGTGCCAGATCAGAAAGTGTTGGATACAGAGGAGTCCGAAGCAGTTCCAGAAAGAGGCTCAAGATTGCACTCAGTGCTGAAGCCTACAGTTGCACCAGCGCTGCACTAGAACTAGTGCCAGACACAGATCTATGTAACCTGGGTGGGTTTTCTTGTGCTTGCCAAGCAGTGCTGCGGAGCCCAGTTTGCAGCAGCTGATCACCAATCACTGTACCCAGTCACTACACCCCGACGGCAAGGTGCACACTTGTGACAGCGCTGTGCGGAGGCTTGGCTGGTGGCCGGAGCGGGCACCATGGAGACGGACATGCCGCCACCGGCGCCCCAGGCGCCAAAGACCAACGCAGACTTCCGGCGAATGCTGGAGACGCCGCGCACGGACCGCAGCGAGGACGGCGCGCCCGGCGGGGCGCGGATGCGCCGACAGAAAGCCGGCGGGGAGCCCGGCGAGGCCAAGAAGAAGAGCCGGCGGCCCAAGCCGGTCGCCGAGGACGGCGAGGGGGACGCTGAGGAGAAGTACCGGTGCGCTTGCAGGGCCAGGCGCTGCGTCACCGACAACGAGCCTTGCACGTGTTTCTGAGTCACAGCGCGTCCGCGCCGCTTACTGCAGACGTGTTCTGTACAAAAGCTTGCCGAGAGTGACACCGGCACTGCTGTAGAAAGCATGGGCAGGAGTTGCTGGGCGACTGCTGGTCTGCATACAGCTTGCCTCGGGGCCTGTAACTAGCTAGCGGTCCTGCAAGCTCTGCTCCCGTGTCAGCGGGTAGTGGCTCCCGGGTCGGCGGGCGCGAGCGCGCAGCGCTGCCGCGCAGGGACCGCGCGGAGGAGCGGCGCAAGGGCGTCAACCCGGACTACGAGCGCGTGACGGCCGACCTGTCCGGCCTGGCGACGGGCACCGCCGCGCTGGACGAGGGCGGCATGACCCAGATCAGCGTCGAGGACTCCAAGTTCCTGGGCGGCGACCTGGAGCACACGCACCTGGTCAAGGGCCTGGACTACGCGCTGCTGCAGAAGGTGGGCCGCTGCGGTGCTCTTCTGTGCCGCCTGCGCTCGGACGCGGGCGCGTGAGCGCCCGAGGCGGACATACTCGCTACTCGCGCGGTGCTGACTGTTGGCTGCGGTTCTTTCCCTGGGTGCTTGCCTGGCCTTGTCGCGCGTGATGTCCGGGGGAGCCAATACACGTGCGCTGCAGGTGCTGGGAGGCGTACCTGATGGGCGTGGCGTCTCCGCCTGTGCTCCTGACGGGTCAGGCGCTCACAGGCGCGCGCGGGCGGGGCGCAGGTGCGCGGCGAGCTGACGCAGGCGGACGTGGAGGAGAAGGCCGAGGCGGAGCGGCCCAAGGCGCGCGTGCGCAAGGAGGTGCGGCGCCCGCGGCGGCCCCTGCTTTGCGTCCGAGGCCCGTGCTGAGCGGCCGGGGGGACGTGAGCTTGTCAGGACAGAGGAGTGGCGCGCATTGCTGTGTGTGCGGACTGCTGTTCACTTGTTACCAGCCCAATGCGTTCACTCCAGCTGTGGTTGTGCTATGGTCTGTGGGACAGACTTGTCAGGGTACGATGCTCATAATGCTCTGGCACCGAGTGCATGGCTAGAGCGCTGCTGGCACCACGCAGCACAGGGAACGCCGCAAGGGCCGCTCTTGGCATGCTGCTCGCTCGGGCACTGCTGCGGCGTCACTCGCAGAGTCGGCGGCCGTGGGCAAACAGGTCGGCGGCAGCGGCCGCCGACGAGCAGCCACCCCACGCGCGGCCGCGACGCGCAGGACATGGCCTTCAAGTCGGCGCTGGCGCGCGGCGTGTATGCGGCCCTGTTCGAGCCGGAGCGCATCAACGCGGCCGAGCTGTTCCAGCCCGGGCGCACCGCGTTCGTGTACGAGCTGGACGGCGGCAGCGGCGGCGGCGGCGGCGCGCCCGACATCCCCACCACGCTGCGCCGCTCGCGGGCCGACTGCCCGCCGGTGCGGCTCTCGCCAGTGGAGTGCGGGATGGGGTTTAAAAGTAGCTTCATTGCTTGTTAGGACTTCATCATTTGTGAAGGCCAACTGATTGCGCTGCCTGAGGGCAGTGCACACCCTACTCGGCCAGGCATCGCGGCGCCCTTGGTTGCCCAGCGGCGGGCAGGCGTGTTTCAGGCCTGCCGCGCCTGACTGCGCAGCGCAATGCGCAGCCGGTGGACGCGCTGATGGGCGGCGTGGACGCGAGCGTGCTGGAGCGCATGGCCAAGATCATGGCGTACATGCGGCCAACCGCGGCCGGCAAACGGCTCAAGCGCAAGGACAAGCTGCGCATGCTGGGCCTGGCGGGCCCCGAGAATGGCGCGCCGCGCGCGTCGCTGGCGGCCGCCGCACCGGCCGCCCCCGTGCGCATCCGGCCGCTCGCAGGCTGTCGCCGGGACCCTTATGGAGAATCTGGTTGCTTGCTGCATCTCGAGCACTGTCGCAGCGCTTGCTCAATTTGGGTCCCTGAGAGAGCTTGCATGAATAGCCTCTGCAGGAAGGCACGCCAGCATGCCCAGCTGAGCGGTTGTGAACGAGGTATTGCTGCACTCCGGGCGGCACAAGCAGCACCAGCTGGCTCATTAGACATCACTGATTATCATGTGACCGCTCAGCTGAGCGTCTGCGACGCATGCGTGCCAGCACTTTTTAGCTGAGCGTCTGTGGCGCGTGCCGCAGGCGGAACCGCTGGCGCCCGCTGACCCCGAGGACGACATCTTCGGCGACGCGGGCAAGGCGTACGAGCCGGCGCTGCCGCACACGCCGCGAGACGGCGCAGCGGCTGCGGCCGCCCCGGCCGAGGCCGCGCCGCAGGGCGCAGGGCCCGCGAACGGCGCAGGGGGTCGCGCGCGCGGCGCCTACTTTGACACTGTGGACGACATGCGCGACCTGCCCGCGCTGCCAAAGCCCGGTGCGCGCCCACCAGGCGGGCGCCATGGGCGCAACATGTGCCTCTGTGGCGATCTGCGCCACCCGCGGGACCCGTGGCCGCCGCTGCGACGCGGTGGCATCGTGAGGGCGGGCGCTCGCCGGCGCCCACCTGCACACTGCGAGCGCCATCCGGCTCTGCAGGTGTGATGCGCACGGATGCAACACTGGCTGGGCGGTTTGCCTCAGGCGCCGAGGACGACATGGAGGTGGAGGATGGCGAGGCGGCGGC
>JAABUR0100008068.1_pt1 | contig 12261 bp, 14 predicted proteins | sample 5560091 | NCBI WGS metagenome assembly JAABUR01 (sample SAMN10711879, study PRJNA513375) | rock metagenome | isolation source: Antarctica rocks | place: Antarctica: Victoria Land, University Valley sud
CCGACGCCTCCACCCGGGCCGCCCAACCTGGAGCCACTGGAAACCGGGCCACCGGAAACAGGGTCGCCGGTACCGAGCGCCCCACGCGTGCTGCGCGCAGCCGCCGCCGGGCCAGCAGCGCTAACACTGCGGCCACGGCCACCAGCGCCACCTTCACCAACAGCAGGCGCCCATACCCGGTTCGGGTCCAGGCTCCCCACGGGACGAGCAGCAACGCCGACACCGTCCCGGTGCCCACGACGACCGCGAAGAGCCAGGCCGCGAGCCCCGCATAGGAGCCGAGCACTGCCCATGCGTGCCGCCGTGCTGTTCGCCAGGCCACCGCCGTGCGGATGACCTGCACCAGCGCCCCTACCCACACCGCCGCGGCCAGCAGGTGGACCCCGGTCAGCAGGGCGCCCCACCAGGGGACCACCTGGTCCGGGTGCGCCCGCACAGCCTCGGCGGCCACGGCGACTAACAGCGGCGCCCCGGCCCACCACCACCTGACCCGCGCAGTGCTGACGACCAGGGCCACGGCGAAGGCGGCGACCTCCAGAAGAGCCAGCTGCCCCGCAAGGCCGCCGGCCAGCACCGAAAGCGAAGCGCTGGGGGCGGCCCGCGGGAGACCGCCGTTGCCGGCGATCAGCACCGCCAGACCGGTCGAGGCCAGCAGGCCTGTGCCTGCGGCAACCCGGATCAGTGGCGCGGGCGCCGGCAGCCCGGGCGCTGGGCGCCGTTCACTGAGCCGCGCACCGACCAGACCCCCCAGTCCCAGGGACAGGGCGGCAAACAACAACCAGCGCAGGACCGACGAGGCCAGCAACGCCGGGGAGCTTGGCCCCTGCTCCACCGGGCCGGTCAGCGCGTGGGCGAGCGACGGGCCGACCACGAACCGGTAGCTCCCCCCGACCAGGTCCCCGTCAGCGGCCACCACCTGCCAGCGGACGGTGAACAGGCCGTGCGCCGCGCCACCAGTAACCGGAATCGTGACTATCCGAGCCCGGCCGCTCAGCTGCGGCGCCCCCAGCGCCACCGGGCGGCTGTCCGCGTCGCTGAGAGCCGCGGGGAGCCCGGCCAGGGTGACCGGCTCGTCGAAGACCAAGGTCAGCGAGGCCGGCGCGGTAGGAACCGCGCCACCGATGGGCGGGCCAGCGAACAGCAGCGTGGCGTGGGCCTGCGCTGGGGAGGCGCCGACCAGGGCGAGCAGCACCACCCCGAACAGCGCGACGGCGACCCGGCGCGCGCTGGTCCAGGTCACTGAAGTGCCCCGCGACGACCACCCGAGCTCACCAGGACCCCGATGGTGGCTCACAACCCGCCGTCCGGAAATGACCAGCACCAACCTTCCTGCAGGTAGCGGACGGTGATCTCCCGACACAGGCTACTAAGAGGCGTAGTACATTGGGAACATGGAGTGCATGGCCAAGCAGAAGCTGAAAACCACATGATGGGCGGCATGGGCTCGATGATGGCCGGGGGCTACCTCTGGGCCGTGCTGATCCTGGTCCTGCTGGCGGTGGTGGCGACGGGGGCAGCCATCGCCGTGGTCCTCACGCTGCGGCACACCACGCCAACGCGGTCGCCCAACTCCGAACACGCCGCCGCGATGGAGATCCTGCGGCGGCGCTACGCCATCGGGGAGATCGACCAGGAGGAGTACCAGCGTGGTTCAGCCACCATCGCGGCAGGGTAGGGCGACCCCATCGGCGCACGATGTGCACCCCCCTCCCAGCGTCGTGAATCGGGAACCGAACCGTCGTCTCTGGTCTTGCCCCCCGTCGGTCAGTCTCGCCCACCCGTGCACCGGTACTATCGCTCATAGTACTGACTTTCTGATCTCGTCGGCGGCCTCTTGATGCTGTCAGAGGGGGGTCCCCTGCATGGACCTGTTGCTCGGCACCACGCTGTTCGCCTCCTTCCTCGGCGGCGTGGTCGCGTTGCTCGCGCCGTGCTGCGTCTCGGTGATGCTGCCCGCGTACTTCGCCTCGACCTTCGCCCGGCGTATCCAGATCGTGGGAATGACCCTTGTCTTCGCCGCCGGGATCGGCACGGTGATCGTGCCGGTCGCGCCGGGCGCCTCGGCGCTGTCCGCACTGGTGTCCGGTCACCACACCGTGGTGTTCTCGATCGGTGGGCTGGCCATGGTGGCAGCCGGGATCGCGACCCTGGCCGGTCGGAAGCTGATGCCGCCCATGCCCGCGATGCGGGGCACGGCGGGCCACGGGCTCGGCGCCGTCTACGGTCTTGTCACCGGCCGCGCCCGGGGGCAGCAAGACCGCCGGCGAGCTGACACCCAGGACGCGAGGTTAACGCCAGGGCGGCGACATGTCCCGGTTGGCGTCGACGATGACTCGGCAGCGGATCCATCACCGCGGCCCCTACCGGCGGCGACGACCTACGCCAAGGAGCACCACTGATGGCGAGCCGCCGCGGCCGCAGCGGGCAGTCCGCCAAGTCACCCGGGCCCACGCCCGATGGCGCAGGCCATCCCCGTCCTGGCGATGCTCAGTCGACGCCACCCCAGGCGCCGCCGCGGCGCGCCCGGTGGGTGACGCCCACCATGGTGGCGGTCGTGCTGGTGCTGCTCACCGTCCTCTACCTCGTCTTCCAATCCACCACCACAGTCCCGGCCACCGGGGCCGGTGGACGCGGCTACCAGGTGGGCGATCCTGGGGTGGGGGCGACCGCCCCGCTCTTTACGCTGGCCTCAACAACCGGGAAGGCGGTAAGACTTCAGGACTACCACGGCAAGACGGTGCTCCTGTACTTTCACGAGGGCCTGGGGTGCCAGCCCTGCTGGGACCAGATCCGCGACCTGGATGCGAACGCCTCCGCCCTGAAGACCGCGGGAGTGGACCAGCTGGTCACCCTGACCTCCGGCCCGCGGGACCTGATCGCCCAGAAGATGAGCGACGACAAACTGACCGCGGTGGCCCTGGCCGACACCGACCTGACGGTCTCGCGGCAGTACAACGCCAACCGCTACGGGATGATGGGCACCGACCGCGACGGTCACAGTTTCATCCTGGTAGGCCCCGATGGGCGTATTCAGTGGCGCGCCGACTACGGCGGCGCCCCCCGGTACACGATGTATGTCCCGGTCCCCCGGCTGTTGGCCGATCTCAAAGCCGGTCGGCGCAGCGGATGAACGGTGACCCGGTCTCGCCTAGTTCGGCCGCCGACATCACCCTGCTCACCCAAATCGAGTGCGCCTTGTGCGAGCAGGCCAAGGACGTCCTGAACCGGGTGAGGCGGGACCACCGGCTGACGGTGCGCGAGATCGACCTGGCCAGCGCCCAAGGCACGGCGCTAGCCGTGCGCCACGGCCTGCTGTTCGCTCCCGGTGTGCTGATCAACGGTCACCCGTTCAGCCACGGACGGCTCTCGGAGAGGAAGCTGCGCCGTCACCTCGAACGAACCGCCAGCGCTGCGACTACGGGCGATCGGAATCGGCGAAACCACAGGCCTTGCTACCCGCCCATCAGCCGGAAGGAGTGAGCCGTGCCCGGTGGTCTGCCCGAGGACCATGTGTTGGCCCAGGACCCCTGGTGGGACGACAGCGACCCAACAGAGGTCACGCCCCCCCAGGTACGCGCCGGTTCCGCCGGCCCGTGCTCGGCTTCGTTGTTCTGGTGGGAATCGTGCTCTTCCTGGTCGCGCATTCCCGGGTCGCCCACCGACCCGACGCAGCCAGCTATCTCAGCACTCCGGGTGCGCTGGCTACGGTCGCACCGGATCAGCGGATCCGCGGGCCGCAGCTGCGCGGGCGGCTTCTGGACGGGTCCGCCTTCGACGCCTCGGGGTGGAACGGCAACATCGTGGTGGTCAACTTCTGGGGCTCCTGGTGTGCGCCGTGCCGCGCCGAAACCCCTGAGCTGGTGCGGGTCGCGAACGGGAGTTACAGCCGCGGCGTCCGCTTCCTAGGGATCGACCTCCGGGACAACCGCCCCGCCGCGACAGCGTTCGTCCAGCAGTACCACGTGCCCTACCCGAGCATCTTCGACTCCGACAGCCACGCGATTCTGGCCTTCCGCGGACTGCCCCCCAACGCCGTGCCCACAACGTTCGTGCTGGACCAGCAGAACCGCATCGCCGCACGAGCCCTCGGTCGTATCACCGCGGCCCAGCTCCTGGACGTGCTCAAGACCCTGGAGCAAGAATCAGCACAGCGCACCCACTGACCGGCCGTACCACCAGCACCACAACGCCTGTTGGTCGGCGAAGTTCAGAGGAGGAGACCGGCCGAAGCGAGCCCAGATGCTACTATCCTAGTTAGTATCGACTGTATGTGGAACGTGCAGTTCTTCGACGAAGGAGCTCCCGCTATGCAGCAACTGTTCTACAGCCTGGCCTTCCTAGCCTGCCCGGTCGGGATGGGGCTGATGATGTGGCTGATGATGCGCAGCAACAAGCAGTCACCGGCCACCAGAGACAGTGACGACGAGCTGGCCCGGCTCCGTGCAGAAGTCGACCAGCTGCGCACCCAAGAGCGCGACAAGAACCTCGCCGACAGCCCCAACTGGCGGGCCATGTGACCCCGCTCGCGATATCTGCCGCGACCCTAGTGGTGGCACTGACGATGACCTACCTGTTCTGCATCCGTCCGATGCGCCGAGGACACCGTCGAATCGGCTGTGACACCGCGGACCGGTCGGAAAGCCCACGGGGCGAGCAGAGAGCCGCCGAGATCTCCACCCTCCGCGCCGAACTGGCCGACCTACGAGCGGCCGTCGTTGGCCCCGCCGGCTCCCAAGCCCCCGCCGGCAAGGACCCTGTCACGCCCGCTCATCCGGCCTCACGTTGAACTCAGTTGTCTACCGCCGCGGGCCCTCGCCGCGTGTCTGCCCGATCCTGCGACGGTCCGGATCATCCGCGGGGTTCGACGCAAAAACCCCCCGTCGCGGCGGCGGTGTGCTGGGTATGGGTCAAGCCGCGATCGAGCAGCATCCGCACGTGCGCGTCGTCGAGGCGGTAGTACGCCATCCGCCCCCGCCGGCTCACCGAGACCGCCCTCGACGTCGACCTTGGGCGGGCATGACCGCTCGGACCGCGGCTACCTTGCCCGGACGAGCGCCGCACCGCCGGGGCTGCCAAGGTGAAGTACGGCGCCAGGACATCGCGAAACTGACCTCGACGGCTCAAACCGCTGCTGCACCAGTCGTGGCTGACTACGCGGCTCACGTCGTGTGCTCGATTCGCTGGCGGCGAGCGACGTCGAGGTGGAGGTGCACGAGAAGCGCCGGAGCCGACGGTTCGGTGCCCGCGATGCGCGCGACCCCGTTGACGCGCCCGGGCTCGCTCTCCAGGAGCATGCTCGTCAGCCCCATCGACGACAATTCGGCTGCGACTCGCTCGGCGACACCTCGTTCACCATCGCCGCGCGCACGGAGGAGTCATGACGGATGAGCCCCGACAGCAGCAGCGCCACGGTGTCCCCGTCTGTCACCAAGGACGAGTCCCCTGCGCTACCCGGCTGCATGGTCATCTGCGGCTCTTGTCATGCGGGCCACGACGACCGCTGCCCTTCAAAAGGATCATGTGGGCCAGGCCACGGTCAGCCCGCCATCCACGGTGACGGACTGGCCGGTCACGTAGCGAGCACCGTCCGAGAGAAGGAAAGAGACCACGTCAGCCACCTCGTCCGGTGTCCCCACGCGCTCGAGCGGGATCCGGGGCGCTGACCGGACGAGGCCTTCAGCGCCTGCAGAGTTGACCGGGTCCAGCGACTGGGGGGACTCGATGACGCCGGGCAGGACGGCATTGATTCGCAGTCCGCGAGCGGCCAGCTCAAGGGCGGCCGTCCGTACGAAGCCGATCACGCCCGCCTTGGCCGCCGTGTAGGGCGTGTGTCCGGCCCAGCCTACGGTGCCGCCCGCGATGCTGGAGATGCAGACGGCGGCGCCGCCGGGCGTCATGTGCGCGGCGGCAGCCCGCACGGTGCGCATCACGCCCGTCAGGTCGACATCCAGCACGCTGGCCCACAGTTCGTCGGTGAGCGCGGACAACGGTGCCAGCTGCAACCAGCCGGCGTTGGCCACGACGCGGTCGAGGCGCCCGAACTGATCCACGGCCAGCTGGCAGGCCGCCTGCAGCTGTGCGGTGCTGCGGACGTCAGCTGCCACCGCTACGGCGCGCCCGCCGGCGGCTGTTACCGCCGCCACGGTGCCGTCGACGTCGTACGGGTCGTCCGCGAAGGTGCCGACGACCACGTCGTTTCCCTCTCGCGCCTGCGCGAGCGCGACGGCGCGCCCGATGCCGCTTGAGGCGCCCGTCACCAGAACGGTTCTGCGCACGTTCTCTCGGCCGTCGGTGGTGGATGTCGTCATGGCATCACGTCTCCGCTGTTGGGACCGAGCGCCTGCCCGGTTTAAAGGTTGCCCCCCGGATCACTGGCAAGCAGCACCCCCGAGGGGCAACTTCGGCAGGGGTGCCGAAGCGCCCCAGTGGCAAGTTCGCGGTAAGCGTGGCCCCTGCATGGAGGGCAGGGCGACCCGACAGCACCGGAACACGCTGCACAGGTCGACGGCAATCATCTCGTTCCACAGCGCCGCGGACATGTCCTGCACGCGGCACTCGGTGAGGATGCCAGCGTAGTTCACCACAACGTCAACCGGGCCGAGCTCTACCTCGGCTGTGGCGAACAGCCGTGTGACGTCGTCCTCGTTCGAGACGTCCGCCGCGACGCTGTTCACGCGGGTTCCCGTGGCAGCGAAACGGGCAGCCACGTCGGCCAATGGCTCGACCGACCTGTCCACCAGGCACAAGGCAGCACCCTCGGCGGCATAGGCGTCGGCGATCGCGGCTCCGATGCCGCTCGCCGCTCCAGTGACGACCGCCGTCCGGCCAGCGAGCAGTGCCGTCACGACGCCTCCTGAGGCTGCGCACCGGTGTCGCTGAGGCCGAAGATGCGTCGCGCATTCGAGGACTGAACCGCCTGGCGTTCCTCGTCGGTGACGTGCAGGAGCTGCACACGTGCGGCTTCGAAGGCGACGTCGAACGTGGGCGCCGAGCTGGCGAACAACACTCGGTCGGCGCCGTACGTCCGCACGACGTTCTGCAGGAAGTCCTCGCGGTAGACGCCGCTGGTGTGAAGGTGGACGTTGTCCAGGCCGAGGGCGGACTCGGCGTCGGTCTGCGACAGCCCGGAGATGTTGTACTGGCCGCCGTTGGTCATCACGACGGGCACCCCCGCGGACCACTGGGCGAACTGGGCGACCTGCGTCGGCTCGCTCGCCCATGGGTACCCGGTCGCGATGACGACGGGGACGTGCAGCTCCTCGGCCAAGGACGCGAATGCCCGCAGCCGCGCGTCGTTGATCCTGAACCGCTCCTCGGCGGGGTGCAGGAACAGGCCGCGGTGGCCCAGAACTCGGACGGAGTGCTCGAAGAGCTCCAGTGCGGCGTCGCCGTCCCAGGGGTCCACCCTGCTGAGCCCGACCAGCCGACCCCCTGACCGTGAGACCACCTCGGAGAGCTCTGCGTTGGCGCGGGCGAAGTCGTGGTCGACTGGGTGCGGAGGGCTGGCGATCGCCAGGTCAATGCCCTCGCGCGCCCAGCGTTCCAGCGCCTCATGCTCGGTGAGTTCGGTGCCGAAGCGCGAGGTGCCAAGGACGACGTGCGCGTCCACAATCATGGGTTGACCCCGAGCAGCCGCTGGGCGTTGCCGCCCAGGACCATGTCGAGCTGATCCGCCGTCAGCCCGGCCATCTCCACCTTCCGGCGCTCCAGCACCGGCGAACACACCGGGCCGTCGCTGCCGAACAGAACCCGCTCGGCGCCGACCCGCTCCACCGCCTCCTTGATCTTGTGCGGGTACGGCATCGCGGAGGTCTCCAGGACGATGTTGGGCCATCGCTCGGCCACGTCGATGGCTTCGTCGACGTGGAAGTAGCCCCCCATATGCCCCAGGATGACGGTCGCCTCCGGGCACTGCTGCGCCGCGGGCGCGATGGACAGCGGTGTGGTCATCGGCTCGTCCCCGCAGTGGAAGAGCGTCGGCATCCCGTACTCGGCTGCGGTGTGGATCAGTCGGACGGAGTCGGGCCCGCTCGGGTGCGCGATGCTGGTCACCGGATGCAGCTTCAAACCCCGGAATCCCAGCTCCCCCAGTGCCAGTCGCAGCAGACGGTCAGCCTCGTCCTGGTACCACGGATGGATGCGCGCGAAAGGCAGCAGTCGGCCGGGGAACTGCGCACAGGCGGTCGAGATGAGCTCGAGGGCTTCGGGGTTGACCTCCGGTAAGTCGGTGATCGTCATGATCACCGCGGCGTCGATGCCCGCCTCGTCCATGGCAGCGACGCACTGCGCAGCAGACATGTGCCAGCCCAGTGCGGGGATGTCGTCGACGTGCATGTGCATGTCGATGATCACGTGCTCCTCCTTTGTTGACCGTGCCTGCTCATGCGGTGACCACTGTGGCCAGCTCGTCCAGCGTCTCCTCGATCCAGGCCATCGGCACCAGCCGCCCCCGGGACACCACGTGCACGGGTGAGCGAAGAGCCTCGACGGACGACAATGACGTCGGCTGGTCGACCGACGTCCAGGACGCCGAGCGCCGAGCCCACGACGTCACCCGCCGTCACGGTGGCGGCGCGGAGGGCGTCAGCCGCCGACATGCCGGCCTCGCAGTACATGACGAGCTCGTCCACCAGGCCACCGATGGGGTTGAGTGCTGTACCCGCGTCGGTGCCCGCGGCGATCCGCACGCCTGCGGTTATGGCTCGTCGCGTGCTGTCCCGGTACTGGTCGCGGGCGGCCAGGCTCTTTCGGACGGTTGCTTCGGGGATGCCCAGCCCCGGTGCGATGTTGTTCAGAGCGCTGACGGTCGGGACCAGGGTCGCGTCGTGCTTTAGCAGCAGCTGCAAGCCGAGATCGTCGACGAGGGCAGCGTGCTCGATGGTGTCGACACCTGCCTCAAGCGCAGTCCGGATGCCTGCTGAGGTGTGCGCATGCGCTGCGACCGACAGGCCGTGCTGGTGCGCTTCCCCGACGGCAGCGGTCATCTCCTCGAACGTGAGCTGGCTCGCTCCGGGGTTGCCCGGGGTGGAGATGCCGCCGGTGGCCATCACCTTGATCACAGTTGCTCCGGCCCCGATCTGCTCGCGGACGGCTCGACGCACCTCTATCGGGCCGTCGGCGACCCTGCCGTATTGGCTGAAGTGGCCACCCGTCACGGTGACCGGGCGCCCTGCCGCCGTCACCCGCGGGCCACGCAGGTGCCCTAGGTCGACCTGGGCGGCGTAGTTCAGAACCGAGTGATCGGCGCATCCGAGGTCGCGAACCGCCGTGATCCCCTGACGCAGCGCCAGCAGCCCGTTGTGCAGGCTGGTCAGCGACCGGACGAGAGGGGCGCGGCGCCAGAGTCATGTCGGCGACCACGCCGTCCGCCAGTCGGTTGCCTGGCACTAGGGCGATTCCTGCAGCGACCGCTGCCGTGGAGCGCAGGTCACGTAGTTCGACCGACCAGGTGCCAATCTCCATTCGCCCGGCATTCGCTCTGGTTCCCCCAAGCAGCAGGTAGGGGAGCTGCTCAAAGCCCGAACCCACCAGGCCGGTGACGCCCAGCACCTCCCCTTCATGCACCGACAGCGAGATGTCGCGCAGCCCTGCGCCAGATAGATCGGCGACGTCCACGACGCGTGCGTCGCCTCGGCGGTCCGGGCGGTCCTCCAGGGCGTGGGTGTTCGCCCAGGTGTGGCCAAGGATGAGCTCCACCAACTGGTGCTCGGTTGTCGATCCGGTGTCCACGGTGCCCTGCAGCCTGCCGTCGCGGAGCACCGTTACGCGGTCCGTGATGGCGAGGACCTCGCCCATGTCGTGCGTGACGAACAGGACCCCCGCACCTTCGGCGGCCACTTGGCGCATTAGGGCAAACAGCATGCCCACCTCCTTGGCGGGCAGGAAGACGGTGGGTTCGTCCAGGATCAACAGGCGCAGCGCGTGCTCGCTGCCCCGCCGGCCGACGGCACGGACCACGGCGACGAGCGCCTGCTGCAGGGGCGAGAGCTCCTCGATGACAGCGTCTGGGTTGACGTCAACCCCGTAGGACTGCAGTGCCTCGCGAACCTGCTGCCGTTCACGCTGCCACGAGATGCGCAACGGGGACAGTTCGTCCTGGTGCATCAAGATGAAGTTGTCCGTCACCGTCAGCGACGCGATGAGCCCTAGGTCCTGGTGCACGAAGCTGACGCCCAGACGGCGCAGCTCCGACTGGTCGATCGCCCCGGCGAGGTGCACGTCTCCCACATTGATGATCGCGCCTGGTTCGGGCGTGTGGTAGCCGGCGAGGACCTTGATCAGCGTGGACTTGCCCGACCCGTTCTCCCCTAGGAGACCATGAACCTCACCCGCCTTGATGTCCAAGGACACGTCCACCAGGGCATGGGCACCACCGAAGCTCTTCGAGAGCCCAGAGATCGTCAGTGCGCTACGCCGTTCGATTTCGGCCGCGCCGGTGCTGGCGCTGGCTTCCGGAACTCCTGCGGTCATCTCGGGCTCCGCCTTCCAGGGGCTGACGTGACGCGATCGCGGTGGGAATGGTCGGCGTGCGGCTCCGAATCGATGTGCCGCACACCGACCACTGGATTAGGGCTGGGAGTTGGACCAGAGGGCCTGGTAACCCTTAGCGGCGGCGTCCCCGTAGCCGTTGGTGAATTTCGGGGGTGAGCCAGCCTCGCCAGCGTTCGACTTGTCGAAGATCCGTAGCGCCGCGTAGGAATGCTTGCTCGGCGGCATGTTAAGCAGGACCCGAGCATCCTGGTCGAAGATGGCCCGCGCCAGGCCGTTGGAGTCCTCACCGACGTCGAACGTGACTACTTTGTCGTCCTGGATCATTTTGACCACCGACGGAGACGCGTTGAAGGAGGCGATCTTCACCCGATCCGTTGCGCCCGCCGACGTCAGGGGCGCCATCACGTACTTGACCATGTCGTCGTAGACCGCGATGACGTAGTTTAGCTTTGGATTGCGGCTGATCTCCGCGGCTGCGATAGGCGAGATTGCGGTTGACCAGTTGGGAATGGGCACGGAGACGTGCCGCACCTTGCAGGTGTCAGGGCAGTACTTGGCGAACTCCTGCTTGATGCCGCTGACGAGCTCGGGCGTGGCGATGTCACTGCCGATGTCGTCGATCGCCAGGACGTTGGCGAGGCCCTTGGTCTGCAGGATCACCCAGTCGGCCTGCAGTTCGCCGACGGTCTTGTACTGCGCATTTACGATGCCAGCGAGGTCGGGGGCGAGGTTCTTCTTCGAGGGGTCGTAGTTGTGGGCGGCGACGACTGGTATGCCAGCCCTCTTCAGCTGCGCCGTCTGCGGTGACAGGACGGCAGGATCGGTCCCGCACGCGATGTTGACTACGTCCGCGCCCGTGTTTTGCGCTGCGTTCATGCCTGCAACCCATTGGTTGGGCTGGCCTTGATTCTCGTACTCGACCGCCTTAACTCCGTATTGTGCGGCCACCCTGGCGAGCTCCTCGTCGACCTTGTGACAGAACTCCAGGGCGCTGGATGACGGGATAGTCATGATCTTCTTGCCGGCCAACTTCTTCGCGTCGAAAGGTTCGCCGTGCGGGGGCAGCTCAGGCAGCTTCTTGTACTTGTTGATCTTGGCCTGGAGCTCTGCCGTCTGCTGCGGGCTGAGGGCCGAGGTGCTGCTGCCCGAGGAAGACTGGGCTGCCTGGCTGCCGCCGCTGCCGCTACCGCCGCTGCCGCTGCCTCCGCCACCTCCGCAGGCGGCGAGCAGCAGGCTGGCGGCGAAGGCGGTGCCGTACCACAAGCGCGGTGATGTCACGGTGACTCCTTGAGGGGGTGGTGTGGTGGTGGGTGCGTCGACCGACGGGAGGTCGGCTTGGTGTCACACGACTGATCTGCGCCGACCTGCGATTACTGCGATGGCGACCGCGACGATGAGCGCAGCGCCGTAGAACAAGTTCTGCACGTACACGCCGATGCCCAACAGCGCGAGTCCGTTGATGCCCGTAGCGAGGAAGTAGGCACCGATCAGCGCTCCCCAGGAGTTGAACGTCCCGGGGAAGATAGCGGTGGACCCAAGGAACACCGCCGCGAATGCCGGAAGCAGCAGCGTCAGCCCAGACGTGGGGTCAGCGGAACCGCTGGTGCCGACGTAGATGACACCGGCTATTCCACCGAGTAAGCCTGGAGCGCCCCGCATTCCCCGGATTACGAACCCACTAAGATGGGGATCTGGAAGGAATGGGAATATGTCGAGGAAGCGCAGGAGTTTTACTCCGGAGTATAAAGAGGAAGCGGCGAAGTTGGTGAT
>JAABUR0100008072.1_pt1 | contig 12256 bp, 13 predicted proteins | sample 5560091 | NCBI WGS metagenome assembly JAABUR01 (sample SAMN10711879, study PRJNA513375) | rock metagenome | isolation source: Antarctica rocks | place: Antarctica: Victoria Land, University Valley sud
GTCGCCGAAGACGACGACGGGATCGCCGGTCCGGACCGAATCGTCGCAGCCGCCGACCACGACCTGGTCCATGCAGACCCGGCCGCGGATCGACGCCCGAGCACCATTGATGTCGACCCAGCCCCTCCCGGACACTGCCCGCCGCAGCCCGTCGGCGTAGCCGATCGGCAGCAGTGCGGTGATCTCGGGCCGATCCGCGGTGTAGGTCCGACCATAGCTCACGGTGTCACCGGCGAGCAGCGTCCGGATCTGGGCGACCCGGGTCCGAAGCGTGAGCGCCTGCCGCATTCCGGGCAGCAGCGGGACCCGCTCGTCCGGTCGAAGCCCGTACAGGCCGATGCCGAGCCGAACCGCGGAGTGACCCGACGGGGAAAGCCGGATCGTTCCCGCCGTGTTGGCGCAGTGAACCAGACCGGGTTCGATTCCCGCCGTTTCCAGCTCAGCGGCGACGGCCTGGAAGCGAGCCAGCTGGCCGTCCGTGAACGCCGGGTCGTCGCCGTCCGCGTCGGCGAAGTGGCTGTAGATTCCGGTGAGCTGAAGCCGTGGACAGGTGAGGATCCGGCGCGCGAGCGAGACAACCGCTCGCGGCTCGGCACCATAGCGACGCATTCCGGTATCGACCTTGATCTGGACGCGGCCGGAATGGGCGAGTTCGTCGGCGGCCCGAGCGGCGAGAAGCACCTGCTCCGGTTCGGCGAGCGAGAGCGTCAGGCCGTGCTCGAAGGCATCCGCATACTCTGCCGGTCCGGCAGGAGCCATGACGAGGATCCGGGCAGTGATCCCGCCATCACGTAGCTCGATGCCTTCGTCGACCGCCGAGACGGCCAGCATGACCGCCCCGGCTTCGACGGCCGCCTCGGCGACCATCACCGCACCGTGGCCATAGGCGTTGGCCTTGACCACGGCGATCACGCCCGCCGGCGCGACTGAGCGCTGGACAGCAAGGACGTTGTCCCGGATCGCGTCGAGATCGATGACGGCGTGCGTCGCCCGGCCGGTCTCCGGCCACCACATCGTGCTGGCGACATTCCGGGTTCCCGCTTGCGTGGTCGCCATCGATCTACTGGGACCGCTCGTCGAGGGCGGCGATCACCCGAACGATATCGCGCCGGGTGACGATCCCTACCACCGCTCCGTTACCGTCCACCACCGGAACCTGATTGATGTGGCGATCGGCCAGCACGGTCGCGACCTGCGTGAGGGTCGCTTCCGGCAGGACGGTCGTGACACGGGTCGTCATCAGCCCGTCCACGGTCGTTGCGAGGACCTGGCGCATCTCGTCGTCGAAGTGGCGGCCGACATCGATCGCGAACAGGGCGTCGAGGATACCGAGCGAGGACGGCGTCTCGACCTCCGCCTCGGTCGCGATCAGGTTCGATTCGGTCAGGATGCCGACGATCTGGCCCTTCTCGAGGACCGGGAGCCCGGGCAGTCCGGAATCGACCAGCATCCGGGCCGCCACCACCACGGTGTCATGTGGGCTCAGGGTTGGCGGGTTCGAGGTCATGAAGGAGGTCACGGCCGGGTCGCCCCGACCTGCGGTACGGTTCTCCATCCCCTACTTCCGTCCCAGTTCGGCCAGCGATTCGGCGATCGCATCCGGCAGGTCGCTCGCGACCACCCCGAGATCACCGAATCGCTCGGCCCGCAGCGTCGCCGCCCGTGCGCCGACATGAACGGCAAGCGCGGCCGCGTCGAGCGGCGAGAGTCCCTGGGCAAGGAACGCGCCGATCGAGCCGGCGAGGACATCGCCACTGCCCGCCGTAGCGAGCGAGGTCGGCGCCTGGTCCGCGACCAGCGTCCGGGAACCGTCGGTCACGACCGTGTGTCCGTATTTGAAGACGACGACCTGGCCAGCCTTCTTCGCCGCGGCGATGGCGGAGGCGACCGGGTCCTTCGTGAGCTCCTCGACCGGCTGACCCATCAACCGCGACAGCTCCCCCGGATGGGGCGTCAGGACGACAGTGCGCCCCTTCAGCAGCTCCGGCCAGTCGTCCTGCTCGGCCAGCCAGTTGAGACCGTCGGCGTCGAGCACCATCGGGTGGTCGGGCAGCTCGACCGATGATGGGTCGCCATGGCGGGAGCTCGTCGCTTCGGGCTGACGAACCGTGAAGCCCAGCGCCGGCGACGCGGTCGAAGCGTGGACCGAGACGCCGAAGATCGTCGCCAGCAGGGTCTTGACGCTGTCGTCGTCACCGAGACCCGGGCCGATCACGTAGGACTTGCTGTGCCCGGCCCGCTCGGTCATCGACTCGATGGCCCGCCGCGCTCCCGCGACGGTGTCCGTGTCGGCCAGCGGCAGCATGGTGGCTTCCGGCACGATCGTCTGGATGACACCCATCAGCTGGCGCGGCAGGGCGAGGGTGACGATGCCGGCGCCGCTCCGACCCGCGGCGCGGGCACTCAGGGCGACGGCACCAGCGTACTGTGGTGCGCCAGCGATGAAGAACACGCCGCCGACGCCCCACTTGTGGGCGCCCTCGCTCCGGCGCGGCAGGACCGCCTGCGCCATCTTGCTGTCGAATGTCTCGGTCTTGCTTGCCATTCCGGCCCTCTCGTTTGAATGATGGTCCATGTATGTCGTAAGTCTGGCCTGATTTCCCGGATGACTATGGAACAGTTGGTCGACGGAGTGCCACCACGAACGCGATGGCCTCGGTTCTCGAATGCGTCAACGATATGTCGAATGCATAGAGACCGAGCATCGCGGCCCGCTCGGCGGCCTGTCCATGCAGCACCAGGATCGGCTTGCCGCGCCGGTTGCTGACGACCTCCATCTCCCGCCAGCGGATCCCCCGGATCCCGGTCCCGAGTGCCTTGGACGTCGCTTCCTTGGCCGCGAACCGCGCCGCCAGCTCGGACACGCGATCCCGGTACCGCTCCCGCTCGTACTCGGTGTAGACCCGGTGAAGGAATCGCTCACCGAAATCGTCAAGAGTCCGCTGGATCCGGGCGATCTCGATCACGTCTATGCCCGTCGCGATGAGCCCGACGCGCTCCGAGTCGTACTCCGGCAGGTAGATCACCGGACTGCCCGCGTTTCCCGTTGGCTCATCGTCTGTCCCGGTCATTGCCGAACTCCCCCGCTCAGGTATCCCGCATGTCAATTGGCAGGGCGGTGCATGTCAATTGGCAGGGCGGTGCTGGATACGATCAACGAGCTCCAGGTGCCACGAAGCCGACCGGGCGATACCGGGCAGCGAACTCAGCCCTGGCCGCCATGAAGGTGCCCGACGCGATCGCGCCCCGCATGGCCTCCGTCTGCCGCGCCAGGAAGCGCAGGTTGTGGACGGACGCCAGCCGCAGGGCGAGGATCTCGCCGGCCCGGAACAGGTGATGGAGGTAAGCCATCGTGTAGCGCGTGCAGAGCTCGCAGTCGCAGGTCGGGTCGAGCGAGCGGTGCTCGTGCCGGTAGCGGGCCGAACGCAGGTTGAGCCGGCCGTCAGGCGTGAACAGCGCCGCGTTCCGGGCCAACCGGGTCGGGAGGACGCAGTCGAACAGATCCACCCCTCGCTCAACCCCGTTCCACAGGTCCTCGGGGGAGCCGACCCCCATCAGGTAGCGCGGCTTGCCGGCGGGCAGAATCGGCGAGACGGTCTCGATCGACTGCCCCATCGCCTCCTTGCTCTCGCCGACGCTGAGGCCGCCGATCGCGCAACCGGAGACATCACTCGCGGCGACGAATTCCGCACTCTCACGCCGGAGCGCCGGGTCGGTCCCCCCCTGGCAGATCCCGAAGAGGGCAGATCCTCGAGCCTGACCGTCGCGTTCCCGGTGATGGACGATCGCCCGGGTCAACCAGCGGTGGGTCCGGTCGGCGGCCGTCCGCAGATCGACCTGGGTTGCCGGCAGACCGAGTAAATGGTCGAGCGGCATCATGATGTCGGAGCCGAACGCGAGTTGGAGATCGACCACGCTCTCAGGCGTCATCGCATGGAGGCTGCCGTCGGTGTGGGCGCGGAACTGTACGCCCTCTTCGCTCACGACGGCGTTGCTGGCGAGGCTGAAGACCTGGAAGCCGCCACTGTCCGTGAGCATCGGGCGATCCCAGGCCATGAATCGCTGGACGCCGCCGGCCTCGGCGATGAGGTCAGGTCCGGGTCGAAGCATGAGGTGGTAGGTATTGGCGAGGATGATCTCGGCCCCGGTCCCGGCGACCTCACCTGGCGTGAGGGTCTTGACGGCGGCCTGGGTGCCGACCGGCATGAAGGCCGGCGTCTGAATCGTCCCTCGGCCGGTCGTGATCTGGCCCCGCCGGGCCATGCTCTGGCTGTCCGTGCCGATGAGGTCGAACTGGAATGTGACTGTCGCCAACGTCACGAGCGCTCCCACCACCCAGGGCTGGGGCGCTCGTCGAGGCCACTCGTCTGGGTCGATCGATCGGGTCGGGATGGTGAGATTCGTTCGGGGCTGGCTAGCGCTGGTAGCCAGCCGCCTGACGGCGAGACCGGGCTCGCGCGAACGGGTCGGTCGCGTCGCTGTCCAACGCCGGAGCCGAGGCGGCCGGTCGCGGCCGGTTTGTCGTCGCGGCGCCGTTGGACGCTGACGCGGCGGGAGCCGGAGCCGCCGAAATGGCTGGTCGCGCGGCCGTGGTTGCGGCTCCCCGGCGGCTGGTGGTCCGGACCGGGACGAACTCGATCTCATCCGTCGGGGACGGCTCGACCACCGCGGTGCCACCCGGCAGCTTCGTGCTAGAAGAGGCCGTGGCGCCGATACTTCCGGCGGCGGAGCCGGTCTTCTTCGCGGCGGCGGTCGTGGCGGTGCTCTTTCCGGCAGTCGTCGCGGCGGGCTTCGCCACAGTCGTTGCCGGCCGGGCCGTAGACTTGGCGGCCGGTTTGCCGTTGACGCTCGCTGTGGCGCTCTGGACCTCGCCCTTGAGGTTGGCGATCTCGCTGCTCAGCGTCTTGCGGACATCGGTTCCGGCGGCGTCGTTGAGGTTCTTCTCGAACTCGCCCTGGAGATTGCCGGTCATCTTGCGAAAGTCGCGCAGCGCCTTGCCAGCCTGCCCCATCAACTCAGGGAGCTTGGCCGGGCCGAAGATCATGAGGGCGACGATGAGGATGATGACGACTTCCTGATAGCCTACGCCGGGGATGGGCATCTGGAACCTCGCTCTGGCAGCGGTCGAACCGTCCGCCCTGCCGAAAAAGTCGTGGCCGTCGCGGAGGCTCTCGCCTGTGGCAGAATCGCCGGAAGTATAGCACCGGCTCCCGCCGCACCGGCTGGTTCGGGACCGGATTCGCATGAGGAACCAGATGAGATTGATCGTCGGCCTTGGCAACCCCGGACGCGAATACGACCGCACGCGGCACAACGTCGGGTTCATGGTGGTTGACGAGCTCCATCGTCGCCTCGGCGAGCCCGACTTCCGCGCCCGCTTCAAGGGACTCGTTGCCGAGGGGATGGTCGGCACCGAGAAGGTCATCCTGCTCAAGCCGCTGACGTTCATGAACCTGAGCGGCCAGTCCGTCTCCGAGGTACTGCGCTGGTATCACCTCGCCATCGACGAGGTGCTCATCATGCAGGACGACCTCGACCTGCCGTTCGCCACCCTCCGGTTGCGCGCACGCGGGACCGCCGGCGGTCACAACGGCCTGGCCTCGATCATCCAGCTGCTTCGAACGAACGAGGTCTCTCGGCTCAAGATCGGGATCGGCCGGGGAAGCAACACCGCCTATTCCCACGTCCTGGGACGGTTCACGGCCGAACAGGAAGCCGAGCTTCCGTTCCTCCTGGCCCAGGCGGCGGACACGGCCGAGATGTGGGTGCGGGAAGGAATCGTGGCGAGCATGAACAGGGTGAACATGAAGGCGACTGCCAGTACAGAGACGGTACCGATGCCACAGGCGGACGCCTTATGACAGCGAACTCCCCCGGTCAACGGATGGCGGTGATCGGCGCCGGGACGATGGGCCAGGGAATCGCCCAGGTCTTCGCCGCCTCTGGCTACGGCGTCACGCTGATCGACGTCTCCGAGCAGGCGACGAAACGAGCAGTCGATCAGATCTCGGCGGGGCTCGAGCGATCGGTCGAGCGCAATCGACTGGGAGCTGCCGAGGCGGAGGCGACGATGAGCCGCCTCGACATCGCGACCAGCATGGAGGCCGCGGCCGACGCCTCGATTGTCATCGAGGCGGTCTTTGAAGACCTCGACGCCAAACTCGGTGTCTTCTCGTCGCTGGCCGACATCATCGGGGCAGAGGCACTTCTCGTCAGCAACACGTCCTCGCTCTCGATCACCCGGCTCGGTGCGGCGACCGCCTTCCCGGACCGGGTCGCGGGGATGCATTTCTTCAACCCGGTCCCGGTCCTGCCCCTGGTCGAGATCGTTCGTGGACTGGCGACGAGCGAGGAGACGATCCAGCGGTTGCGCGATCTCGCCATGACGATCGGCAAGACCGGCGTTGTCGTCCGCGACTCGCCCGGTTTCGTGGTCAATCGCATCCTGATTCCGATGATCAACGAGGCGATCACCTGCCTGGACCACGGCGTGGCGGAGCGCGACGACATCGACGCGACGATGCGCCTCGGCGCCAACCACCCGATGGGACCGCTGCAACTGGCCGACCTGATCGGGCTGGACGTCTGCCTGGATATCATGGCGACGCTGCACCGGGACCTCGGGGAGGACCGATACCGGCCCTCTCCGCTGCTCCGTCAGATGGTTGCGGCGGGCTATCTCGGCCGCAAGTCGGGCAGAGGGTTCCATGACTACCCCGCACACTGAGCGGCCCCCGATCCGAATCCTCGTCGCCAAGCCGGGGCTCGACGGCCACGACCGCGGGGCAAAGGTCCTCGTCCGCGCCTTCCGCGACGCCGGCTTCGAGGTAATCTACACCGGCCTGTTCCAGAGCCCGGAGATGATCGCCAGCGCCGCGCTCGAAGAGGACGTCGATGTGATCGGACTGAGCATCCTGTCCGGAGCGCACCTCGCCATCTTCCCGCGGATCATGGCCGAGCTGGCCTCGCGGGAGCTGACGGACGTTCTCGTCGTCGCTGGCGGCACGATCCCCGCCGAGGACATCGACGAGGTCCTGGCGCTCGGTGTCGACCGTGTCTTCGGTCCGGGAACCCGCCTCGCCGACATCGTCTCGTACATCCGGGAGAACGCACCCCGCTCCCGCGAGAGCGTGATCGAATGATCGGGGCGCCAGAACCGACACCCGAGGTGACAGCGACCGTCGACCGGCTGGCGGGAGGCGACCGTCGCCTGATCGCCCGGGTCGCGACCGCGATCGAACGCGGGCAACTCCAGACCGATGCGCTGCTCGATGCGCTGTACCGGCGGGGAGGCCATGCTCATGTCATCGGCGTGACGGGGCCACCTGGCGCCGGCAAGAGCACGCTCGTCGATCAGATGGTCTCGTCCTACCGGCGGGCTGGATCGCGGGTAGCTGTAATCGCCGTCGACCCGAGCAGCCCGCTGACGGGAGGGGCGACGCTCGCCGACCGGTACCGGATGATGCGTCATCACGCCGACGACGGCGTCTTCGTCCGGAGCATGGCCAATCGCGGCCTCCCCGGCGGTCTGGCCCCGGCCGCGATGGGGCTGGTCGATCTGTTCGACGTCGCCGGGTTCGACCCGGTCGTCGTCGAGACGGTCGGGATCGGGCAGAGCGACACAGCCATCACGGCGCTGGCCGGGACGACGCTGCTCGTCCAGGCGCCTGGCAACGGCGACAGCATTCAGACGCTCAAGGCGGGAATCCTCGAGCTCAGCGACGTCCTAGTCGTCAACAAGTCCGACCTTTCCGGCGCCGACGAGTTGCGCCGCGACCTTCAGGCGATGCTCGCGCCTGGTATGGCGGACTCGGATACCGCGTGGCGTCCACCGGTCGTATCCGTCTCAGCCGCCAGCGGTGACAGCCTCCCGGACCTGCTGGAAGCGATCTCCGGGCATCGCAGGTTCCTCGAAGAGGAACCCGAGGGCCAGCGACGGCGGCAATCGCAAGCAGCGGTCGCCGTCGCGAGCCTGCTCCGCGCACGCCTCGAACGGCGACTACGTGAACTGATCGAGACCGCCGACCCTGAGCTGATCGACGCAGTCGCGTCTCGCCGCCTGTCTCCGGGTGACGTGGCGCGTCAGTTATTCAGTTGAGTCCGCGACGGTGTCAGGCGTCCGATTCCCGGTCTCATGGTGCCGCGACGAAGACCCGTGAATGGCGTGAACGATCCGGCCGGCGGCAATGGCGGCGCCGATCCCGTTGTCGATGTTGACGACGGTCAGGCCGGGGGCGCAGCTCTGGATCATGGCCATCATGGCCGCGGTGCCGTCGCCACCGAAGCCATACCCGGTCGAGGTGGGGACGCCGATGACCGGAACGGGCACGAGCCCGGCGATGACCGACGGCAGGGCACCGTCCATCCCGGCGACGACGAGCAGGAGATCGACTCCGTCCTCGATCAGCTGCTCCAGCGGCGCGACAAGCCGGTGCAGACCGGCGACACCGACATCGACGACGAGACGGGTTCCGCAGCCGACCTCCCGGGCGACAACCTCGATCTCCCGGGCCACAGGCAGATCGGAGGTACCGGCCGCGACGATCCCGACGAGGCCGAGGGCCGGAGGCACGGAACTGTTGGGTCGGGCGATGACGGCGATCCGGGCGAGCGGCTCGATCTCGACCCGCCATTTGGTCCCATTGAGCGCGGTGATGGCCTTCAGCGTCGCCGGGTCGCAGCGGGATGCGATCGCCCGGCCACTCGTCCCGGCGAGCTGGGTCAGGGCAGCGACGACCTGCTCGGGCGTCTTGCCGGCGCCGTAGACGATCTCCGGCGCGCCGGTTCTGAGCAGGCGTGCCGGGTCGCTCCGGAGCTCTTTCCCGTCATCAGTCGCCGCTGCCCCGCCTGGACCGATCTCGAGAGCCCGGCGGATGTCATCGAACGGACGCCTGCGATCCGGCTCAGGCATCGCGGTCTTCGTCCGGCTCGGACAGATTGTCCGCGGGTGAATTGCCCAGTTCCGGCGCGTCGTCGGACGGCCTGACCGGCAACGTGAGCATCGCCGCGTCGATCAGCGCCTGCGGCTCCGGATCCAGCGTCGGGTCAGGGTCGGCGCGAACGAGGTGAGCCAGGAACTCGACGTTACCGGCCGGCCCAACCAGCGACGACGCGACGAGGTCACGGACCGCGAGCCCGTTGGCATTGGCCGACGCGATCGCCTCCCGCAGGACGCGGCGGTGGACCTCCGGGTCGCGAACGACACCGTTCTTGCCGACCACCTTGCGACCAGCCTCGAACTGCGGCTTGATCAGCGGGATCACCGTCCCGCCATCGTGCAGCACCTTCGCGGCGATGGGGAAGATCAGCGACAGCGAGATGAACGAGACGTCGATCACGACGAGGTCGATCGGTTCCGGCAGGCCCGGCAGCAGGCGGGCGTTGGTCCGTTCCATCACGACTACGCGCTCGTCCCGCCGGACCCGCTCGTCGAGCTGCCCATAGCCGACATCGACCGCATAGACCCGCGCCACGCTGCGCTGGAGAAGGCAGTCGGTGAAACCGCCGGTGCTGGCGCCGAGGTCGGCCGCGACGAGACCAGCCGGGTCCACACCGAACGTCGCCAGTGCTCCCTCGAGCTTCTCGCCACCCCGGCTCACGAACCGGCGGGCATGGACGAGATCGACCCGGTCCGTCGCGGCCACGGGCTGCCCGGCCCGGATGGTTTTCTGCCCGTTGACCAGGACATCGCCGGCCATGATGAAGGCGCGGGCGCGGGACCGCGTCTCCAGCAGCCCACGGGCGACGACCTCCTCATCGAGACGTCGCCGCTTGCCAGGCCCAGCGGTCATGAGCCGAGCCCGAACCGGGCGTAGGGCGCGAACTGGGTGTGGCAGAGCGCGATCGCGAGCGCGTCGGCCGCGTCATCGGGTTGCGGGATGTGATCGAGCCCCAGCACGAGTCGCACCATTTCCTGCATCTGCCCCTTGTCGGCCTTCCCATAGCCCGAGACGGACTGCTTGACCTCGGCCGGAGTGTATTCGGAGACCGGGATGCCGAACTGGGCCGCCGCCAGCAGGATGACCCCCCGAGCCTGCCCGACCACCAGCGCCGTCGTGACGTTCCGGGCGAAGAAGAGGCGCTCGACCGCCATGCTCGTCGGCAGGAACTCCTCGATCACGTCGCGGAGGCCGGCATGAAGCGTCAGCAGGCGCTCCGGCATCGGGACCGCCGCCGACGTCTCGAGCACCCCGTAAGCCAGCGCCTCCCGCTCCTGACCCGTCGACCGGACGAGGCCATACCCTAGCCGGGCGGTGCCGGGGTCGACCCCGAGCGTCAACATCGACGGGCGATCCCCTAGCCGGCTTCGGCCAGCAGCTCGTCGCTGACTTCGAGATTGGAGTAGACGGTCTGGACGTCATCGAGCTCTTCGAGCCGGTCGACCAGGCGCATGACCTTCGTCGCGATGTCGACGTCGAGGTCGACCATCGTCTTCGGACGCATGATCAGCTCAGCGTTCTCGATCTCGTAGCCAGCGCCACTGATGGACTCCTGGACCCGGTGGAGATCGGCGGACTCGGTGTAGATCTCGACGATACCATCCGCGGCGACGACATCGGACGCGCCGGCATCGATCGCGGCCATCGTCAACTCATCGCCGCGGTCGCCGTCGGCCTCGACGATGATCTGCCCCACCTGGTCGAACATCCAGCCGACGCTGCCGGACTCGCCGAGCGTTCCCCCGGCCCGCGTCAACGCCGCGCGAACTTCGCCGACGGTGCGGTTCCGGTTGTCGGTCAACGCGTAGATCATCAGCGCCGTCCCGCCGGGACCGTACCCCTCGTAGAACAACTCGTCGTAGTTCTCGCCACCGCTCTCACCGGCTCCGCGCTCGATCGCACGATCGATGTTGTCCTTCGGCATACTCGCCGACCGGGCTCGGTGGACCGCCAGCCGCAGGCGTGGGTTGCTGTCCGGGTCCGGCAGCCCGGCGCGGGCGGCGACGGTGATCTCACGGGCGAGCTTCGTGAACAGTTGCCCGCGCTTGGCGTCGGCAACGCCCTTCTGGCGCTTGATCGTCGACCATTTGGAATGACCAGACATGGACGTGAACTCCTCGCTGAGCGACGCGGGCGATCCGTTCGGACCGATCGATCCGGGAGGAACTGAGCAGTGTTCCGCCCGGATCACAACGTCGATCGACTATACCACCGGACCGACGGCCGATCTGGACGCGGTATGGAAGGCGGAACGCAAAGTGAGCGCCGAGCGTTCGATGTTATTCACATTGGTGTACGAACGCAAGTGGCGCGGGACGGCGAAAATCGGAAGCAAATGAAGGGAAGCGGCATGGGAATGTGCCAAGTTACTTGAAACGGTATCCCTATTCCTTTACCCTTCAAGCATTCAACGTATCAGCCCACAGCCGAAAGGACAGTCCTCCCCGCAGACAGCCGCCATCGGAGTCGCAGACAGCGGCCGATGCTGTCCGGACGTCAGCGTGCCGGTTCCCCGGAGCCGGTGCGATCCACGCCCGTGAATCGATCGTTCAACCACAGGTGAGGTGAAAACGCTTCGATGGTCACCACGTTATTCGCCAAGGGCAAGGATCAGGGCTACCTCCTCTCCGACGACATCATGGCGGCCTTCCCCAACGCGGAGGAGAACATCGAGTCACTCGATGAGTTCTACACCTCGCTGGTCGCCGCCGGAATCGATGTCCTCGAAGCTGTTCCAGCAACGCCGGACATCGCCGCTCCCGTTCGGCGACCCTCGCGGAGGGGGCGGACCGGCATCGGACGGATCGTCGATTCCTCCGGGACACTGGTCGAGCGGACCGAGCAGACGCTGCCCGAGCGCCATGAGGCCGACAGCGCCGGGGTCGGGGTCAGCGACAGCGTCCGTCTCTACCTGCAGGAGATCGGTGAGACCAGCCTCCTGACGATGGAGCAGGAAGTCTGGCTGTCGAAGCGGATGGAGCGTGGCCTGGATGCGGCTGAGCGACTCTGCAGCACGGAACTTCGTCAGTCCGAGCGGCTCGAACTGCTGGCGGACAAGGAGGACGGGGACCGGGCGCGGGACCACCTCATCCAGGCGAACCTGCGGCTCGTCGTCTCGGTGGCGAAGAAGTACGTCGGGCGCGGCCTCTCCTTCCTGGACCTGATCCAGGAAGGGAACATCGGCCTGATGAAGGCGACCGACAAGTTCGATTACAAGCGGGGTTTCAAGTTCAGCACCTACGCGACCTGGTGGATCCGGCAGGCGATCACGCGGGCGATCTCGGACCAGAGCCGCACGATCCGGCTGCCGGTCCACG
>JAABUR0100008075.1_pt1 | contig 12254 bp, 9 predicted proteins | sample 5560091 | NCBI WGS metagenome assembly JAABUR01 (sample SAMN10711879, study PRJNA513375) | rock metagenome | isolation source: Antarctica rocks | place: Antarctica: Victoria Land, University Valley sud
TTCGAAGGCGACTTCCTGCCTCGCCGGGAGGGCTCGTCATCGGCTGACGCGTCGCCGGCCGCGCCGCGCCGCGTCGTGGTCGCCGGCGCCGATCGGTACGAGCTCGAGCTGCCGTTCGACTCGCGCCACAACCTGCTCAACACGCTGGCCGCGATGGCCGCCGCGCGAGCGGTGGGCGTGCGGCCGGAGGGGCACGTGGACGTGCGCTTCTCCGGGCTGCGCGGCGAGCGCGTGGCGCTGGCCCGTGGCGCGACCGTCGTCAACGACTGCTACAACGCCAACCCGCTGTCCATGCGTGCCGCCCTGGATGACCTCGCCTCACAGGAACCCGCCGGACGGCGCGTCGCGGTGCTCGGCGACATGCTCGAGCTCGGGCCCGCCGAGCGCGAGCACCACGAGGCGGTCGGCGCCTACGCGGCCGCGGCCGGCGTGGACCTGCTGATCGCGGTCGGTCCGCGCTCGGCCGCGATGCTCGACACGTTCGCGGGCGAGGCGCACGGGGTCGCGGACGCCGCGGCGGCGGCCACGCTGGCGAGCGAGCTCGTCGGAGCGGGCGACGTGGTCCTGGTCAAGGCCTCCCGCGGCGTCGGCCTCGAGGTCGTGACCGAGGCGCTCGCGGCTGAGCGAGGCCGAGCCGGCGAGGCGTCAGCCGATGACGAGCCCTCCGGGCGAGGCGGGAAGCCGGGCGCGAGCGCTGACGCGCGGCGCGAGCCGGACGAGGCAGGCCCCTGATGGGCGAGGTCCTGATCGGCGGCACCGCCTCGTTGCTGATGTGCATCTTCCTCTCGCCGAAGTTCATCGACTTCCTGCGCCGGCGCGAGTTCGGCCAGCAGATCCGTGAGGAGGGTCCGCAGGAGCACCACGCGAAGGCGGGCACGCCGACGATGGGCGGGATCATCATCTTCACCGCGATCGCGGTCCCGTTCCTGCTCCTCACGGACCTCGACGCGCGGTCCGTGGGCGTCATGGGCGTGGCGCTGGCCTGCGCGGCGCTGGGCTTCGCCGACGACTACATGAAGCTCGTCAAGAAGCGCTCGCTGGGCCTGAAGGGGCGCTGGAAGCTGGTCCTCACGATGGGGATCGCGGTCGCGCTGTGGCTGGTGGCGACGCGTTGGGCGGACCTGCCCGACACGCTGAACCTGCGGGTGATCGACGCCACGATCGACCTCGGCTACTTCTATCCGATCCTGATCTACCTGGTGCTGGCCGGGACCACGTCGGCGGTCAACCTCACCGACGGGCTCGACGGGCTCGCGGCGGGCTGCTCGGCGATCGTGCTGCTCGCCTACATCGGGATCACGTTCACCACGCGCCAGACCGACCTCGCCCTGGTGGCCGCGTGCCTGGTGGGCGCCTGCGTGGGCTTCCTCTGGTTCAACTCGTTCCCGGCGTCGATCTTCATGGGCGATACGGGCTCGCTCGGCCTGGGCGGGGCGATCGCGGCGCTCGCGGTGATGACCAAGACCGAGGTGCTGCTGATCGTGATGGGCGGGATCTTCGTGATCGAGGCGCTGTCGGTGCTGATCCAGGTGTTCTCGTTCCAGGCGTTCCGCAAGCGCGTGTTCCTGATGGCGCCGATCCACCACCACTTCGAGCTGCAGGCGTGGTCGGAGACGAAGATCATCCTGCGCTTCTGGATCGTCGCCGCGGTCTGCAGCGCGATCGGCTTCACCCTGTATCAGCAGTCCGTCACCTAGCCACGGATCCGCACCGACTTCGTGCCGACTCTGTGCCGTCGGGCGGAACCGGCGCCGCGCGGGCGTACGGTCGCCCGCATGAGCATCATCGAGTCCGATCAACTGAGCGAAGTCCTCGCCTGCATCCCCTCCGGGGGGTGGATGAGCTACGGCGACGTGGCGCACGCCTGCGGCGGCACCGACCGCCACGCGCGCACCCTCAACCAGCGCTTCGTGCGCGAGTCGCCGCCGGGCGCACACCGCGTCCTGAAGTCCGACGGCAGCGTCGGCGCCACCGCGCTGGGCGATCCGGCCGAGGTCCGCCGGCAGCTCGAGGCCGAGGGCCTCGAGTTCGAGGGCGGTCGGGCCGACCCGGCGGCGCGGGTGCGGCCCAAGGACCTGTCGTGATCCGGCCGCGTCGGCTTCAATGGTCCCCCCATGCGCCGCCGCCCCCCGCTGCCGCCCGGTCCGTTCCTGCTCGTCGGCCTCGCCCGCTCCGGTCGCGCCGCCGGGCCGGTGCTGCGCGCGCTGGGGGAGGAGGTGACCGGGTGCGACAGCGGGGCGGTGGACGCGGCGGTGCGGACCCGACTGGAGGCGGTGGGCGTGGCGACCCACGAGCGGACCGACGGCGTCGCGCTGCTCGACGGCGTGCGGACGCTCGTCAAGAGCCCGGGCGTGCCGCAGGACGCGCCGGTGATCCGCGCCGCGCGCGAGCGCGGGGTGCTGGTGCTGGGCGAGCTGGAGCTCGGCTGGCGGCTGCTCCCCAACGACGTGATCGCCATCACCGGCTCCAACGGCAAGACGACGACGACCGAGCTGGTCGGGCAGATCCATCGCGAGGCCGGGCTGCCCGTGGCGGTGGCGGGGAACGTCGGCACGGCGCTGACGACGCTGGCGGGCGCGCTCGATCCCGCCGCGGTCGTGATCTGCGAGGCGTCGTCGTTCCAGCTCGAGGACACCGTCGCGTTCGCACCCGATGCCGCGGTCCTGCTCAACCTGACACCCGATCACCTCGACCGCCACGGCACGTTCGCCGCGTACCGCGACGCCAAGCTCCGGGTCTTCGCCCACCAGGATCCGGCCGCGCTCGCGGTCGTGCCCGCCGGCTTCGATCCCGGCGGGGCCGCGCGCACGATCACGTTCGCGTCGCCGATGACTGCGGCCGGGGCCGCCGTCGAGGCGGCCGCCAGCGGCGGGGCGGCGGACCTGGTCGTCCGCGACGGCGAGCTGGTGTGGCGCGGCGAGCCGGTCGTCGCCCTCGACGCGATCCGCCTGCGCGGCGCGCACAACCTCGAGAACGCGATGGCGGCGGCTGCGGTGGCGCTGGCGCGCGGCGTCGACCCCGCCGCGGTGCGCGCCGCGCTGGCCGGCTTCGCCGGTGTCGAGCACCGCCTGGAGGAGGTCGGCCGCTTCGGCGGCGTGCTGTTCGTCGACGACTCCAAGGCCACGAACGTCGCGTCGGCGGTCGTCGGCATCCGGTCGTTCCCCGGCGACGTCCACGCCATCCTCGGCGGGCGCGGCAAGCAGGAGGGCTACACGCCGCTGGCCGGGGCGGTGGCGGAGCGCTGCCGGGCCGTCTACCTGATCGGCGAGGAGGCGGCGCGGCTCGCGCCGGCGCTGGCCGGGACCGGCGTGCCCGTGCACGACTGCGGCCGGTTGGAGCACGCCGTCGCCGCCGCACGCGCGGCGGCGAGTCCCGGCCACGTCGTGCTCCTCTCACCGGCCTGCGCGTCATACGACCAGTACCGCTCCTACGAGGATCGCGGCGACCACTTCAAGGCGCTCGCCCGGGCCTGACCGCAGCCGGCCTCAGGCGCGGGCGGCGGCGGCCCGCCGAGCCCGGCGCCGGAACCGGCCGCGCGCGGGAGGCGTCCGGCGGGTGCTGTCGAATGCCCGTCTGATGGCCAAGTCCAGGCAGCAGCCGCTCGAGCACCGACTGCTCCTCACGGCCACGTTCTGCCTGCTGGCCGGCGGGGCGGTCATGGTCTACTCGGCCTCCTCGGCCCGCACGCTCCTCGAGGGCCAGGGGGACGGGACGGCCTACCTCGTCAAGTACCTGATGTACGGCGCCGTGGGGCTGGTGGTGATGCAGCTGCTCTCGCGCCACGGGCTCGAGCACGTGCGCCGCTTCACGCCGGCCCTGCTGGTCGGCGCGTTCGTCCTGCTCGTGCTGGTCCTGATGCCCGGCTTCGGGGTCACCGTCAACGGCGCTCAGCGCTGGCTCGGGGCGGGGCCGCTGCAGTTCCAGCCGGCGGAGATCATGAAGCTCGCGCTGGTGCTGCACGCCGCTGCGGTCCTCTCGGCGCGGCCGAAGCTCGCGCACAGCCTGCGCGGCGTGGCGGGACCGATCTTCCTACCGGGCGGCTGCGCGGTGCTGCTGATCGCCGCCCAGCCCGACCTCGGCACCGCCCTGGTGATCGGCTTCACGCTCGCCGCGATGCTGGTCGCCGCCGGGCTGCCGCTGCGCCAGCTCGTCCTCGTCGCGGGCGGCGCGGCGCTGCTGATCATCGTCTTCGCCCTGCTCGAGCCCTACCGCCGGGCGCGGCTGACCGCGTTCATCAACCCGTGGGACCACGCCGGCACGATCGGCTTCCAGTCCGTCCAGGGCCAGATCGCGATCGGATCGGGTGGGCTGTTCGGCGTCGGGCCGGGCCAGTCCGTTCAGAAGGTCTTCTACCTGCCCGAGGCGCACACCGACTTCATCCTCGCGGTCATCGGCGAGGAGCTCGGGATGGCGGGGATCTGCGGCCTGCTCGCGCTCTACGGCATGATCGGGTACGCCGGGCTGCGCACCGCGAAGGCCGCGAAGGGCGCCTACGCCAAGCTGCTCGCCGCCGGCCTGACCTCCCTGATCCTGTGCCAAGCGCTCCTCAACGTCTACACCGTGCTCGGCCTCGCGCCGCTGACCGGCGTGCCGCTGCCGTTCATCTCGTCGGGCTCGACGTCGCTGATCGTGCTGCTGAGCGCCATGGGCCTGCTGCTCAACGTCGCCGGCGGCGGCTCGGCGCACCTGCGTGCGGTGCGGGCGCCGCGAGGGAGGAAGGGCGGTGAGGGCTCTGCGGATCGTGATCGCGGCCGGCGGGACGGCGGGACACGTGGTCCCGGCCATCGCGGTGGCCGACGCGCTGCGGGCTGAGGGCGCCGAGGTCGCCTTCGTCGGTGGCGAGCGGGCCGAGGCCGAGCTGGTCCCCGCCGCCGGCTATCCGCTCGATCCGATCCGGGTCGAGGGGATCTCGCGCACGAACCCGCTGAAGGCCCTCCGCGCGGGCGGCAAGGCGGCGCTCGCCGTGCGCAGTGCCACGGCGATCCTGCGCCGCCGCGGCGCCGACGCGGTGCTGGGCGGCGGCGGCTACGTCGCCGGCCCGGTCGGGCTCGCGGCCGTGCTCGCGCGCATCCCGCTGGTGCTGACCGAGGCCGACTCCCACCTGGGATTGACCAACCGCCTGCTCGCGTCGCGCGCGCGGCGCGTCTGCCTCGCGTTCCCGATCGCCGGTCGGGAGGGGGAGCGCTACCTCGTCACGGGCCGGCCCGTGCCGGCGCGGGATCCCGACCGCGCGGGCGCGCGTGCGGCGCTCGGCATCGGCCCGGGCGAGCGCTGCGTGCTCGTGTTCGGCGGCTCGCTCGGCGCCCGCTCGATCAACCACGCGGCCGTGGCGGCCTTCGCGAACGCGACCTACCGCGTGCTGCACATCGCCGGCCGGCGCGACTTCGGCGACCTGCGCGCACCCGGCCCGCACTACGACCTCCGCGACTACGTGCGCCCGTTCGGCCGGGCGCTCGCCGCCGCCGAGCTCGCCGTCGCCCGCGCCGGCGGCTCGATCTTCGAGCTCGCCCAGTACGGCATCCCGGCGGTGCTCGTGCCCTATCCGCACGCCACCGGGGACCACCAGACCGCCAATGCGCGCTGGATGCAGGAGGGCGGCGCGGCGGTCGTGCTGGCCGACGACGAGCTGACGCCCGAGCGCCTGCGCGCCGCGGTCGACGCGATCCTGCTCGACCCCGAGCGGCTGGCGGGCATGGCGGCGGCGGCGGCGCGCCTGGCGCGTCCGGAGGCGGCGCACGACGTCGCCCGCGCGGTGCTCGCCGCGGCCTCCACCGGTTAGCCCACGTCGTCGAACCGAATGCCTCGCGGGCGACGCGTGCGATTCCATCGGCGGGCATGCGCGGCGGCTTGCCCGGGTCGGTCGGCGTGAAACGGCCGCCGGCGAGCGCGGCCCGGCAGACCGCGTACGCTGCACGCCGTGAACCACCCGTGGACCGGCCGCAGGCTGCACTTCGTGGGCATCGGCGGGGCCGGGATGAGCGGCCTCGCGCTCGTCGCGCACGCGCTCGGTGCCACGGTGACCGGCTCGGACCGCGCCGCCGGCTCGCCCTACGCCGGCTCGCTGCGGGCGCTCGGGATCGAGCCGGCCGCCGGTCACGACGCCGACAACGTGCCCGACGGCGCAGAGCTCGTCGTGTCCTCCGCCATCCCGCCGGAGAACCCCGAGCGCGCGATCGCCCGCGAGCGCGGCCTGCGCGAGCTGCACCGCGCCGACCTGCTCGGCGAGCTGACGCGGCTGCGGCCGACGATCGCGGTCACCGGGACCCACGGCAAGACCACGACGTCGAGCATGCTCGTCCACGCGCTGCGCGGCTGCGGGATGGACCCCGGCTACCTGGTCGGCGGCGCGGTCCGCTCCACGGGCGCGAACGCCGGCTGGGGAGCGGGGGAGTGGCTGGTGGTGGAGGCCGACGAGTCCGACCGCTCGCTGCTCAAGCTGGCGCCGGCGATCGCCGTGCTGACCAATGCCGAGCTCGACCACCACACGACCTACGCCTCCCAGCGCGACGTCGACGAGACGTTCCGCAGCTTCCTGGCGCTCGCCGGCCGGGCCGCGGTGGTCTGGGACCGCCCGCAGCTGCTCGCGCTCGCGCCCGGCGGCATCCCGGTCGTGCCGTTCGACGCGACGCCCGAGTTGAGCACGAGCGGATCGCGCTTCGCGCTCGACGGCGTGGAGGTGGAGCTCAGCGTCCCAGGGGCCCACAACGCGCGCAACGCCGCGGCGGCGCTGACCGCCGCCCGGGTCGCCGGCGCCGACCTCGCGCAGGCCGCAGCCGCGCTGCGCGACTTCGAGGGCGCCGGACGCCGCTTCGAGCGCCTCGGCGTCACACCGGCGGGCGCGCTGGTGGTCGACGACTACGCGCATCACCCGACCGAGGTCGCGGCCACGCTGGAGGCGGCGCGCACGCTGCGCCCGCGCCGCGTGATCGCCGTCTTCCAGCCGCACCTGTTCTCGCGCACGTCGCGCCAGGCGGCGGAGTTCGGCGCGGCGCTGGCGGGCGCCGACGAGGTCGTGGTGCTCGACGTCTACCCGGCCCGCGAGCGCGCCGAGGACCACCCGGGGGTCACCGGCCTGCTGGTCGCCGAGGCCGCCGCCGATGCGGCCGCCGGACGCCAGGTGGCGTGGATGCCGAGGTTCGCGGACGCCGAGGCGCTGCTCCGAGCCCGCCTGCGTGAGGGGGACCTCGTGCTGACCCTGGGCGCGGGCGACATCGACGCGCTCGGCCGTGCGCTCGTCGATCCGGGCGCTCGGAGGTAGGAGCCGCGCTCCCGGCGCCGAATGGGCCATCATGGCCCGCATCCACAGGCTGCCCTGGCGCGTGCTCGCGGGCACGCTCCTGGCCGTCGTCGGGCTCGCGCTCGGCTGGCTGTGGTTCCGCGACTCCTCCTTCGCCCGGGTCGAGCACGTCACGGTCACCGGCAGCGGCTCCTCCGAGCAGGCGCAGGTGCGCCAGGCGCTCGAGACGGCGGCGGCCGGCACGAGCACCCTGCGCGTCGACGCCAAGGCGCTCGACGCTGCGGTCGAGCCGTTCTCCTCGGTCGCCCGCCTGCGCATCCGGCCCGATTTCCCGCACGAGCTGCGCATCGAGGTGATCGAGCACGAGCCGGTGGCCACCGTCGCGGCGGGCGGGAGCAACGTGCCGGCGACGGGCGGCGGCCTCGTGCTCGACGGCGTGCGAGCCGGCGACCTCCCGGTCGTCGCCAGCCGGACGCCGATCGCCGACGGACGCGTCCAGGACCGCAAGGCGCTCGCGGCGCTCACGGTGGCGGCCGCCGCGCCGCCCGAGCTGCGCGCCCGCTCCGAGCGGCTCTACTACGGCCAGGACGGGATGACGCTCGACCTGCGCAACGGCCCCGAGCTGATCTTCGGCTCGGCCGGCGACGCCCGGAGCAAGTGGCTGGCCGCCGCGCGCGTGCTCGCCGAGCCGTCCTCCGCCGGCGCCACCTACCTGGACCTGCGGGTGCCCAAGCTCGTCGCCGCGGGTGGGGTGGGACCGGTCGAGCCCGAGCCGACGCCGACGCCCGCGCCGGCCGCGGCCGTTGTACCATCAAACCCTCAACCGTAGGCTGAGAATGCACCTATTCTCGACCTCCGGTCGAGACTTTCTCAATCTGCAAGCGGTCTTGCCGTGGTTCCCTCGCTTTGACATCGGGAAGGAAATCCCCGTAACGTGCTGGAATCCGCGCCCTAACCGAGCGCCTGAAAACGCTCGACTCTAACTCGAGGTCCGGACAGACTCTTATGGAAGCAGGCAGCTATCTCGCAGTGATCAAGGTCGTCGGTGTCGGCGGTGGTGGAACCAATGCCGTCAACCGGATGATCGACGCCGGGCTCTCCGGCGTGGAGTTCATCGCCTGCAACACGGATGCCCAGGCGCTCCAGATGACGGACGCCGACATCAAGCTGAACATCGGCCACCAGCTCACGAAGGGGCTGGGGGCGGGCGCCAACCCGCAGGTCGGGCAGGGCGCCGCAGCCGAGTCGCGCGACGACATCAAGGAGGCGCTCAAGGGCGCCGACATGGTGTTCGTCACCGCCGGCGAGGGCGGGGGCACCGGCACCGGCGCCGCGCCGGTGATCGCGGAGATCGCCAAGAACGAGATCGGCGCGCTCACGGTGGGCGTGGTCACGCGCCCGTTCGGCTTCGAGGGCGCCCAGCGCTCGCGCCAGTCGCAGGAGGGGATCGACCGCCTGCGCGAGATGGTCGACACGCTGATCGTGATCCCGAACGAGCGCCTGCTGTCCATCGTGGAGCGGCGCACCAGCATCCTCGACGCGTTCCGCGAGGCCGACAACGTGCTGCGCCAGGGCGTGCAGGGCATAACCGACCTGATCACGATCCCCGGCCTGATCAACCTCGACTTCGCCGACGTGCGCACGATCATGCACGACGCGGGCTCCGCCCTGATGGGCATCGGCACCTCCACGGGCGAGTCGCGCGCCGCGGAGGCGGCCAAGGCCGCGATCTCGTCGCCGCTGCTGGAGGAGTCCGTCGAGGGCGCCACCGGCATCCTGCTCAACATCACGGGCGGCAAGGACCTCGGGCTGTTCGAGGTCAACGAGGCGGCGGAGATCATCCACTCGGCGGCCGACTCGAACGCCAACATCATCTTCGGCGCGGTGATCGACGAGGGGATGGGCGACGAGATCCGCGTGACGCTGATCGCGACCGGCTTCGACAAGCGGCCCAACAGCGGCTACACGCCGTTCACGCGGGGCGAGCGCCAGCGCGGTGCGGTCGACCGCGGGCCGCGCATCGACGACCGGCAGCGCTCCTCGCTCGAGATCGGCGACGACGAGATCGACATCCCGCCCTTCCTGCGCTGACGGCGGCGCGTGCGGCCCTCAAGGGCGGCCCCCCGCCGGTCGATGACGCGAATGTGAGCTCTGGCGGGAGTGGACGCGGCGTCCGGCGCGGGTTGTGGATCGGCGCAGCCGTCTGGCTGGCGTTGTGGCAGGCGCACGCCCTGATCGCGCCCGACCTCGACTTCGGGCCGCTGTTCAGCCGGTTCGTGCACGACGCCGTGCTGCTGGCCGGCACCACGCTCTGCCTGTGGGCCGGAATCGCCTCCACCAACCGGCGCGAGCGCCGCGCGTGGCTGCTGATCGGGATCGGCGTCGCGGCCTGGACGGCCGGCGAGATCTATTACACGGCGGTCCTCTGGACGGCGGACGAGATCCCGATCCCGTCCCCGGCCGACGTGGGCTACCTGCTGTTCCCGCCCTTCATGCTGGTGGGCGTCCTCGCCCTGCTGCGCAGCCGCACGCGCGACGTCCCCGGCACGCTGTGGGCCGACGGCATCACCGCGGCGCTCGCCGTCTCGGCCGCGAGCGCGACGCTCGTGTTCCAGACCGTCCAGGAGAGCGCCTCCGGGCAGGCCATGGAGGTCGCGGTCGGCCTCGCCTACTCCTTGACCGACCTGGTCCTGCTCGGCGTCATCGTCGGGGCGCTGGCGGGCACCGGCTGGCAGTTCGACCGCACGTGGGTGCTCCTCTTCCTCGGCATCGGCGTGTTCTGGCTGGCCGACTCGCTCTACCTCGTCGGCAACGCCAACGGCACCTACACGCCGGGCTCGTGGTTCGACGCGGGCTGGTGGCTCGGGCTGCTGCTGGTCGGGACCGCCGCCTGGCAGCCGGTGCGCCCAGGGGTGGGGATCGCCGCCGACGAGCGGCTGCGCCGGATCGTCGTGCCGCTGTGCTTCGGCGCGTCCGGCCTCGGCCTGCTCGTCTACGGCTGCATCGCGGACCTCAACCTGGTCGCCGTCGGGCTCGCCGCCGCGTCGCTGCTGGCGGTCATGGCGCGCACGATGCTCACGTTCCGCGACAACGTCGCGATGCTGCGTGCGTCGCGCGAGGAAGCCCAGACCGACGCGCTCACCGGTCTCGGCAACCGGCGCGCGCTCGCCCGCGTGCTCGAGCGCGAGCTCCCGCGCGCGACGACCGCCGAGCCGCTCGTGCTCGTGCTGTTCGACCTCGACGGCTTCAAGCACTACAACGACACCTTCGGTCACCCGGCGGGCGACTCGCTGCTCGTCCGCCTCGGCGGCAGCCTCGCGGGCTTCCTGCGCGGGCGCGGCAGCGCGTTCCGGATGGGCGGCGACGAGTTCTGCGCGCTGTTCGCGCCCGGCGACCAGGTCGCCCAGCCGCTGGTGGTGGGCGCCGCGGCCGCGCTGTCCGAACGCGGCGAGGGCTTCGAGATCGGCTGCTCCTACGGCTCGATCGAGCTGCCGCGGGAGGCCGGCGAGGTCGCCGAGGCGCTGCGGATCGCCGATCAGCGCATGTACGCCCAGAAGAACGCCGGCCGGACGTCCGCGAGCCGTCAGAGCAAGGACGTGCTGCTGCGCGCGCTGGCCGAGCGCAACCCGGAGCTGCGCAACCACCTGCGCGGCGTCGCCGAGCTCGCCGAGGCGACCGCGCTGCGCCTGCAGCTCAGCCACGACGAGGTCCAGCGGGTCCGCCACGCCGCCGAGCTCCACGACGTCGGCAAGATGGCCGTGCCGGATGCGATCCTGGCCAAGCCCGGACCGCTCAACGAGGGCGAGTGGGCGTTCATCCGGCGCCACACCATGATCGGCGAGCGGATCATCGCCGCCGCCCCGGCCCTCACCCGGGTCGCCGCGCTGGTCCGCGCCAGCCACGAGCGCTGGGACGGCGCCGGCTATCCGGACGGCCTGAGCGGTCCGGACATCCCGCTGGGCGCCCGGATCGTGGCCGTGGCCGACGCGTTCGACGCGATGACCAGCCCGCGCCCGTACTCCGAGCCGTGCACGCCGGAGGCCGCCCTGGAGGAGTTGCGCCGCTGCGCGGGCACGCAGTTCGATCCCGGCGTCGTCGCGGCGTTCGCGACGGCCTGGATGGATCGTGGCGTCGCCGCGGCCGCGTGACGGCTCTGCGCGTCGCCGATGCGGTGGTCACCGGCGGTTAACGCCGGGCTGGAGACTCGTGCCTAGCATCGAGGAAAGCATGCACACGGTCCCGCGCCGAGGGGGCGGGCCACGCGGATCTCGCGGGGCTCGGCAGGGATGGGTCCAGCGGAGAGCGGAGGCATCATGCGTCGTAGCGGTGCGGTGGTCCATTCGGTGAACGCCGCGCGCTTGCTCGGACCGCATTGAGCGGTCATGCGCTGATCGCCTCCGAGCCCGTGGCGCGCCGTGACGAGGACGGCCGGTGATGCCCGGATCCCGCGTCCCGGCCGTCGTGTTCGGCGCCGATGTGACCGCGCTCGCGGTGCTTCGGTCGCTCGGACGGGCGGGCGTACCGGTGTTCGTGGCGGGGAGCCGCCCCAAGCTGCTCACCCGCTCGCGCTGGTACCGCCCGGTCCCGGGCGAGGCGCTCGGCGAGACGCGCGACGGCGAGCGCGTGGGGCAGTACCTGGAGGCGAGCCCGTTCCCGCGCGCGGTCCTGTTCCCGTGCAGCGACCATTGGGCGCTCGCGCTGGCGTCGCTTCCCGAACGGGCCGCAGGCGCGTACCCCGCCGTCGTGGCGCCGCTGGAGACGCTGCAGGTGCTGGTCGACAAGTCGCTCTTCGCCCAGGCGGCGATCCGGCTCGGCGTCCCGGCTCCGCGCACCCTTCCCGTGGTGGGCGTCGAGACGCTCGACGCGCTCGAGGAGGCGGAGCTGCCGGACTTCTTCCTGAAACCGAGCGACTCGCAGCAGTTCGCCAAGCGGTTCGGCGTGAAGGGGCTGCAGCTGACCGGCAGGAGGCAGGCCGAGGACCTCGTGCGCCAGATGACGGTCGAGGGCTTCGAGCTGG
>JAABUR0100008076.1_pt1 | contig 12253 bp, 18 predicted proteins | sample 5560091 | NCBI WGS metagenome assembly JAABUR01 (sample SAMN10711879, study PRJNA513375) | rock metagenome | isolation source: Antarctica rocks | place: Antarctica: Victoria Land, University Valley sud
GGGTGGGCCGCGGACGTCCGGCTGATGGAGGACCTGCCGGCCCAGGACCCCAGCCTCAACACGGTGCGTGGCGCGCGCGCCCTCCGCCCGCTCCGCTCTGCTGCCAGGGCTCGCCCGGCCCTGAGCCCAGCGGTGTTCTGCGCGAGGGTGCTTCTGTCAGGTCCCGTCAGCAGCCACAGTCGGCTGATACACGGTTGGAATCATGCATTACCAGGACTTGAGGGCCAAGATACCTGAAACGCACGGCCTGAGCCAAAGTGACCTGAATCGTCGGCCTGAGCTGAGCTGAGCGCTTAGCGGGGCGCGGCGCCGGGCAGGAGCTCGTGTCTAGCGGCCGGTCCATCTCCACGCTGTTCACGCCCGACGACTGGGAGTACCACCAGACGACCACGCGGTACATCCGCAACCTGTTCAACATCGGCAACAGCGCGGTGTTCCGCAGGTGCCTCGCGGTGCGGGGCCACCCTACCCTATGCTCAACTCGCTGCTGTCCTTTCCGGCGGTCTTCCGAACAGGCTATACCCTGCATGTTGATGCAAACTGCCTGAAGGCAGCGCACTAGTGTGTTTTTCGCCAACACTTGGCTGGAGTGGCTGTGTGAACCCTTGCACGCGCGTCTGTGGCGCTAGGATGCATCCTCCTGCACATGTACCTAATACGCGACCGTCCCGCCCATGCTCCTGGTGCGGCGAGCTCCGGCTTGCCGCCCCTGCCGCCCTGGCCGCGTCCCATCGGGACTGCTGCGCGCTCGGGCCGGCATGCGGGCACCTCCTGCAGTCATGCCGGTGCTCGCGCTGTCGGATGCACTGCCTCAGGCGTGGCCGGGCGCGCCGCGCGCGCCGCCGGCGCGTTCGCGCACAGTCCGTATCGCCTATGCCCCACCCGCCTGTCCCGCGCCTGTCCCGCGCCTGACGCGCCCGGGCGCGCGCGGCCGCGCAGCCGTGCCTGCTGACGACGCTGTTCTCCGCGCTGCTGGTGGCGTACAACCTGCTGGCGCAGCAGCGCGGCTGGGCGCTCGCGGCGACCGCGCTGACGCCGCACACGCTGCTGGGCAGCGCGCTGTCGCTGCTGCTGGTGTTCCGCACCAATGCCTCGTTCGCGCGCATGGTGGAGGCGCGCCAGGCGCGCCCGCCGCGTGGCCGCCCCCCGCGCCTCGGCCGCCGGCGCCGCGCGGCTTGGCCAGGGCGCGGCGCCGCATGCGCGTGTCGTGTCCCCGTTGTGGGCGAGGCCTAGCAACACCATGCCCCCCGTGGGGCAGAAGCCAGCTGGTGTGTTAAGCACAGGTCTGGAGGCTGCTGAGCACAGCAGCGTTATCGGATTGCTTGCAAGGCCGCGGTGGTGTTTGCACAATTCGGCGTCCTGATGCTGTGCTGCCTACGGCGGCAGATGTGGGGGTGCCTGGTGCGCAACAGCAGGGAGTGGATCCGGCTCATCTCGGTCTACTTCCCGCGAGAGTTGCTGCCGCCGGCCGTCGCTTATGTGCAGGCATGCCAGCCGTAATTTCTTGCAGACGATATCCTGAAAAAGGTTCATTGCAAGGTCACCTCTACCTGACACAACTGATACTTTGTGACTCCTCGCTTGCTCTGCACTTTGCATGCGTCCAGGCAGCATTGGCATCGCCCGTCCGTGTGCTCCTGGGCTGGCCTGTGGGGCCGGCGTGACTGCTGCGAAGTAGTGCTGAGATCGTTAAAGCATTGTCCTTGCCTGCCAATATTCTGGTCTTACATGGAACGCACATGCGACCTCATAACCTCATGACATGCCGCGCAGGCATTCGCGATTGTGCTCAAAGGGCAGCTGCGGGCGGGGCGCACGCGTCCAGACCCGCGCGACCCGACCCGCTACCGCTACGATGCCGCCGCTGCGCTGCTTCATGTGCGGCCACCGCACTCCTGCACGAGTGCCGGCCGTGCGCCTGAAATACATTGTCCAGGCGGTGCAAGGGAGATCTTCCAAACAGGCCATGGTGGCCTCCTGTGTTGACGCAGCGCGTAGCAGGACGCTCGTGTTGCGCGCTGCCCAGTGACGTCTCGGACCAGCGGCCTCAGCTTGGGTGGCCAGCGCATGCGCCCGTCCCACCTCGTCCGCGCCTCTCACGCCAAGCGCTGCGTGCAGGTTGTGGACGAGGCCGAGGCGACGCGCCTGCTGGGCAGCTTCAACCCCCCGGGCGCAGTCGCGCGTGCGCGGCCACCCGCTGTTGTCCTGCTCCGGGCACCGCTGTTCCTATCGCAGACAGTGCTTTTGCCTGTATGGTGTGCGTGCCTTGATGAGATCGCACGCCAGTGTGACAGGCACCCTACCAGAGAAGGCCTCTCTGGAGCTGAGCGTGCTGACCGGCCGGGCTGTGCGCGCCAGGGCGGCTGACGCGGCTGGTGGCGCAGGCCGATCAGCGGGTCGGCCTGCCCCACCATGTGCCGTACAGGCTCGACGAATGCATTGCGGGTACGCCCTGACCCAACAGACACAACCCAGTAGCGGCGCTTGCCAGAGTCACAGTGCAAGTCGCTACCACCACTGTCATGGGGAGGCCCTTGGCTGGTCTCGGCACACTGGCACCTGCCCCCGGAAGCAGACCCTGTCATGGGGAGCAAGCTTCAGCAAATAATTAATGTGGACATGCTTGGCACTAGCTGTCGTGCATTGCCTCAGGCTCGCTAGGCGCTGCATGCACCCTACTGGTGCGGGCCCAGCGGCACCCTCGTGCGGGGGTTGAGGCCACCCGTGCCGCACGCAGGCCTCACGGCGGCGGCGAGCGGGTGCGACCGGCTGCTGAAGACGCCCGTGCCCATCAGCTACACGCGGCACACGGCCCGCAGCCTCATGCTGTGGCTGCTCACGCTGCCGGCGGCGCTCTGGCCCAAGATGGGCCCCTCGCTCGTCGTGGCCGTGTTCTTCATCTCGTACGTGCTCATCGGCATCGACGAGCTGGGCGTCCAGATCGAGGAGCCGTTTGCGATCCTGCCGCTCGCGCCGCTCATGATGAAGATCCGCAACGAGGTCGTGGCGACCGTGGGGGAGCTCACCGCGGAGGACAGGCAGCTGAGCGCAGCCATGTAAGCACTGGCGCACGTCCGCAGGCGCCGTTGGGTGTCGAGGTTGCGTGCGCGAAGGAGACCCTGAAGACATGCATGCCTGCCTCCTCCATAAGGCCATGCATATGAACACAGTGAGCCTGAATAAGCCACTCAAAGGAGGCAAGAGCCTGCTCGCAAAGGCGGGAAGCAGGCGCTCAGATGCAGCGCCAGGCATGCCTGAGGGCGGCGCAGAGGGAGCAGCCAGCTTTCCGCCCCAGAAGACCTGCACGCTGCAGTGCCCGAGCATCTACCTGCGGCTCGTGCTGTGCGCCTCACCGCCAACGCCCTGTGTGCGTACATATTGCCAAGTACAGAAAATTGATAGGCTCAGGACTTTGCAGATTGCGCCTCGGGCAGCCCATTGAGCGGGCATTAATTACGCCCGGCGGCAGTCGTCCCGAGGCCGCAGCTACTTGACCATGCTTGCGTGAAAGCACCTAGAGGCCATCCGTCTGCAGGGATAGCTGACGCTGATCGACACTGTCAACCATGCCCTCTGTGGCGGGAGTCCGTGCAGGCGCCAGGACGGCAAGGCTGCAAAGGTGACGCTCGGCGTCATACGCAGCGCAGTCCAGGCCGGGCTGCGACAGCTCTTCGGCTCAGTCGGCGGCGCCGTCCCTTTTGAGGTGGTCGGCACGTTGGCCATCGAGGGCGCCGCGATAATCAAAGCAGACAGAGGGTGTGGCTTTGCGCCGTACGCTAACTCGGCGCTGCAGCAGGCTTGCCTCCCGTGCTGTTGTTTGCTGTCAGTTCGCTGCAATGAGCGCCACATAGTGCTGCTCTATGAAGCAACGTGCTTGCTGCGGTCCCTCTGTCTCGCTATCCCGAGGAGCAGGGAAGGAGATAGAGGTGCGATGTGCAGGGACTGCCAGAAGCTGTGGGCGGCCGCTACCGTGCTCACGCACTTTGATGGGCGGCCCTGCACTCTGTCAGTGCGCACGCTACTCGTCTGCACCAGGCCCTTCTCCAGAGGACGATCTCTGTGCTTGAGACACCATGCCGTGGCTCACATCATGCACTCAATGTCCATTGCCAGCAGGTGCACCCAACGCTGCTGATGCACAGAACTGTGCCCCATAGTGCACTCTTCCTGGTGCCTCAGCATGGCTTCTGCTGCATTGGTGCAGGTCGAGGCTGCCAGCCCCTTTCTGGCATCCTTGGCGGTGGACAGCCGCGCATTCACAGCTGCTTTGCCCTTCCCCCTGTGATGTGCTTGGGTGCGCATTGTCTGGACCCCTGTGGAGGGTCATGCCCTAGTCAGTCCTGCTCATGTGCCTATGCAGGGAGTTGCACGGTACGCATGCGTATGGCTGTCACACATGACCCTTTGCAGACGATACATAACCCAAAAACATGCACACTGACCATACGCGGGATTGTAGACACCCCAGCAGCAGGCTGCTGGGAACCATACCCGATACAATTGTTTGCAATTTAGACATCACAACTGCCACTGGAACAGCAGAGAGACACTGAATGCATAAGTTCGTCGGAACACAGCCTATGCACGTGCATCATCACACCCGTCCGAACTTGGCACTCCTGTGCACAAAACAATAGCAGTACCATACAGCAGTAAGCGCATGCATGCTGCAACAAAGCCCATGGTCACGAAAGTGCAACAACCAGTGGCATAAGCGGCCATCCTACGGAAGGTAGGGCCCACTGCGTGCTCTGTGGCAGCATGTGCTGCCAAGACAATGCTGTGCGGGCAGACCCAGATTGTCGCCCGCCGCGAGCACGCGCCAATGCGTCAGCAGACGTAAGGAACACACAGCGGCATGGGCCCCGTGCAGCCGCCGGCTTGCAGGGCACATGCTGCCTAACAGAGACCACAGTCCACAGAGACCCCACCGCCCCATCCCTTGCACTGTTAACCTCTCGCCCTGTCGGACTCTGGCGGGGCGCTCGCACCCGCCGCCACGGCCGCTCCGCTTGCAGGTGCCTCGGGGCGCAGGCCGCGGCCTCCGTCTGCAGCGCCCGCGCCCCCCGGCAGCGACTCCTCCGGCGCGTCTGCAAACTTGGCCTCCGCGATGCTGTACGCCGGGTCGCTGACAGAGTCCCGCGGCTCATGCAGCGCCGCCTGCTCGTAGCCCAGCGGCGCCTGCGCGCCGCCCGGGTGTCAGCACCCTGAGCAGGCTTTTGACACCCTAACGCTGTCGGCGCCGCTGACAGACATCCGCGGCTCGTGCAGCACCGCCTGCTCGTAGCCCAGCGGCGCCTGCACGCCGCCCAGGCGTCCGCACCCTGACGCAGCCTCTTCACACCCAAGCCCTGTTGGCGTCGCTGAGCAGCCTGCAGCCCGCTGGCGCCAGCGTCACCGCCTCCCCAACCTCCCCTTGGCACTGGGCATGCAAGCACTGCGGGCAGGCGTAACGGGTGTTAACAACACGCGCAGCGCAGCAGCCGGCCCGCACGGCGCCAGCGCTGCGGCAGGCGCGGCAGCAAGCGCGCCGCGCCGCGCCGGGCTGCACCTGCGCGGCTGTAGCCGAGGCGGAGGGCCGCTTGTCGTCCGCAAAGTGCCGCTCCCATTGGTCGCGCAGGCGCGCCGCGGTGATGGCCTCGCCGGCGCGCGCCGCCTCGCCGTGCTCCTCGTCCTGCAGCGCGGGTCAGGATTGTGCCCGTGTTGCAACTAGCCCCTGCTGGCCTGAGCCCCCACCTCGGCTGAAATGTCATGCTCCCGCTGCCCAGGCGCACGATGTTGAGCACCACGCCGCAGAGTGCGCCGAGCAGCATTCGGTTGAGGAGCTGTTAAACAGATACATATTGGATTGGCCTGTTTGGGGCCGGCAAGCAACAATGTCTCATTGTGTCAAATTCTGGTGGACCTGCTTCGGACCGCCCTAGCGCGACAGCCGCCACACGCGCCGGCCGCACCAGGTGCTGCAGCTCCGCGGCGTCGGCCGTCGCGGCCGGGCTGTCCGCCGGCAGCGCGTACATGCGCTCACCGCCTGCCGCGGGCGCGCCCGCCGCCGGGTCCAGGGGCGCCTCCGGGAACCCTTCTGCGTTAGGGTCCGCAACCGGCGCGTCCTCGCCGGCCGCCGCGGCACCGGCGTCGGCGTTGGCGTCGGCGTCGGCGACCACGCCGGTCACCTCGCCGACCTCGCCCTCCGCGACCGGCAGGCTGCGCGCCAGCCGCTCCGCTCGTGCCTGCGTGCGGTGTAGGGTAGGGTAGGGTAGGTCAGTACGCCGGGCGCGGCGGCGCGGCGGCGCTCGCGCATCCCAGTGGGGCAGGCCAGGCAAGGCCGCGAGGGTGAGCTGGTCGAGGGTTTTGCACGCTCCTGACATGTGATGGACATCATACAAGCACCAGGTTCATTAGAAGTCGCAGAAAGCAAAGCTTGTGTGGCCTCTCCAAAATGAGCTGCATTGTTCGTGCAAACATGTTCATACCGGCTCTGCATCCGCCAGGCACAGGCCCTGCAGGGGCTCTGTTGGTGAGCCGCGCCTGCGCGCGCGCGTAGTCGGACTGGTCGCCGAAGCGCTCCGGCTGGATGTTGTTGGGCACGAGCGTCTGCCCGATCGCGGCCGCGCCAACGCCGCTGGTCAGCACCGCGCCTGGGTCACGCGCCTCCTTGGCCGCCGCCATCTCGCGCACGCCGCGCCGCTCGAACGTCATCCTGGCGCCGCCGGCCGGCGCGTTAGCGCGGCGTTGGAAGCACGCCGCTCACGCAGACTAAAATCGGCCGGCACACGCCGGCGCGCTCCCTGGCTTGCAGGCCGCTCTGCCGGTGCGCGCGCGCGCAGCCCGGCCTGCATCGATCGGCCCCTGCGGGGGGCGCGGAGGAGCCGGGCTGCGGCGGGGGAAGCTCCCGTCAGAGAGCGCGGGCGGCGGCAGCGCGGCGACGCGCAGCCTGCGCGCGGGCACGCTCGCAGCTCCCGGCGGAGCCAGCCCTGGTCTGCACGGCGCGGCCGGCGGGCCGCACCGGAAGTGGTGCACCGCGTCGGTGCGGCACGCGATTGCGCCAGTGCGCAGGTCCACGCGCTCGGGCACCACCGCCTCGTCCACCACGTGCGCGACGCTGAAGCCCCGGTCCGTCTGCGGCGCGCGCGCGGCGCGCGGTGGCCCGTCAGCCAGGTTGCGGGGCCGCGGCTGCGTCATGCGGCGCCGTCGGCACCCAGGGCCGGACGCCGCGGCCGCGCTCGCGGGCCTGTGCCGTGCTGACCCCGCTGTCTCTCTGCAGCGCGGCGCGCACGTCGGCAGCCACGGCAAGGCAAGCGGGAGCTCTGGTCAGACCTGCGCAACAGTAAACAGGGTGCGATTGCTGCAACATGCGCAGCAGGCGCCGAACAATCCGGAATGGCACCCAGCTGCAGGCACTGATACAAGGATACATGTGTGGTTAATACCACGCCCTGTTGAGCCCCCTGCTGTGTAAGGGGGTGTTGAGCCGCGCGCCGGCAGCATCCAGCTGCACTGTTACAGGCGCCTCATTGAGCGGGCCGGGTGACGACATGCATCTCGGGCCTGGCTGCCAGCGGCGCACCAGGATGTCGATGAGCATGTCGGCCGCGAGCGGGTGGCGGCTGAACAGCTGGTTGCGCGTCTTCAGCTCCGCATGCCCGGCCAGGCTGCAGCGCTTGAGCACCGGCATCGCCTCCGCGTCGATCACGCCGACAACCTGCACGCGCGGCCCCCTCCCTTCCCGTCGCCCGCCACACCAAGGCCGCATGGTCGGTGCCCAGCCAGAGGGGGACCCCGTCGACTCTCAGCCGGGCAGCGCACGGTTTTTTTGTCCCGGCACAATCCTAGAGTAAAGTCGTTCACACGGCTAAAGTCGTCCATACGGCCTCCGGCGTGTCGGGGCGCCGGGCACCGACAGGGTCGCCCTGCGCCCTGGCAGGCGGCTCCAGGCTCGGCCGCGCGGGGGCGCGGGGCGCGCCGCGTGGAAGAGCGTGGGGTGGCGCTTGCTGTAGGTGTCCAGGTGCGCAACCAGCTGCTGCCGCGACGCGCGCACCAGGTCCTTGGCCAGCGGCAGGTGGCGGATGGCCGCGTACCTGCGCGCGGGGTCAGGGTAGGGTGAAGATCTCACGGCTCGGCGCGCTCCGCGGCGGGCCCCGGCCGGCCTGGACGAGGCGCCGTGAGCGCGGCGCCGCATGCAGAGCCTGCAGGCTCCCTTGCGCCTGTTTCCTTTGCAGAGGGTGTGCTGCAGGCGCTTCCCCGGGTACGCGCGTGGATCTGGTGGAGCGTGAAACTTGCTGGCGTGAGGCGCTGCAGGCCGTCCGGCGGCGCACGTGCTCTCATCGAGGTCGAGGCTGGACTGGTAGCGCAGCTCGCGCGCGATCTGCGCCTTGCACTCGTCCAGGCTGCCCATGGCGTCGATGAGCGAGAAGGGGAAGTACTGCTTGAGGCGCAGCAGCGTCGAGTAGTGTTGCTGCGCGCGGCCGCCGGCCCGAGCGCGTCAGCGTTGGTGTTGTTCAACTTCAGTGCTTGTATGATCAGCGTGCATTGGATCCAGCACCGCATGCTGACGCTGACGGTGGCGCCTGCAGCAGCCCCAGAGCCATGATGCTTTCTTTCACTCCAGCACGCCCCTCTCCAAGCAAGCCGCTTCGTTATCACCGCCCCAGCCACCGCACTCTCGACGCCCACACGCGGCCCCGCTAGCCTCACAGCAGGGCCGCGCCTTGAACACCTCGTAGCGCCGCCGGCACTTTGCGATGTCGATGTCCGTGCTGCGCAGCTCCCACAGGTCGCCCGCGCCCGCGTCCAGCACGCGCCTGCCGGCCAGAGGGTACCATGTTGCACAGATCTATTACCGGCAAGCACGACCTGACCATGTGGGGTGGCTCCCTATCTCACGCGCACGGTGACATGCATGCTGCTCCAGAGCTGAGCGCCCATAGTGCAGTGGCTGGAGAGCTTATGCAAGTCTGGCGCACGCCTCTCCTGGAGCTGGAGCTCAGACCGCCAGACTGCGCTGAGGCAGCGCTCCCCCGAGCCCGCCGCTATAGGGTATGGGCGCTGGCCGCGCGAGGGGGGGCGCGCGCACTGGTTGTGCAGCGAGGCCAGCTGCGCGCGCATCATCTGCCGCCGCACCGACTCCTCCTGCTCCACGTACAGCACGACCACCTGCCGCCGCCCGGGCCGATAGCGGTTGGGGCCAGAACCTGCCAGAAACCTAATGAGCGCCCTAGGCTGCGCTCAGGGCGCCAGCCATACAGGCATGACCTAGGCTACCCATGACCTACCCTATCATTCATCATGCGAAGGCACCTGAGAGTACGAGCACTGCAGCGCTCCCACGTCGCGCGGGGTCAGAGCCGGCAAGGGGGGAGGGGGGCCCCCGCGAGCGACCTTGAAGGACGGCCGCGGGAAGCGCCACTCGTCGGGCGTGTCCGCGTGCTTCAGGTGTAGGCTCATCATCTTGTCGAACAGCAGCTTCAGGAAGTCGGCCTGTGGCGCCGTGTCAGGGGTGGGCGCGCGACCGGCTTGACACGCCTTCCAGCATGCAGTGCTGCGCGCGCGCTGGCTTGCAGCAGTGGGTCGCCCAACGGGCTTGGACTGCGAGCAGCTTGATGGTGTTGCGCATGTGCGCTTCAAAGCTTGCAGCCTCTGCTCGCGCGCGGCGCCCGCCCAAGCTCGTTTAATGTGTCCTGGGGGCGGGGCGCTGCCCACCTGGAGGGCGGTGCGGGGAAAGCCGTCGATGACCAGGCCGGCAGCGTCGGCCTCCCCTGGGTCGAAGATCACGTCCAGCAGAGCGTCCCCCACCTGCGCACCACACCTCTGCAGGGCTGCTGCAGCAGTGCTCATGCGCCGCTCTGCCATGCCCGCGCTCCCCTGCCGATGGAAGGTTTTCGCGCAAGCCACTGCTGCCTGCAGGGGCCTGCCGAGCCGCCAAGCGCGCTCGCGCCGAGGCTCCGTGAGAGCACACGCTTCTGCTGGGTGGGGCTCGGGGAGCCTGCGGCGGGAGGCGCGGGGCGCGCCATGGTGTCGGGCACCAGCTCGCCGCGGTCCATCATGTCGCGGATGCCGGGGTGCCGCTCCAGCAGCGACGACATCGTCACCGCGCGCGTCAGGCCCCGGCTGTTCAGGATGAACCGGGTGTTGACGCCCTTGCCCTGCGCGCGCGCGGGGCGTCGCGCGCCGCGGCTGCAGAGCACACATTGCCCGACCGGCCACCCTCGGCGTAGAGGTTGGGCAGTCTTGGAGGGAACTTGGGCCAGTTGGACAGCTTGCATCCATCAGCAGTGACACGGTGCCCCGCAAGCTTGCAGGGTCCCGTGCGGCGCTGCCGGCATGACAGAGACAGCAGTGCATGTTTGGCCCACATGAGAAGGCATGAGAAGAGGCCGGTGGGGCGCACCGAGCCTGGCGCGCCGTTCAACCAGACGATCTCCTTCGGGCACTGGATGGCCTGCGCCAACCCCCGCCGGCCACACACTCAGCTTCAACGCTTGCACAAAAGGCTTGATGGTTGATGGCAGGGTCGTGAAGAGGCACCAAAGGCGCGTGGGGGGCGCGCACGTCCTTATGCTCTTCCTCCAAGCGGCGCCAGCAGGCGTCAAAGACGACCTGCACAGCCGTCCCAGTCTTACTTATTTTAGTCCTTGGGGACTGCAACCAACAGAGCAAAACAACGCGACGAACACGGTGAGCGGGAACACAGGGGCCTGGCACGACCTGCGCCTTGATGTTGACCTTGTCTGGTGACCCATGGAATGGTTTGACTGGCAGGTCCTCCTGTCCGCTGCCCTGCCTGTTATCCGCGGCGTCCAGGCTAGCTGCGCTCTGCTCCCGATACAAGAGCCAGTGCACATCAGTACTGCAAAGAGCGAGCAAGTGTGCGTTTCAGGCCCAATGCCTGTAAGCTCGCAGTGTCACGGCACTGGCAAAGTCTGCGATGCAGACCTGACTGCGCTGCAGGCCTTGCAACTCTTTTCTTTGACGTGCCAGACGCATGCCACATACAGGTACACGTGTGGGCATGCGCAAGTAGGGGTGTCGTTGGGAGGTGACCCCTTTTGTGCGACGGGAAGTTATCAGGCAGTGTGCCTGGCAGATGGGGCGGGGTGCGAGGGCGCCGGACCTGCGAGCAACCCCTGCGCGGTGCGCAGAACGGCCTACTGGCCCGCGGCTGGCTGACAGGTGGGCTGCTCCACTGCAGCAGCTCGCAGCAGCTGTCTCTGCCTGAGCTGGTAGCAAGGCTGTGCGAGCTGCGTCTGCTGCACCCATCGCCCGCAGCACCCCATAGAAGAAGGGGCCCCGCCTCATAGGCCAACAGTAGCTGGGTCTGTCTTGCGGCATGGGCGAGCGCTTGGCGCCGGGCAAGCATGTGTCACGAGTTAGGTCACGGGCGCGCGCACATGCGCAGGGCCGCGCAACACCAAGTTTTGAGGCAGTGTCCTTGGTAGAATATGGTGTGCAGGTATTTGCGGGTTCCCTGCACGCTCTTGTCCTGTGCTCCGGGCTCTCCTTTGTTTGTACTCCAACAGGGTCCGATACAGGGTTTTACATGGACCGCCTGAAAACAGTGGCCTGCATGCGATGACGAAGTGTCAAAGGGAAGTTGACCAGCAGGCATCGCCGAGTGTGGTGCAGAGCCCTCGCAGCAGGCATGGCCGAGTGTGGTACAGAGCCCTCGCGCTCGCGGTTGGTGCGTGGAGCGGGGGCCCTGAGACAGGGCCCACAGCCCGCCCTGGCTGCTCAACCCATTGAATTGATGGTCCAGATCTTGTAATCGCTCATGAACCTAGCCACAAAGGCCTCCAGATGGTATATCGCCTTCTGGCCCTCCTGTGTGCAACCGCACACGATATTTCAGCCATGAGCAGCATAATACACTGCAGGGCTTCAACTATGCAGCAGGAGCACTTGCGCCGGCTCCAGCAATGCACCTCATCCTGAGACCAGACATACAGCGACCAGATAGCAAACCATTCCGCGCGCGGGGCGGGGGCAAGTGGGGGGGAGGGGGCGCGTGGGCAGGGAGGGTGGCGGAGGCAGGCCGCGCCTGCAGGCGGTGCTCGAAGAACGCGGCGTGCTCGACCACCTTGTGCTTGAGTTCATCGTCCAGCTTGGTCAGCAGCTCCAGCGCCATGCGGCGCAGCACCAGCTCGGGCGGGATGCAGTTGACGAGCAGCTCGTACAGCTTGCCGCGCACCTCCAGCAGCGCCTTGGGGCTCTGCTCGCGCACGATCAGGCCCACGATCTCCTGCGCGCGCGCGCGCGGCGC
>JAABUR0100008077.1_pt1 | contig 12245 bp, 12 predicted proteins | sample 5560091 | NCBI WGS metagenome assembly JAABUR01 (sample SAMN10711879, study PRJNA513375) | rock metagenome | isolation source: Antarctica rocks | place: Antarctica: Victoria Land, University Valley sud
AGCGCCAAAAACGACTCCCGCAGCCACCGAAACCCGGTCTCCTTGCCGACCCCCGCCACGCGGGCGGATGGTTTGACACCCCGCCCAAGCCGCATCGACGCCAAGAACCGGATACCAGCCGCAGAGTCCGACCGAAGATGCATCTGGAACCGCCTTAATGAAGGCGTTGCTTCGACCGATAGAACCTGGCGTAGGCCAACTGGGACAGCATTGCCGTGTCAGCGGAGGGCGCGGTGCCGCGGTTCGGTACGCCTGCCTGGGCTCCTGGTCGGGAGGCTTCGCGCTGAGCGCGCGCTCAACTGGCCTTGCCCGCTAGGTCGGGCAAGGGCCCGTGGCCACCGCGGCCCGGGCGTAGGCGTAGGCGTAGGCGTTCAGGCTCGTTCACGGCGGCAGGTCGAGGAGGGGCGGTCCCTCGGGGTCCGATCCGGCCCCGCGCCCCGGAGCATGTCCTCGACCAAGGACACGCCGGCGGTGCAGGACACGGCCGAACAGTGCGACGCGCAACGCATGCAACGGCAGGCGACTCTGACTGCCCCCTGCATAACGCCGCGTTGATGTCACACAGGGCGCTGCGCTGCGCAAGATTGCCTGCATCTCGACAGCGGCGGGGACGTCAGTAGTTCTGGGCCATGTTCGTGAACCGGCTGTAGTGGCCCTGGAAGGCCACCACGATCGTCTGGGTCGGGCCGTTGCGGTGCTTGGCCACGATCAGGTCCGCCTCCCCCGCGCGCTGTGACTCTTTCTCGTAGACCTCCTCACGGTGCAGCAGGATGACGATGTCCGCGTCCTGCTCGATGCTGCCCGACTCACGCAGGTCGCTCATCTGCGGGCGCTTGTCCCCGCGCTGCTCGGCGGCCCGATTGAGCTGCGAGATCGCCACCACCGGGACGTCGAGCTCCTTGGCCAACAGCTTGAGCGCGCGGGAGAACTCGGAGACCTCCTGCTGGCGGGACTCGACCCGCTTGCCGGAGCTCATCAGCTGCAGGTAGTCGACGACGACGAGCTTGAGGTTGTGCCGCTGCTTGAGCCGGCGGCACTTGGCCCGGATCTCCATCAGCGACATGTTCGGCGAGTCGTCGATGAACAGGGGCGCGTCCGACACCTTGCCCATCGTCGCGGCGAGCCGGGTCCAGTCGTCCTCGCGCATGGTGCCCTTGCGCATGTGCTGTAGCTGGATCCCTGCCTCGGCGGACAGCAGCCGCATGGTGATCTCGGTGCGCCCCATCTCGAGCGAGAACAGCACCGAGGCCATGTTGTGCCGGATCGCGGCGGATCGGGCGATGTCCAGGCCGAGGGTCGACTTGCCGATCGCCGGTCTGGCTGCGAGGACGATCATCTGGCCCGGGTGCAGACCGTTGGTCAGCTGGTCGAGCTCCGTGAGGCCGGTCGGCACTCCCGTCATCTCGCCCGACTTGCCGGACGCGACCTCGATCTCGTCGACGGTCATCTCGAGGATGTCGCCGAGCACCGCGTAGTCCTCGCCGCCGCGCTTGTCGGCCACGGCATACACCTCGGCCTGGGCGGCGTTGACGATGTCCTCGACGTCCCCGCCCCCCTGCGCGTAGCCGAGCTGGACGATGCGGGTCCCGGCCTCGACGAGCCGACGCAGGATGGCCCGCTCGGCGACGATCTGCGCGTAGTAGCCGGCGTTCGCGGCCGTGGGCACCGAGGAGAGCAGCTGGTGGAGGTAGGCCTGCCCGCCGACGCGAGCGAGGTCGCCGCGCTTGGTCAGCTCGTCCGAGACGGTGACCGCGTCCGCCGGCTCCCCGCGGCCGTAGAGGTGGAGCACGGCCTCGAAGATCGACTCGTGCGCCGGGCGGTAGAAGTCGCCTCCCTTGAGCACCTCGACGCAGTCCGCGATGGCATCCTTGGACAGCAGCATCCCGCCGAGCACGGACTGCTCGGCGGGCACGTCCTGAGGGGGGAGCCGGTCGTCACCGGAGCTGTCGGTCGCACCGGGAAACAGCTCCTGGATCGTCACAAATCCCCTACCCGAACCTCGAAGAACGTCACGCAACAGCACAGCACGAGCCGCCGACACACCTGGTGTCCACCGCCGGAGGGAACCTCCGCCGGACCGGTATGCCGGGTCGGCACGTTCGCGAGTGCCTCACGCTAGGTCCACGGCGGCACCCCCTCAACCGGCGCCTGTGGACCGGTTGGGGAGAACGTGTGCGCCGCGCGCGGCCCGGTTGTGCACACCCTGGGGACAGGGTGTGCACAACCTCGTGGCTGGAGCAGGCTCCGGTGCGGGCCGACGTGCGAAAACGGACATCCACCGCCTGTGGACAGAAAGAAGTCGCAACAATCTTTCGCCCACCAGGGCCGCGTCCCAACAGGTGGTCCTATCGTCGGAGGATGTGCCGAAACATCCGCCAGCTGCACAACTTCGAGCCTGCCGCTACCAGCGACGAGGTCCGCGCCGCGGCCCTGCAGTACGTGCGGAAGGTCTCCGGCAGCACGACCCCGTCCCAGGTGAACCGGCACGCCTTCGACGAGGCGGTCGAGGCCGTCGCAGCCACCACCGAGCACCTGCTCTCCCACCTGCGGACCGCCGCGCCACCCAAGGACAGGGCAGCCGAGGCCGCCAAGGCGCGGGCCCGCAACGCGGTGCGCTTCGGGACCCCGGCCTGAGCACCCTCCGCGCGTCGCGGCAGCGGCGCGAGATCATCCGGCTGGCCGTTCCGGCCTTCCTCGCACTCGTCGCGGAACCGCTGTTCCTGCTCGCCGACTCCGCGATCGTCGGGCACCTGGGTACCACGCCGCTCGCCGGGCTCGGGGTGGCCAGCGCGGTGCTGCTGACCGCCGCCGGCATCTTCGTGTTCCTCGCCTACGCGACCACCAGCGTCGTCGCCCGGCAGCTCGGGGCCGGGTCCCCCTCCGGGGCGATCAGTGCCGGCCTCGACGGGCTCTGGCTCGCGCTGCTGACCGGCGCGGCCACCGGGGTGCTCGTCGGCGTCCTCGCCTCCCCCTTCAGTTCGGCCTTCGGCGCCTCCGAGGCCGCCCACGAGCAGGCGGTGACGTACCTGCGGATCTCGGCCCTCGGCATACCCGGCATGCTGGTCATCCTCGCCGTGACGGGGGTGCTGCGGGGACTGCAGGACACCAGGACGCCGCTGGTCGTGTCAGTGCTCGGCTTCGGCGCCAATGTGGCGCTGAACCTGCTGCTCGTCTTCGGGCTGCGCTGGGGGATCGCGGGTTCCGCGTGGGGGACCGTCATCGCCCAGACGGGTATGGCCATGGCCCTCAGCGCCGTCCTCGTGCGGGGCGCCCGGAGGCTCGGTGCCCCCCGCCGCCCGCACCCGAGGCGGATCCTGCGGGCGGGCGCCGGCGGCCTGCCGCTGCTGGTTCGAACCCTCGCGCTGCGGGCGGTGCTGCTGCTCACCACCTGGGCCGCCGCCGGCCTCGGCGACTCCGGGCTGGCGGCGCACCAGGTGACGATGACGGTCTGGAGCTCTCTCGTGTTCGCCCTCGACGCCCTGGCCATCGCCGCCCAGGCCATGACGGGCCGGTCACTGGGCGCTGGGGACTGGCGCGGGGCGCGCGAGACCACCCGGACCATGGTCCAGTGGGGCTGCGTCGCCGGGGTGGTGCTGGGGGTCGCGCTGATATTGGGCCGGTGGCCGATCGCGCGTGCCTTCACCACCGACCCCGAGGTCGCCGGCGCAATCGCCCTGGCGCTCGTCGTCGTCGCGCTCAGCCAACCACTGGCCGGCTACGTCTTCGTCGTCGACGGCGTCCTCATCGGCGCCGGGGACGGGCGCTGGCTCGCTGCGGCGATGACGCTCACGCTCGCGCTCTACGTCCCGGCCGTCTCCCTCGCCCGGTCGGCCGGGGGCGCGGCGATGCGGGCCGGGATGGTCGACCTGGCACTCCGGGACCTGTGGATGGCGTTCACCGTCTTCATGCTCATCCGGGGGGCCACCCTCTGGTGGCGGCTGCGGGGCAGCGGCTGGGTGGTGACCGGCGCGACCCGCTGACCCCACAATGGGCGGGTGAGCCAGTTCCTCGAGGGCATCCTCGGCCTCTCGCCCGTGTGGATCTACGTCCTCGTGGGGCTGCTGGTGTTCGCCGAGGACGCGATCTTCGTGGGCTTCGTCATCCCCGGCGAGACGGCGGCGGTGCTCGGCGGGGTCGCGGCGAGCTTCGGACGGGTGGATCTCGCCGCGGTGCTCGTCCTCGTCGTCGCGGCCGCGATCGTCGGCGACACGGTCGGCTACGAGGTTGGCAGACACTTCTTCGGGCCGAGGGTGATGAAGGGCCGCCTCCTGCACCGGCACCGGCACCGGCTGGAGAAGGCGGAGGACTTCCTCCACCGCAAGGGCGGCTCCGCGGTGTTCCTCGGGCGGTTCACCGCCTTCTTCCGCGCGATGATGCCCGCCCTCGCGGGCGCGTCGAGGATGCCGTACCGGCGATTCCTGGTCTGGAACGCCGCGGGTGGCATCATCTGGGGCTCGCTCTTCGTCGTCCTCGGCTACCTCGCCGGCAGCTCCTTCCACACCCTCGAGCAGAGGGTCAGCCGCGGGATGGCCATCGCGGTGGCGGCTATAGTCGTCACCGCCGCGATCGTCTGGAGGATCCGCTCCGAACGCCGCGACAAGGCCGAGGAGCGTGAGTATGCCGGGGACGCGCCGGCCGCTGACGACGTGACCGGCGCCTGACCCTCAGTGGAGCAGGCCGACAGAGGAGGGGTGCCACCTGATGGATGCGGACGAGCCGGTCGACATCGAGCAGGTCGAGCTGGCCATCCATGAGGCCCGCGAGGCCAGGGACCACCTGCTGGACGTGGACGCCGACGCGATCCTGCACGACGAGGGCGAGGGCGAGGGCGAGGGCGAGCCGCCCGCCGGCGGGGAGGGTGGCGAGGGGGAGGCAGCAGGGAACCAGGCCGCCGAGGACCCGGCGGAGCAGGCACCCGACGAGGACCGGCCAAGGCAGGCCGAGGGCCTGGGTCAGTCACGGCCGAGCGACGACCCCGGGGAGCACGCCCCTGACGAAGACCATGCGGCGCAGCCCGGGGAGACCGGGGACGGCGTCGAGCCCGGCGGGGACCGCGCGGCGCAGGCACCGGACAGGGACCCCGGGAGCGGCTAGCCGCCGCTCAGGCGTCCCGGCGCCGGCGAGCCTGTTCGGCCTTACGGCGCAGCTGGTTCCACGTCCCGGCGAGTCCCATGGCACTGCGCACCTCGCCGACGACGGTCCGTACCTCCCGGCGGGTGCGATCGGTGCCGTCGACGATCAGCTCGTCGAGCAGCCCGCTCTGTCCCTCGTACTTCGCCCGCCGCTCCCGCATCGGCTCCAGGAAGACGTGCAGTGCGGCGACGAGCCTGGCCTTGACCTCCACGTCGCCCACCGTGCCGGCACGGTAACGCGCCTTGAGCTCGGCAACCTCGTCCTTGTCGTCGTTGAACGCGTCGTGGTACTGGAAGACGGGGTTGCCCTCCACGGTACCGGGAATGTCGGCGCGTACCCGGTTGGGGTCGGTGTACATGCCCCTGACCTTGCGTTGGACCTCTGCCTCGCTGTCGGACAGGAGGATGGCGTTGCCGATCGACTTGCTCATCTTCCCTTGGCCGTCGGTGCCGAGCAGGGTCGGCACCTCGCTCACGACGAGCTCCGGGACCGGGAACACCTCTCCGTAAAGGTGGTTGAACCGCCGGGCGATCTCCCGGGTGACCTCGATGTGGGCATGGTTGTCCTTGCCGACCGGGACGACATGGGCCTTGACGCAGAGGATGTCCGCGGACTGGAGGACGGGGTACCCGAGCAGGCCGTAGGGCATCTCCTCCTTGTGGGCGTCGCGAGCCATCTCCTTCAGGCTGGGCACCCGCTCGAGCCGCGGGACCGTGACGAGGTTCTGGAAGAGCGTGTTCAGCTCGGAGACCTCAGGGATCGCCGACTGCAGGTAGAAGGTGGCCCGCTCCGGGTCGATCCCGGCCGCGAGCGAGTCGAGCACCATGTCCCGGGCGTTCTGCGACACCTGGTCGATGTCGGCGCGGGTGTTCCTCGTCGTCAGCATGTGCAGGTCCGCGATGATGAGGAACGTCTCGAACTCATGCTGCAGGTGCACCCGGTTCTGGATGCTGCCGACGTAGTGACCGAGGTGCAGCTTGCCGGTGGGCCGGTCTCCGGTCAGCATCCGCCGGGACGCCGTTTCCTGCGGTGTCGGCGGCGGCACCGGCGTCGACGCGGTCGGCGGAGTGGAGCCGGCGGCGGCGGCGGACGCGTCGGGGGTCACCCGGGAGGTCATGGCAGGACCTTTCAGTCTCGGGGGCGCCGTCGGGCGTGACCGACCCGGCGGCGCGCCGCGGGGTTCAGCCGGCGACGACCTCGAGGCCGACCGTGGCCTGGACCTCGGGGTGCAGCCGCACCAGCGCCTCATACGTGCCGGTCGTCTTGATGTGGCCCTTGACCTCGATCTTGCGCCTGTCGAGCTCCGGCCCCCCGGCCGCCCTGACGGCCTCGGCGATGTCGCCGCTGGTGACAGCGCCGAAGAGCCGGCCGGACTTGCCCGCCCTGGCCGAGACCGTGACGGCCCTGCCCTCGAGGCGGCCCTTGACCGCCCTGGCCTCCTCGAGGGTGCGGATCTCACGGCTGGCCCGGGCCTTGAGGATCGAGTCGACCTGCTTCTGACCGCCCTTCGTCCAGGCCGTCGCGACACCGCGCGGCAGGAGGAAGTTGCGGGCATAGCCGTCCTTCACCTCGACCATGTCACCGGCAGCACCGAGACCCGATACCTCGTGGGTAAGAATCAACTTCATGGCTGAGCGTCTCCTTCGTGTGGCGCAGGCTCAGCGAGCCGAGCTCGAGTAGGGCAGCAGTGCCATCTCACGGGCGTTCTTCACGGCCGTCGCGATGAGTCGCTGCTCCTGGACGGACACCCCGGTCACCCGCCGGGCGCGGATCTTGCCGCGGTCGGAGATGAACTTGCGCAGCAGCGCGGTGTCCTTGTAGTCGATGTTCTCGATCTTGGCGATCTTCAGCGGGTTCGCCTTCTTCTTGGGCTTGCGCACAACGGGCTTGGCCATCGTGGTCTCTCCTTGGGTTCGTGGTGGGGCCGTGCAGCTTCGCGGGACCGAGGCTGCTGCTGGCACGTATGCCGTGCTGTCGCGTCTGCCGTGCTGTCGTCGGCGTGCTGTTTCGCTGGCCGGTGGACTAGAACGGCGGCTCGTCGTAGGACGGGGCGTTGCCCCATCCGGGGGCACCGCCCTGCGTGCCACCCTGGTTGCCGCCACCCTGGTTGCCGCCACCCTGGTTGCCGCCACCCTGGTTGCCAGAGCCCTGGTTGCCAGAGCCCGGGTTGCCAGAGCCCTGGTTGCCGCCGCCCTGGTTGCCAGGGCCGCCACCCGACGGCCCGGTGGCCCACGGGTCCTCGGCCGGGGCGCCGAAGCTCCCGGAACCGCCTTGGGCGCCCTGGCCACCGAAGCCGCCGCCCGAGCCGCCCCCACGCTGGGTCTTGTTGACCTTCGCGGTCGCGTACCGCAGCGACGGGCCGAGCTCGTCGACGTCCATCTCCAGCACCGTGCGCTTCTCGCCCTCCTTGGTCTCGTAGGAGCGAGACTTCAGACGGCCGGACACGATGATGCGGGAGCCGCGCTGCAGGGACTCGGCGACGTTCTCGGCCGCGTCCCGCCAGACCGAGCAACGCATGAACAGCGTCTCGCCGTCCTTCCACTCGTTGCTCTGGCGGTCGAAGGCGCGCGGGGTCGACGCGACCGTGAAGTTGGCAACCGCCGCGCCGGACGGGGTGAACCGCAGCTCCGGGTCGCCAGTGAGGTTGCCGATGATCGTGATGACGGTGTCGCCAGCCATGGGTGCTTCCTCGTTGGGTCAGGCGCCGGGGCGCAGGAGCTTGGTCCGCATGACCGACTCGTTGAGACTGAGCTGGCGGTCCAGCTCCTGGGCCGTTGCCGGCTCTGCGGTCATGGTGATGACGGCGTAGACGCCCTCGGACTTCTTGCGGATCTGGTACGCCAGGCGGCGCCGACCCCAGATGTCCACCTTGTCGACGGTGCCGCCGCCGTTGGTCACGACGGTGAGGAACTTGTCCAGCGACGGAGCGACGGAGCGCTCCTCGATCTCGGGATCCAGGATGATCATCAGCTCGTACTGACGCATGCGTTAACCCACCTCCTCTGGTCTGGCGGTCACGGTCTCTCCGTGACAGGAGGGCTGCTGCGTCCCACCGGACACCACCATGCCAGTCACCCCCGACACGGGTCAGGAGCTGTCCACAGGGGACGGACGACGGACGCGGTATGCCGCGGCGAACCGCCCCAGACTACCGGCACCTCCCGCAGCCGGGAAATCGGGCGTGGCTGGGGCCGCTGTTCGGCCTTGGCTGCGCCCCTGTCCCGGTCAGGACCGTGACAGCGGGACAGTCAGCGAGGCAACTGTCAGGAGAACCGGACCACCAGCGCGTCGGGGCGCCCGCTCAGCACGCCGTCCGCGCCGTCCGGGTCTGCGACGGGCGGATCTGCGGTGGTGTCGTCCTCCGGGGCCGGCGCACGGTCCCACGCCACCTGCCAGGTCCGACGCGCCAGCCACCCCATCGCAGCGACACGGAGCAGCAGGAAGAAGCCGTACCACCCGGCCGGGAGGCCGCGGTCCGGGGTGACCGAGGTCGCGAAGTACAGCCAGACGGCGATGAAGTGCAGTGCCTCGGCACCGGCCCACAGGAGGTGGTCCTTCCAGCGCAGACCGACCAGCGCCACGAGCGGGACCAGCCACAGCGAGGACTGGACGGGCACCGACTTGCCGGTGACCATGACGACGACGAGCATGACCAGGGCCACCTCGGCCACCGTGGGCCGACGGCGCGCGCCGAGGGCGAAGGCCGCACCGGTGAGCAGCGCCGCGACCCAACCCATCACGCACATGGCCGTGACGATCGCGTTGGGAACGGTGTAGCCGGCCAGCTGGGGCAGCAGCCACGGGGTGCCGAAGCCCGGGCCAGATCGTGCCCAGGACTGGTAGGGCAGCCACGCCGCGGCAGGGTTGGCAACCACGAGGACGAGCAGGACGGCGGCGAAGGCCCCGGCCGCAGCCGCGACCGTGAGCGCGGCCGCCCGGACTCGCCCGCTGCGCAGCGCGAGCAGCATGATGGCGAGCAGGATGACGACGGGGTACGAGCGGGCCGAGACGGCGAGGCCGAGCAGGACCCCCGACGCCACGAGTCTCTGCCGACTCCACAGGTACATCCCCGCCGCCGTGAGCGCGAGCCCGAGCACGTCCGGAGCCACGACGAGCGTCAGGGCCACCACGGGGGACAGCGCCACGTGGGCCGCGTTCCACGGCAGCCGGGGCGTGGTCGCCGCGGTCCACCACGTCGTCAGGGCGATGAGCACCGCTCCAAGGACGGCCCACAGCCCGAAGTAGAACCGGCTCTGGTCCTCCATCGGCGCGGCCGGGACGAGCGATGCCAGCAAGGTCATGACCAGGCTGGTGAGCGGTGGCTGGACCGGTGTCGGGCCCCCCGCCGCCCCGGAGAGCAACGCCCAGAACCCGGCCGTCAGTCCCTGGTCCTTGTAGGTCGCCGGGATGTCGGAGAAGCAGGCGTGCCAGAACTGGTCCGGCGTGCTCCAGCCGCTGTCGATGCAGTGGGCGCGCATCGTGACGCCCAGCGCGACGGGCAGCGCAGAGGCTGCGGCGAGGGCTGCGGCGTAGTAGCGCCACCCACGGGCACCCGCCACGGCATACCGCCCCAACGGGCCCCCGGCGACCTCCGACGCCGCCACGGCCACCGGGTCCTCACGGGTGGGCACCGGCGCAGCGTCCCCGGCGCGTCCGCCTGCACTGACGCGGTCGCCTGCGCTGCTCATGGGCCGGCGGGCCGGCCGGGGTCCGGGGGACCCGCGACGTCCGCCGGGAGCAGCGCGCCCGTGGTGAGGCTCAGCCCGGCCGCCGTCCCCGGTGGCGCCGCCGTCCCCGGTGGCGCCGCCGTCGGGGGCGAGAGCGTCCTCCTGGGCGTCGTCGTCACGGGCGGCGGCGTCGTGGTGGTCGGGGGTCGCGACGTCGTCGACGGGGGCGGAGGCGTCGTCGTCGTGGGCGGCGTGGTCCGCGGCGGCGGAACGCTCGTCGTCGTGCTCGTCGTCGTGCTCGTCGTCGTCGTGGTGGGCGGCGCCGTCGTGCTCGTCGTCGTGGTGGGCGGCGTCGTCGTCGTGGTAGGCGGGGTCGTCGTGGTGGGCGGCGGGGTCGTCGTCGTGGTGGGCGGCGTCGTCGTCGTCGGCGGCGTCGTCGTGCTCGTCGTCGTGGACGTCGTGGCCTTGTCGTCACCGATCCCGGCGCGCTTGGGGAACGGCAGGACCGGCTCCCCGTTGAGGGCCGCCTTCATGAAGTCGTCCCAGATCGACAGCGGGAACGAGCCGCCAGTCAGCTCGTCGATGCCACCGATGTCGTAGAGCGGCTGGGGCACCCCGTTGACGTCCTTGTACATCCCTACGGCGACGGACAGCTGCGGGACGTAGCCGACCCACCAGACGGACTTGTTCTCCGTGGAGGTCCCGGTCTTGCCCGCTGACGGCCGGCCGATCGCCTGCGCCTTGGCGCCGGTGCCGCCGGGCGCGGTGACCTGCTGCATCGCGTCGATGACGTCGGCGGCCACGTCCTTGCCGAAGGTCTGCTCGGTCTTCTTGTCGACGCGGTAGGTGATGTCGACCTCGGCGGAGGTGACGGTGTCGATGAGGTACGGCGTGGCCCGGGTCCCCTGCGCGGCGATCGTCGCGTAGGCGTTGGCCATGTCGAGGACCGTCGGGGAGGCGGTGCCGAGGACGTTCGTGTAGTTCTCCTCCAGCCCGGCCGTCCCAGCCGGCAGCCCGGCAGCGATCGACGCGTCCTTGGTCGCCTTCGGCCCGACCCTGACGTTCAGGCCCATGTATGCCGTGTTGATGGACTTCGCGGTGGCGGTGCGCAGGTCCACCATCCCGTAGGAGATCTTGCCGAAGTTGCGGATCCCGTCGGGGTTGTCGAACTGGGGGAACCTGATCGGGCTGTTGCCGTCGAACATCGTCCGGGTGCTGATGCCCTGCTGCAGCCCGGCGATGAGCGTGAACGGCTTGAAGGTCGAGCCCGCCTGCATCACGGCGTCGGTGGCCGAGCTGAACTGCCGCGCCTGGTAGTCCTTGCCGCCGTACATGGCCACGACGGCACCGCTCCCCGGGCGCACGGCGACCAGCCCGGCATACAGGTCCTTGGCCGTGTCGCCCTTTGGCAGGTTGTTGTCCATCGCCTGGACGGCGCCGTCCTGGGCCTTCTTCTGGATCGTCGTCCGGATCCGCAGGCCGCCGCGGTCGATGTCGGCGTCGGTGAGCTTCAGCCTGGACTTCAGCTCCTTGCGCACGCTGTCGACGACGTAGCCGTTGGGGCCGGTGAGCGCCTTGCTCGGCTGCAGCGGCGCGAACCGGGGAAGCGACGCCCTGGCGCGCTCCTCCGGGGCGAGCCAGCCCTCGCTGACCATCCCGTCGAGGACGTAGCCCATCCGCGAGGTGACGTTCTGCAGCTGCTTCTCGCCGAGCCCGGGGTCGTACAGGGAGGGGCCTCGGATGACGGAGGCGAGCACCGCGCCCTCGCTCACCGTCAGCTGGCCGACGTCCTTGCTGAAGTAGGCCCGCGCGGCGGTCTGGATGCCGTACGCCCCGCGGCCGTAGTAGATCGTGTTGAGGTAGCTCTCGAGGATCTGGTCCTTGGACTGCTGCTGGTCGATCTTGACGGAGATGACGATCTCCTTGAACTTGCGGGTCACCGTCTGGTCCGAGCTGAGGAAGTAGTTCTTGACGTACTGCTGGGTGATCGTCGACCCCCCCTGTCGCGAGCCGCCGCTCAGCGCCTGCCAGACCGCCCGGACGATCCCGGTTGGGGAGACCCCGGAGTTGCTGTAGAAGCCGCGGTCCTCGGCGGCGAGCAGCGCCTTCTGGACGTGGTCGGGGACCTGTTGCAGCGGCACCGACTGCCGGTTGACCTCGCTGATCCGGGCCATCTCGGTCGTGCCGTCGTCGTAGTAGACGATCGAGGCCTGTGCGCCGGCGAGCTGGTTCGGGCTGGGGATCGCGATCGCCGCGAAGGCGACACCGAGCCCGACGCAGCCGAGGACGAACAGGGCGAGCAGGCCCAGCAGGATGCGGGTCCCCCACCGTCGCCTCGTGCGTGTCGCGCCGGCCCGGTCGGCTGTTCGTGTTCTGTCGTCGGCCACCAGTCCACTTTCCGTCTCGCCCGCTCGGGCAGTCGGCCCGTCCCCGATCGCCGTTCAG
>JAABUR0100008081.1_pt1 | contig 12236 bp, 21 predicted proteins | sample 5560091 | NCBI WGS metagenome assembly JAABUR01 (sample SAMN10711879, study PRJNA513375) | rock metagenome | isolation source: Antarctica rocks | place: Antarctica: Victoria Land, University Valley sud
GCCGCGCCACGCAATCGGCTCAGCGTCGCGCCGCACGCTGACGCGCACGCGCGCCGAGGCGCGCGCGGCGCCGCCCTGCCCCGCCCCAGCCGCCCCAGGCTCCGCCGGCGACGCGCGCGCCGGCGGGCTCGAGCCCGGGTCAGGCCGTGCGGCGCCGCCGCCGCCGGCCGCCGCCGCCGCGGCCGCTAACCCCGCCACGGTGCTCGCCGGGCGCGCTGGGGGCCCCTGACCGGGGCCGTCGCCCCCGCGGCGCAGCAGCACGGCCGCCAGCTTATCCCGCATGTCCGCGTCGTCCGCGATGCCCGCGCCGGAGCCCGCGCCGGAGCCGCCGCCTGCCGGCGCGCGCCTGCGCAGCCACAGCGCCGTGTGTGACTCGACGCGCCCTGGCACATGCGATGCGCCCTGCTTGCTTCGGACGAGGCTGCCCTCAACTGCGTGTAAACACGGTGGGTCACGGCGTGCCTCGCTCGGCAGTATGCTGATGCATGTCCCTCTTTATTTCTAAAAGATGAAGCAGAGGTCGCCTTGGGCGCCATCCGCGAAGCGGCCCAGTACAAAAACAAGATGTCGCCGCGCTCTGCAGGCTCTCCGTCCTTCTCTTCCATGTTGAGACAGGTACACACAATGGCGCCTCAACATGATGAGACGAGGCTTCAGATGACATGCCAGGCAGTGGCACCATGCACAGCGAGCCATCAGACGGGGACCCAGCAGCGGCGGCGCGCGCGCCTGCCCAGCCGCTGCTCCTGCCAGCTGCCGGGCCGGAAGCCCGGCGAGCGCCAGGGGTGCTCGTCCGGCTGCAGCATCCTGGGCGAGTGCTGGGGCCGCCCCGCGCCGCCCTGCCGCGCATCGCCGCCCGCGGGCAGCAGGCGCGGGCCCAGCAGCCGCCCTGCGCGGCGCGAGCGGCTTTGTCAGGGGCCGCGCTGCCAGCCCCGCGCAGCCCTGCTGCGCGGCCCCGTGGCTGCCAGTGAGGGGTTTGCCAGCTGGCCTGCGCGGCGTGCCACACCAGGGGGTTGACGATGGGTACACTGTGAGGGCGACGCGCCCAGGTCGGCATCGGTGCGCGGCGGATACAGACAGAGAACCGCACCAGTGACGCGGGCGCGCAGAACGCCGCGTGCGTCTTCACAGCACGCAGGCCTTAGGAGAGCTTTGCCCCAACAGGTCCGGGAAAGGCTACAAGCCCCGGCCGCGTGGCGCGCACCCAGCAGGCTACGGCGCAGCAGCGTCCGGCCGCCATGGTCGCCCGCAGGCGCGGCCGGCTCAGGCGACAGCGGCACCAGGAAGAGGCCCCACAGCAGCACAGCCGCCACGCACGCAAGCGCGATGAGCTCCGCGCGCTGCGCCACGCCGCGGCCGGGCGCCGGCCGGCCCTGGCTGCGGCTGCGCAGCAGCCCGGTCATGCGCGGCGCGCCGCCCCGCTACGCCTGCGTGCGCGGCGCGCCGCGCTCTCCAGGCGTGCGCCAGGTGTTCAGGTGGCTCTGCTGGCAGCGCGCGCGCCTCGACGCCCCAGGCGGACAGCAGCATGCAAAAAGTGCGCCGAGAGACTGAACAAGTGCCAGTGTCTCGCTTTACATGAACCCACGCAACTCTCTCTGAAGTCCATATGCATCGTAAGCAGGTGCGGCTTCATTGCTCGTTGTGCTTCCATACCGTCACGGCCGCAGGCGCAGGAAGTTGCAGCCCATCAGCAGCGATGGGCTGCAGGGAGGCGGGCACGGGCGCTTTGATGTTCTATGCTTGGCAGCAAAACAGTCGAGTCTGTGAGGTGGCAGCGCACCCAGTGCACCGCGTCACCCCAGGTCGTCCAGCGCAGCAGCTCGCGGTGCTGCAAGACAGCACGAAGCGCTCGCCGCCCCAGAGCCACAGGCAAGCACGTCCCGGGGCCTGGGACCTGCACACACTGCACAAGGGTGTGCAGGAGTGTCACTCGGGAAGCAGAGCACGTCCTAACAGCTCTGATCTGGCAATCATGCCGATAAGGAAGCGCATCAACAAATATAAAACATTGGCTGGATGCATTTGCAGCTACTCACAATCATTATTACCCAAGACGGCAGCTGCGGTGCTCCATACCTGGTTCCTCCAGTGGGCCACCAGCAAGCGCTTGTTGCTGGCAGCTGCAAGCACGCACAAAAGTTGCGTGCAGCGGGCCCGGTAGGACTGGCCAGGTAACTGCCTGCTTGTCGGATGGTGGCTGTGGAGCCAGACGGCCTGAATCAGCAACTGGATAGAGGCAGCTGCGCAAGGTAAATCGCGCCTAGTGCTGCTAGTACATGCCACCGCGAATCTATTAGAACACCAAAGCACTTCCTATGTGGCGCAGCCACCCTCTCGGCCCACTGTGCGCCAAGTGAGAAAATAGATTCAAAATGATTACTGATGTAGGGTTCAGGGTCTGACACGTGCATCAAGCTCTACAAGGCTGAAGGAATGAACTTATGCAAGCACGGCTTGCTATTCTGGCCCCCAGGTTCCTGCTGTCCGGTGAAAGTCAGTACCTGCCTGCCTCCACAGCGCGTCCCGCTCCACCTTGACATGGATATCGGCGTCTCATTCTGGCGGCGCGTGCCGAGCTACGAGCCCATCAAGTACATCAAGGTACGCTGGACCTATGAGAGCGGGTGCTGCACGCCAACTCGCCCTCCCCCAACCTGAAGTGATTACGTAATACACGCTCATGGACGCACTCTCGCCTGCTCGGCCGCTTCAGCAACCACTCCCTGGCCTGCTTGTATTTGGCAAATGAACAGAGCTTTGAGTGACCTGCCTGTGGTACCAGGTCAGTTGCATGGGATTGCAGTGCGATTTGTGCTGTCGCTACATGCACTGCCAATAGTTAGTAGCATGCCATGCACACCAGTTTGCTGCGCTGGCGTCTGTGATGCGCATCATAGCTGCTAACCATTGGCAGTTCGTACGATAACAGCATACATCCCACGGCCACCCCATGCAGCGCATTACACCAAGCTGTACTGGTGTGTGCTCCAAGCTCATGCGGGGTTGCTATACATGCTGTGCATGCCTGTGCCTGGCAGCGCTCTGCCTACGTCCGTCATGCCCACGCCATGCTGCGCACTGGCCAAGGAGCAGTCATATCCACCAGGCAGTGCCTCCAGCGGTCGTGCGTGACAACGGGCCAGCTCGCCGTCGCGTAGTCCGGCTGGCTGCTGCGCGCTGGGCGAAGAGCTTTGAGCATATTGCGCGGGCAGCCAGCCAGACTGCGCATGTGCATACTGGCCCGTCGTTGCCTGCGTTCGCTCGAGGCACGGCCTGGTGAAATTCACGGCTCCTTGGTAAGTGCGCAGCATTGCGCGGGCACGACGGACGCTGGCAGAGCATCCCTGGGCGCAGGTCTGCACAGCTTGCACTGTGGATCTCTTTCGTTCCAATTATTGACATGAGCTTTGGTGTCGCGGAGCTCTGCATGCCAGCAGTGCATGAGAGCTGGACAACAGTGTGCACGGGTGCTCATGCGAGCATTGCATGAGCCTGTCTACACACTCACGATGCACTAACATGCACCCGCGCGCTCCAGGAGCAGCAGGCGTGCATCCAGCGTAACCAGCTGCTGCGCGGCAAGGTCCACCTGGTCGGCAGGTGCCTCCACGCCCTAGCAGGGCTTCACGCCCTGGCAGGGCTCAAGGAGCGTGTGGAACAGCCACTCCGCGCTGTTGACATAGCACTGATGACCTTTACCCCACGCCCTGGCGGGGCTGGAGAGCGTGTGCAGCAGCCGCTGCGCACTGATGACGTAGCACTGCGTTTATGTATGACTGCACTGACATGTGAGGTGTCTAGGCTTCCAGCTTGTGCCTGGCACGGGTGGATGCAAGCAGTCACAGCAGCGCGTCTGTGCGTGTGCATGCCGTGAGCGCGCTCCTTGTGGCGGCGCAGGTACGACCCGCTGTGCAGCATCCTGCTGCCGCTGGTGCTGTCCGCGGGCGCGGGCTATGCGCTCTCGCGCGGCGTGCATGCCCTGTACCTCGAGGCGGCGGAGCTGTGATGTGCATAGCAGTCAGTATGTGGTGCCAGAACCTAGATCTTCCGTTTGCCGTGGACTGCTGCTTGCAGGGGCCGCTGCACGACCGAGTCCTTTTAACTCCTCACTGGCCATGGGTAAAACTGGGGACACATGCAGAGCACATTACAGCGTGTTTTACAAGGAGAGTGTAGCAGATTCTGCTCCTGGGCCTTTCCGCAGCGCTGCATGCGGCTGTCAGGTCAGAATGTGCCAATGCCATTCATTGAGCCTCCTTGCCACTGCTGCTCTCCCGTTTGCCGGTGCCCGCCTGCACATTGACAAACATTCTCCTCGGGTGCGTGTTGTAATCCCTTGGAAATAGTCTGATGTTCCAGGCATGACTGAACGCTGTGTGCTTCCATCAGGTGCACTGATACATGTGCGCCCCACTGATGGCACGCGCCTGGCTCACTCACATGCTGCAGGCCAATCGACAGAGGCCCTGCATCAGCAATACAGCATGCGCAAGGCCTGACCAAGGCGGCAGGCTGGGGCAGGGCGCGCCTTGCGTGGACGGCGCTTGGGTGGCGCGCGCGCATCCTCTCCATTCGCCGCGGGGCCAGTGCCGGCGTATGCGCCGTCCGCCGCCTCAAGCGGCTCCTTCTGCGTGTGCACACATCTACCGGCCTTGGCGCCTACTGTCGAGGGGGCTCGAGGGCGCTAGGCGGAGCAAGAAAGTTGAAAGCTGGGATGCAGGCGTGTCGAGCGTCGCCGTCTGGCGCGGGCGCGCCTTGCGCGCGCGGCGCCGCTGCGGCTTTTTTGCGGCCGGGCCGGGCGCGCCAGGCGTGCCGGGCGCGCCCGCGGCGTCCGCGCCCGGCGCCTGCACATGCAGCGGGCGCGGGGCCTGCACGTCCAGGGCGGCGCGCTCGCGCGCGCGCAGCGCGGCCAGCTCGCCGGCGTCCGCGCCCTCCACGAGCGCCTGCAGCGCGCCGGCCAGAACCTGAGCGCACCGCCGCGGAACTGTGAGGAGACCGGCTGCATGCCCTGCGCCATGATGTATTAATTCTGTCCTCTTTTTAATGCACACAGTGAAGGACGTGTATGTTACCTGCCTACAATGACATTATAGAGAAAGGGAGCAAATTTGCCGGACACAGAGTCTCATCACACAGAGTCGCTGCCCAAGTCGCAGGGCTTGTCCAGTCGCAGCTTCCCAGACAGTCACTATATGGCCGTTTGCCATAGACCTGAGACTACGCAGTGACACGGCCCAGCAGGAGTGATTGCAATAGCACAAGCGCTCCTGCGCGGTGCATTACTGCCTGCGGCCCTGCTCACAGGAGCGTGCGCCCGCACTGCAGCGCGCGGGCGGGCGCGCGCGCCTTCATGGCCTGCATGTCGTCCTCGAGCACGGCGTTCACGTCGGCCCACACGCCCACGTGCCCCACAAACGCGCGCAGGTTGATGGGCAGGTAGTAGGCCAGCCGCAGCCTGACCACCGTGGACGCGTCCCCCACGGCGCTGCATGGCGCACGCCCCGCAGTCAGCCAGCCGCTTGGCACAGCCCGGAGCCTTGGCCGAAAACCTTGCAGCACTATGTCTGGCATGCGGTACACGCGCGTTGCGCACACTCGCCCATGCAGCCGCAGATCAGCTGTCGCAGTGCAGGGCCTGCAGCCTTATGCATGCCCGTCCACTCTGTAACACTCCCAGCAGCCACAGCGCAGGCACAAGCGCACTGCTTATCATCCCTCAGCGCCCGCAGTCAGGCCTGCGGCCATGCACTGTGTACGCCAGCGCTCGCCCTTGCGGCGTGCCGGCCGACAGGCAGAGCAGGACAGCGCGGTCGGCGCAGGGAGCCCCTGTGTGAGGACTGCGCACGCGCTAGGGTAGGGTATGGTGGGGTGTGGAAAAGGTTAGCGCCTGAAGTAGGCCGCCGCGCTGAACTCCATGCCGTCCACGGACTGCTCGCCGATGAACTCGCGCTCCACCACCTGCCGCTCCAGCGTCATGTACAGCTCCAGCGCCGGCAGCGCGCCTGCGCGCCGTTGCCAGACAGTCAGACAAGTGGCGACTGCTTCAGCGCCGGCAGCGCTGCGCGCCGCTGCCAGACAGTGGCGACCGCTCACAGGCACGATATCGATCATTGGACGATACACTTATGTTGCAGGTCTGCTAGAGTCCTGTACAGCTCCTGCGCCGGCAGCGCGACTGCGCGCCGCCGCCAGACAGTGACCACTGTTCACAAGCAAGGTGTAGGCAGTCTTAGGCTTCTCTGTGACTCGCATTGTTTCTTCCCTCGCCCATCACAGCAAGGGAAGCATCCCATTTCACACGTATCGTTCATCGGGTAAGGCACGTGCATTGCAGACCTGCTGGGGTCCACCGTCAATGGCTTGGGCCTGTGGGCATGTGCCGGGCAGGCCGGCCCGCACCCCAGTGGTAGAATATGAAGAAGGACGCCAGGGTCTGATCAGGCGGGTGGAGGATGACCTGCGCCCCACGCACACACCCTTGCTTGAGAATGCCAGCTGCATGTGCGGTCTGCTCTATGACACACTCCGCCAGCAGACAAGGATACAGCTATACCCAATGCATACTGCAGCATAGGCAGGGATGCTTGTCTCCGCCTCTGTCTGTGTGGAGACAGTGCCTCGTACAGCCGCATGGTGTGTCTCCTCGGGACTCCTAATGTTTGCACTGCTCAGAAGTGCATGCAACACTGTAAACCAGGAGAGCTCGGTAGCGCGGATGCACCTGCCCAATGAGGCTGAACCACTCGGGGTAATTCACGCGCTCCCGCCAGGCCGCAAACACCTGATCCAGCGGCGCATGCACCTGGCGCCCCAGCCCAAGAGACACCTCTGTAACCAGCTCAGGCCGACCTGGCGACCAGCCCTGCGCCGGTACGCCGCTCAGCCAGACCCACTGCGCGCCTACGCTCGATGCCCGCCAAGCGGGACCTCCTGCTCCTCTGCGCCCTGAGCTGCCAGCGCGAGGGCCCTGGCTGGGCGCATTCAAGGAGCACGGCGCGCCTCGCCAAGCACCAACATGCACGAGCCTTCAGGTCTGGCCAGCACAATACGAGACGCGGCGAGGGGTCGCAGCCCTGAGGTCTAGCGAGCATGAGGCGCAGCGAGCGGCCGCTCACCGTGACCTCCAGGTCATGGTGCACCTCCGTGTCCTCGAACTCGACATACTCGAACGGCGTGTATGCGCCCGCGCCGCCCGCCCACGCCGGCAGCTCGCGCTGGGCGCCGGCCGGGTCGCCGAACAGGCGTCCGTAGAGCTCGTGGTCGCTGTTGTCGCCTGCGAGAGGCGGGAGCCAGCTGTGCGGCACCCGACGCGGTGCCCCGTGCTGGGAAGGCAACACACGAACGCAGCATAAGGAGTCTCTATCCTGACAGGCGCGCTTGCATACCGTCAAGCGCTTATTGAGAGTCTTGTCAGGGCAGTGGTGGGGCGCTACGTTGTTACGGTCATCCGCTTGGAGGGCATGAGCAGCCAGCAGCGCGTGCCTCTGCACAGCAGGACACAGGGCGAAGCCTTGTAGGAGAAGCACACTGCGTGCCAGTCAGTTGTGTCACACAAGAGTTATGGCCCATACACATTCGCGCATGTCAGGACTCGCCTTCTTCAAGGTAATCCTCTTCATCGCTGCCGCCGCCTATGGTGTATGCCTCAGCCTCAGCTTCTTCTGGCAGAGGCCCGCTCTCCTCAGAGGCTGCCCCCGTCGCACGGAGTGGGGCGCAGCAACCAGCAAGCGGCCTGTGTCCCGCCATACGAGTCAACTGCAATGTGGCTTGATAACAGAGCACAGAGTAAATATGTAACACAGCTAGCACACCTTGGTCCCTTGCTGACGCTTCGTGTACACAGGCGCAGCGCCAGACGGCTGTGCAGTGACTGCTGGGACCGCTGAAGTGGACCAGCGGGTGCTTCACTTGCTGTCGTGAGCAGACGTACGCCCCTGCAGCACCTGTGCATGCCCAGAAGCGCTTAAGCTAGCCCAGGCCAGAGCTGTCCACTGCTCTTGTCATCTCTCCAAGAGAGGCTCTAGCTCCAAAACTGGAGGGTAAAGGCAGAATTTTCTTTTCCATTGTCCAGCCGAGCACAAGTACGCCGTGCACAATGGCGCTGTTCCTGTCTAGCATGACGCGTCCCTGGCAATAAGAGCAGCCTGCTTTTTAACACACCTGGCTGTTACAGTTGTTTGCGGTGAGCTGCAGCTGCGCTGGTCAGCATGAACATACGGTGCAGGGGTCCGGCGGGGCAGTCGACGCTGACAGGTGCGAGCTGTCCACCTATTGCAGCGCATGCGCTTTACGAGCCTCCGGCCCCTGCTCAGCCTGGACCTCCTGTATCAGCGGCCAGCACATCTTGTGCTTGGCAGCTGAAACCAGCGCAGTTCGTCCTCGAGCCACTCTGCCGGCCTTGCTGCGGCACCTCGGCGCCTGCAGAAGCAGCACGGGGCTCGCCCTGAGCCCACGGCGCTGCCGCATGTCGCAGGCTTGGACCCGGACGTGAGCGTGGCGGCGCTGCAGGGGCTGCTCGCGGAGCGCACCGGCGTCCCGGCGGCCGAGCAGGAGCTGCTCACGGGCTTCCCGCCCGCGGTGCGCCACCCCTGCCTGTTTTCAGATCAAGCTGCATATCAATGGCGCTGCCGGCAAGCGCTTCCAGTGCAGCGCAGGACAGGCTGGCATAGCGTTGCGCAGCTCGTGCGAGCGCGGGCACGCTCACGAGCACCTTGTGCGCGCGGTGAGCAGGTGCTGCGCCTGCCGGCGGACAGGGGCGCGGCCGCCGCCGCGCTGCCGCTCGCCAGCGGCGACACGCTGGTCGTGCGGCGCGCCGCGCCCAGCGCAAACCCTGCACAATACCCTGCAAATGAACCCAGCGCACCGGTCGCTGCGCGGCACACCGCGCCCGGCGCCGGCCCTGCGTCAAACCCTTCTCGGGAGTCGAACGCACCGGCGGCGCCTGCTACTGCGCCGGAAGCACCATCGGTGGCGCCTGCTTTGGCGGCCGAGCCGACAGCTCAGGCCACATCCGCGTCCGCGCGCGCAAATGGCGGCGGGGCCGGACAGGGCTGGGGGCCTGCTGGAGGCGCGCCGGAAGCGACAGGGGCGAGCAGCGCGGTGCGCTGGCCTGCTGCGGATGCCCTGTCATGCTCCAGCTGATGTGCACGGTCGCGTGTGTGCAATTATTTGGCACTTGAGCATGTACTTGGCAGTTTGTGTGTCCCTTGCCATGACGTCGCAGGACCAGCTATGTGCTTGCCTGCGACTGGCAATCAAAGGAGGCTGGCAATCGGGGCCCGCTGAGGTTATCTGCAAAGGGCTGGCTGGACGGCGCCGCCGCGCACGCCTCGCGTGGGCGCGCGCTGCGCACACTGTCGGCGGCGTCGTGAAAGCACGCGGCGCCTGGCTGCATTGTGGACGCAAGCTGCGCCTGGGGGCCCGCGCAGGAGCGGCGCAGGCAGGAGGATGAGGACGAGGAGCTGGCGCGCGCAATCGCGGCCTCCCTGGGCCAGGAGCTTCCGTCGCGCGGGGCTGCGGCGGCGTCGGCGGTGCCGGCGCCGCCGGCGCCGCTCGCAGCGGGCGCACGTGACACGCCGCCCAACGCCGCGCCGGACGGCGCTGCGCAGCCGCAGCAGAAGGGTGCGCGAGCCCTGGCGGCACACCGCGCACTGCTCGCATGGCCAAGCGGGAATCGTAACCTTGCCCTGAGGAGCAGTCGATGCTTCGTTACATGCGATGTCTACCTTGTCGTCAGCAGACCAGCTGGCAGCTTGTCCCTGTGGCATCCGGTTGTCGACTGGGACACTGACACGATGCCAATGTCGCCCGCGGCAGCGGCGCCGAGCGAGGTGGCAGTGCACGACGGCAGCGGCGCGGTGCTCGCGCGGCGCGTCATCGCCAGCGACAACTCCTGCCTGTTCAATGCGGTCGGCTACGTCATGGAGGGCAGCCGCGCACGCGCGCCTGAGCTCAGGCGCGGAGGCTCCAGGCCTAGCTCGAATTGCCATCGAGCTGTGAACACTGCCAGGACGAGTTGACCGCTCCTTCCAGGTCTGATGGCTTTCTATTAGACAGAGGCCAACACTGTTCTCGCCCCAATACCGCAACAACAGCGCCCAAATGGCAGCCTACATCTGCATTACCGATTGCACCCTACACCTGGGAGCGCCCTGGCAAGCGCCCTGGACCAAGCTAAGGACCACGAGCACGAGGCCAGTGACAAGCCGCTCGCAGTGAGATGGTCCAGGCGGGCGCGTGCAGGCGGGTGATCGCGGCCGAGGTGGCGGGCGACCCGGAGACCTACTCGGAGGCGTTTCTGGGGCGCCCAAACGCTGACTACTGCCGCTGGATCCTCGGCAGCGACCACTGGGGCGGCGCAATCGAGCTCTCCATCCTGTCGCGGTGCGTGTGCAGCAGCGACTGCTATGAAACCAGATGCAGAGCAGTTTCATGTGTTTGCCGTGGCGCTGGGTATTCTGCCTGCGCGCGCACGCAAAGGCGCGGCGCGCATGTCTGACTTGCTCGGAAACTGGCGTGGTGCGACCTGTGTGCCGGCACGTCTGCTCTGTCTGCTCGTCGCAGCGCAAGCGCTGCCTGCTGCCGGTAACCTGCGTTGCCACCAGCCACCACTGCATTAGTGACCGTCACCAACGGGCTGCTGCCGCGCGCCAATGCATGTCTTTGCACGGGAGCCGGCTCAGATACTGCTCGATGCTATGGAAGGGCCAGAGGCGGCGCTAGTACCCTGCGACAGGGCGCGGATGCGCGCGGCGTCCTGGCGGCTGCGTGCACCAGGGCGTGCGCCGCGCTCTGACCGCGGGCCCGCACATCCCGCGGGGCAGGCATTACGGGCGCGAGCTGGCGGCGTACGACGTGCAGACGCGACGCTGCGATGTGTACGGCCAGGACGCGGGGCTCAGCGAGCGCGGCATGCTCGTCTACGACGGGCTGCACTACGATGCGCTGGCGCTGGCCGGTGCATGCTCGGGCCGTCACGCTGCCCCCTTTGAGCGCCCGCCATGCCAACCCGGGGTGCACAGACGCCGCCAGACCGTCTGAAGCAACTGCACTCAGACTCACAGTGAGCGTGGAGAGCTCTTTCCAGGTCACTGCCAAGCCTGCCGAGCCTGGCAGTCAGCTTGCCGCAACCCGCCGCCGCGTTTCTTGCCTGTTGTTGAAAGCGCAAAGATCCTTGTCTAGAGAGCACAAAAGTCTGATCAAATCCTCTATTGATGTTGGTATGCTTCAATTCCACAGAAACGGACGGTGACCGCTTTGGGTGCGCGCGCGGCGCGCAGCGTTCCCGGGCGCGGCGGAGGAGCTGGACGTGACCATGTTCGAGCCGGGGCCGCAGCTGGCCGCCGCCGAGCGCGCCGCCGCCGAGCTGGTCGCCAAGGCGCGCGTGACCCTAGCGCTGCGCTCGTATGAGAGTTGCGGCGGCGGGTTGGGTGAAGTCTCAGGAAACTCTGAGCGGCGCCGCCTGCACTCAGCCGCTGCAGTGCAAGGAATTGCTATGTTACATTGAAAAGGGGTAGGGCCGCGCCCCGCAAGGTGCGGCACCTGCATGCCCGAGGAGGAACAGGTCGAAGCAACAGTGGAAGGAATAGGATGAATTGAATAAGATGCAAATTTGGAGTAGGGTAGTGCAAGACCTGCCCTCAGCGACTAGCTTACCTTGGGGTGGCTGGGTGCAGGCGCACGAGGCGCGGCAGTTCACGGACGTGGCGAGCTTCACGCTGCGCTGCGGCGTGTGCCAGATCGGCGTGCGCGGCGAGCGGGAGGCCGTGGAGCATGCCAAAGCCACCGGGCACAGCAACTTCTCGGAGTACCACTGAGGGCTGGTCTGTGCAGTCCTTGTGTGTGCAGTGCTTCCCTCCCCTTCATTTCCTGTGATGACATATGGCCGGGGCTTGCAAGCTTGCTGTGACACCGTGTGAACCATGACGAACGTGTGCCATCTGGCGTGCCCCTAGCACTTCTGTGACTTCGCTGATCAGGATGCTCCATCCTGTGCTGCATCATGTCACACGGGGAGATGCTCCTGATGGGCCATAGCATTCATTGGTCTAGAGCCTCGAGTCCAAGTAGTCCTCGTGGAGGTAACGCCTGCAGAGCATTTCATTGCCGAGACTGTCCTGCAGAGCGTGTGGACATCATTCCATAGGACGACCTCGTGACCCGCAGTTGGATCTGCTGTCCACCTCCTGTACAGCTCCTGTACAGGGGACCTCCACACTGCTTTTAAGGAGTTTCGC
>JAABUR0100008082.1_pt1 | contig 12233 bp, 14 predicted proteins | sample 5560091 | NCBI WGS metagenome assembly JAABUR01 (sample SAMN10711879, study PRJNA513375) | rock metagenome | isolation source: Antarctica rocks | place: Antarctica: Victoria Land, University Valley sud
GATCTGTACTTCAAGTTGACGAACACCTGTACATGCTGCAAAGGGCCGTACATGAGAAGAGTCCGACTTGGTCATGGGGAATGCATGCAGTTGCCCGCTTCCTGTCAAAAGGGCGTAGATTTTCAAGACTGGAGATGCAAGAACTCTCATATTGTGCAGAGAGATATGGAATATCTGAGTTCTGGAAGACTGTAATTACTATGGCAGAATACCCCGAAGATGTGGCAAACATACTGGATTTGGATGAGCAGACGGCTCGCTCGAAAATCCCTGGGGAGTGGCCTGATCTTGACGAACAGGAAGAATGGCAAGATCTTATTTGGAGCGGCCGTTGTTATCACGATGAAGATGAGATTGCAAAGGACGAGGTGGAGGAAAACCCTTCAAAGAAAATGCCTAGGCCTATGACAAAGGTCGAAAAAGTCCGCCGAGTTTTCAAGATGATGAAAAAGGGTAAAAGGCTCAAACGGATCAGAGCGAAATCCTGGTACGTTTGTGTTGGGCATTCTGATCGATACCACGTAACTCTTAATTGGAAGAAAGGGAATTGGCTTTTCTTGATATATTAAGATGCCATTAGTTCGCAAATATCCCAGAGAATGCAATTCAGGGCTGGGATTAATATCGTTACATCAGTCAAGGGCATGCCTGAGATCAGCACTAATCGACTGTCGAAGTTGCGGCTACCTAGTCAGCTTCAATACTGAGAACGGAGCGGTACCATTACCTATTGCCAAATTTAGACCCAAAGTGCCAGAATCTGGAGTTGTTGTAATTCCTCATGATTGACGTCTTTCGTGGTCACGATTTTCTGCCGTCAAAGCTCCAAGATGTCAGAACCTTAAGCCGTCAAGCCTTCCAGTCGTCAAGGTTCCCGAGGTGCCCCGTAGTCAGGGCTCCCCGTCTGTCATCACCACCCACATGGATGCAACATAGTTCTTTCTTCAAGATACGGGCACTCTCCACCAGCTTAATCGCGACAAGAATGAACCTTGCTAACGGCCAGTGCTGCCGTTTTGTCGAATTCCACCACATCTACTAAGAAGGTGAACGAAGGCGACCTCCTCACTCACATCTCTTACAAGAAGTGAAGCGGACCAGCGGCAAGCTCATCGAGAATCCAAAATATCAGACCGTCCGGATGAGCAGAAAAGCTCACCTCTCCGCTTCTGTAAAGATGACCTTACCATGTTTCTCTTTCGAGATAATCAAGAACTTCTAGTGACAGAGGGAGATAAGATTTAGGCATTAACAGAACCAGAACGAAACACGGTATAATGAGATGTATGGAAGAAACTGTATACACAATTTCTGCAGTGTATGTACTGTACAATATAGCCTAACTTCTACTTCAAAACTGCAGAATCATATCAGTCGTCACAGTACTGCTCGTTCTCGAAATATTTCCATCAGCCAGTCGTCCATATCCGGGCTAAAAGTCTCAGTCAACGATCTCAGGGACGGAAGATAAATCCTCACTAACAAACGCTATCCCGAAGCTGTCAATAGTGCAAAGCAAGATAAAATTCTCCAAACTGCCATTCATCAGTGCGCAATGCTCCACCATACTTCTTGTCTCAAACCTTCATCGTTTCGGCTTACCTTCTTCTTCTTCTTCTTCTTCTTCTTCTCCTTCTTCTTTTCCAATCTACATCTTCCTCAACCCACGTCCCATCAGATCTTCTGTCCCCGTCTTGCAAGAACAATCTCTACACTACGTTTCACCAATATTCAACGCTACACCACACACACCCCCTCCCTCTCTCTCTCCAAACTCCCACCCTAACCAACCAACCAACTCACACTCCCCCCTTTCTTCCGCGCCACACACCCCCCCGCCCTACCCCTCCCATCCTTTTCCCCAATCGCTCACTTCCATCCTCCAACGAAGTTTCTCTGCCAACCTAGTCCAAACCCTCCTCAAATCCTCACACAGCTTCCCACTCACCAGCTCCAGAACCCTTACGCCGCACCCACCCTTTCCAGCCAAAAAAAAACCCCCCATCCATCGACCCAGCACCACAGCCCCCCCCCCCCAAAACCTAAACCACTACTCCCGGCGGCCAACTGAGCCCGTGATTTGATATTTGTTTGCTTTTATCACGCGGAAGTGTGGGAGTTCGATCCCGAAGGTTAGGGTAACCGATGCGGATGCTTGTATAGTTGGTGAAGGGGAGAGAGCGGGGTTAAAGTGGTCAGGAGCCGGAATGCAGGGATGGTGGGTTTGGTTGTTGATGGCGCTACAGTATGTAGATGGTGGTGGGTAGCGGTGGGTGGTTGGAGGGGATGAGGTAATTCGGGGGGGGGGTTTGTATAGAGGGTTTAGAGAAGAGGCAAATGGGGAGAAGTGAGTGGGGAAGGCGGAGAGGGGGCAGGATCGGGGATCAGAGTTCGAAAAGGGGTTGGGTGGATGGGTGGATGGTAGGAGGGAGTGAAAGGCGGCTTTTTCGTGGTGAGGTTGGTTAGGTAGGCAGTGCGGGATTTTCTTGTTTTTGGAAGGAGGTGGAGGAATAGTGGGGATTTTGATTGAGGGAATGCGTGGGAAGAAGAGGGTTGGGTTGGAGGGTTGGCGGTATGGGGTGGGTTGCTTGAATTTTTTTGAAGATGGGTGAGGTAGTGGTTGAGACTGAGATGAGGGGGGGTTTCGAAGGGAATAAACTGAAAGACGACGTACGAGTCGCATGTGTGCTTTGTACGAAACATGGTATATACTCCCATACCACCGTTGTACCCCACGTTACCCGCGAATTCATGCGCAATAACCATCACACTTCCCCCACCCCTCCCTAATACCCATGCTTCGCCAACTCCGCCTCTGTCCACTTCGCAAGCTTCTCCCGAAGCTTTTTATCCTGCGTATAACCGGACCCCCCATCCTCCTTCCCAACAGGAGTATAATAAGCCCCGCTCTTTGCATCTTTACTCGTCGCACACCACAACTGGCCCTTGGCACCCTCTTGCACGCTATTCGTCGTCACCGCCTTGATGAGCTTGATCGGATATGCCAGCCAGGGATGTGATTTAGCAAATTCGCCTGAGAGTCCGGTGTCAACAGCCCCAGGGTGCACGGCGGTGCTTTTGATGCTCTGGTAGCGTTCTGCGAGATCCTTGGTGAAGAGTATGTTGGCGAGTTTGGACTGCCCATAGCGCGTCCAGGTGTTGTAGTCGGCCATGGGCCCACTGGCGTCCGCGAGCACGAGGCCGCCTTTGGGAGCTAGCAGGTGGCCAGCGGAAGTGAGATTGATGATACGGACATCGGAGTTGGGTTCTTCGGCGGTTTTACGCAACGTGGGCAATAGTTTGGAGGTGAGTAAGGCGTGGCCGACGTGATTGGTGCCGAACTGGATCTCGTAGCCTTCCTGTGTGGTGCCTGGGGCCATGGCCATGACGCCGGCGTTGTTCATGAGAATGTCGAGGCGGGGGGAGGAGGCATTAAAGGTGTCGGCGGCCTTTTTGACCGATTCGAGGGAGGCGAGATCAAGTTGGAGGAACGTAATGTTGGCCTCGGGGACTTCTTTCTTCACGGCGGCAATTGCGGATTCGGCTTTAGAGGGGGTTCGGGCGGCGAGGTAGACGTGAGCGTTGTGTTTGGCTAATTGGAGGACGCTTCCTACTCCGAGTCCATTGTTTCCTGGAGAATTGTTTTCTAGATGAGATTGGATGTCTGAGGGTTTTGTAGGCTTCATACCTCCAGTAACAAGGACGACTTTTCCCGACAGATCAGGAATGTCAGTATCAGGGTTGAAGCTAGGACCACCACCAAACATCTTGAAGAATTGGGGCCTCAACGGGTACAAGATGGTATATAGATTGCTATGTACTTTAAGAAGAGGTGGGAATTCAACAATACATATATAGATCTTCCAGTCACACTTAACATGCCGCCGGCCCCATTGATAGTGGATTTCATGACGAAAAGAGGTTGCAGCGCTATCCGGAGAGTACAGTAGACTACCGTGACTAAGGTAACAATTAAAGTATTCTAAAGGGCCCGGAAATCGGCTATAAGCGAGAATAGGGAAAAGGAAAGAAGGAAAAGGGTTCTTCAGGTCATGTGACTTTCTTCTTTAGCAGTCCACAATTCCCTATTCTGTTATGACGACTATGATCTAACCAAAAGAGTTGCTAGCTTGACCTACTGATCGCTGATTGGCTTACATTACACCCCGCCATAATCCATATTCTAATCGAGGTCCGCACTTTCTCGACTTCTTGTCCTGTCCAAAGTTCAAAATTTCACATCACAACCCATCCACTTCACTCCTCTCTGTCGCTCACCTTGATTTCTTCAATTATCCACTCCTTTCCGACTTACTCTTACTAATTTCTCACCATGGCCGACGATGCGCAGGTACGCTGAGATCTTTTCTCGTTGCCTTCCCCACCCGCCCAATCCGAAGCGCACAAAATGCATTTAAAATCACCGGTTTGTGCTGATTGTCTTCTCTCTATAGCATGAGCACACCTTCGAGAGTGCCGATGCCGGCGCATCGACCACATACCCTATGCAGTGCTCTGCCTTGAGGAAGAACGGCTTCGTCGTGATCAAAAGCCGTCCCTGCAAAATCGTTGAAATGAGTACTTCCAAAACTGGCAAGCACGGTCACGCCAAGGTTCATCTGGTCGCGATTGATATCTTCACCGGGAAGAAGTTGGAAGATCTTTGCCCATCCACACACAACATGGATGTTCCCAACGTTGCTCGCCGCGAATACCAACTTGTAAATTAAACTCCTATTCTAGGTGGCATCTTCAGCTACTAATTCTCTATAGCTTGATGTGTCTGAAGATGGCTTCCTTTCTCTTATGAGTGAGAACGGCGACACCAAGGATGATGTCAAGGTTCCCGATGGAGAGGTTGGTGATAAAATTGAGAAGCTTTTCCGCACTGAAGAAAAGGATACCAGTAAGCTGGAACTTATGTACTTCTGGTGAAACTCTACTAACATCTGAAGATGTTATTGTGCTTACTTCCATGGGTGAGGAAGTCGCCATTGAGGCCAAGGAAGCTCCAAAGTCTTGAACAACCCACCAAATCTTACGACATGCCTTCGACTTGCGGGCGGGAGTCCTTGGTCGAAGGCCCATGATGATGGCTCGGAACTCTGAATGTGTTTTGGGTCTCTATGCATTGCTGGTGTCTCAAACTACTTTGCTGAATATTTTGGTGGATCTGAGCTGAGGACGTCTTGGTTTTCCACCTCTATCTTCCGGAATGTCATGCGGTGGTCCTGAACATGGCTCCATCCGTGAGTTAAATCTTACTCGTGGTTATTGACAGTCACAACGAGATCAATGTAGAAAAGAAATAAATTATTCAATCACATTGCAATTAAGATTGGCTAATGTATAACCTCTGGTTACAACGCTAATAGAGTATGTCTTCGAAAAGCTCTATTGACCAAATATGGGGCGAAAATTGATGGACTCTTGTCAGGTTGCTAGGTCTTTGCCGTGAACTGAATAGGTAGCCGAGTGGAGCATTAGGTGCTCCTGGAGATGGCTCTATAAGATGGATCATTCAGAGTGGCAAGGGATTTTTTGTTGTTTCTCTTCTCCTCGTATTCTTGCAGCTGGTGTGTAAGCATGTTATCTCTGTTTCATCGATAAGTTTGTTTTCTTAGTTATAAGTCACCCAAGTAAAGTGAGCTGCAAATGTCTCAACGATCTCACCGCACCCTCAGATTCTCCGTTCGACCAACGGTGTGCATTTGATCGTTGTCCGCACCGTCATCTTAAAGGCAACGCTTCCCATGATGGAGATTGTTCAGGTCTTTCATCAATATTCTCCTTTGCATCAGTCTACTCCGCCAATTCCCAATTCCTTACCTTGGCCAAGATCGTCGTCGACCCTCTGGTAGAGCATTCGGTCCATCACTCATCGAGGCCTACCCCCCGGCAGAAGTTCTCTTTTCAAACCGCAATGTCGGCTCCTGGCACGACTCCCGGCCGCGCACTGTGCAATGGTCCATTGAGGCTAAGATACCGTACTTCCTGTCTAAGGTTGATGGGGTCTAAACACTACATTGTTCTTTACTATAATATAATTGACTGGTTCTTCAGTGGAGACCCAAAGAAGAAAGGTGAGGCGGTATTTCGCGAACACTACAAGGATATAAGAGCGCTTGTGCGGGAGGACAGGCCACTTGAGTTCGCAGCCAGGGATGATTGGCGACCACTACGTGGTTTTCCTGGGGTTGAGGAACCGGACAACCTATTTCGTCAATTATACGATTGAGAACTTTAGGGCGACGGCTACGATGGCGCAGTAATTGAGTATTGTTGCTGTGCTTCTCAAGTGGGCTCATTGCTTATACGCTCCAGGTCTGGTTGCTGTTGCTGGGTGGGAGATACTCGAAAGGGGTCGGTGCTGGAGTTGGAGAGAACCAGAGCTTTGAAGGGCAACATGAAACGCTACCCGCAGATATGGTCCTTCCATGGGGCTTGGGCTAACGGTAGAGAGCTATATCAAGCCGAACAGCCGAATATATTGTAGTCCTACGAACTCCTCTTATTAAGTCTGCTCACTCCTGTATTACGATAATTGCCTTACAGGGCTGCTGTTAGGTAAGCCACGCTAAGCGCTTCAGCCCTAAAAAGCCAATTAGCCGCTAATATATTCCATCTGGGAGTCTTTCCACCGTCAATGGCGGCCTAAAAATTGCAAATTTGCGGTGAGAGGTCATCTCGACTATATTTAAAGCTGGAAGTCCTTTCAAGATGTGGCTTGACCGTTTCTCCGGGCACTCGACCCCTTCCGGCTCACCTCCTCCGCCGCAGAACAGGTCGTTCTCTCCTGCCCCACGACGCCCGAGTCACCTTGCACCTGAGTCCAGACGACCCAGCTTCAGTCCACGGTCATCTTCACTAAATCCCGGACCGAGATCGAACCAGTCAACAATCTCTGTAAATTCAGCCCGATTACCGAATGGCTCGAATCTGAAGCAGCAGGTTCCTCCTCCTGCTGATTTCATCGATCCTCTGAAGGTACTGGAAGACATAATTGGGAGCCCAGAGCAACAAGAAGTCTTGGATGATGGTACCACAGAGAACTTTGCGGAGCTGGAGAGACCGTCTCAGCTCTCTGAAAATGTTGACTTTGATGGGCTAAGCCTGCAAGCTTTCGCTGAGGCTGCGAATGCGGAGACCATGAATGGAAGCTCAAACGATCAACCTATTAGTGCCCAGACAGTCGAGGAATGTGAGTATGTATGACCTTCCGGCATGGCTGTGGGTTTCTTTGCTAAGTCACAGGTTCAGACGAGAGAGAAAAAGACAACTTCGAAGATTTGCACCGATCTATACTGGTATGAAGTAATATGTCCCATCAGATTCCACAAAGGAAGTCTGACTTTGGATCAGGCATGCGACAGCATTCTGAAGTCTGTGGAGGTCTCTTTGACGAGTTTCCAAAGAGACTTGGGAGCTGTCTCCGCAGAAATCGAGACCCTTCAATCTCGTTCGACGGCTCTAAATACTAAGTTAGAGAACCGAAAGGTGGTAGAGAAAATCTTGGGACCGGCTGTGGAGGAGATATCGATTGCCCCCGCAGTGGTGAAGAAGATCTCTGATGGCCCAATCGACTTGACTTGGGTTAGAGCGCTCGAAGAGTTGGAGAAGCGATCCAAAGTCATCGAGGGTAAGATGAAAAGACTTGATAACGTTCTTGCCCTTGCAGATGTGAAGCCTCTTCTAGACGACTTGACCAACAGGGTAAGGAATAGGTTCATCCACTGTCTAGGGCAAGGAATGCTAATACATTTTTCAGGCTGTAGAACGAATACGTGATTTTTTTGTGTCTCAGATCAAGGCTTTGCGGTCGCCTAGTACGAATGCTCAAATCATCCAGCAACAGAATTTTCTCAATTACAAGGATCTGTACGCTTTTCTTGTGAGGCATCATTCTCAACTTGCGGATGAATTGGGCCAAGCTTATATAAATACTATGCGCTGGTACTATTTAAATCATTTCACGCGCTATCGGCATGCTTTGGAAAAGATGCCTCTGATCACCGTCGACAAGACTGATGCGCTGGGTGCTGACCCTACGAACCAAAGAAGTATGCCTATTTTCTAACGAGCACGCATTGCCCTAATTGACCATAAGCTGACTGCGGTAATGTAATTTAATAGCGACTGCAAAATCGTCTCAAGGTTCCCATGATGCTATCATTCTTGGCCGCCGTACGGACATCATTCAGCGGCCAAACCCATCAGCTCTTGGCTCCTACCTGGCCGAAGAATCGAAAACAGCCCACTGCATAGAAACTCCGTTTTACAACTTCAACCTCGCCCTCATCGATAACGTGTCTGCTGAATACTCTTTTCTTACAACTTTCTTTTCCGCCACCACCTTTCACCAAGTCTCTCGTCAGTTCGCCACTATCTTCGACCCTACCTTTGCCCTCGGCCAGTCATTCACAAAACAACTTGTCGAAATATCCTACGACTGTCTGGGAATACTGATCTGTGTGCGTTTGAATCAGCACTTTGCGTTCGAGCTGCAGCGCCGCAAGATTCCTGTCGCAGATGGCTACGTCAACGGCACCAATATGCTGTTGTGGCCCCGTTACCAGCTCGCTATGGATAATCACTGCGATTCGGTACGGCGTGCTGCATCCGGCATATCCGGCCGAAGCACAACCTCTGCGTTGCTGTTGACAAGCGGCGCGGATGCTGCCACGAAGCAATCAACAGCGCCGCACGTCTTGACACAGCGGTTTGGACAGTTTTTGCAGGGGATTCTAGCTCTCAGCAGCGATGCAGGGGATGAAGAACCGGTTGGGAATAGCTTGAACCGACTAAGCGTTGAAGTGGAAGCCTTTCTGTCCAAGATTGCGAAAGGTCTCGGTGCTGGGGCCAAGAGAGAGAGATTCCTAGCGAACAACTACTCTCTGATACTAACCATCATAGGTGATACAAAGGGAAGGTTGGCGGATGAGCAGAGAGAACGTTTTGAGAGCTTGAAAGAGGTTACTGGGAGCTAAGACTCGGGATGGCAAGGTAAGCACGTGGTCGCTGGTAAGCTCATAGCGATCGGTTCTTCCCCACTAGCTTAGCGATTGTACTGTACATGGCTTCAGCTTTTAATTTGACGTGTCCTGCTTTGGCCACATCACTTGCATCGTACGACTGCCAGCGACGTGTTCCGCTATACGGCATTCGTTCTGATCGCCGACCTTGATCCCTCACCGCTCTCACATGGGAACGTAAAAGGAAAGTCGGTGGAGAATGCCTCAGAGGAATTCGAGTTCTGGCAAGGCTGGCAGACATCATTGGTTCGATCATTGCAGGTATCGGGATCCTCCCTGCAGTATGCGGTGCAATGCATTGCAGCATCGTTCTCGACCTTCCACTTTTAACATTGTGGCAATCGGGTCCACAGCATGCATAAAAACGCGCGGTAGCTTTTCCTGCTGCATCATGTGGCATACTCGCCGCCATGTAGGGGTAGGGTATGCTCCAAAGTAGTGGTAGATTCCAGATGCCTCTTATAAATCGCTCGAATGGCTTATCGGGAGTTTCCACCATAGACTCACTACTCCGACGTCTTAAGGTAGGTAGTACTTACATGTACCTTACCACCTTACTTAAGGTACGGAATACTGAGTACTACTTTCGGGCTTGTTTTTCTTTTTATACCTTAGCACGTGCTTAGTAGACTCTAACGAACTACGGAATACAGTACACTGTACCTTACGAGTTACGACTACGGAGTACGAGTCTAAGAGGCGCCGGCGACTGCCCTTATTACAAGTACCTTATGTACATGTATTATTAACATTCACTAAGGTACGAGGGCCCTTACAGGGGTCTTCACTATTCAGACCCTTAAGGCCTTGACCAGTCAAAATCCCCGCGAATCGGCTCGCCCCGCATTAAGCCAATCAAGCACTGTATCGGAAATCATGCAGCACATTCGCGCTGTCGCTCTGTGAACCCAACTATTACTTTACTTTACTTCGTACTCACAAACTCCGAACCAACTCGATCTTTGCTGTTACTTGAACACAGTGACCCTAGAACAACACAACCCCGTCTCCATGGCTACCCCAACTCAAGGGCCGTTGATTGAGCATGACCCCGACGTGAGCAATATCAATGACTATGATCATCACCCATGAACAATTGCTAACATCTGCGTTTAAGCTCTATGATCCAGATGAATCCGACTCAACTCTGGGCGACGATGTGTATTTCGCTCCCGCGATCCTACTCAGGTTATGAGACGACCTGACATATATGGGAACAGATCAAAGTACACCGCGTCCTTAACAAGCAGCATTGAGAAATACCCAATTGAGAATGGCCGCCGGTAAGAACATTGAAGAGCCACAGGTACTGTTTGGGATTTCTGCTAAGTGGTTTCCGATCCAACAGATACCACGCGTGAGTGCTCTGGACTCTACGTCAGCCAAAAGCAATGGAAGATTAATAAAATCGGGCATACAGTTACAAAGATGGAGGTATACGCAACGGGTGTCCCACATAAGAAATAATAGCTTATGTGTAATGTTCGTCCAGGATATGTCATGCCCAACGATGAAGTAAACGATATTTGGTTATATCCTTGCCAGAACAAATCTAAACAGTCTTGCAGCAAGAGCAAGATCGGCTTGACTTGACCCATCAAAAATTTCGCATCCTCCTCGACAACAAGCTTCACCTCGCTCCTATCGGAGAGAAACCGGGGAGGATCCTGGACGTTGGGACAGGAACGGGAATATGGGCAATAGAAATGGGTAATGTCACTGAAGATATGGAATGTTCATCTGACTGACAGGATCCAGGGGATGACTATCCTTCGGCAGAGATTATTGGCACAGATCTGAGCGCTACACAACCTACCTGGCAAGTCTAGACACTGTGTTAACACGAGCCCACGACTGACTAGGCCAGGGTACCCCCCAACGTCAAGTTCGAGATTGACGATTGCGAAGAGCCATGGACTTTCCGTGAGAAATTTGACTACATTCACTGCCGCTACCTAGCGGCCGCCATTAAGGACTGGCCAAGACTGATGCAGCAGACATTTACGCACGTGAGGCCCGGCGGTTGGGTCGAATTTCAAGACTACGATCTGCGCTATTATTCCGAGGACGGCAGTTTCAAACCGGAACACGCTATTCATAGGTGGGCTAAAACTCTATTGCAAGCAAGTCGGGGTGAGCTTTCCCGAAGACTATCATCTCCATTCATCATGATGCTGCTAATGGACTTTGATTACCAGATTTCGGACGTGACCCATCCCCAGGACCGAGCTTGGAAGGTTGGATGAAAGACGCTGGATTTCAAAACGTCAAAGCCGAGAGATACAAGCTACCCATCGGTCCTTGGCCCAAAGACAAGCATTTGGTGGGTCCCGATCCGAGCTGGCAACCTCTAAAGCGGAGGAAGATTGTCGTTCAATAGAAGAGGCTGACAAACTCTAGAAAACCGTTGGATCCTGGAACCTGGTACAAGTCGAGGACGGATTGGAAGGTTTCACTATGCGTCTGTACACGCAACTGCTGGGTTGGAAAACCGAGGAGGTGCAAGTCCTCCTTGCAAATGTCCGCAAGGACCTCCGTGATCCCAAGATCCACGCCCAATTCGAGTTGTGAGTCTTTCCCCTTCACATTCCCCACTAAAAACTTGCATTCCCCAATCAGTACCTAACAACACCACCCCACCAGTTTCGTCGCCTACGGCCAGAAGCCTCCAGGCCCTTCCGCCCCGAGCAGCGATTGAGGCCTCACAACGGTATCAACGACGACTAACGACGGTTCAAAACTTGCGACATATTCTAACATTCTGTTGCTAGCGAGCGAGTCTGTTTACTTGAGCGGTTCAGGCGGATACCAGTCGTGACGAGTACGGGCTTTTGATGTACTCTTGTCTACTTTAGGAAAGGTTGGCTACTTGGGAATTTGATGAGTTTTGACGGAGGTGTTTTTGAGGTTGTGAGTGCATGGTTGTGTTCTCGCTCACGTCCCTCGGTTCTTGACCCACGAAGTCTAAGAAATCCGCGTCCTATTCCAAAACGCATTTCCATCACCGCACCCTCCCCTTGTCAACCCTTCCCCTTCCTTCCCTTCCCCACCCCCACCTCCCCCCGCCTCCCACATCCCCCACCTCCCACCTTCTCCCCCCACCTCCCACATCCCCCACATCCCCACATCCCCCCTCCCCCCTCCCCTCCCCTCTCTCCCCTCTCCCCTCTCCCCTCTCCCCTCTCCCCTCTCCCCTCTCCC
>JAABUR0100008083.1_pt1 | contig 12233 bp, 10 predicted proteins | sample 5560091 | NCBI WGS metagenome assembly JAABUR01 (sample SAMN10711879, study PRJNA513375) | rock metagenome | isolation source: Antarctica rocks | place: Antarctica: Victoria Land, University Valley sud
CGCTCGTGCTCGGGGTTGGGCTCCCATTCCGCCAGCCGCTCGGCGTACGGCGACTCCAGCTCCCGGGCCAGCATGGCCTCGTGCATGGCCACGATGCGGTCGCGATGGAACGTGTGCTGGTAGTACAACTTCAGCGGCTGCCACGGTGCGCCGGCGTCGGGGTAGGCGTCCGGGTCGCCAGCGGTCTCCCAGGCCCGGATCGAGACCAGGTGACACATCACGTGGTCGGGATGCGGGTAGCCGCCGTTCTCGTCGTACGTCGTGATTACATGCGGTCGGAACTCGCGGATCAGGCGCACCAACGGTTCGGCGGCCTCGTCGACCGGCGTCAACGCGAAGCATCCTTCCGGCAGCGGCGGCTTCGGGTCTCCCTCGGGCCACCCCGAGTCGACGAAACCGAGCCAGTCCTGCCGCACACCCAGGATCTGCCGTGCTTTGTCCATCTCGGCCCGGCGTACCTCGGTCATGTTCGCCAGCACGTCCGGGCGGTCCATGCTCGGGTTGAGGATCGAGCCGCGCTCGCCTCCGGTGCACGTGACCACGTGCACGTCCACTCCTTCGGCGACGTACTTGGCTGTTGACGCCGCGCCTTTGCTCGACTCGTCGTCGGGATGCGCGTGGACGTGCATCAGTCGCAGCCTCTCAATCACTGCACTCCCTCACTCCCTGCGCGCCGCCCGACGATGGTCCGAGGACAATGGTGGCAGGCGCGCTCCACGTGCCGCGACCTGGCTTCGCCTACCTCATACAACCTCGACCTACGGAGCACATTCCCCGATGACCAGTCCGCGCCCTCCGGATGCCGGCCGGCAGACGATGGCGGAGAGGTACGGCACCGCGTCGGCGGCAGGTCGCCGCAGTGGCCAGATCGTGCTCGCCGTGCTGGTCCTGGTCAGCCTCAGCTGGTTGGGGTGGGCGGCTTGGACGCACGCCAGCCAGCAGGTCGACGGTGAGGTCACGTCTTTCGACGTCGTCTCCGCACACCAGGTAACGGTCGTGTTCGACGTACGCCGAGACAGCGGCGACGCAGTGGAGTGCACGCTGCAGGCCAAGGCAGCGGACTTCTCGGTGGTGGGTGAGGAGGTCGTCGTGGTCCCGGCCGGCAAGGAGGGCACGATCAGCCAGGAACAGACCCTGCGCACCGAGCGCGAAGCCACCTCGGTGGCAGTCAACAACTGCCAGCCGACCTCCTAGGCGCCTAGTGCTCTGCTTTCTCCCCTGGACTGCCCACGGTCCGTCACGTTTTGCAGTCTGGGGGTACTCCTTTGATAGCCTCTTTCTTTCCCCAATTCGGGCGGTGTAGTTCCGCATGCCCGCACGCTAGGAGCACAACCCGTGACACAGCCCACCGCTGAGAGCGCCATCTGGCTGACCCAGGAGGCGCACGACCGTCTTGTCGACGAAGTAGAGCACCTCAAGGGTCCCGCCCGAGCTGAGATCTCGCGGCGTATCGCCGAGGCTCGTGAAGAGGGTGACCTGCGCGAGAACGGCGGCTATCACGCCGCGCGCGAGGAACAGAGCAAGGCCGAGGCCCGGATCGCCCAGCTCGAAGACATGCTCCGCCGCGCCCAGGTCGGTGAGACGCCGGCCAACGACGGCGTCGTCGAAGCCGGCATGAAGGTCACCGTCAAGTTCGCCGACGACTCCGAGACCGAGACGTTCCTGCTCGGCGCCCGCGAGATGCTCGGCCTCGACGACAGTGTCGACGTGGGCGTCTACTCGCCGCAGTCGCCGATGGGATCAGCCATCCTCGGCAAGAAGCCGGGCGACACGGCGACGTTCACTGCCCCCAACGGCAAGGACATCTCCGTCGAGATCGTGGCGGCCAAGCCCTTCACCTCCTGACAGTCCGGCCGTTGCGGACGTCTTCCGACACATGGCGGCAGACGTACGCCCACAGCCCGCTTCCGCGTACGTCTTCCGACACGTGACGGCAGACGTACGCCCACAGCCCGCTTCCGCGGACGTCTTCCGACACGCGACGGCAGGCGTACACCCGATAGACGTACGCCCCGACAACCAGCTACGGCCCCGCCGACAACCCGGCGAACCTCGCCACTGCAGCAGTGGGCACCAGACGAACGCCCTCAGCTGACCCTCGGGTCGTAGCCGCTGGCGCGGAGCTTGGCGAGCACGTGCTGGCTGTGGTTCTGGCCACGCATCTCCATCTGCAGCACGACTTCGACCTGGTCCAACGGCAACGACTCCGACGTCCGCTCGTGCACGACGTCCAGCACGTTCGCGTCGGCGGCGCTCAGCTCGTTGAGGAGTCGCGCCAAGCCGCCGGGGCGGTCGGGGACCAGACAGCGGATGGCCAGGTAGCGCCCCTGCGCCGCCATCCCGTGCCGGATCACCCGCATCAGCAGTAGCGGGTCGATGTTGCCACCGGACAAGATCACCACCACCGGCCCGGTGAACGCGGTCGGCTCATCCATAAGAGCCGCTACGGCAGCGGCGCCTGCCGGCTCGACCACGACCTTGGCGCGCTCGAGCAGCGCGAGCACCGCCGTCGACAGGGACTCCTCGGAGACCGTTCGGATCTCGTCGACGTACCGCTGGATCGCGGCGAACGGCACGTGACCGGGGCACCCGACGGCTATTCCGTCCGCCATCGTCGCCATGCTTCGCAAAGGGACCGGCTTGCCGGCCGAGAGCGACGCCGGGTACGCAGCCGCAGCCTCGGCTTGGACGCCGACGACCCTGACGTCGGGACGCACGGCCTTGATCGCCGTGGCAATGCCGGCCAGGAACCCTCCCCCGCCGGTTGGCACGATGACCGTCTGCACGTCGGGCGTCTGCTCGAGGATCTCGAGCCCGCACGTCCCCTGCCCGGCGACGATGTCGGCATGGTCGAAGGGGTGGATGAGGACGGCTCCGGTCCGGGCCTCGAACTCTCGGGCGGCCACCAGGCACTCGTCGATGGTGTGCCCGACGAACTCGACGTCGGCGCCGTATCCGCGGGTCGCCTTCTCCTTCGGGATCGGGGCGCCGTTCGGCATGAACACCGTGGAGGTGATGCCGAGCAGCCGTGCTGCCAGCGCCACACCCTGTGCGTGGTTGCCGGCGCTGGCGGCGACCACGCCGCGGGCGCGCTCGGCGGCGGAGAGGTTGCTGATGCGCAGGTAGGCACCGCGGATCTTGAAGGAGCCGGTGCGCTGCAGGTTCTCGCACTTCAGGGACACCGATGCGCCTGTGAGTGCGCTGAGCCAGCGCGAGGTCTCCATCGGTGTGACGAGGGCGGTGCCCGCAAGCCGCTCTCGCGCAGCCTCGATCGCCGCCAGCGTCACCGGTCGCCCCGCCGCCTCGGTGGGGTCGGCCTTGGTGGGGTCGGCCTCGGTGGGGTCGGCCTCGGTGTGGTTGGTCTGCGTGGCCGAAGTGCCCGGGACAGCGTCACTGGTGTCCATGGTCCGCAGCCTAGGCCGTCTCGCCCTCTCGCCCTCCGCGGTCACCCTCAGGACGTCAACGTGGCACAGCTCACATTATTTGCATGATGCATACATCCAGTTATATGTTTGTACCATGCAAATTTTTGACACGCCAGCCTCTCCGGAGGAGTCGGTGATCGGGCTGCTGATGCAGGCCGGCCGTCGCCTCCGCACTCGCCACCCGGAGGACGAGGTCGACCCGTCCTGCTTCCCGCTGGCCAAACGGCTCATGTGCGGTGACGCGATGCGCGTCTCGGATCTCGCCGGTCAGGTAGAGCTCGACACGTCGACCGTCAGCCGGCAGATCAAGCAGCTCGAGTACAAGGGATTCCTCGAACGTACGTCGGACCCTGACGACGGTCGCGCGAGCCTCGTTCGGCTCACCGACCACGGCCGCGCCACCATGGAGGCCGCCTTCCGGCGCCGTCGTGAGCGCATCAAGGCCGCTCTCGACCCCTGGAGCGAGCGCGACCGCGACCAGCTCCAGAAACTCCTCACCCGCCTCGCTGCAGACCTGCGCGTGGCCAATGACCTCGACGCGCAAGCAGTCGACACCTCGTCCGAAAGCCAGCTCAGATGACACAGACACAGATCCCTGACTCGCAGGGCTACCTCACCCACCGCCAGATCCTCATCGTGATGGGCGGGTTGATGGCTGGCATGTTCCTGGCCGCCCTCGACCAGTCGATTGTCGGTACGGCGCTCCCCCGCATCACCAGCGAGCTCGGCGGGCTCGACAAGCTCTCCTGGGTGGTGACGGCGTACCTGCTCACGCAGACCGCGTCGACTCCCCTGTGGGGCAAGATCTCCGACCTCTACGGGCGCAAGCGGATCTTCCAGGCCGCCATCATCATGTTCCTCGCCGGCTCGCTGCTGGCCGGCCTTGCGCAGGGCATCGGTGAGCTCATCGCCTTCCGCGCCGTCCAAGGGCTCGGTGGCGGCGGCTTGTTCGCGCTTGCCCTGGCCACCATGGGCGACATCGTCCCGCCGCGTGAGCGTGGGCGTTACGGCGGCTACTTCGGCGCCGTCTTCGGTACGTCGAGCGTGCTCGGCCCGGTGCTCGGCGGCTTCTTCACCGACGGGCCCGGCTGGCGCTGGATCTTCTACATCAATATCCCGATCGGCCTCGCTGCACTCGTGATCACCTCGGCCGCCCTGAAGATCGAGCACGTCCGACGCGACCACTCGATCGACTACCTCGGTGCCACCACGATCGTGGGCGGCGTCAGCTCCTTCCTGCTCTTCACCACCTGGGCAGGTCCCGACCATGGGTGGGGTTCCCCGCTCGCGCTCGGCCTCGTCGCCGCAGGCATCGCGTTGACCGCACTGTTCGTCCTCGTCGAAGCCCGGGCCGCGGAGCCGATCATCCCGCTCGAGCTCTTCAACATCTCGGTCTTCCGGACCAGCAACCTCTACAGCTTCATCGTCGGGTTCGCGATGTTCGGAGGCATCATCTTCCTGCCGGTCTACCTGCAGGTCGTCCAAGGCATGAGCCCGACCCGGTCCGGTCTCGCGCTGCTCCCGATGGTGGTGGGAATCTTCTCCACCTCGATCACCTCCGGGATCGCCATGAGCAAGACGGGTCGCTACAAGATCTTCCCGATCGTGGGTGCCGCGACCGTCATCTTGTCGCTGTTCCTGCTGTCACTGCTCAATGTCGATTCGCCTTACTGGCAAGCATCTTTGTCGTTCTACCTGTTCGGTGCCGGCCTCGGCTTCAGCATGCAGATCATCGTCACGATCGTGCAGAACGCGGTCGACAAGCGGCACATGGGCACGGCGACGAGCTCCGTCGCGTTCTTCCGGTCGATGGGCGGCACGTTCGGCGCCGCCGTCTTCGGCGCCATCCTCTCCAGCCGGTTGGCGACGCACCTAGCCGAGCAGATGGGCAGTGGAGGCAGCGCCGCACCCGTGGGGGGTGGCGACATCACCGGCAACGTGGAGAAGATCCAACAGCTCCCAGAGCCGGCGCACACCATGGTGCTGCAGGCCTTCGCCGACTCGCTGCATGACGTGTTCCTGTGGGCGATACCGGTCGTGCTGGTGGCGCTTGCGGTCTCGTTCTTCATCCGCGAGGTCCCCCTCAAGGCGCGTGAGGCGGAGCCGGCCGGCAAGCCGGGGTCCACCTCAGACGAGATTGCCCTCACGCACTGAGTCCTCCTCATCGGCGGTCTGGCGCTGCCCGGGTCAGCCGGGCGGCGCCAGGCCGCTGTCAGGTGGGCCCAGCAGCCGAGTCAGAAGCGCGTACGCCGCCTGGGGGTGGTCTGAGGCCAGCAGCCCGGCCGCCGCCAGCACGTAGTCGTGGTCGATGACCACCCGCGGGGCGCGCGGCACCAACCAGCCGCCCTCGACATGGTCGCCCGTTCCAGCAGCGACCACCCGCCGTGCGTCCGCGTCCGCGTTGTGCCGAAGGACGCCGCCCGACCCCACCACGAGGCTGACCCCGCGCAGGTCCTTGCCGCTGCGCTCGACGAGCCGCCCGTCGGGGCTGAACACGACCCGCTGGCGTCCGCTGTGGCGGCGTACCGCCAGCGCCACTGCAGCCGAGGCGAGCTGAAGGTCGTCGCGAGTCTCTGCCGGTGTGCCCGGCACGAGACTGGGGTCTGCCTGCCGCACCCGTGCAGCCGCCAGCAGCCCGTCAGGCACGCCGATGCCTGCAGCGTGTGCTGCCTCGATGGTCGTGACCGCGCTCCAGCGCATGCCGAGGTCGCCCTCGACCGTCCGGCTGACCGGGACGGTGGCGACAACCTCGCGACCCAGACCGGCGTCCTCGGGATCGACCTCCACCACCGAGTGAATGTCGGTCGTGGCGCCACCGATGTCCACGACGACGACATCGCCGGCCCCGGGGAGGTCAGGTCCGAGCCCGGCAGCCAGCAGCTCGACTGCGGTGAGGACGACGTCCGGAGTGGCGCCCTGCACCATTGCCGTGAAGTCGGCGCGCTTCGAGAGACGCTTTCCGCCGATGACGTGGGCCAGGAACACCTCCCGGATGGCGGCACGAGCACCCGCCGGCCGCAGCATCCCGATCGTCGGCACTACGTTCTCGGTCGTCACAAGCGGCACCGCCGCCGCCTGGAGGAGCCGACCGATCTTGTCTTGTGCGGTGGCGTTGCCGGCCACGACAACCGGGCCGGGCCACCGGCAGTCAGCCAGCGCCTGGGCGTTGGCGATCACGACGTCGGTGTCGCCGCCGTCGGTGCCGCCGACGAGCAGCACGACGTCGGGGGCGCTGGCGCGCAGCCGGCCAAGATCAACCCGACCCGACGACACGTGGACGACGTGGCCACCGCTGGACAGCGCAACGCGTCGGCCGGCCTCGGCCGTGACGAGCTCCTCGTTGCCGACGACTCCCACCCGCAGCCCACCCCCCGCAGACGAGCAGGCGAGCACCGGGATGTCGGCGGACCCGGCCAATGGCTCGAGCTCACCGCGGATGGCGTCCCAGCCGTCGAGCACATCCGTGTCGATCGTGGTGCGATGCGTGGCCGTCCCGACCAACGCGCCATCTGCGGTGTCGACCAGTGCCGCCTTGGTGAACGTCGACCCGAAGTCGACGCAGTAGACGAGGCTCACCGAGCGTCGAGCGCCTGCCGCAGGTCACGGATGAGGTCGTCAGCCGACTCGATGCCGACGGAGAGCCGGACCAGGTCGTCGGGCACGGCCAGCTCGGAGCCGACGACCGAAGCGTGGGTCATGGTCGCCGGCAGCTCGATCAGTGACTCGACTCCGCCGAGCGACTCGGCGAGGGTGAAGAGCTGGGCACGGTTGCAGGCGTCGAGTGCCGCCTGGTGGCCCGCCCGGAGCCGGAACGACACCATGGCGCCGAACCGCTTCATCTGCGCGGCGGCGAGACCGTGCGCGGGGTGCTGCGGCAGTCCTGGGTAGAAGATCTCGCTGACCGCGCCGTGGCCGGCCAGGAACTCCACTACCTTTTCGGCGTTGTCGCAGTGGCGCTCCATCCGCACGGCCAGCGTCTTGAGCCCTCGCATCACGAGGAACGCGTCGAAGGGCCCAGCCGTCGCGCCGGTGGAGTTCTGGAAGGTCGCGAGCTGCGCACCCAGCTGGTCGTCCGCGGTGACCAAGGCACCGCCGACCACGTCGCTGTGGCCGCCGGCGTACTTCGTGGTCGAGTGCACCACGACGTCTGCCCCCAGCGCGATCGGCTGTTGCAGGTAGGGCGTCGCGAACGTGTTGTCCACCACGAGCAGCGCACCGCTCTCGTGGGCGGCCCGTGCGATCGCGGCGATGTCGGCGATGCCGAGCAGCGGGTTGCTGGGCGTCTCGATCCAGATCGCCTTGGTGCGGCCGGGTTGCACCGCGGCAGCGATCGCGGCGGTGTCGTGCACCGACGCCGGCGTGTAGTCGAGCCCCCACGGCTTGAGGACGGAGTTGAACAGTCGGTAGGTCCCGCCGTACGCGTCGTTGGGGATCACGACATGGTCGCCCGGAGTGCAGATCACGCGCAGCAGCGCGTCCTCCGCGGCCATGCCCGACGCGAACGCGACCCCGCGCGCACCGCCCTCCAGCGCTGCCAGACAGTCCTCGAGGGCACGCCGAGTCGGGTTGGCGGTGCGTGAGTACTCGTAGCCGCTGCGGAGCCCGCCGACGCCGTCCTGCTTGTAGGTGCTGGTGGCATAGATCGGTGTCATCACCGCACCGTTGGCCGGATCGGCCATCTGGCCGGCATGGATGGCCAGCGTCTCGAATCCGTAGCTCTGCGGGGTGTCCATACCAGGAGCCTAGGGCCCGCCAGCGCGTCGGGTGCGTCGCCACGGACGACACGTGCACCAGACCGGGAACCACCCGGCTACTGCGCCCGGCGTCACCGCGCGCGGGCATGGCCACCGCAGCAGCGACGAGCTGTGCGTCGTCGAAGACGCCGACACCGAACGCGCCGGGGCGCGAAAGTGCGGAGGTGGCCTCCTCGAGCGGTTGGATCAGCTCGAGCCCGGCCTGCGCCCTGCGGGTGTCGGTCGCGGCTCGCCACAGCAGCGCAAGGACGGCCTCGTGACTCGAGGACAGCTCGTCCACTCGTGTCGTCATGGCGCCACCTCACCACAGGCTTGGTCGGCCGCGCGGCTGGGTTTCAGCCAGAATGGCCCCGTGACCACAGCCACCCGGGTGCCCGTGACGGTCGACTACGACGGCGCCGAGCTCGACGCCGAGGACGCCTGGCACACCGTCCGCCGGCACGGTGCCGCGCGCCTGGTCGCCCAGTCGTTCCTCCGCTTCCGGTACGGCGACGGCTTCACCAACAGCCGTGCGCTGGCGCTGCAGATCGCGCTGTCTGTCGTCCCCTTCCTGCTCGCTCTGACGGGCTTGGCGGCCGACCTCGACGAAGGTCGAGCCGCCGACGTGGTCGCGGCTACCGTCGAGGCGCTGACACCCGGTGGCGGAGACACCGAGGCAGTGGGCAACGCGCTGCGAGGCGGCGACGACGAGTCCGAGAACGCGGGCGAGCTCGCGCTCGGCTTCGGACTCGCCTTCTCGCTCGTCTCGATGGCGACGGCCATGGCCCAGGTCGAACGCGGCTCCAACCGCATCTATGGCATCCCCCGGGACCGCCCGGCACTTCACAAGTACGGTCGCGCTGCAGTGATGATGACCATCTTGGCCCTGCCCACCGGAGTAGGCTTCATGCTGCTGGTGGCGGGCAGCCCCCTCGGACAGGCCATGGCGCACACGTACGCATGGAGTGATTCCCAGCTGGTCTGGTGGCAGGTGTTGCGCTGGCCGATCGGGCTGGCCCTGACCACCTTCGCCATCGCGGTGCTGCTCAACCACTCCCCCCGTCGACGCCAACCCGGCCTCTCCTGGCTGGCGCTCGGAGCCGGCGTCGGCGTACTGATCACGATGCTGGCGTCGGCCACGCTGGCGGCGTACGTCCACTTCAGCGGCTCGTTCGGCAGCGTCTACGGCCCGTTGGCGGGTGTGATGGCGCTGCTGCTGTGGTGTTACCTGTCCTCCATCGCGCTCTTCTTCGGCACCGCGTTGGCCGCGCAGCTCGAGGCGGTGCGAGCCGGTCTCGTCGAGCCGATCGAGCCTGATCCCGGCGCCACCGAGGCGGCAGAGCGCTCCTCCGATGCTTCGTGACGTAGTGAGCATCTGACCTGACAACGCGACGTCGCCCACGCTTGTGCTGCCTGGAACACTGGAAGGGCAACCGATGAGAGGACCTGACGTGATCTTTGGCCGCACGAAGCGCGAGCTGCCCACCCCGGACAAGGCGCTGCCGGGCCGCGACACACGGCCGTTCCCGCTGCCCGGGACGCACGCCGTGCTCGGCACGCCGATCGAGGCAGACGGCCCCGAAGGCTCCGAGGTGGCGGTCTTCGGTCTCGGCTGCTTCTGGGGCGAGGAGAAGACGTTCTGGCAGCTGCCGGGCGTCTGGTCGACCTCGGTCGGGTACGCCGGGGGCGTGACCCCCCACCCGACGTACGAAGAGGTGTGCAGCGGCCGGACCGGGCACGCGGAGGTGGTGCGCGTGGTGTTCGACCCTTCGAAGCTGAGCTACGACGACCTGCTCAAGGTCTTCTGGGAGAGCCATGACCCGACCCAGGGGATGCGGCAGGGCCACGACATCGGCACTCAGTACCGCTCGACCATCCTCACGACCACGCCCGAGCAGCAGGCAACCGCCGAGGCGTCCCGAGACGCCTACCAGGTGCAGATGACGAAGGCCGGATACGGCGACATCCGCACGACGATCGCACCGCTGCAGGACTACTACTATGCCGAGGACTACCACCAGCAGTACCTGCACAAGGTGCCCAACGGCTACTGCCCGATCCATGCCACTGGGGTCAGCTACGCCATCTGAGGTTGCCGGACGCGCTGCCAGGTAGTTGCGCCGCTGGGGCCCGCTCCTCCAAGGTAGGGATACCAACACGGTGTCGAGAGCCTCGGAGGCGAGCCTGCAATGAGTGACGTCACGACGAAGGAACGACACGACGAACCCGAGCTCAAGCGGGTGATGGGGCCGAAGCTCCTGCTGCTCTTCATCGTCGGCGACATCTTGGGCACCGGCGTCTACGCGCTGACCGGTGACGTCGCCGGCAAGGTCGGTGGGGCGGCCTGGGCGCCGTTCCTCGGTGCGTTCATCGTCGCCACGATCACCGCCTGCTCCTACCTCGAGCTGGTGACGAAGTACCCGCAGGCTGCCGGAGCCGCGCTGTATACGCACAAGGCCTTCGGCGTGCACTTCTTCACGTTCGTCGTCGCGTTCGCGGTGATGTGCTCGGGAATCACGTCGGCCTCGACCGCCTCTGCCGCGTTCGCGAGCTTCGTCAACGACGGCTTCACACTCGGCCTCGACACCAACGGTGGTTGGACGCTGCTGATCGCGTTGGCCTTCATGGCCCTGATCGGTGTGGTCAACGTGCGCGGGGTGGGAGAGAGCGTCAAGGCCAACGTCGTGCTCACGCTCGTCGAGCTCTCGGGACTCCTGATGGTGATCTTCATCGGGATCTATGCGATGACGCAGGGCAACGCAGACTTCACCGAGGTCACCATCTTCCAGTCCGAGGAGGGCAAGAGCGCCTTCTTCGCCGTGACGGCCGCCACCACGTTAGCGTTCTTCGCGATGGTGGGCTTCGAGGACTCGGTCAACATGGCCGAGGAGACCCAGGACCCGTCTCGAATCTTCCCCAAGATCATGCTCACCGGTCTCGGCATCACGGGCACGATCTACGTTCTCGTGTCGATCACCGCCGTCGCTTTGGTGCCGGTGGGAGACCTCACCAACGACGACCTCCCCGAAGCCCTCGTGCAGGTCGTCCAGGCGGGTGCGCCAGGCCTGCCGATGGACAGGATCTTCCCGTTCATCGCGATGTTCGCGGTCGCCAACTCCGCGCTCATCAACATGCTGATGGCCAGTCGGCTGCTGTACGGCATGGCACAGCAGGACGTGCTGCCACGATCGCTCGGCAGGGTCCATCCCGTGCGCCGCACACCGTACGTCTCGGTCGCGTTCACGACGCTCATCGCCATCGGACTGATCAGCTATGTGGTGCTGAGGCTCGACGAGGACGCCATCAGTCTGCTCGGGGGCACGACGTCGCTGTTGCTGCTCTGCGTCTTCACGGTGGTGAACATCGCGGTGCTGGTGCTGCGCCGAGACCGGGTCGAGGGACCCCACTTCACCACCCCTACGTTCCTTCCGGTTCTCGGCGCCCTGCTGTGTGCGTTCATGACGGGGCCGTGGGCGCGCGACGAGGAGCAGATGAAGCAGTACGAGATCGCTGGCTGGCTGCTGGTCGTCGGGATCGTGCTGTGGTTGATCACCTGGTTCCTCAACCGCGGTGTCCGGGCGAAGAAGACTGGCTTCCGCAACGTCGAGGACCTCAAAGGCTGACGTTTGCGCTGTCGCTCGGGCTGACCGGGCGAGGCGCGGCACTAGGGTCGAGGGATGGTTGCTCTCCCGGATTCTTCCCAGCGCGCGCTGCGACGCATCCTGCTCGAGCGTCAGGTCACGCATCGCGTGCCAGGCGTCTACGGCGCGGTCGTCCGCGACGGCGCACAGCTGTGGGCCGAGGGCGTCGGGGCGGCAGACCTCGCAGAGCCCGACCGTGCCCCGGACGCCGACACGCAGTTCCTCATCGCCTCCATAAGCAAGACGTTCACCGCCGTCTTGGTGATGGCGCTGCGCGACGAGGGCAAGCTCAGCCTCGATGACCCGATCGGGACGTTCATCCCGGAGACCGCGCACGAGGGCATCACGATCCGGCAGATGCTGAGCCACGTGACGGGCATGCAGCGCGAGCCCGTCGGTGACGTGTGGGACACGTTGACGTACCCCGACCGCCA
>JAABUR0100008085.1_pt1 | contig 12232 bp, 14 predicted proteins | sample 5560091 | NCBI WGS metagenome assembly JAABUR01 (sample SAMN10711879, study PRJNA513375) | rock metagenome | isolation source: Antarctica rocks | place: Antarctica: Victoria Land, University Valley sud
GCGCCAGCAGGCTGCCCGCGGCCTCCTTGTTGCTGTCAAACTCGCGCGGCTTGAGCCGCTTGAGCAGCCAGCGCAGCAGCGGCGTGCGGCGCACCACCTCGGCCGCCACCTGGCGCCGCGGCGCGCGGCGTTCCGTGAGGACCTGCCAAGGGAGCAGCGTGCACCGGACCGAGCGCGCCCGCCCCGCCGCCGCGGCCCGCGGGTCGCCGGGCAGGCGTGCACGCCCGGCGCTTGCGCCGCCGAGAGGGCTCCCTCCGTGGCCCAGCGCGCGCTGTGTCACGCATCCGCCGCCACCCTCGGCACGCAGGTCCGCAGTGGAGCAGACCGGGACGCGCCGCACGGCCGCGCGGCGAGCGCGGGGGGCGCGTGGCGGAGCGCGCCGCGCGGCGCCGCGCACCGAGGGCTGCAGCTCCACCATGTTCTCGAGCGTGCCCAGCGCGTTGTTCACCGCCGCGTCCTCCTCGGCCACGCCCTCGTCCAGGCCGCCCAGGCGCAGCACGAGCGACTCCAGGCCGTTGGCGTCCACCATCGCGGCCACCAGCTCGCGCGCCTCCTCCTCCTGCGCGCCGCGCGCGCGGCTGCGCGGTCGCAGGCGGCGCGCGTGCTGCGGCGCGCGCCGGGTGCGAGCAGTGCGTGCGAGGCGGGCGCTGCTGCGCATGCGCTCGCCGCATGCGCAGACGTGCTGAGGAGCAGGGGTGCGCCCTCCTTGGCGCCCGCGGCGCCGAAATCCGCGCGGCGGCTCCGCGGCGCCGGCGGCCAGGCAGCCGCTCTCGCAGCCCGGCAGCCGCCAGAGCGCCGATTGCGGTTACTGGGCTCTGGCCGCGCGCCTCGATCTGGCGCTTTGCCGCGCGGGCCCAGGAGCAGGCAGGGGCAGACCCTGGCAACCCACTGGCGCCTGACGGACACGGGCAGCACGCATGACGGCGTTTCGGCGGGCTGAAGGGCGGGCGGCGGGCGCGCCGAGTCCTCCACCGCGTCGGCGTCGGTCAGCTCGCGCAGCAGCTCGGCGACGGAGGCGGCCAGGTCGCCGTTCTCGTGGCCCAGCAGGCCCAGCAGGCCCGGCACGGCGCCCAGGCGCACGAGCTCGGGGTAGAGCTCCGGCGCGGACGCGACCGCCTGCAGCTGGCGCACCGCGTCGTCCAGGTCGACCTCCGTGTCCATGAAGCGCTCGGGCGCATCGGCGTGCTTCATGCGCGCTGCCAGGTTGTCGCGCGCCTGCGCGCGGGCGGGCGCAGGGTCTGCCAGGCCCCCGACCCTTTGCATGCCTCGCCCTCGTCTCCCATTTGCATGATCGGATCCGTCGCAGCGCGCTGGTCACGCCATCGTCCCAGCGCGCTGCTCACGCCTGGCCGCACACGTGGGGCACGCCTGCTCCGGCGCCCGCCCAGCGTGCCCGGCTGCCAGGGAGGCGTCCTCGCTGGTTGAGTGCGCGCAGGCGTGCGTTTCGCTGCCGGACACGGGTGGCCAGGAGAGCGCGTCGTGGATCCTGGGGCACGGCAGGAGGCGGCCAGGCGGGGGCGCGCCTTCTTCTCAAACGCCAGCACCAGGCGCTTCAGCCCGCGCGCATCCAGCAGCTGGGCCTGCACGCCGCACGGCAACTTCAGCACGCCCGCGCATGGCAGCGCCGGCCAGCAGGCCAGCGCGGCGGGAGCGGCCGACGCGCTGCCGCGAGCGCGCCGAGGCAAGCCAGGGCGCGGTGCAGAGCAGCAGCATGCCCAGGGCGCTGCGAGCGCCGCGGCGGCGCGCCTGTGCGCCAGCCTGCTCCTCCGCCTCGCGCAGGAGCGCGTCCGCGTCCACGGGCTGCGGCGCGGGCTTGTCCGGCTTTGCCTCCTCGGCCGGCGGCGCATCGGCCGGGGCCGCAGGCTGCGGCTGGCGCGCGTCCGGGTAGTACCTGCGAGCCGAGCACAGTACGCGCCTCGCCTCCCGCGTCCTGGCGAGCCGCGGCTGCGGCTGGGCGACAGCCCGGGCACGATCATTGCATGGCGCGCACCCAATGCCCTGCGCCCCGTTGCCAAAATAGTAGCCGAGCTTGCGGCCTTGGAAGCCCCGTGTCGCGATGAAGGCCGCGGCGCTGCTCGCGGCTGGCGGCGCGTCAGCATGCGCATCCACGAGCCGCCTGAACGCGGCTTGCAGCACGGCCGTGGGAGCATCGCGCGCCATGTGATCTGTTCTGCTCTAAGTTGTCACTGCAGCGCAGCAGTCACTCTGCACATCAGCAGCGTGGCGTATCACCAGCCAATGTTCACAGACGTCCTACAGGAGACATAGTCACAGCAGAGGCACCGTGTCAGTGTGGAAGGCAGGCCTGGTAAGAAATAACCGTCCCCACCACTCCGCACCAATCGCCTGTGCGCAGACAGTGGCAGGCTACACCCTACACCCTGGGCATGGTGGACTTGTGCAAACGAGCTGCTCTTCCCCACCTTTTTGAGCGCGCTCGCAGGAATAACGGTGCCTGCTGAGAGCCCGTGAAGGCCTGGTGAGCACGCGTGCGGCGGCGCCACCCCACGATGTTCTCGGTCGCAAAGGTCCCGAAGAAGGCTGCCTACCGCCAGCTGCAGCAGCACCTGCTGGCCCTGGGCGCCTGGGTGGCGGCCATCCGCGCGGCGCCGTACGTGCTGAAGGCGCTCCAGGACGCGCAGCGCTAGGCGCCTCGCAGGTGCCGCACGCCTCCGCCCGCTGCCTGGCCCCTGCCGGGTTTCAGCATATGCGCCCGGGGTGCCCGCACCGGCGCTCCTGCGTGCGTGGCGGGCCCGCGAGCGGCGGGGCGCGCGCAGGCGCCGGCGCGCAGCCAGGATGTGCGGCATCTTCGGCTACTACAACTTTCGCATCAGCCGCGAGCGGCGCGAGGTGCTCGAGCTCCTGTTCACGGGCCTCAAGCGGCTGGAGTACCGCGGCTATGACTCCTCCGGCGTCTCGTTCGACGCGGACCCGGTGGTGTCCGCGGCCGCGCTGGAGCGCGCACCCAGCGCGGCCAACGGGCACGCCAACGGGCACGCCAACGGGCACGCCAATGGGCACGCCAACGGGCACTCCAACGGGCACGCGAAGGGGCGCGCGGGCGCGCACGCCAGCACGCCGGTCGTGATCAAGGCGGAGGGCAAGATCGACAACCTGGTCAAGCTGGCGTACGCGGAGGTCGCCGCGCAGGGCATCGCGCTGGACCGAGCGCTCGACAGCCATGCCGGCATCGCGCACACGCGCTGGGCGACGCACGGCGTGCCGTCCGCGCGCAACAGCCACCCGCAGACGTCCGACCCCGACAACGGCTTTGTCGTCGTCCACAACGGCATCATCACCAACTACAAGGCGCTCAAGGACTTCCTGGCGCGCCTATAACCCTAACCCTAACCCTTTCCGCCGCTCCCGCGCGCCGGCCGGCCTCTGCAGGAAGTGCAGCATGCGCGACTCGACCCTTGCGCTCTTCGGCGCCCAGGCCGCACCGGTCCCAACGGGTGCAGGCGCTGACCGGGCGCAGCGCGGCGCGCAGATCAAGCAGGGCGCCCGCTTTGTGTCCGACACCGACACGGAGGTCATCCCCAAGCTCTGCGAGTACATCTACCGCAACCTGCAGATCCCGCTGCCCCTGAACGAGGTGCGCGGGCGCCCCGCGCGCCCGCGCGTGCGCGCACCCGCCGCTTGCGCGCCGCGCGCGCCGCCGCCGGCATGGCCCCCGCGGGCCCGGGCGGGGCCGCCGCCCGCGCTGACTGACCTAGCCCTAAAGCTAGCCATTATTGGCGCGGCGCAGCTGGTCATGGAGGTCATGAGCAAGCTGGAGGGCGCGTACGGGCTGCTGGTCAAGAGCGCGCACTACCCGGGCGAGCTGGTGGCCTGCAAGCGCGGCTCGCCGCTGATCATGGGCATCCGCGAGCCGGGCGTGCAGCGGCCGCGCCTGGCCGGCACGTCGCCGTCGCGCACGCCGCGCGCGGGGCACCCAAGCCCCAGCCAGAGCCTGGAGTGCGGCTCGCTGGAGGCCTTCCTGGCGTCCGACGCGAGCGCGTTCGTGGAGCACACCAAGCGGTGCGCGCCGCGCCGCGCCGCGCCGCCTGCCGCGCCCCCGGCCTGCGGCGCGTGCGCCGTGCCGCCCGCGCCCGCGCCCTTGTCGGCGGGTCAGCGGTTAGCTGCCGCGAGGTGGTTGGGGGCCTCTCTAGCGGCGTGGCGCGCACCGTGGGGCAGCGGCGCCGGGGAACGGCGGCGTGCCGCGCCCCGCGCGCGCCAACTCGGCACGATAAGCCGTCTCAGCCGCGCGGCGGCGCGCGCGGCGCAGGGTGGTGGTGCTGGAGGACAGCGACGTTGTGCACCTAGCGCGTGGCGGGTACGCGATCTACAACGCGGCGCGCGAGGACCCGGGCGCGTGCGTGCCGCGCCTGCTGCACACGCTGGACATGGAGGTCAGCAGCATCATGAAGGGCGGCTACGCGCACTACATGCAGAAGGAGATCCACGAGCAGCCGGAGAGCATCCTGCAGACGATGCGCGGGCGCGTCAAGTTCTCGCGCGCGGTGCCCCAGGCGCGCGCCGCCGGCCCGCCCCGCCCCGCTCGGCGGCAGGCGCTCTGGCGGCGCGACGGCCACGTCCTGCCGCGCCGGCGACGCGCGCTGCCAGCGCCCTGCTTTGCACCCGCCACGCGCCGGCGCTGCAAGAGTGCGCGGCGGCGGCACGCCGGGGGCGCCGCCCCGGCGCGCCCGGCCGAGGCGGCGCGCGCGCGCGCAGGCGGGCGCGGCGTGGGACCCGTACACCGAGCGGCGCATCAAGCTGGGCGGCCTGCAGGAGTACATCCCGACCATCCGGCGCGGCCGGCGGCTCATGTTTGTGGCGTGCGGCACGTCTTACCACGCATGCCTGGCCTGCCGGCAGACCATGGAGGAGATCGCCGAGATGCCGGCGCGCCCTCCGCCCCTCACCTTAACCCTGTCATGCCGGACTGCCGGGCGGCCTACTTGCGCACGCCGTTGGCGCGCGGCCGGGCGGCGCCCAGGGAGGCCCCCGGCCTGCGGGGGACGCGCGGGTCGCCGCCTGTCTGCTGCAGTGCGGCCGCGCCGGGTCTGTTAGCGCCCGCGCTGGCTGCTGGGCGATGCGCGGGTGGCCGCGCACGCGCGCGGGGCCGAGGTTCTACGCGCGGGGCCGAGGTTCTACGCGCGGCGCGCAGGTGTCGCTGGAGCTGGCGTCGGACCTGCTGGACCGGCGCGCCCCGGTCTTCCGCGACGACATGTGCGTCTTCGTCAGCCAGTCGGGCGAGACGGCGGACACGCTGCACGTGCGCGCCCGGCGCCCCGCAGCTCCTCGAAGGAAAGCTGGGCACATGCTGCGGCGCGGCTGAGCGTCGAGCACGCGCCTGGCTGCCGCGCCCCGAGCGCACGCTGCGTAATGCTGCCGCCCCGTCAGCTGGCGACCGGTCCTGTTCTGGCCTTCACAGTGCGTGTCAGGCGGGCTGCCGACACGTGCGCCCGTACCCTAACCCTGATTCCACGCGGCGCAGGCGCTGCAGTACGCCAAGGACAAGGGCGCGCTGTGCATCGGCGTGACCAACACGGTCGGCTCTGCGATCGCGCGCTCCACGCACTGCGGCGTGCACATCAACGCCGGCTGCGAGATCGGCGTCGCGTCCACCAAGGCGTACACCAGCCAGCAGGCGCGCCGCCGCCGCCGCCCCGGTCTCCCGCGCGCTGGCATCGCCTCGTCCGAGAGCGGCCGAGCTGGCTCAGTGCATCTCCTTAAGTGTGAGTGGTCGAGCTGGCTCTCTTAGTGGAGCACGAGCGTGTGCTCCGGGCCTTGCCGAACCTACCTTGAAAATATGCCCATTCAGTGCGCGTTTGGAGACGGCGGGGCCTGGTGCTGCAGCCCTGTAGGCCGCGCCTGTCTGCGGGCGGGCGCGAGGCGCGCGCCGCGCCGCGCAGGTGGCCATCACGATGATGGCGCTGGCGCTGTGCGAGGACTCCATCAGCCTGCGCTCGCGCCGCGACGCCATCATCGACTCGCTCGGCACCCTGCCCGACAAGATCCGCGCGGTGCGCGCCTCGCTGCCCCGCGGCGGCCGCGCCCGCGCCGTCTGCCTGCCGCTTCGGTCGCAGCCGGCGAGTCGCTTGGGCTGGTGCAGCGCTCGACTGGCGGGACAGTTTCTGGCTCATGCGAGCGGCGGCCTGGTGCAGCCGTGCATGCCGCGCCGTGCGGAGGCAGCCGCATCGCAGCAGCGCGGCCGGCGTGCATCCCTTGGTGCAGGCGCGCGGGCGGCGGCAATGAGACCGGGAGAGTCGAGCGCAGTGTGGACTTTGGCGTGCAGGTGCTTAAGCAGGACGGCCAGGTGCTAGAGCTGGCGGGGCAGCTGAAGAGTAGGGTTGGGGTAGGGCCGGCGGGCTGACTGGCGCGCCGCGCGCGCAGGTGCTCAAGCTGGACGGCCAGATGCTGGAGCTGGCTGAGCAGCTGAAGGAGGAGCAGAGCCTGCTGGTGTTCGGGCGCGGCTACAACTACGCGACCGCGCTGGAGGCCGCGCTCAAAGTGCCGCCCGCGTCCTCGCCCCGCTCGTAGCCGGCGCTTCATGCAGGCCGCGCGCGTGCGCGCGCTCGCGTCCCGCGCCGCCGCCCTTGCCGAGGGGGGCGGGCCGGCTGCCACGTGCAGCCCGCGACGCGTGGCAGGCCGGCCTGTGCGCGCGCGTGCCGGCGCCCACGCACGGCGCGGCAGGGCGCCGCGGCGCGCGCGCCGCCCTGCGCGTGTGCCAGGGCGGGGCGCGCTTATTGTGCACGGAGTGGCACAGACGAATCCCAATGTTAGGCGGCAGGAGCAGGCCGCTCGCTCCTCCAGCGCGTGTGCAGCGGCCTGCTGACGCGGCGCCGCCCTGATTCTCACCCTGACCACCGGCAGGTGAAGGAGGTGGCGCTGATGCACAGCGAGGGCATCCTGGCGGGCGAGATGAAGCACGGCCCGCTCGCGCTGGTGGACGAGCGGCTGCCGATCATCGTGGTCGCCACGCGCGACCGCATGCGCGGCAAGATGCTGAGCGTGCTGCAGCAGCTGCGCGCGCGCGGCGCGCAGCTCATCGTGCTGTGCAACGAGGGCGACGCGGACGTGCAGGACCTGTGCGGCAGCAGCTGCCGGCTGATCCGGGCGCGCCGCGCCGCCGCCCCGCCCCAGACCCTGTCAGACCCTGCCTTCCTGGCGCGCAGCCTGCGGCCGTCCCTGGACGCAGGGGCCCGGCGTGACCTGCGGTCCACTGCTCCTGCTGCGTGTGTGTGTTGCGAGGGGTAAAAGAAGGGCGCGTTGCGCGCCAGAGAGTTGAGCGCGGCGGCCGGGCGCGGCAGGTGCCGGAGGTGGTGGAGTGCCTGCAGCCCATCATCAACATCGTGCCGCTGCAGCTGCTGTCCTACCACCTCACCGTCCTGCGCGGCTTCAACGTCGACCAGCCGCGCAACCTGGCCAAGTCCGTGACTGTCAGCGAGGAGGCCTGAGACCGCCGCAGTTGTGTCAGACGTAGTTGTGTCGGACGTAGGGGGTAAGGGGTGGGTCGGAGGGCTGGGATGCGGCGCAGCCCTCTGTTCTTACATAGCTGTGGCTGACGTGTGCAGCTTGCACGCACCAGCCTGCGTCAGAGCTGTGTCATCTGCCGACGAGGTGCCAATAATCTGCATGCAATGCGAAGTACGCCCCACACCTGAGAGCATGCATCTGAACGGAGGCGCGTGTGGCGCATGCGCGGTGTCAAGCATGGGGATAGTACTTCAGCCCAAGTCACACACAGGCTTGCTCTTGGCCATCATGCTGTAATCAAAAACTTCATGGCCGCCGCCCGGACTTTGGTCATGAACTCTGCGGCTTGGGCCTGGCCGGCCGCGGTCGCTGCATCGATGTTCTGCTGCAGCAGGTCCAACAGCGGCCGGTCAATCTCGCCGTCGCCTGCGCACCGCACCGTAGCCCACTCACCGGCGCACCGACACTGGTAAGCGCGCAATACGGTTTCTGGCGCGGCAAATGGTCGTCAAGTGGGAATCTTCAGCAGTGCAGGCCGTGCGTTTCAGACACGGCATGTCTCCAAGGAGGCAGCCGCGCGCGCACCGGCCATCTCCAGGAGCGTCGCCTTCTTGTCGGGCGCGGAGAGCAGGCGCCGCAGGCGCTCGGCGGGCGCGCTGCGGGCCGCCACGGTCTCGTCCACCGCCGCGACGGCCGTCTGCAGGTACTCCTGCAGCCGCTCCAGCTCCGCCAGCCGCCCCGCGTTCGGCGCCTTGCCGAAGCGCTCCTCGCCTGCGCCCCGCCAGGCCGCCTTTCAAGCCGTCTGCATCTATGTACCGGACCTGGAACACGTCAAGAGCTTGCGAGTGAGCGTGCGGCGCAGCGTCCGGCGCCACTCGGCTGCATTAATCGCCTAGCAGCACAACCCCATCAGCGCTTGCAGCGCCGGCCGCCCGCGGCTGGCAACCTGCAGGAGCGCTCGCGGCCTAGTCCGCGCGGCGGCTGCTGCTGCAGCAGCTCACGGCAGGGCTGCGTCGAAGCGTGAGCTGCAGCACTGACTGAGAGCTCTGGAGCGCTCGCTGGGGCGCTGCAAGCCCGAGCCTCTCCTGTCCGCAAAGAGCAGCCTCGCGTGGACTCCAGCCCGCCGTTCCGCCGCTGCCTTCAACCACTTGCCGCGGTGCACCTATCGCCTGCGTGAGGTGCGTGAAGAAGTCCGAGGTCAGCAGCGGCCGCCGCCGCGCCGCCTCATACTCCAGCTCGTCGCGCTCGGTGTCCAGGAAGTACTGCACTGTCTGCGCGTGGCTTTCAGGGGCCACCCGTGCCTGCGCAGCGGCAAGCAGCCTGCCCGCTCAGGTGCTGGAGGCGGGGCGGCCCGTACATACGCCAATGCAGCAGGCGTGCGCATGCTCACGTCGCGCATCTGCTGCAGCTCGGCCCGAGCGCGCTCGCGCTCGGCCTCGACCTGCTTCGCCAGCTCCTTGTCCTCCAGCACCTGCCTCTGCAGGGTCCGCCGCGAGAGGTGCCCCCCTTGCGGAGCCGCCAGGATGCCTTCCGGGTCCTGCGTGCAGATAGGCGGGTTGGTGCTTGCGAGTGCGGCGTCTGCACAACGAGCGAGTGCGCCAGCCCTCTCTGCGCACCCATCCCACTGCTTTTGTGGTGAATTGCCTCCTGCCTCTGGCCGCAGAGCGTGATGGACGCGCAGCGGGCAAGGCTGGCACGGGGCAGGAGTGCCTGACACACTGCCCCTGCAGGCCCCACTGCCGCATCCTCTCTGTCCGCAGGCGGCTCAGGCACAACAATCTCAACTCAGGATTTGCAGCCACCAGCTTACGTACTTGATGGCTTGAAATAAGAGACTGCTTGGCCAGCCGGTCATTACAGCCTGACACTCCTTGCTTCTCGGGACTGCAGGGTTTCATCCGTTTGGGGCTCAGGCCCACAGGGTTCAGTCAGTGCCTGACACCACCACTGGTGGCAGCCAGGCTGGCTGGCTGGGCCAGCTCACTCGCAAGTGGGCACCTCTAGCGGCCCAGGCTCGTGCTCACCTCTCACCAAATGTGGCAACACGGAACAAGCAAAACATAAAGACTCGGCAGTCGCTCGTGCATACTCAGCATGAGCAGGCTCTGCACTGCCGACACGCAAACACATGAACAGCACGCGCCCTGCCCTGCTCTGCAGCACGCGCCCTGCACGGGCGGGCTCCCGGCGCAGCCGCGGCGGCGGCGCCGCGCCCGCCCCCGCCGACGCACTACTCGATGTGATACCGGCTCACGCGCGCGTGCTCCCCGCCGGCGGCCGCCTGGCCGGCGCGCAGCACGCGGTGCGCGACAGCAACCTCCATGAGCCGGTGGTTCTCCTTCTTGCGCACGATCGTGATGTCGCCGGCGACCGCGTCGCCCGCGGCCACCTCCAGCACTGGGTTGAGCGAGAACGTCTGCTGGCCCCAGTGCGTCGCGCCGGTCGGGTCGGGCGCCGTGGACAGCAGCACCTGGCGCCCCGCGCGCGCCGGCGGCCGCGCGTCAGCCAGCCAGGCCCGCCCTGCCGCCGCCCGTCCACTGGGGAGCACGCGCGCGTGCCACGCATCGCTCCGGCCCAGGCGCCAATCAGCACAGGCGGGGCTGGCGGCCGCCTGGGTGCCCCGACAGGTGGCGGGGGTGCACGAGCGGGTCACCTCGACGTCCGCGGGGTGCTCCGGCGAGCCGCGGAACTGCACGTCGAAGTAGCCGACAAAGCCGTCGATGGGCCCGCTGTCCAGCACATCCATGCGGAACTCCGCCTGCCCCCCGCGCGCGCGCGCGCCCGCCTCAGCGCCGCGCGCGCAGCCGGCGAGAGCGCCAGGCGGCGCCCCCGTCACGCTCGGACAGCCACCGCGGTGTGCAGGGGCCGCCGCTGCAGGCGGCCCACAGCCGCCCTGGCAGGCTGGCATGGCGCTGCGCGGCCGGCTCAGCGGCGGGCCCGCGCGGCCGCGCGTCCCCGCCGTGGACAGGCCGCGTGCCGTGGCGGGCCAGCCCTTACACGTATAGGGTAGGCCAGGGTAGGGTGGGCTAGCCTAACCCTACCCTATTGCGCGCCTTGAGCGGCGCCGCAAGCTCCTCCAGCGTGACGGTCAGCAGGTCGTAGCACTTGAGCTGCGCGGGGGGGCCGAGCAGCTGGCTGGGGTGCACGTCCGCCCACGCGCTGGTCTCCAAAAAGTACTCGCGCTGCTCGCGCCGGTACTCCTCGTCCAGGCAGCCCATGTCCACGCCGTAGTACTGCTGCATCTCCTGCGTGAACCCGGCCCAGCCCTCCATGGCGCCCTGCCGCCGCCCGCCGCGCAGGCGTCATGGTACGTCCGGCACACCCGCCGCTGGCGGCAGCGGGGCCCTGCAGACCGCGGGCGAGCGGCGCGGTACCTGGCGCCAATCAGCCGGCCGTGCGCGCGCGGGGTGGGGCGCGGGGCCGCGCCTGGAACTCGGCGCGGCGGTGGTGCGCGTGCGTGCTCCGCATCGGCGCCAGGTACAGCCGCGCGTGGCTGGGGAACAGGGAGCCGCCGGGCGCCAGGAAGCGGTCGCGCGCCACCAGCACGCTGTCCAGCATGGACTCGCGCAGCAGGAAGTACCTGCCGCGGCGCGGCGGCTCAGGCCGCGCGGGCGCCGCAGGCGGCGCAGCCCCGGCCGCCTGCGCCGCGGCGCGCGCGGCGGCCCGCAGCCGGCCGGCGCAGGTCTGCCGGCAGGGCTCGCAGGCCACTCGGGTCCGGCGCGAGCGGCGCGGCGAGCGGCGGGGCGCACCCCATCCACTCGGAGATGATGATGTCGACCTGCTCCGGCAGCGACACCGTCTCGATGGTGCCCTGGATGACGGTCACCACGCTGGCGAGCTGCGCCGCGCCGCAGGCGCCGGTCAGCGCGGGGCCTGCAGCGCCTCGCACCGGCCACAAGCGCAGCCGCACTTCGAGGCGGGCCGCACGCTGTTGTGCTGGACCAGCTTGCGCGCGTGCTGGGCCATGGCGGTCGCCTCCACCGCGTACACCTTGCGCGCGCCCGCCCTGGCGGCAAAGATGGCCAGGATGCCGCTCCCGGTCCCCACATCCAGCACCACCTTGCCGGCGAACTGGCGGCGGTTCTGCATGACTGCCTGGAAGTAGGCGCCGGTGCGCTTGTGGTCCTCCAGCATGTCCTTCTGCGCTTGCCAGGCCCCCAAGTGTCTATTAGAACTGCACTTGGAGCAACGCTGGTGCAGCATTTTGACCGGGGACGCCGCCTCCTCGCACGCTCCTCAGAGCTGTCTCTGCGCTGCAGTGCAAAGATGTAAGCTGCATTGCCAGCCGGTCCGCACCTGGTGGTACAGGAACGCGTACGTGCAGAAGTAGTTTGCATAGTCGGTGCTCTCCGGCGCGCTGCCGTCAAGCTCTGACACCCGCGCAGCGTCCTTGCCGGTGCTTCCTGGGGTGTGCGCTGAGCCATTGGCTGTCGCCATGCTACTGGCTAAGGATGCTCTCCAGGCCTCAGCGCGGCAACTGCCCCCAGCGCTCAGTTGCCCGCTCTGATTAAGCTCACGCCTGCCACTGGCATAGGTGGCGTGGGCTGACCCGGACCACTACTCACTTCGAGGCCTCCTGCGCACCCCCTTCGACCTGATGTTGATGCTGATGTGCCCGACCAGCTGCTGGTGGCCAGAGCCAGAGCTCTTGAGGCGGCAAACCCTCAAGCTTCCTCAACCTGAAGGAGGAGCAACTTGGCACGCCTTGGCAGCTCCGACACAACAGCCTGGCGAGGCCAGAGTAGCGTTGATAAATACAGTGTCCCGGACC
>JAABUR0100008094.1_pt1 | contig 12224 bp, 9 predicted proteins | sample 5560091 | NCBI WGS metagenome assembly JAABUR01 (sample SAMN10711879, study PRJNA513375) | rock metagenome | isolation source: Antarctica rocks | place: Antarctica: Victoria Land, University Valley sud
CGAGGATGGTCTTGTACCCCTTCTCGGCGAGCCAATCCAGGCCGGCCGGGGTGGGGAGGCTCCCGCCTGCGAGCTTCGGCTCGATCGCGGCGAAGAGACGGATGCCGGGCGCGGCGCTCCTCGCCTCGGCGGCGGGGACCGGCACGGGCATGACAGGGTCGATGAGGTCTTCCGGCGGTCGCGTCGCTCCTTGCAGCGACGCGGCGTCCGGGGGGGGCGCGGGTTCCGGGACGGCGGCCGCGCCAGCCTTGATCTGGTCGCCTCTCACCTCCCTGGGGAGGTCGAGTGGGGGGAGGTTGTCGAGCGGATTGACCGCTTCGGGCGGCGTCGCCCCCTGAGCCGACCTGGTGGTCGGCTCAGCGGGCGGGATGAGAGCCCGTGCGATGTTTTCACCGCGTGGCCGTCCCGAGCCGTAGCCGGGCCGGAACGCTTCATAATTGGCCTTGCCAGCCGAGGATCGCGCACCCTGCGACGGCGAAGCCTCTGAGGGCGAGCTGGGTCGCGCCGTCGGTGCGGCCGGCTCCAAGACGTCCGGGATCGTCTCGTTCGGGGCCGGCAGGATTCCCCCGGGCTCGGGAGGGGGGATCACCACGGCAGGCGTCCCATACTCGATGGGGGCCTGTGACATCCCCCCTTCCGCTCCGCAGCAGGCCGACGAAGCCCGACCCGGGAATACCCGCTCGCGGAGATTCCCCATCCCTTGCTTGAGCCTCCCGCAAGGGCCGCACGCGCCCGAATGGCATCCGGACTGCACGAGACCGGCCACCGCCAACAAGATCAAGCCCAACGCCCGAGGCGAACGGGCGCGTCGTAGCGCTGGCGTCCCGCGAGCGGGACATCCGGTCCCTAACCATCCTGACATCGTCATTGCTCGATTCTCCCGTCTTCCGACACCACCTTTGCATCACGGAGCGTACCGGGCGGATGTCCGCCACCGGGGCCGAGGGGGCTCATCCCGAAAGAATCCGGTAATGAGTCGACCCTGCATACCTCTCCGAGAGAGACAGGTCGCCGGTACTTCGAGACGGCGGTTCGCATCAGGATGCTCGCGGGTGTCAACTCAAGTTGTGAGTAAGGATCCCTGTCACGACGAGGACGAGCCTCGCCCGCCGTTCACGTCCTTGAGGTGGCGCCTCTCCCGCGCGAACCCCCGAAGCGGTGCGAACAGTCGCCGCCCGACCCCGGAGGGCAAAGGGCGAACCGAACGCGCCTTGCACGGGCAACGGGTGCGGGCGACGACCCAAGAGATGGGATCGTCGATGAAACTTATCCGATGATCCTGCGGTTGCCAAAATTCGTCCTTGATTTCTACAATGATTCTCCGGAGTCGAGCAAGTTCAGGCTGTAAACCTTTCCTAACCCTCACTTTCAGACCGAACTCGCCATGTCCGTATCCGCGGCAAACCCGACGGCACCCCGATATATCCCGCGATCAAGTTGGTGGGTCTGGGCATTGGTGGGCCTTGTGGCATTCGCGAGCCTCGGATACGACCTGGCCTCCCAACCGCCGTTCGTGGACGAGTCTGCTTATCTTTCGCAGACTTACTACGCCGACCTCTGGCGGAACGGAGAATTGGATCACCCCGCCTGGTTGGATCGTCCTGCCTACGACCTCCCCCCGCTCCCGAAATTTCTCTTCGGCGTCGCGCTCCGCATTGTCGGCCAGCGTCGACCGGGCCCGGCCGAGGCGGAGGCGTGGTATCGCGACACGTCGAAAACGTTCGTCACGCCGACGGCGCTGATGGCCGCGCGCTGGCCCTCGGTGATCCTCGGGGCGATGGGATGCGTCGCGATCTATGGCCTGGGCGTCCTGGCCGCCGGCCGACGTGTGGGGGTGCTCGCGGCACTCCTGCTGATGATCAACCCGCTCTACCGGATGCACGCGCGGCGGGCCATGTCCGACGTCCCCTGCGAGGCTTTCATGCTGTTGTGCCTGGTCGTCGCCCTCTGGAGTTGGCGCGAGACTCTCGCGGGGCGATTCGGTATCAGCCGGATGCTCGCCTCGGGGCTCGCCGGGGTCTTCGGCGGGCTGGCGGCCCTGTCCAAGCTCACCGGCGGGCTGGCGATGATCGTCCTCGCCGCATGGGTCCTCCTGGCCATCTCATCGCCGGGGGTGCGGGTGCCGCGTCGCGTCGCGGTCGTCGTCTCGACGCTCGTCTCGGGTGTCGTCGCGTTTGTCGTATTCCTGGCACTGAACCCCTTCCTGACGGCCAGGCCGCAAGGCCCCCTGAGCCCGGAACGGGAGGCAATCGCCCGGATGAATCTCCGGGAGCGCCTGGGCTTGCTCATCACTTACCGGATGTGGTCGTCGCGTTCGCAGCAGGACACGTTTCGCCATAATGCGCTGGTGACTCCCTCGGAGAAGATCAAGGCGATCGCCGTGCAGGGCTTCGGGCGATTCGGCCCGCTCGGCCCTCACAGCTCCGACTCGACGATCCGATTCGACCCGGCGCAGGATTGGGGTGCGGTGATCTGGTGGCCGTGCGTGATCGGAGGCGTCGCCTGGGCCTGGTCACGTGGCCGTCGGCAACGTGCCGAGGAGGAGCCGCCGACGGCCTGGGCGATCCTGGCCGAGGCGGCCGTCGCGGGCGGGGTGGTCACCGCGATCCTACCGATGGCCTGGGACCGCTACTACCTGTCCCTCCAGCCCGCCACGTCCCTGCTGGCGGCGGGGGGGCTGGTGGCGGCCTTCGACCGGCTGGCGTCTGTTTTCCCCACTCGCCCTCGAACCGGGAGGGCGTGAGCCGTGCGCGTGTGGAGGCGTCCCGAAGCCTGGGTCTTCTCGATCCTGCTGGTGAGCTACGCCTTCTTCTGGCACTCGCGGGACTGGAACAGCGCCAGCCGCCTGATGTTGACCTACGCGCTGGTCGATCGCGGCACCATCACGCTCGACGGGCTCGACGACCAGACGGGGGACAAGGCGAGGTTTCGCGGCCACTACTACACCGACAAGCTCCCCGGCTACTCGCTCCTGGCGGCCGGCCCCTATGCGCTCGCCAAGGTGGTCGGGCGGCTCCCCGACCACCCCGTAAACCGGAGAGGATTCGCTTACTGGCCGGCCGATTACTGGACGACGTTGGGGACGTCGGGCCTGCTCACGGCGATGACCGGGGTCGTCCTCGTCGGCCTGGCGCGCACGCTGGGCTGCGGCCCTCGGCGATCGGCGCTCGTCGGCCTGGCATATGGCCTGGCGACGCCGGCGTACGCGTACGCGACGATGAGTTACGGGCACCAAGCCTCCGCGTTCGCACTCCTGCTCTCGTTCGCGCTCCTATGGAGACCCGAAGTGCCTCGACCCTCGCCCCGGATGGTCCTCGCGGGGTTCCTGGCGGCCTATGCGGCGGTCATCGAGCTCCAGGTCGGGCCAGTCTCGGCAATCCTGGGCGTCTACCTGCTGGCACAGGTGGCGGGGGGCCGCCGACGGATCAATGGCCTCTTCGAGTTCGGGGTGGGGGCCATCGTGCCGACGCTCGTGCTCCTGGGATACAACCTGCTCGCGTTCGGGTCCCCCTGGGATATGGGCTACTTTCATCACGCCACGGCGATCTTCGCCAAGGTCCACACCGCGGGGAATCCGCTGGGGCTGGGGGCGCCCGACTGGTCCCGGGCGCGGGACCTCCTCTTGGGGGGGCACCGCGGCCTGCTCTTCTATGCGCCGATCGTGGCACTGGCGGTCCCGGGATGGGCCGTGCTCGTCTCCCGGCGCTTCTGGGGGATGGCCTTTGTCTCCGCCTCGGGGGTCGCGGCCGTCTTCATCGTCAACCTGAGCTATCCGGAGTGGACTGGCGGCTGGTCGACCGGCCCCCGGTTCCTCGTACCACTCCTGCCGTTCGCGATGCTCCCGGTCGCGGGCTTGCTGGGGGTCGGCGGGCGATGGGCCACGCTCGCGGCGGTCCTCCTGACCGTGGGCGGGGCCACGCTGATGCTGCTCTTCCAGGGGGTCGGGGCGCGCATCCCCAATGAGATCGAAGACCCGCTGTTCGACGCGGTGATCCCCCTCTGGCGGGGTGATCCGCTCCCCGGCTGGGCCACCGGGGGACGGTTCACCCGAAGCGCCTTCGGCTTGATCTTCCCCGGGGTCATCGATCGGCTCCCTGCGGGGAGACTTTGGATGCAATTCCTCCCGCTCGTCGCCTTGCAGGCGCTCGCCAGCGCGGCCATGGTCATGGTCGCTGGAAGAATTCAAGACGCGCGGCCTCGGAGATCGCCACCACCGCCGGGTGCTTCAGACGCCGCTCCGCCGTGATGGCGTAAAATCGCTCGCGAACCGCCTCCAGTCGGCCGACGACCACCACGCCGTATTGTCGTTGCACTTCCTCCTCGATGACGCTCGGCACGGGGAAGAGGCCGACACCGGCCTGGCCGAAGGCCTTCAGCAGGGCGCTGTCCTCGAACTCCCCGACGACGACGGGACGAAGCCTCTGGGCGTCGAACCAGTGGTCGAGCGAACGCCTCAGCGTCGTGTTGTCGGTCGGCAAGAGCATCGGGGCGCCGTCGAGCGAGCCCGGGAAGGGGCCCCCATGGGCCTCGCCCAGGGCGGGGGTCCCCATGATCGACACGCCGCACTCGCCGAGCTGGTGGCTGAAGGCCCGGACCTTGGCGCCGACGCCGAGAGGGGCGTCCGACAGGACCAGCTCCAGGTTGTGCATCGCCAACTCGGCCAGTAACGCCTCGGGCTTCCCCTCGGAGCAGCTCAGCCGGACCGGGACGGACAGCCGCAGCGCCGGCTCAAGGAGATGGTACGCCACCCGCTTGGGCATGGCATCGACGATGCCCACCGCCAGCCGCAGCGGGAGGCCCACCGTGCGGCCTTTGAGCGTGTCTAACAGCTCTCGGCCCACGCTGAAGATCTCATCCGCGTAGCGGTACACCAATCGTCCCGTCTCCGTCAACGCCAGGCCGCGCCCCCGACGATCGAACAGCTTCACGCCGAGGGCCTTCTCCAGGGCGCGGAGCTGCGCGCTGATCGTCGGCTGGCTCAGGTGCAAGGGCTCGCAGGCCCGGGCGATGCTCCCCTCGCGCGCCACGGTCCAGAAGTAGAGCAGGTGATGGTAATTGAGCCTGTCCATGCCCCCAGGATAGATAGATTTTTCCGAACGATCAAACTCAATCTTTCTATTTGTCTATCGGTCGGTCCCGATATAGTATTGCGCACGGAGTCCCGCAACATGAGGGACGCGCTGGTTCGCGTCCCCGTGGTGGCCTCACCGCGACGGGTCATTTCGGGTGTTCGTCGGCTCGCGAAGGCCTCCGAACCGGCAAATCAGAGGGAGGGGCGACGATGAGCACGACCTTCCTGGAAGCGTTGGAAATCGTCGCCGAGGCGTCGGGCGTGGAGTTCGACCCCCTCGTGGCGAAGCAGGCGCTCGTCCACGCCGAGCGCATGGTCCCCGGCGATCATCGCGACGCCTGGCGCGAGCGACTCGTCCGGGCCGGGAACGACCTCGGCCTCCGCGTCACCGCGTTCCGGTGTTCGGTGCGTGAGGCAGGCGCGTCGGCATCGCCCGCGAGGCCCGTTGTGACATGCCCCTCGGGGGGCCCGGAGGCCGGGAGTTGCCTGGTCGTCACGGGGCGTCGTGGCCGGCGTGTCCGGGTCGCCGAGGGTGAGACCGGCCGTTGGATCGGCGAAGCCGAACTGGCCCGGACGCTGGGCCTGGGGGGCCCCAAGGAGGCCGCGGAATGGGCCCTGGTGCAGCCGATCGCCCCTTGCGAAGGCCTGGGCGACCCGGCGGCGGGCGATCGCGCCCACGGGCATGGGCACGGCGACCACGAGGCGATGTCCCCCCTCAAGCGGCTCATCGGGCTGATCCGCCCGGAAGGGGGGGACATCCGGGTGGTCGTGGCCTTCGCCGTCGGCGTCGGGGTCCTCTCGCTGGCGACCCCGCTGGCGGTCGAGGCCCTGGTCACGACCGTCGCCATGAACCTCCTCGTCCAGCAACTGGTCGTCCTCTCGTTTGTCCTCCTGGTCTGCCTCTCGCTCGCCGCGGCCATGCGGGCGCTCCAGACGTGCGTCGTCGAGGCCATCCAGCAGCGGGTCTTCGTCCGAGTGACGTCGGACCTCGCCTACCGCTTGCCCCGGGTCCGCGTCGACGCCCTCGATCGCGAGTACGGCCCAGAGTTGGTCAACCGCTTCTTCGACGTCGTGACCGTACAGAAGGTCGGCGCCCTGCTGCTGCTCGACGGCATCGCCATCGTGCTCCAGTCCGTCATCGGCCTCCTGCTCCTCGCCTTCTACCACCCGTATCTGCTGGGCTTCTCCCTCGTCATGCTCGGGGCGATGGCCTTCATCGTCTTCCAGTTGGGGCGCGGGGCGGTGGCGACCAGCATCCGGGAATCGCGGGCGAAGTACGACGTCGCCGGCCGCCTCGAGGAGCTGGTGCTCGCCCCGCTCGCCTACAAGCTGGAGGGGGGGGCCGAGTTCGCGATGGACCGGGCCGACATCCTGGCCCGCCGTTACCTCGCGGCGCGCCGGGACCACTTCCGGATCGTCCTCCGGCAAGTGGTCTTCGCGCTGGCACTGCAGGCCGTCGCCTCGACGGCGCTGCTGGGACTGGGGGGCTGGCTCGTCATCCAGGGGCAGTTGACCCTCGGCCAGCTCGTGGCCGCCGAGTTGATCGTCGTGACGGTCGTCGGCTCCTTCACCAAGCTCGGCAAGCACCTCGAGGGCTGGTACGACCTGATGGCCGCCGTCGACAAGCTCGGCCACTTGACGGACCTGCCGCTCGAGCGCCGGGATGGCGAGGCGGATCACGCCAAGGAGGGTGTGGGGGCCTCGCTCCGGCTCCGGTCCGTCGCGTTCGAATATGACGGGCGGGGACCGATCCTCGACGGCCTGGACCTGGACGTCCACCCCGGGGAACGTGTGGCGATCGTCGGGCCGAGCGGGACAGGCAAGAGCACCCTCGTCGACCTGCTGTACGGGCTCCGGGCGCCGACCGGTGGCCACGTCGAGATCGACGGCGTCAACCTCCGGGACCTCCGGCTGGACGGGGACTATCTCACGGCGTATCTGCTATCGCGGACAGTTGTTCCCGCAATTCCTCCGGGGTCAGTTTGAGGAACTCCCAGAAGCTCAGGTCAGGCAACCTCAACCCCAGCAGGCCGTACGGCGTCTGATCCTTGCGGCGGCCAATCCGGAAACAGCGCAGGTTCCAGTACAGACGCTTCAGGTCCAGTAACCCCTGCGTCATCTTCCGGTGCCTTGCCTGCTGCATCCGCGCCACGCTGTTGACGCACTCCACCAGGCTGCTGGCTCGCCACACGCCGCGAAGCACCGCGCGGACCCGCCGCGCCTCGCCTGGCCAATCCGGACACGCCTTCGTCAGTGGGACCGCGCGGACCAAGGCCCAGGCTCGTGTGGCGGCCGACTGACGCCAAGGCTGGCGACGCAGGCCTTCCAGGTCCAGCAACGCCGACAGGACGTCAGGGACCAACCTCAGCGCGGCCAGCCGTCCTTGGGCTTGATCCAGGAACGTGAAGCTCTCCCGGCGGAGCAACAACCGCCGGGCCTTGGCCCACGCCGCGCCGCTCAAGTGTGGCAACGCCGCCGCGACCATCGCCTCGGCCTGAGCCCGGTCGTTGAGGCGACCTTCGGGGGTGAAGATCTCGAGCGCCGACCGGGCGTGTTTCCAGGCCGTCTCGGCGGCCGCGGCTTGATCCCAGAGCCGCTCAGCCTGACGCCACTGCCGGTTCATCGGCGCGCCACGACCCTGTCGTGATTGCCCCTGACGGCCACGCCGGTCGAGTCCCCTCTGGGCCGCGTCGGCACGCTCCAGAGCACGGGTCGCCGCGCCCCAGGTCCTCCTCAACGCACGTCCCCCTTCCCGGAGGGTATGAAAGACGTCGAGCGAGTCGTCGAGGTCGGGGAGGCCGGCCGTGTGACGGTGGGCACGCTCGAGCTTGACCCCTTTCCCCAGGCCGGAACCGTCATCCCGGACCACCGCCTCGAGCGCCGGGAATCGGGCGAGTTCCTCGGCCCATGTGACGCCATCGCGCGCCTTGACCATCCGACCGGTCAGCCAGCAGAGGCTCTCCGGCTCGACGACCATCAGGACGGGCTTGCGCCCGAAAAAATCTCGTCGGCGGAGCCCTGTTTCACTGCGGGCCGGGCCGCCCCGTCGAGCACCTGGAGCAGGTCGCCGGCGCGCTGGCCGGCCTCCAGAGTCGCCCGCCCCAGAGTCGCCACGGCCGGGGTAGACCTCGGCCCCGTTACGACCCGCAAGAGCCGCCGGGCCACGCTCAGGCTGACCCCCTCGGCCTGGGCGACGGTGGCGAACTCGTGCTGCTTGTCTGGGGTGACCTCAACAGCGTGCCTGAGCCGCTCTTTGAGGGCTCGGACCTCGGCCCGCTGCGCTGCGAGTTGCCGCTGAAGCTCGTCGATATGGGCCTGGGCCGCGGCGCCGTCGACGGCCTCGGCGACCTGTTCGGCCTCGCGGTAGAGCGACTGCCGTGATAGCTCACGGTCCTTAGCCATCTTGGTGACATCGCCGTATCGTCCGCAGACGACCGCGAAGGCGCTGGCGATGCGTTGCGGGATCGTGGGCATGGGAAGTCGCTCGTTGGGGGCCTAATCAAGGAACCATGCCCACGATTGCACACACTTCGACGGGAACTGTCCACCGACCACCCCAGACCAAAGGCCGTTTTGAGATAGTCCCCACGATTCGGGTGACACCGTCATGGAAGTCAATGATGCAAAATCGGTTAGGCGATTTCAATCCCGCAAGACAGTAGAATTAGAGGGCTGGCTTCGAGGAGGTCATGGTGAGGGCGAGACGGGGCGGACCGGTGCCCCGAGGGCGCCGTCCGGTCGCGGACGGGGATGGGGCGACAGCGGCCCGGTGGCCGTCGGATCAAGAAATGCAGGCACGTCCGTCCGGCGACTCCCGCGGCGCCGGGAGTGGCCTGCCGCGTCCCCGCGGCAGGCCGGCGGACCAGCGAGTCCGATCGGCGTGACGGAAGTGGAGCCATGGGCGCCCCGGCTCGTGGGTCCCGACGCCGGGTTACCGGCGTCGACTCCGGGGTCGAATCTCTCCGCCGTGGAGGCCGAGGCCGATCAGGACGACCGAGGCCGCCGCGAAGACGAGCCAGGACTGGGCCAGGGCGCCGACGATGGCGGCCACGATCAGGCCGCCCTGGACGTACGACGCGTTGAGCTTCTGACGGGCACCCATGCGATGAACCTCCCGATATCTGTTGGTGTGGACGGGACAGGTGGAGGCCGGCGACGGCGGGGAATCGGCTCGCCACGTTCGGGGGCGATCGTCACACCGCGTCGGCGTCCGCTTGGAACTGCCCCCAGGAGCGGGCCAGCCACTCCCTGGCCTGACTGACGGCCCCGGGGGTCACGCCGAGGCGGCGGGCCACCGCGCCCGTGCCGAGCCCCTCGGCCAGCAGCTCGGCGGCGCGCCGCCTGCGCTCCGGCAGGCGGGCCAACCAGGCCGCGAAGTCGACCCGGAAGATCGCCTCGTCCGCCGGGCCGTAGCGGTCGTCCGAGGCCAGCCAGTCCCGCCAGCCGCCCGAGGGCAGGCCGGCCAGCTCCTCGAGCGAGACGACGCGGAGCCCGGTCGCCCGCCGGGCTTTCGGATGATGGATGTCCATGGCGCCGCGGCCGGTCGACCGCCGGGCTCCGACGGAGCGGCCGTTCTTGACGGCGCGGCAGCAGTTGTCGGCGATGGCGACGACGCCGACGTCGACGGGGTCCTTGCCGCGGCGGATCAGTCCGAGCCAGGCGGCCCAGGTGTAGGCGCGGGCCTCGGCGACGGCCTCCTCGCGTTCGTCCCGGGGCAGGCGTCGGAATTGGTAGCGGAGGGCGGCGTCGATGCGGCCGAGTGCGGCCTCGAAGGCCCGGTGGGCGTCGGACGGGGCGTTCGCGGTCAGGGTGGCGGCGGACATGGGCGATCTCCCGATGAGGGCGGACCGCCCCCTGTCCGGGGCGGTCCGTGGGGTGGACCGTCCCCGGAGGGACGACGAGCAGGGGGTGAGGCCGGCGATCGGCACGAGGGCGTATCGCCGGCAAAGGCATGACCCCCTGCCGCCGTGCCGCTCGCGCGGCGGCCGGGGGTCAGGGCGGCGCATAGCTATGCGTCTCCCACTATATTATGACATGAATAATCTACATATTTAGATTATGCGGCTCGGACATTCCTCCCCGGCCCACGAACGGTCGAGGCGATCCATGGAGATGGCGAGTTCGGCGAGTTCGCGGGTCGTTACCGTCGTCGGCGGGGGGATCGACTTCCGGCCTCCTGTCGGGGATGATCTCGGATGGGATGCGGACGATGAGGTGTGCCTATCAGTCGGCATCGGGGCCGGGTCCGAGATGATCGGATGGTCGAGGATCCGCTCGGCGGAGCGGAAGCCCTTCGAGAAAGGGTCAAAGGTGTGCACGGGGTGAGAAATGGGCTGTGATAAAGGCAGTTCAAGACGGTGCTGATTGACGCCCCGCCCTAACGCGATGCGGGACAACAGGATGTGAGCAACAACGCGATCAAGGGATGAGGTGCGCCCTCGTCCGAGGACCAACGGCATTCCTTAATCCGGTTGTCTAGTCGACTTACCGGGGGACATCGTGTCCGGGATGACGTCGCCCCCCGCGGCCGACGTGCGGAGGGCCGGATCGCGCGGATTACCCGTAGGTGGACGCTCGTGTCGCAGCCTGACCAGCACTTGATGAACAACAGGCGGTGCTCGAAAGGGTCACCGATGGCCCGCTCGGTCCGCTACTCACGGCGGGCGACGCGCCTGGTCTCCTCCGAGCAGGGACGCCCCCGCCGCGGGCGTCGAAACCCGCAAAGCCCATGGGCCAGGAACGGAGCGCGGCTTAATCGGTCGGGGTACTGACACACGGACTGGCACCGTCGGCGGGGGCAGGTCAATGGTCCAACCCCGACGGGGCGAGCCTGGACGCCCTCGTCCCCGCCCGCACTACATCTTGACGTTCACGCCGGGAGCCCATCCGGGATGAATCTCCTCCCACTCGGTGCGGGCTTGACGTGCGGACTTGCGACCCGGGATAGTCAGGTGGGGTGAGATCGCGACCGATCCCGCGACGAGACCGATCCACCGATGTCCGGGAGTCGACTCAAATCCTGGAAGGGCCCGCGGGTCAAGGTCAGCGTCCGGCGGCTGTCGCTGGTGATCCTGATCGTGGCCGTGGTCCTCGCCTATTTCGTCAACCGGGCGAACCGACGGCGGGATGCGATCGCGGCCCTCCGCTCGGCGGGGGGCCGGGTGAGCGATCTCTCTGCGGGCGTCTCGCCCGGGGTGGTCCCCGTCGGCCGGTCACGAGCACGCGCCTGGATCGCCCGCCATATGGAAGGGATGGTCCCCATTGCCATGTCGGCCGATCTCTCGGGGGCAACCGGACTCCGCGACGATCAACTTGCTCCCCTGGGAGCCCTGGGCCGGGTCGCTCAACTGTCCCTCAGCGGGACCGCGATCCGAGGGCCGGGCCTCGTCCATTTGCAGGGGCTCGATCACCTCACGACGCTGGACCTCTCCAACACCCATGTCGGGGACGCCGGGCTGGCTCACCTGAGCCGGCTCGAGCGGCTCGATGATCTGGACCTGTCGAATACGGACGTCAGTGACGCCGGGCTCGCCCACCTGGGCGGACTCAAACAGCTACGCAGGCTCGTCCTCAGCCGAACGTCCCTCACCGACGCCGGCTTGGCCCACCTCAAGGGGTTGACTCAACTTGCGACCCTGGATCTCTCTTTCACCCGCGTGAAGGGCCAGGGGCTCGCCCATCTGGAGGCGTGTCGCCAGCTTCGGGACCTCGACCTCGCGAGGACGGCGATCGAGGACGCGAGCCTTGCTCCGTTGTCGGGTCACGCCGCGCTCCGCTCCCTGAATCTAGAACAGACCCAGATCGGCGACGCGGGCCTGACGCCCCTGGCCCGACTCACGCAGATCAAGTCACTGAACCTCGCGCGGACGAGGGTCGGGGCACACGGCCTGTCACCACTCCGGGGGCTCGTCTCGCTGACCCACCTCGACCTCCAGAGGACGGCGGCGGATGACGCCGGGTTGCTGAGCCTGGCCCCGCTGATCCAAATGGAAGAGCTCGACCTCGACGGCACGCCCGTGGGAGATGCGGGGCTCGCCTCCCTGAAGGGGATGGTCAAGCTGAAGACGCTGAGGCTCGACGGGACCCGGGTGAGCGACGAGGGGATGGCCCACCTGGTCGGTTGCGGAGGGCTCTTGACCCTCACGTTGCGAAA
>JAABUR0100001340.1_pt1 | contig 12223 bp, 18 predicted proteins | sample 5560091 | NCBI WGS metagenome assembly JAABUR01 (sample SAMN10711879, study PRJNA513375) | rock metagenome | isolation source: Antarctica rocks | place: Antarctica: Victoria Land, University Valley sud
TCTTGAACTTCTGGGGGCGAGCCTGTCGCACGCGCTGGGAGGTCTTGGCCATGAGTAGTCGGTCTGGTCCTTGCTCTGGAGTCAGGCGGCGGCGGCGACGGGCCGGCCCTCGCGGGAGAACGGCATCCCGAGCGCCTCGAGCAGGGCGAAGGCCTCCTCGTCGCTCGCGGCCGTGGTGGTGATGGTGATGTCGAGACCGCGCACCTGGTCGACGGCGTCGTAGTCGATCTCGGGAAAGATGATCTGCTCGCGCACGCCCATGGAGTAGTTGCCGCGGCCGTCGAAGGAGCGCGCGTTCAGGCCGCGGAAGTCGCGGATCCGCGGGATGGCGACCGACATGAGGCGGTCGAGGAACTCGAAGGCGCGCTCGCCGCGCAACGTTACCGCGACGCCCACCGGCATGCCTTCGCGCAGCTTGAAGGCGGCGATCGACTTGCGCGCCCGGCGCACGTTGGGCTTCTGGCCGGTGATCGTCGCGAGCTGCTCCATCGCGGCTTCGAGCATGTTCGAGTCCTGCTTGGCGTCGCCCACGCCCATGTTCACCGTGATCTTCTCGATGCGCGCGGCGCGCATGGGCGAGGAGTGCCCGAAGCGCTCGACGAGCGCGGGACGGATCTCTGCCTCGTAGCGTTCCTTGAGACGGGCCATGCTCAGTCGATCCTCTCGCCCGAGCGGCGGGCGACCCGGAAGCGCTTGCCGTTCTCGCGCGCGATCCCTACGCGCGTCGGCTTGCCGTCCTTGGGGTCGAGCAGCGCGACGTTGGAGACGTGGACGGAGGCCTCCTTCTCGATCACGCCACCGGCCTGCTGGCCGCCGCCCACCTGGCTCGGGCGCTGATGGCGCTTGATCACGTTGAGGCCCTCGACCCAGACGCGCTCGCGCGCGGGATCGACGCGCATGACCCTGCCGGCCTTGCCCTTGTCCTTGCCGGCGTTGAGCACGACCTGGTCATCGCGGCGGATCTTCAGCGCGCCCATCACAGCACCTCGGGCGCGAGGGAGACGATCTTCATGAAGTTGCGGTCGCGGAGCTCGCGCGCCACCGGGCCGAAGATTCGGGTGCCGCGCGGGTTGTTGGCGACGTCGATGATCACCGCCGCGTTCTCGTCGAAGCCGATGTAGGTGCCGTCCTCGCGGCCGTAGGGCTTGCGGGTGCGCACGACGACCGCGCGGACGACCTCGCCCTTCTTGACCGCCCCCTGCGGGGTGGCCTGCTTGACGGTCGCGACGATCGTGTCGCCCACGCCGGCGTAGCGCCGACGCGAGCCGCCGCGCACGCGGATCACGAGTATCTCGCGGGCGCCGGTGTTGTCGGCCACCCGAAGTCGCGTCTCGTTCTGGATCATCGCGCCCGCTCCAGGACCTCGACGAGCCGCCAGCGTTTCGTGCGCGACCGCGGGCGGCACTCGACCACGCGCACGGTGTCGCCCGCGTTGGCGTCGTTGCCCTCGTCGTGCGCGTGCAGCGTCGCCGTGCGGCGAACGATCTTCTGGTAGCGGCGGTGGCGCCGGGCCATGTCGATGCGCACCGTGATCGTCTTGTCCGCCTTGTCGGAGACCACCACGCCCGACCGCACCTTCGGGCGCCCGGTCGCGCTCGACACGGGCGGAGTGGGCTCGGGCGGCGAGTCGGGGCGAGCAGCCGCGGCCTTCGCGCGCACCTTGATGCGGTAGCGCGTGCGGGCCTTCGCCTTGCGTCGCCGCTCGGCATCACGCTCGGCCTGACGCTCTTCGGGAGTGCGCGCCGAACGGCCGCTCGCCCGAGCGGCCCTTCCCTGCCGGGTGCGCTCGCGGGCAGAGACGGGCGCAGCCGAAGGCTCCGGCGCAGGCTCACCCTCGGGGGAGTCCGGCGCGGCCTGGCCCTCGGGCGTGTCCGGCGCCTCGGTGGCTTCGGGCGCGGGCGCCGCGGCCTGCTCGGCGTCGTTCTCGTTGGATTCTTGCTCGACCATCGGCTAGCGCTTGCTTCCTTCGTTCGTGTCGATGTTGCGCTCGCGCGCGACCGTCAGCGTGCGGGCGATCTCCTTCTTGGCCCTGCGCAGGCCGGCGGTGTTCTCGAGCTCGCCCGTCGCGTGCTGGAAGCGAAGGCCGAACAGCTCCCGGCGCGCGGTGCGCAGGTGCTCGGCGATCCCGGCGTCATCGAGGTCTCGGAGGTCCCTCGCTGCGGACGCCATGCTAGCCATCCTCCCGCAGGACGAACTTCGTGCGCACCGGCAGCTTGTGTCCCGCCAGGCGCATCGCCTCGCGCGCCAGGGGCTCGGGAACCCCGGCGAGCTCGAACATGACGCGGCCCGGCTTGACCACGGAGACCCAGCCCTCGGGCGAGCCCTTGCCCGATCCCATGCGGGTCTCCGCCGGCTTCTTCGTGAACGGCTTGTCGGGATAGACGTTGATCCAGACCTTGCCGCCACGCTTGATCTTGCGGGTCATGGCGATACGGGCCGCCTCGATCTGCCGGTTGGAGACCCAGCCCTCTTCCACCGACTTGAGGCCGTACTCGCCGAACTGCACGCGAACCTGCCCACGGGAGAGACCCCGCCGGCGACCGCGGTGCTGCTTGCGGAACTTGACGCGCTTGGGAGAGAGCATGGCTAGCGCGTGACCTCCGGCGAGCCGCCGCCGCGACCGCCGCGCTCGCCGCGGCCGCCGGGACCGCCCGGTCCACGACCGCCGCCCCGGCCGCCCGGGCCGCCGCCGACGCCGCCCTGGCCGCCGCGGCCGCCCGGACCGCCGCCGCGTCCGCCCGGACCGCCGGGTCCTCCCGGTCCGCCGCCGCGTCCGCCGGGGCCGCCACGCCCGCCCGGGCCACCGCGCCCGCCCGGACCTCCACCGCGCCCGCCGCCGCGACCGTCACGCTCGTTCCGTCCGCGGCCGCGACCGTCGCGATCGCCGGCGGGAGGCGCGGGTTCGTCCATCGAGGTGAGGTCGGTACCCGTGTAGCCCGCGGGCATGATCTCGCCGCGGTTGATCCAGCACTTCACGCCGATCCGTCCGAAGGTCGTGCGGGCTTCGTAGAACCCGTAGTCGATGTCGGCCCGCAGCGTGTGCAGCGGCACCCGCCCATCGGAGTAGCTCTCGCGGCGCGCCATCTCGGCGCCGCCGAGGCGTCCCGAGACCTGGACCTTGACGCCCTTGGCTCCCGAGCGCATGGCCGAGGTCAGCGCGCGCTTCATCGCGCGGCGGAACGCCACCCGGTTCTGCAGCTGCTCGGCGATCGACTGGGCGACGAGCTTCGCGTCGAGCTCCGGCCGCTTGATCTCGAGGATGTTGACCTTGACCTGCTTGCCCGTGATCCGATGCAGGTCGCGGCGCAGCGCGTCGACCTCGGAGCCGGACTTCCCGATCACGATCCCCGGCCGCGCCGTGTTGATGTTGACCTCGATCTCGCCCGCGCTCTTGCGGATCGTGACGTCGGAGAGGCCGGCGTGGGCAAGCTTGCCGACGATGTGCGAGCGCACGCGAACGTCCTCGGCGAGATAGTCGGAGAAGTGGCGCTCGTTGAACCAGTTCGCCTTCCAGTCGTGGATGTACCCCACGCGGAGCGACTCGGGATGGACTTTTTGACCCATGAAAGCGGTCTACTCCTTCGGAGTGAGCAGGATGGTGAGGTGGCTCGTGCGCTTGCGGATCGGCGTCGCGCGACCCATGGCGCGCGGGCGAAAGCGCTTGAGCGTGGGGCCCTCGTCGGCGGTGACGGCCTTGATCCGCAGCTCCTCGCCGACGAGCTCGTGGTTGTTCTCCGCGTTGGCCACCGCGGACTCGAGCAGCTTGATCCAGTCGCGCGCCACCGAGCGGGACGTCATGGCCAGGATGGCGCGCGCGTCCTCGACCGACTTGCCCCGGATCTGATCACAGACGAGACGCGCCTTGCGAGCCGAGGAGCGGACGTACTTGGCGCTCGCGCGGACGATCGGCGGGGGACCGTCGTGCGCGGCTCCCCGGCGGCGCGCGGCGGGCGCAGACGCAGCCGGCGCCTCCGGGCTCTCGCCGCCTCGCCCGCGGCCTCGCCGTCGGCGAGTGGGCGCCGCGGGCGGGTCCTCCACCTCGCGCTCGGCGTCGGATTTCGGCGCGCGCGCCGGCGTGCTCGGCGCGGCGGGAGCGGGGGCATCGGCGGCCTCCTGCGCCTGCTCCTGACTCTGCGCGGCCTTGGCCTCGGCCGCATCGGCCGCGGCCTTCTCCGCCTCGTGCGCGGCCGCGTCGTCGACGTTCGGGTTCTCGTCGCTCATCGGCGCTTCCCGGTCTGGGTGTGGCCGCGGTAGAGCCGGGTCGGAGCGAACTCGCCCAGCTTGTGGCCGACCATCGACTCCGAGACGAACACCGGCACGTGCTTGCGCCCGTCGTGCACGGCGATCGTGTGCCCGACCATGTCGGGGAAGATCGTCGAGGTGCGCGACCAGGTCTTGATCATGCGCTTGGAGTTCGAGGCGTTCATCGCCTCGATGCGCGCCATCAGGCGCTCCTCGACCCAGGGACCCTTCTTGCTCGAGCGGCTCACGGTTTGGTTTACCTCTTCTTCCCGCGGCGGCGGCCGCGGACGATGTAGCGGTCGGAGGGCTTGCGCTTCTTGCGCGTGCGGTACCCCAGGGTGGGGACGCCCCACGGCGTGACCGGGTGGCGTCCGGCCGTGGTCGACCCCTCGCCACCACCGTGCGGATGGTCGACGGGGTTCATGGCGGTGCCACGGGTCTGAGGGCGCACTCCCATGTGGCGCTTGCGCCCCGCCTTGCCGACCTTGACGTTCTGATGGTCGGCGTTGCCGATGGTGCCGACCGTCGCGCGGCACTCCGCCCGCACCAGGCGCATCTCGCCCGAGGGCAGGCGCAACGTGGCCATGTCGCCCTCCTTGGCCAGAAGCTGGATCGAGGTCCCCGCCGAGCGGCCCATCTGCCCACCGCGTCCCGGGGTGAGCTCGACGTTGTGCACGACGGTGCCGGCCGGCATGTTGGCCAGCGGAAGGCAGTTGCCCACGCGGATGTCGGCCCCGAGGCCGGACTCCACCGTGCTCCCCACCGCCAGCCGCGCCGGCGCGAGGATGTAGCGCTTCTCCCCGTCGACGTAGTGCAGGAGGGCGATGTAGGCCGAGCGGTTGGGGTCGTACTCGATGTGGGCGACCCGCGCCGGGATCCCGTCCTTGCGGCGCTTGAAGTCGATCTTGCGGTAGAGCCGCTTGGCGCCGCCGCCGCGATGGCGCGAGGTCTTGCGCCCGTGTGCGTTGCGCCCGCCGGACTTCTTGAGGCCCTCGGTGAGCGACTTCTCGGGCTTGGCGCGGGTGAGCTCCGCGAAGTCGGGATAGGTGACGAAGCGCCGACCGGGGCTCGTGGGCTTGGGCTTGCGAATGGCCATGGTCTACTCGAGCCCCTCCATGCCCTGGAAGATCGGGATGCTCTGCCCCTCGGCGACCTGCACGATCGCCTTCTTCCAGGCCCGGGTGCGCCCGGAGGTGTAGCCGCGGCGCTTGGGCTTCGTCTTCACCGAGGCGGTGCGGACCTCGACGACCTTCACGTCGAAGAGCTCCTCGATCGCCTGGCGGATCTGCGTCTTGTGCGCGCGGTCGTGCACGCGAAAGGTGTAGCGCCCGGCCTCGGAGAGCACGAAGCTCTTCTCGGAGACCACGGGGCGGATGATGACCTGGCTCGCGTCCATGGCTAGGCCGCGACCTCCTCGGCGTGCGCGGCGCCCGAGGCGCGTGCGGTGAGCCGCTCGAGCGCCCGCTCGGAGACGAGCAGGGACCCGGCGCCGATCACGTCGGCCACGCCGGCGGCGTCGACGGGCAGGACGCCGATGCGCGCGATGTTGCGAAACGACAGGCCGGCGTGAGCCTCATCCTCGCCGAGGAGCACGAGCGTGCGTCCCGGCTGCTGCCAGCCGGCGATGAGCTCCGCGGCCTTCTTGGTCGCGGGAGCATCGAAGCCGCTCAGATCGAGCACGGCGAGCGAGCCGCGGTCGGCGTGAACGGAGAGCACGCTGCGCAGCGCGGCGCGGCGCGCCTTCCGATTTACCTTGCCGATGTAGTGGCGCGGCTGAGGACCGAACACCGTGCCGCCGCCCGTCCAGATCGGCGAGCGCGAAGAGCCCGCGCGGGCGCGACCGGTGCCCTTCTGACGCCAGGGCTTGGCTCCTCCGCCGCGGACCTCGCCGCGGGTCTTGGTCGACGCCGTCCCCTGCCGGCGCGCGTTCAACTCGGCGCGAACCGTCTCGTGCACGAGCGGACTGTTGAAGGCGACCTCGAAGACCCCGGGAGCGAGCTCGGCCTTCGTGTCGGCACCGCCGCCCAGGCGGGGGGCGCTAGCCATCGGTGCGCACCTCCACGGTGCCGCCTCGCGGACCGGGCACCGCGCCGCGCAGGAGCAGGAGGTTCTCGCCCGGAATGATCTCGACGACCTCGAGGCCCTTCTGGGTCACGCGCTTGTTGCCCATCTGGCCCGGTCCCCGGATCCCCTTGAAGACCCGCGAGGGCGTCGCGGAGGCGCCGATCGAACCGGGGGCGCGCACGTTGTGCGAGCCGTGGGACTTGGGCCCGCTGGCGAAGTTGTGGCGCTTGATCGTGCCCTGGAAGCCCTTGCCCTTGGAGGTCCCCGAGACCTTGACCTTCTGGCCCGGCTCGAAGGCCTCGACGGTGACGGTCTCTCCGACCTGGAGCTCACCGGCCTCGTCGCGGAACTCCACGAGGTGGCGCATGGGCGGAGCGTCCGCCTTGCGCAGATGCCCGAGCTCGGCCCGCGTGAGCGTCTTCTCCTTGCACGCTCCGAAGGCGAGCTGCACGGCTTCGTAGCCGTCGCGCTCGAAGGTGCGGATGCCGGTGACGGGACACGGACCGGCCTCGAGCACGGAGACGCGCTCCACGCGGCCGTCCTCCAGGAACCGCTGGGTCATTCCGAGCTTCTTGGCGAGGATCGCGGGCATCGAGACGATCAGAGGGCGAGGCGGATCTCGATGTCCACCCCGGCCGGCAGGTGGTCGAGTCGCTGGAGCGAGTCGACCGTCTTCGGCGTGGGCTGGTGGATGTCGATCAGCCGCTTGTGGGTGCGGATCTCGAAGTGCTCGCGCGAGTCCTTGTCCTTGAACGGCGAGCGGATCACGCAGTACACGTTCTTCTCCGTGGGCAGGGGCACGGGACCCGAGACGCTCGCGCCGGTGCGCGTCGCGGTCTCGACGATCTCCTTCGCCGCCGTCTCGATGGCCGAGTGGTCGTAGGCCTTGAGGCGAATGCGGATCTTGTTGTCGGGCAGGGTGGCCACGGGTCGGTATCTGTCGCTCTGTAGTCGTGTGGGTGGTTGTCGTGCGGTCTTACTGAGCTACTGCGTGCCAGAGGGCGAGTCCCCGGGTCTCGGGGCCCGCCCCCATGGTCGTATGTCTGCTTGGGTCCTTCGGGCGCGGAGCGGGGCGCGGAGGCCCCGCTCACGCCTCTGCGTGCTCCTTACTACTCGGTGACCTCCGTCACCACGCCCGAGCCGACCGTGCGGCCGCCCTCGCGGATGGCGAAGCGCAGGCCCTGGTCCATGGCGATGGGCTGGATCAGCTCGATCTCCATCTGGACGTTGTCGCCGGGCATGACCATCTCCGTGCCCTCGGGCAGGTTGGCCACGCCCGTCACGTCGGTGGTGCGGAAGTAGAACTGCGGGCGGTAGCCCGTGAAGAACGGCGTGTGGCGGCCGCCTTCCTCCTTCTTGAGGACGTACACCTCGGCCCTGAACTTGGTGTGCGGAGTGATCGAGCCTGGCTTGCAGAGCACCTGCCCGCGCTGGATATCCTCGCGCTTGGTGCCGCGCAGCAGGCAGCCGACGTTGTCGCCCGCTCGCCCCTCGTCGAGGAGCTTGCGGAACATCTCGACGCCGGTGACCACCGTGGAGGACGTCTGCGACTCGATGCCGACGAGCTCGACCGTCTCGCCCGTCTTGATGATGCCCTGCTCGATGCGCCCGGTGGCCACCGTGCCACGACCGGTGATCGAGAAGACGTCCTCGACCGGCATCAGGAAGGGCTTGTCGAGGTCACGCTCGGGCTCGGGGATGTAGGAGTCGAGCGCGGCGGCGAGCTCGAGGATCTTGCCCTTGTACTCCTCGTCGCCCTCGAGCGCCTTGAGCGCGGAGCCGATCACGAACGGGACGTCGTCGCCCGGGAAGTCGTACTCGGAGAGCAGCTCCCGGACCTCGACCTCGACCAGCTCGAGGAGCTCCTCGTCGTCGACCATGTCGGCCTTGTTGAGGAAGACGACGATGTAGGGAACGCCGACCTGGCGGGCGAGCAGGATGTGCTCGCGCGTCTGGGGCATCGGGCCGTCGGCCGCGGAGACCACGAGGATCGCACCGTCCATCTGGGCGGCGCCCGTGATCATGTTCTTCACGTAGTCGGCGTGCCCGGGGCAGTCGACGTGCGCGTAGTGGCGGTTCTCGGTCTGGTACTCGACGTGCGAGGTGGCGATCGTGATCCCGCGCTCCCTTTCCTCAGGAGCGTTGTCGATCTCGGCGAAGCTCTTGGCCTCCCCGCCCATCTTCTCGGCGAGGACGTTCGTGATCGCGGCGGTCAGCGTCGTCTTGCCGTGGTCGATGTGACCGATGGTGCCGACGTTGACATGCGGCTTGTCCCGCTCGAACTTCTCCTTCGCCACGTGTACTCAGCTCCTTGACATTCGAATTGGGCACGCCAGAAGGCGAACCCCGGAAACCTAACCCATCTGCGCGCTTCGAGACGGCCACGCCCCTGCGCGTCTCCGGACCTACGCCGCTGCGGGCGTCCCCGTCCGGGTCTCGACCACCTTCTCGGCGATGTGCGCCGGCACTTCCTCATAGCCCTCGAACTGCATGGTGTACGTAGCGCGCCCCTGGGTGGTGGAGCGCAGGTCCGTCGCGTAGCCGAACATCTCCGCCAGGGGCACGTGTCCGCTCACGACCTGCGCGTTGCCGCGTGCCTCCATCCCGTGCACGCGGCCCCGGCGACGGTTGAGGTCGCCGATGACGTCGCCCATGAACTCCTCGGGCGTGACGACCTCGACCGCGAAGATCGGCTCGAGCAGCACGGGCTTGGCGCGCCGCGCCGCCTCCTTGAGCGCGAGCGAGCCCGCGACCTTGAAGGCGATCTCGGAGGAGTCCGTGTCGTGGTACTTCCCGTCGGTGAGCGTCACGCGGACGTCGACCATCGGGTAGCCCGCCTTGACGCCGTTGACGAGCGCCTCCTCGACGCCCTTCTCCACCGCGGGGATGAACTCGCTGGGAATCGAGCCGCCGCGAATCTTGTTCACGAAGTCGAAGCCCTCTCCGGGAGCAGGCTCCATCGTGATGTAGACCACGCCGTACTGGCCCGAGCCGCCCGTCTGGCGGATGAACTTGCCCTCCACCTTCTCGGCGGTGCCGCGCACGGTCTCGCGGTAGGAGACCTGCGGGCGCCCGACGTTGGCGTCGACCTTGTACTCGCGCAGCATGCGGTCCACGAGCACCTCGAGGTGGAGCTCGCCCATGCCGGAGATCTCCGTCTGGCCGGACTCCTCGTTGGTCTGGACCTGGAAGGTCGGGTCCTCCTCGGCCAGGCGACCAAGGGCGACCGACATCTTCTCCTGGTCCGCCTTGGTCTTGGGCTCGATGGCGACCTTGATGACCGGTTCGGGGAACACGATCGTCTCGAGGCGGATCGGCGCGTCGGGCGCCGCGAGCGTGTCGCCGGTGACGACCTGCTTGATCCCCACCCCGGCCGCGATGTCGCCCGCCCGGATCTCCGGAACCTCCTCGCGGTGGTTGGCGTGCATCATGAGGATCCGGCCGATGCGCTCGGTGCGCCCGGTGCTCACGTTCAGCACCCGTCCGCCCGCGTCGAGCTTGCCGGAGTACACGCGGAAGTAGGTCAGCTTGCCGACGTAGGGGTCGGCCATGATCTTGAAGGCGAGCGCCGCGAAGGGCTGGTCGTCGTCGGGCAGGCGGGAGGCGGGGCGCCCCTCCTCCTCGCCGCGGACGGGCTCGATGCCCTGCATCGGCGGAACCTCGAGCGGCGAGGGAAGGAAGTCGAGCACCGCGTCGAGCAAGGGCTGGACGCCCTTGTTCTTGAACGAGGAGCCGCACAGCACGGGCGTGAGCTTGATCTCGAGCGTCGCCTTGCGCACCGCCTCCTTGATGCGCGCGGGGTCGATCTCCGCGTCCTCGAGGATGAGCTCGATCAGCTCATCGTCGTAGTGCGAGACCTCCTCGAGCAGGTGCTCACGGGCGGCCGCGGCCGCGTCGGCCATCTCCTCGGGGATCGGACCGAGCTCGAACTGGGTGCCGAGGTCGTCCTGGTAGAGGATCGCGCGGTTGTAGATCAGGTCGACGATCCCGCGGAACTCACTTTCCGCGCCGATGGGGAGCTGGATCGGGACGGGGTGGGCGCCGAGACGATCGACCATCGTCTGCACGCCCCGCTCGAAGTCCGCGCCGATGCGGTCCATCTTGTTGATGTAGGCGATGCGCGGAACCTTGTACTTGTCGGCCTGGCGCCAGACGGTCTCGGACTGGGGCTCGACGCCGGCGACGGAGTCGAAGAGCGCGATCGCCCCGTCGAGCACGCGCAGCGAGCGCTCGACCTCGACCGTGAAGTCGACGTGGCCCGGCGTGTCGATGATGTTGATCCGATGGCCCTCCCACTCGCACGTGGTGGCGGCGGAGGTGATGGTGATCCCGCGCTCCTGCTCCTGGGCCATCCAGTCCATGACCGCGGCGCCCTCGTGAACCTCGCCCATCTTGTGGGTTCGGCCCGTGTAGTAGAGGATGCGCTCCGTGGTAGTCGTCTTGCCGGCGTCGATGTGCGCCATGATCCCGATGTTGCGGGTCTTCTGGAGTGTGAAAGTTCGGGCCATGAGGTAGGTGCGTGAGGTGGGTGGAAAGCGTCGTCTCGGAGCAAAAAAACGGGCCCGACGGGGCCCGGAGACGTCGCATGGGTAAGCCCGGGCTCGCGTCTATGTGCGAGACTTCTCCATGTACGCGCGTCTCCTACCGGACCGGCCCACGATGAGCACTCGGAGCCGCCGGGGAATCGGCCAGGATAGCAGAGGGGATCGGGGCTCCCGGGGAGTGGGCGCCCTGCGGCGCACCGTCGCCACGCTCGCTCTGCTCGGCGTCGCCCTGCTCGTCGTGGCGGAGTTCCTGCCCCTGTTCGAGGTCAAGCTCGGCTCGAGCGGCGCGGTGCTCAAGACGGTGAGCGCGGGAGCCAACAACAACTACTCCCTTCTGCTCATCGCCCTGGCGGCCATCCCCTTCGCGCTGGCCGCCGTGCGCACGGGCAGCCGCGTGGCGCTCCTCGCCCTGGCCGTGCTCGGCTTGGTCGCGGCGGCGATCGCCTTCCTCGGCGACCTCCCCGATGCCCACCGCACGGGGGTAGTGGGCAAGAACTTCGAGGACGCGGCCTCGTCCGCACGAGTCGGCTTCTACTTCGAGTCGCTCGGAGCCATACTGCTGCTCCTCTCCGCCGCCATCGGACTGCTGCTCTCCGGACCGTCCTCGGCGCAGGCTCCGAGTTCGGCACCGGAGTCCGCCGCGGCCGACGCGTAGGGGGCGCTCACGCCGGCCCCCGCGGTTCGGTCGAGGAGGGAGGCGGAGGCATTGGCGGGCACACCCCAGCGATCCGCTGGGAGCGCCGGCGCCGCGGTCGCTGCCGCTACCAGCGGTAGTGGGCGAAGGCCTTGTTGGCCTGCGCCATGCGGTAGATGTCGTCCTTGCGCTTGAACGCGGCGCCCTGCTGGTTCTGGGCGTCCATGAGCTCGTTGGCCAGCCGCTGGGCCATCGTCTTCTCGCGCCGGCCGCGAGCGTAGGTGACGAGCCAGCGGACGGCGAGCGTGCGCGCGCGGCGGGCCGGGACCTCGACCGGGACCTGGTAGGTGGCCCCCCCGACGCGACGGGAGCGGACCTCGAGCACCGGGGTGAGCGCCTTGAGCGAGGCTTCGAGCCCCTCCACCGGATCCTTGCCCGTGCGCTCGCCGACGATCGCGAGCGCGTCGTAGACGATGCGCTCGGCGGTGGACTTCTTGCCGTCGAGCATCACCTTGTTGATGACCTGCTGGACAAGCCGCGAGCGGTGCACGGCGTCCGGCTCGACCGGGCGGATCTGGGCGGCGGCGCGGCGCGGCAAGGGAGAGCTACTTGACCTTCACGCCGTACTGAGAGCGCGCCTTCTTGCGGTCGCTCACGCCGGCGGCGTCGAGCGTGCCGCGCACGACCTTGTAGCGGACGCCCGGGAGATCCTTGACGCGGCCGCCGCGGACGAGCACGA
>JAABUR0100008101.1_pt1 | contig 12216 bp, 5 predicted proteins | sample 5560091 | NCBI WGS metagenome assembly JAABUR01 (sample SAMN10711879, study PRJNA513375) | rock metagenome | isolation source: Antarctica rocks | place: Antarctica: Victoria Land, University Valley sud
CCATCAGCCTGCTGCGCCTCGACGGCTGGACCAACATCGCCCAAGCCCTACGGCACCACGCACGCGACGCAGAACGAGCCCTCACACGCCTGCTGACCTGCTAACACGTGACCTTTCCGTGGCCCTGGCCCTCGGGGCGATCTGCCGCTGCCAATTTGAAGAGCGCAGCCCAAGGATCGTCGCCACGCAGGACGTCTGGGTGGCTCCCATGCGCTTGAGCCACGTTCTTGCGCACGGCGTGCCCCTTGTAGCGGTGCACACGACCCTCGCGTTGCTCAAGGTCGACGGGGTTACCCGGAAGGTTCCAGTGAACGACGGCGTGACTGTACTGATGGAAGTCCAAGCCCTCCTGACCAACTGAGGTCGATGCCAGGACGAAGGGCCAGTACGGCGAGTTGTATGCAGCCCTAACCTGACCTTCACGTTGGACCTGCGCGCTGTCCTCAGCGGTGCTCCGGCCGAACCGAACTGCAAAGTGTGAGCGAAAACGCTGAGTGGTGATATTCACGCGATTGCCGTCCGCCTCGAAAAGCTGAACGCTCGTGTTGTTGGAGCGCAGGGTCAGCGCATCCGCGAGGGCCACCGCTAGTGCATTGGACTGCGCATCCAGCTTCTCGTCAAAAAGCCCTTCAGTCTCGAACAGCACGTGGAGGTGTTCGTCCATCACCGATTGAAGTCCCCCGTCGATCCCGTGCCCGAGCACCGACTGCCAATAGGACTGCCCCGCCGCGGCGGTCGATCGAACGAGGGACATGATTTCAGGTCGGTTGAAGAATGACCGCATGGACCAGGCGATGTTTGACGCCGCCCCTCTCAGTGCGATGTCGCCTCGCAAGGCCGGACCACCTATGACGCGAGAGAGCCCGCGAAGGGCCACTGTGCCCAGACCCGATACGGCCATCTGAGTTAGCACCTCGATTAGGTCATCCGGTCGGCGGCCGAGATCAGCAGCCTCGACGTTCATCGCCACGTCAACGTGCTCCCTGAACCGGACCCCATGGTCATCCTCGTCCGTCGAGTCGCTCCCCCAAGGAAGCTGCTCGTATTCGAGAGCCTGATTTGCGATCCTGTCGCACAAGAGCGGTGCAGCCCAATACCACCTGTCATCAGCGGCGCCGCTGCTCGGACCCGTCGGAAGTCCTGTGACCAGCTCCTCAACCCTGCGGCTCACCTCCGCGAGGTAGTTCTGGCGGCCGACAGGCAGCATGCCCCCCAGCCCGCGGGCGACATCCAAAGGGTCGCCGGCCTTCGCGAACGTCAGACTTGGATACATCATCCCCAGCACAGGCATACCGGTGAGTCGTCCCTCGCTCCGCTGGAAGGTGAGTAGTGCTGTGGCGCGAGGCGCGTCATACACGCGGGCTGACGTCCAACCTGACTCGGAGAGGCGCCGCTCTGCCTCATAGCTGAGAACCGCGCCGATCGTCTTCGGTACGACAGTCCACGAAGAGAAAATGAGTCTTTTGGTGAAGTCGCGTAGATCCGGCTCTGCGTACGCTCCGGCAAGCTCGTAGTAAGGCAAGGCTGGCGGGATCCACGCAAGTTTCCACGCACCCCGGTCAAGCACATCGCTGACCAAGCCGCGCATCTTGGCGTTGCCCGGGTCCAACTGCTTGTGTGACTCGATGTCAGACCATGACAGCCTGCCTGCGGATGCCCGAAACGCCGCCGCCAACCTCGGATTAGCGCGCTGCGCCTGAAACTGGAGATCCTTTTTGACCATGTACTCGTCCATGAACTCGAACAGGTATGGCGAGCTTCGCCAGTACTCGAGCAGGTCATGTCGGTGGTTGATGACCTTGCCCACCGCCACGGCGGACACGAACGCCCTGACATCGTTCGGCTCCACCACGACCCCCGGAAGCTCGCGCTCAGTGATCATGCCGTCCCGGTCCGGTGTCGACGCCAGACGTTCCGTTCGGACAATGACGCGGCGGAGCTCTTTCTGGGCAACATCCTTGGCCATCTCGGCAGCAACGAGATCGTCCGAGTAGAGGGCTTTCCGCATTGAGGACATGGCTGCGCTGACGTGAGCGGCTCGGTCCGGTCCTGCGAGGAATGACACGGTCTTGGTGAAGTCCTCGTAGTGGTCGTCGCCCTCCGGGTCATCGGGCAGCGTGTACATCTTGTATGGCGTTGCCGAAAGAAGGAGGAGTCGCGCGTCCTTGTAGTCGAAGAGCGCGCGGGCCAGCTCCGCACCTTCACTCTCTGGGTCCATCAAAGACTTGAAACGCTGAAATTCGTCAAGGATCACCAGGTCAGGCTCGAGCTTGTCGATGGCTGCTTGTGCCACGAGATGACGCAGCTGCCCAATGAGCTGGTAGCGCTCCTTGGAGACGGGGTATGGGACCTTGGAACCCGAATGCAGATACTTGAACTGGTCAGCGCACGACTCGAGTGCATCGATCAGTCGCCGCCCGTCCGCGGTCTTGGCTGCCAAGACGGCGACGGCGTAGGCCCTAATCATGTCTACGGGGATATCGCTCCGTTCGTTCTGGTCGAACCACTTCCGTTGACTCTTGAAGGAGTCCAGCCCGGAGGCTCCACGGAAGAAGTGGTGCCAACTATTAGTGGCAAAGTTGATGCCGTCGATGTCGTCTCTGAGCATGCTGTACAGAAGCACCCGCTCGCCTGCCCGGCCTCCACTGCTCTTCAGGTTGAACGACGTTCCTGGCGTGAAGGAGACGAAGTTGACCTTCCGTCCCTGCATATCTCCAATGACTTTGGGAAGCATGGTCAAGCGGTCTGCGTGTTGGATGGGGAGGCTGTCACCGACGCGGAGACGGTTGAGGTTCTGCCGTGCGATCTGGTTGTTCGAGCAGATGTACACGATGTCGATCCGCTTGACCGTGTCCCACAGCTCTTCGATCGTCTTGGCGATCACACCGCGAGCCACCAAGGTCTTGCCTAGTCCCACCTCATCGGCGACCAGCATCCTGCGAACGGGGTCGTCTCCGTAGAACCGACTGTGAACGTAGTCGACCGTATCGAGCTGGAAGTCCTTCAGCCGGCTCAGCTCACGCTCGAGATCTGGACGGACCTGTTTGGCCTTCATACCTTCGACTCCTTCATCGCGTCCCACACGACCGCCCAGAGCTGCTGGAACTCCTCGGGCAGGAGCGGAAGTTCGCCACGCTCATCGCGAAGCTGTTCGAACAGACTATCCACCCGTGTGAGAGAGCCATCCTGACGCGCAGCTGCCCTCAATAGCGGTTCAAAAACGATGAGGTCATCACGGCCGACTGCGTGGTGATATCCGTCCCGCTTATCCATACCCATCCAGTCTTCTTGAAGGCTCTTGATCAGCGAGTCAAACCCAGGGTCGGCCAGAAGAAGGGCCAGATAACGAAGAATGTCTCGTTGATTGGCCAAGAGGTGCCGCAGGATCGTCCGATGGCGCAGAGCAGAGTCACCCACCAAAGTGGCTTTCACGACACAGGCCCGCGTCACCTTGACGTTTGCTGTGCTGATCGTCGTCTCAAGCACGACGAACGGCGAAATGTTCTGCTCGGCGACGGGTCGCCATGCGAGTGCGTCGTCGAGAGATCGCGCGGGGCCTTTGAGGCCCAACGGCCGAACTGTGGTTCTCGACTCCTCCGGCTCATCGAGCTCAGGCATGGCAATTGACAGTTTAAAGTCGTCACCGTCGGGTTCGGCGGTGACGGTGAGCTCGTGCGCCACGATAAGGCCGTGAAATGCCTCGATGGCTCGCTCCGCCTGGTACGACGAGTCGTCGGATGGCTCGTTCGACTTGATCTCATAGGCCTCGATGAGATTCCCGAAGACAAGGTCCTTCTTGTTCTTCGTGCCCTCATCGGCTTCTGGGAGCATCGTTCGGGTTCCACAGGACGAGCGGGGTCCACTCAGAAGCACACTGAATTCCACGTTGCCCGAGAATGCAGCGCGGGTGGCGTTCGCAGATCCGGTGAAGACGTGACCGTTGCGACCGTCCTCCCATACGAATGTCTTGGCATGGAGACCAGCACTGACCTCAAGGCTCGAGGGTTCTTCGTTCTCATCGAGCTCGTCGGTCTCTGCGACGCGTTGCATGACGTACGGGACGCAGCCGGCAGGGATCGCGTCGGAACCCAGACGGTCGAGAGTCTCCGGGCGCGAGACCAGCCACGGTTCCAACGAATCGGGCATGTCTTGAAGAAAGCCGGCGTCGACGAACGGCGAGATGACGAAGAGGTCCTTCGCCGCATCGGGAAGCGGCCAACCGCGACTCCCTTGCGTACCCAGCGGCCAAAGTTCTGCCGTCTCGAACGGTTCGGGTACCTCAAGTCGCACTCGTTTCAGGCTCTTGGTCAACTGGTCGAGCTGTAGCTGCCGGTCCTTGGACAACGGGCTTCCCGGCAGAGTCAGCAGAGGAAGCGCCCGAAGGAACGAGACCAGTGGGGCTGTGTCCGCTCCTACCCCGCCTGGCGCCTCATCCATGATCAGGACGGTGTCCCAGGACCTGTCTTCGGTCAGGTTTCGGCTGAGACAGATGAAGCGGTGTCGCAGGTCTCCATTAAGGTTGATGAATCGAAGGACCCAGATCTTTGGGTGAAACACCTTGCCGGCCGCCTTGGGCAGGACCTGCACCACCGAGTCCTCGGCAAATGCCACGATCCGCCGGTAGGTGCCTGGCACATGGATTGCTGCGGCGTGGCAGAAGACTGTTGTTCGCTGGGCATAGCGACGTACGGACTCCAGGAGCGCGATCGGGTCCGGGGTGCTGTCGGGGCCGCCTGAGATCTGGTCATGGGCCGCCATGGCCAACGGCGCCAGTATCAGCGAGGAGAGGTTCAAGGAGTAGGTCGTGGCGATCGCGATGTCGAGCTGGAAGCCTTCAGGTGGGTGCAAGGCGACGGTCAGCAGGTGGCGGGTCTCTGGTTCCAGCATCAGGATGCCTCGAGTCCGGCGTAGATGTCATTGAGGTGGCCACCAGCGATACTCCACCGGTAGTCGAGACGCACCAGTCCCGATCCGCCAGTCCACGCATCAAGCGCCGCGGCGTTGGCAAGGCGAGCCCGTCCGCCCTTCAGTTTGCGCTCGCGAGCCGTAATGAGCCCACGAGCTGTCTTGTCATCGGCAAGGTCGCCACCGTCCCGGCCAAGTTCGAGCCATCGGTTGACGAAGGCCTGCGTCGCTGGGTGGATCCGCGGATTGAGGCTGGCAAGGGTTGTCCAGAAGTCACTCATGACCCAGCCTTCGAATACTTGCTTGGCGGCCAGGTCCGCCCCCCAAACCTCGAGTTGTTCGCGGTAGCGGTCGATCAGCTCCGACTCGTCGCGTTTCTCGGCCAGCAAGAGGTTGTAGATCAGCGCCGCCCCGTGGATGGCGTGATGGAACCGGCGCCCGTGGTCGAGTAATGACTGATGCTCGTGTGGGAAATCCTTTAGTTGCGGGTGCTCCCAGATGTAGTCACAGTCAGCCGGCTTGCCTTGTAGTGCCAACCAGGCCAGCAGAGTCCGAGGACAGGATTGGGCGAGGCGGCTCTGCAGGTAGCTCGCCTCGTCGGGGCTTAGATCGAACGTTGCGGACTGAAGGAGGTCGCCCGGCATAGCCGGCAAGGCTGGGTCCAAACCAAGGTCCGGACCCGACTGACCGTCGTCCCCAAGCTCCTTCGTGAGCGTGTCCAGATGCCCGGCTACAGCGCGGTAATGCTCGGCGATGCTCAGGTCCCACGTGCGTATGCCGAACCGGTGCATCCCCGCCCAGTAGGCGTTGCTCGGCATGCTCTTGAGCTTGGCCTTTGCCTGGTGACCGATCACGCCGCTGGTCTCGCCGCCAGCGAGCAAAGAGTCGATGAGCTTCACCTCTTGGGATCTCAGTCGGGTCAGGGCAAGGTCACTTGGGTAGTGGTGGGATGCGACATCACGCACCAGCCATGGGATGAAGAGCAGGTAACGGACTCGCGTCTGCAGCACCGACGTCCCGGGGAAGAGTTCGTTGGCGATCGTGTCCCGAATCGTGCCGATTCCCAGCTCGTCGATGGTGGACTCATCCTTGAAGAGCTCAAGGATCTGTCGCATCTTCTGCTGCTGAGTGTCATCGCTGTCCAGCCATGCAAATATCGAAGCCACGTCGCCACTGCCTCTCGTCGTCTGGCGCCACCTTAATGTCGGGACCGGATGAAGTGCGTGGAGCCCCCTGGGTCGACCTCGTCAACGAGGGCGTTGGCCGGCTACGAGCCCTGGCCGTCCCCGGGTAAGAATCACCCCACCCGTCCCGACAACCGCCGCGCGACCCTCGGCCACCTGAAACCGGCCTCACCCGAGACGACACTCGGGCCACTGTCACACCCCGATAACAGACTCAACATCAGCCGGCGACCTGCAGCCGCAACGACGCTCCACACGCGAGGGATGAACAAGCTAGCGGAAAGGACGCACGAGGGAGCCATGCGGCAGCGGTGAGAGCCGTGATATACGCCGACGTCGACGGGGCAGGCCACCGGCGTGACAGTGCGTCCGAGTGGTGATCACGCCCGCGCCATTCAGGTCACCGCAGGCGCCATGTAGAGGGGGCGGTACATCACGGGGAGCGTTGACAGACAGGGGACCCGTCAGTCGCGGACTCGAGCTTTGGTCTATTTGATCCTTCGGTGTTCAGCGGTGGCGGTGGCGACGGCCTTGCGGGTCCGGGAAGTGGTTTCGAAGTATCGACCTGCGGGATCCGAGTCGTAGAGCGCCACCTCAGCCCCGAGCGGGGCGACGCCTCAGTGAGCTGCGCGCGAGCGGGAAACTCGCCGTCGCAAGTCCCTAGGCGATTGTCGGTAGGGCCGGTGTCTGGCCAGACTCGGTCCAGGTGCTCGGCGGGACGCTCTCCTTACGGCTGCCCACCCGGCTACATGGTCGGGTAGCCGGGGGCATCTCAGCCCCCGGCTCCCTCAGATCCGTACGTGACAGTCTCCCGTCATACGGCTCTTGTTGTCCTGATCATCTGGTAGCCGGTTTCGCCCAGGTCCAGTGTGCGAAGTGCCGCGGCTGGTTTGCGGCCGCGTTGCTCATGGATTGGATGGCTTTCTTCCAGGTTCTGAGCTTCCGGTACTTCTTCATGATCCACCGCAGCAGGTAGGTGTTGATGCGGTGGAGCACGGGATACAGCGCCGTGCGGTAGAAGGCCCCGTAGTAGGCCATCCACCCCCTCACTACCGGATTGATCATCCGGGCGAGATCTGCCGTGCTGCTGCCGGTGTGCCGGTGCAGTCGCCAGGACCGCACTCGCGCACCGATCTTCTTCAGGGCTTCCTTGCTGATTGCCGGCAGGAACGAGGTGAACTTGATCCCGTCCCTCCGCCGTGCCTGGCGCGGCCGGAACGTGAACCCAAGGAACGTGAACGACGTGTGCTCGAAGTCACCGCGCCGGTTGGAGTCCTTGCAGTACACGATCTTCGTCTTGTCTGGATGCAGTTCCAGACCGACCTCGGCCATTCGCTGGTGCAGCGCGCCCAACACCTTGTTGGCGTGCGCCCGGGTGATGCAGTGAATCACTGCGTCGTCGGCGTAACGTTCGAAGGCAACCGTCGGGAACTCCCGCGTCAGCCACACATCGAACGCGTAGTGCATGAACAGATTCGCCAGTACGGGCGAGACCGCGGACCCCTGTGGGGTTCCCCGGTCCCGTCCTTGCAAGGACCCGTCGGGTAGCTGCTGGTCAGCGGCCAGCCACCGCTTCACATACAGCACCACCCAGCGGGCGTCGGTGTGCTTCTCGACGGCCTTGACGATCAGGTCCCACCGGACGCTGTCGAAGAACTTCCGGATGTCCAGATCGATCACCCAGTCGTACTCCCAGCACCGTTTCCGGCAGGCGCCGACCGCATCCAGTGCCGACCGCTCGGGCCGATAGCCGTAGGAGTCGGGATGAAACACGGGTTCCACCCGGGCCCCTAAATGCGCAGCCACCACCGTCTGGGCCACCCGATCGCCAACGGTGGGCACGCCTAGCATTCTCGTGCCCACCCCGTGCGCCTTCGCGATCTCCACCGCCTTTACCGGAGGCGGGAAGTACGTCCCCGAGGACATCCGATTCCAGATCCGATACAAGTTGTTCTTCAGATCCTTCTCGAATGCTGTCAGCGACTGCCCATCCACCCCCGATGCGCCCTGATTCCCTTTCACCTTGATCCAGGCGTCCCACACCTCGGTCTTCGAGATGTCGAACGGCTTACCCGATGACTTCAGCTCTTCCACTCGATTCCTCCCGGGAACTCCGGTTGATCCAACAGACGAACCACGGACAACCCGGCCCCTTCGCTCCACCCCCATTACAGGAGTCTCAGCGCTACTACGAGCCGGTCCGCCAGCGTCTCCCGCGCCGGTACTCATGTCCTCGACGGCGGAGTTCCCTCCGCCGCCAAGGCACTCCCTGTCGCCGCGGGCTGATCCGCAGCAGTGTCGGGACACGCCTTCTCACGTTCCGTACGAGAGCAGCAGACTGGGCTCACGCCACCTCCACACCGGACACCACCTGGCCAGTAAGCGGGCACCCGCCAGGCTCGTCCCGGGGTACACACCAGACCCCGGTTTTGATGTCGTCTGAAGAGTTTCGATGCTTCAGCAATGGTCGTCTTCCCAGTCCCCACCTGACGCCTCCTGGACGCCTTTTCCTCATCGCTCACCACGACGGTCTTCAGCCAACGCAGCATGAGGCGGTTTGGAGCCTCCCCCCGTAGGGCGGCTCCGAAGGGCCAAACCTTCATCTCTCGTACAGCACCGCATCAAGAATCCCTACCTACATGCCGGGCTCCTCTCTGCGTTCGTGACACACGGTGTGGCTCACTTCTGGTCTGCTGCCCGTCGGGCACCGTGACCAGGCGTGGCTCAAGATGGGGACTGCCCTGCTCGTAGTAGCACTGCCCACCTCGCCGTCCACGTCGGTACGAGTACAGGCGGGAGCAGCACACGAAACAGGTCATCATCGGGGTCGATTCCCACGAGCTGTCGGCCACGATCGAGGTCGACGACAGTGCTGTGCAGCTGATGAAGGTTTGGCCCTTCGCAGCCGCTCTTCGGGGGAGGCTTCAAACCGCCTCATGCTGCGTCGGTCGAGCAGGCCGCGGTGGTGAGCGATGAGGAGAAGGCACCCAAGAGGGAACCCCAGACGTCTCTCGAACTCGTTCAGGACGTCATTCGTCGTAGTGGAGCTTGTACATCTGAGTCATCCCCAAGGCATCGCGCAGCACTGCGAGCAGCTGGTCGGCCGTCATCCGCGGCAGGTCTTGGGCGGCGTAGTCCTGGGAGCTGTGGGTCTTGTACGGCCCTAGGTGGGTGCCGGCATCCTCATCGAAGCTGTCGCGTGCCAGCTCTTCCAGGCTCATCGGGAACTCGAAGGTGCGCGAGAGCCGGCGTCGGCGCTTGCCGAAGTAGCCGACCTCGATGTGTGCGGGCCCGTCGTCGCCTGCGTCATGGGTGAGCGTGACCGGGCGCTGTACGAGGAACATTAGGAATGTCTCTAGATCGTCAACATCGTCCAGTCCCAGCAGGTCGAGCATCTGCTTCAGGGTGTCGCAGGCCGTCGAGAACCGGGTATCGCGGTGCCCGATGCTGTTGGGAACGCGGCACGATGCCCCGGCTACGGCCGTGGGTTGCTCCTCCATTTTGAGCCCGAGGCCGCTGAACTCGGTGCCGCAGTGGGCACAGCGGTACCACGACGGTGGCCCCAACGGCAGGACGCAACCCTTGATGAAGCCGCGCGGGTCCGGCCCCGCTGGCATGCCCCAGACACAGAACTGAAGCTTCCCCTCGCTCAGGCAAACCGGGCATTGCCCTGTCTCCGAAAACGGCATGGTCACCACAACCTCGGAGTCTGTTTCCGACGTCTTGGGCCAACGAGCGGAGAGACGCTCCTGGGCGTCAGCGGCCCAGTCGTCCAACATCTCGTCCAAGCGGTCCTCGCGGAACTCCCACAACCGCCTCCCTTTGAGGTCCGAGGAGGTGGCGGCCTCAGCGATGGCACTGAGGTTGGTGGTCGTCAGCCGCTGGTAGATCAGAGCCCACAGGCGGTGCGCCAAGGTCCAGCCTCGCAACTTCACACCCTCGCGGGCGAAGGCGCTGCAAACGTCCCCGTCGGTGAAGCCCGACGTCTCCACCCGCCCCTCCAGGCCGGTCCGGTCAAACAGGACCTGGATGCGGTGCTGGCGGGCTTTCAGGGAGCCCTTGGGCCCCTCGTTGGCGTCTTCGATAAGCGCCACCCAGCAAAGGCCCCGGCCCCCATTCGGGGCATCGCCCTGCAGGGTGAAGATCGCGCGCGGAGCGTCCTGGCTTATCGACTCGATGACGGCGCCGAGGTCGACGTCTGGATCTACCACCGACCAGATCACGTGCACCACGAAAAGGGCGCGTCCTGCGCCCAGGTCATCGAGGCGGGGGCGCTGGACGACGCTTATCGTCTCAGCGAAAACGGGTGGCAACAAAGGTGTCGATGTCATCGTGGTCCTGAGGTCAAGGCCGGGATTCCTCACGGCGCATCCAAGAATCTGTTACGCGGAAGCCCAACAACTCAACACTAGCTCGAGCATCCGACAGGCACTTCTGAGCGAGCTGGACCCGCTGTTGAGCATCAACATGGAGCTCGCAAATAGCTCCGTGCGCCTACCCGAAGGATGTACGACTGGCGGCAGGCCGGTCACGGGCAGCGGGGCTCGGGATCCGCTAGCACCTCCAGTTCGCGACGTCCGACGTGACGCTCTGACCGACCGCCGCCAACGGGACGCGAGCGTGGATGGAGGGGCTGTCGTCCGGTCGCCGATGAGCCAATCCAGGAGATGACCCCAAATCGGCTACTTGTCTCACTTACGCAACATCGGAGGGCGCGGGGCCACCGTCCGCGTGGGAGGAGTCGGGCCCCCAACTGGGCGGTGTGCAGAACCTTGGCGACACGCCCTATCTGGGCGAAGTGACGCGCACGCTCATCGGCATGCCGAACATCCGGGCACTTACGATTTTGTTGATCCGACTCCGCGCCTGATCTGCCCCCCTCGTGCGCCGCATCGTCGATGGTGACCCCGTCGCACCGTAGTTTGGTCATGTTTTCGTTCCGACAGCCACCCATCAACCAGCCCAGCCATGGTGTCCGCGGACAGGATGTGTCCGCTGCCCTGGTGGTCCTGGGAACTGGGTATGTCTGGCTGCTGCTTTGGTTGGCGGCCTGGGTGGCGGCAGCAGCCTTTGGGGACCGCCGATCGCCCGTACTTTTGGCTGCTCCGCTTCTGGCGTTTACACACTTGGCGAACCCCTCAATTGCATGGGGCCAGCAGGAGCCGGGTCCGTGGCCTTATTGGGCAGTGACGGGCGCCTTTCTGCTGGTGGGTCTGTTCGCCCCGTCCGCGTTGTGGCTCGGGAAGAGGCGCGCCGGCGCACACGCGCGTGACGACCCGAGCAAGATCCGCGGTGTCGCCACCCGGCCGGAGGTCGCGCGGGTGGCTGGCCGTCGCTGGCTCCTTCACCGAGCTCGGACGCTCCGACCGTCACTGACGAATCCCGCGCCGCACGATGTCGGCTACCGATTGGGACGGTCTCGGGGTCTGGAGTGCTTCTGCTCGGTGGAGGACTCGATCGTCATCGTCGGGCCGCCGAGGTCGGGGAAGGGCTTGCACCTGGTCATCCCCAGCATCCTCGACGCGCCCGGCGCGGTGATCACCACGAGTACCCGCCCGGACAACCTGACGGCCACACTGACCGCTCGTGAGGCGACCGGCCCGGTGGTCGTCTTCGACCCCCAATGCCTGGCACCCGGCATACCGTCCGCCGCCCGGTGGTCACCGATCCGCGGCTGTGAGAACCCGCAGACAGCTCTGCTGCGGGGCAAGGCGCTGACGACTGGCGCGGCGAGCGGCACGGTGGACTCAAACTTCTGGCAGGCCTCCTCGGAGCAGGCGGTCCGCTGCCTGCTGCACGCGGCGGCGCTGGGTGGGCGCACCCCGACCGACCTGTACCGCTGGTCACTTTCCGCGGTCCAGGCTCGTGAGGCCGTGGCGATCCTCGCGACGGACCCCCGCGCTGCCCTGTCCTGGGACCAGGCCCTGGAGTCGGTCGTCTCTGCGGATCCTCGACAGCGGGACTCGGTGTGGGCCATGGTGTCCATTGCGTTCGCGGCCCTGGCGGACCCTCGCGTCCTCGCGGCGCTCTCACCGGCCGAGGGTGAGGAGTTCGACCCCGAGTCCTTCCTGCGGTACAGAGGCACGGTCTACCTGCTGGGTACCGCGACCGGCGCCGCCGCGACCGG
>JAABUR0100008105.1_pt1 | contig 12209 bp, 13 predicted proteins | sample 5560091 | NCBI WGS metagenome assembly JAABUR01 (sample SAMN10711879, study PRJNA513375) | rock metagenome | isolation source: Antarctica rocks | place: Antarctica: Victoria Land, University Valley sud
CCAGGCCCACCGGACGACGGCCGTTGCCAGCCACCGCATAGTGCGGTCTTACAAGAGCCAGCAGCGCAGTCCACGGAACGACACGCTCCATCTCGTCCAAAAACAGATCCCGCCGGCTCTTACGGCCGTACCTCTGAAACTCCGCCTGACTCGCAAACGTCCGCTGGCTCATCGCTCGTCGCCCTCAGAGATCAGATTAATCCATCAGGCTGAGGACGCAGAACTTGTGCAGAGACTTCCCTAGAAAGTGCCCTCTTGAGCCGGACGAGCCATGTTTGTGAGTAAGAAAGCCTTAATGGGGGAGGACGTTTCCTCCCTCGTTGCAGCCGCGCTAGCGTCTTCCACGACCCACCTGAGCGGGCCGTTCCCGCCCGCAACGCCCACCCTGATCAGTTCTGCGCTGCGCGCTGAGTAACGAAGACAAGCCTCGCTAAGGGGCTCTGCCCCGATCGCGCGCGTCAAGGGGTTTCCCGCAGTCTTCCGCGCTTCGCCTTGTGCAGACCTCCGCTGCGCTTCGCCCTTTCCGTTCCGCCTTCGGCTCCCTCTCCAAGGGTGGGAGATACCCCTCCCCTTGACGCTTGCTACCCCCGCCTTCGCCAGGTGGCGTTCGGCATGTACATGCCGCGTTTCAACGCGGACGTGCAGCAGCCAAACCCAAGGAGGAAGCACCCATGAACACCACCAACAGCGTTACCCCCATCAGCGAAACCCCTAAACAGCCGCAGCAACGTCAGACGACAAAAGACTTGATTGCCGCCAACGTCAACAGCCTCATCGAGCAGTTGGAGGCCGGGAAGTCGGACGCACTGACCGCTTACCTCAACACAATGAGCCGTTTTCACAACTACAGCTTCGGAAACATTCTGGAGATTGCAAGGCAGCGACCGAGCGCAACACGCGTTGCTGGCCTGTACGCATGGAACCAGCTAGGCCGGAAGGTGAAGAAAGGCGAAAAGGGCATCCGCATTCTCGCTCCCATCATCGGCTTTCGCCGTAAGAAGGACGAAGAAACCAGCCGTAGCAGCGACCCCGCCGCAATCAATAAACCCATGCTTGTTGGCTTCCGTTCGGCCTACGTCTTCGATGTCTCGCAGACCGACGGCGCGGAGCTTCCCAAGATGCGCGAAGTGTCTGGCGACGTGGGCGAGAACTTCGAGCGCATCGTTTCGTTTATCAAGAGCCAGGGCATCGAGATTTCATGGACGGAGAGCATCGCCCCCGCCCTCGGCATCAGCTACGGCGGACGCATCGCCATCTTGCCCGGACAGGATAAGGCCGAAGAGTTCAGCACTCTTGTGCATGAGTTGGCGCATTTATGTTGTGTTGAGAATTATGTTGTGTAGCGGGCTCATCGCCAGTGGACTTGCGGCTCTGAACCCTGCGTACACAACATAACTTTTAGAGGGAGCGTAGGAAGGTGAGCAGGGACGGGTCGTCCTTCCAGGGCTTGTTGGTTGTGGGCGTTGTACTGAGGGAGTTGGAGTGGGCCAGAACCTCGGCTTTACGTTCGAGGTCGACTTCGGCGTAGATGTTGGTGGTGTCGATGGAGACGTGGCCGAGCCATGCTCGGATGGTGTTGATATCGACGCCGGAGCGCAACAGATGGGTCGCGGTTGTGTGCCGGATGGTATGGGGGCTGATCGGCCTGCGCAGCAGCGATGGATGCGAAGCCGATGCGGTGCGGACATGGTTGCGAAGCATCCAGTGGATGCCGTGGCGTGTGATCGCATCGCCGAGCCGGTTGAGGAAGACGGGTTGGTCGGGCGAGCGGCTCCGCACGACTGTGATCAGCGCGTTGACGGTAGCGGGCCATAGCGGGCAGCGGCGTATCTTGCGGCCCTTGCCTCTGAGTTGCACGTCGCCAAGTTGGTTGGGACGCAGGTTAAGATCGCCGATCAACAGAGACGCCGCTTCTGAGACGCGAGCACCGGAGTTGTAGAGCAACAGCAGAAGAGCATGATCTCGCCGGCCTTGCTCGGTGCGGCGGTCCGGAGCGGCTAGGATGGCATCCATCTCGGGCTTGTCCAGGTAGGAGAGTTCGTTCCGTGTGAATCGCTTGAATGGGACGACTCGTATCTGGCCGCACCAGGCAATATGTTCGGGGCTTCGTTCGGCGATGAATCGCGCCATCGCGTGAACGGCCGCGAGACGCTGGTTGCGTGTGCGGATGGAGCATCTTCGGCCCTGTTCGAGATGATCGAGAAAGCTTCTCAGGACCTCACTCGACAGGTCCGGGACATCGAGCCGATCCACCGGCCTGTTCCGCTGAGCTGAGGCATAGGGCATCAGCAGCGTGAGCGTGTCTCGATAGCTTCGTTGCGTGTTCCTACTCAGGTTGCGTTCCTCAATCAGATGATCGAGGAGAAAACGCTTGACCCATGGGCCCAACAATCCGGACTTAGACATGAGGCACCTCCGGTCTGGCGTAGCGCTCGAAGCAGAGGCTGGCCTGTTGGAGCAGTTCGGTGGTCATGCTGAGATAGCGTTGGGTGTCCCGCAGCCGCCCATGTCCGAGATAGATCGACAGGTGGGGCAGGAGCCTCTGGACGTTCTTGCCCTCGCGATACCAGGTGACGAGGCGAACGACCGCGAAGGTATGGCGGAAGTCATGCAGCCTTGGCTGGAAGGTGGCGACGTTGGAGCGCGATACGCCTGCTTGTTCACGAAGCCGCTTGAAGACGAGTTCCGCAGTCTGACGCATGATGGGCGCTCCCTTCACGGTTCCAAGAAGCGGGGTCACCTCGGAGCGAGATCGCTGCGGCCACTGGCGTTCAATGTAGCTGCACAGGACGCCCTTAAGATCGTCGCCGACTGGAACGAAGCGGCTCTTGAAGAACTTGGTCTCACGGACGGTCAGGACACCGGTGCCGGTGTCAAAGTCGGCCAGTGTGAGACGGAGCGCTTCGCTGATGCGTAGACCCGTTCCGTAGAGAAGCAGCAGGAGTGTGCGTACCGTATGGGGTTCAAGCAGCCAGCGATAGCGATGCCGCGAATCGGCAGCATCGATCAGCCGTTCGATGTCCTGGTTGGTGTAAATGTAGGGCTGAAAGGCTTCTGGCTTCTGCGGCACGCTGAGTGGCAGAGGGCAGTTCGCACAGTAGCCACGGGCCAAGGCGTAACGATAGAACGCCTTCAGCGTGTGGTACTTCGAGAACCAGAAGGTAGTGAGCGGGCCGTTGCCTTCGAGGAACCGCAATACCGGGGCCGGCTGTATGAGATGCATCTCGCAATCACCGATAGCGTTGACGAAGGCACGGAGCCGAACCGCTTCGCCGCGAAATCCCATGCCCAGGGAACGCTTGTGCAGGATGTACTGTTCGACCGCTTGCGAGAGGATCATAGAAGACCTCCCAGGCTGATCGCAGCCACTCCGCGCAGGGCTTCGATGCTGCCTCGCATCTGGATCGGCGTAGCGGCCCGTTCGCTGTTCGCCGCGAACTCCACCAGGCCCGTAAGTGGGAAAGAACCTACTTCACGCAGCGCGGTCAGGTCGACCTTGGCGTATATCTGCGTAGCGGCCAGCGAGACATGCCCGAGGTGATCGGCGATCTCCTTGAGTGACACGCCCTCGGCTAGCAGATGCGTCGCGCAGGAATGCCGGAGCGCATGTGGGCCATAGCATGGCAGCACAAGCCCGAGCCGATGGAGGCGGTTGCGTACCATCGTGCCGAATCCTGCAGCAGTAAGGAATCGATACGGTTGAACCTGAGTCAGAAAGATCTCTCGCAGCTTGCACTTCGGTCGCACTTCGCGGAGATATCGAAGGATCGCTACCCCGACTTCACGGACGAGCGGGTAGTGCTGACTCTTGCGCTGCTTGGGACGCCGAATGCAGATGATCTCGCGCTCCCAGTCGATGTCTCCAAGTCGGAGGTGGCGCACCTCGCCGCTGCGCACGCCGTACACGGCGATAATCAACAGCATCGCGTGATCCCTGATCTCGCTCGGCGTCTTGCCTGCGCAGGCTGCAAGGAGTCGCTGGACATCGCTCCATGCCGGACCTCGCGGCAGGCCCTCCAGGCGGTAAATGCGAGGCGCATCGAGTGCTGCAAGACCAGCCCGGCACCAATGCTTCGACTCGGCATAGCGGAAGAAGTTGCGCAGCTTGGCCACGTGAAGGGCGATACTAGTCCGCTTCAACTTGCGTTGCATCAGTGACTGCAAGTAACCGGAGATATCTTCGAGAGTTACTTCTTCCAGTGGCTTCTCCTGCTGGTCGATCCAGTTCAGGAACTCACCAACGCACATCTCGTAGTGGTGAAGAGTACTTGGCGAAAGACACCGTTCCTGCCGCTGAAACAGAAGAAAGGCATCTAGCCGCGCGGCATAAGCAACTTCTGGCCGCGACTCACGCAACCTTCCAAGCACGCGAAGCAAGCCAGCCGCGTGATACACGAACTGCCGCTCGCCGACGTGACGGCATCTTGAAGAACGTTGCGTGGTCTTCGCCCATGCTGCTGCGGCAGCTTCTATAGCAACCAGAGTGATCTCTGGCTGGTCTAGTCGAAGATGGTATGCGACGGCAAGAAGTAGCTGTGCAATGTTCCGTAGCGTCTTCCATGATCGACCTTCGTCCAAAAGATGCTTCAGATAGAACTGGCGCTCAGCTGCAAACGGCGAAGAGTGGTGGCGGGCGATGGCAGCGCCTCGCCCAAATAACTGCTTGAACATGGTGGTCTCCTTGGGTAAGTCAATCCGCCCAGTATCGCCACCTTCGTCTAGTTATGTTGAGTCCAGAATCCCCAAGCCCAATGAATACGCACCCTCGCAACCGCTACACAACATAACTGCGAACACAACATAAATGGGCTTATGTAGTGCTCAACATAAGCCCACGAGATGTTGCACAAGGCCGAGCGGCGCACCACCACCACCAAGGTTGTGAAAGAGACAGAAGCCGAGGCTGTGGCCTTCGTTGTCGGCAAGGCGTTAGGGCTGGAGATGGGCAGCGCATCCGCTGATTACATCCAGCTTTACCACGGCAATGCCTCGCTTCTCGCCGAGAGCTTGGAAGTGGTGCAGCAGACCTCCGCTGTCATCCTTGCCGCGCTCGAGCCGCCGATCACCGACAGCAGCGTGAACAGCACCGAAGCCGAAAGCATCCCCGATACAGAACTCGCGAAGGTGGCCTAATGCAGACCATCCTCCAAATCATCAAGGCAGCGGGAGGCTGGTATCCCGGCCTCTCGCTCAAGATCGAAAACCTGCCCTATATGGCCCTTGTCATCGAGGGGTTGGATGAGTCCGGCCCTATGGGACTTCCCGCAATCTCAGTCTGTCACTACGGCGAACAGAATGGCGATGCGATGCGTGACCCGGAGATGTGTTTCGAGCTGAGTGCCGCAGGAGGGATGCACCTAAGCCCCTTCTACTACCGCAACGATTACATGGGCGTTGAGCAGTGGAGCCGCAACATCGTGCGCGACCACTACGTGCATCTTGTGGAACTCCACAAACAGCAAGAGCGATTCGCCAAAACATGGGACAACAACCTGCGTTTGCAGGGCTTCGTCGAAGCTTTCGAGGCACTGCAGAAGCACCACCCTTAGCGTTCCGTACCGTCGCGGAGCGGAAACCGATACAGGGCGACCGCTCCGCAAACCCTCACCCTAACCCACGCCCACAGGAGGGCACCATGCAGAACAGCAGCGAATTTCAGTACATCGCCATCGATACCATTTACGAATCATCCACGAACCCTCGCCGCACCTTCGATGAGTGCAAGCTAGGCGAGTTGGCCGAGAGCATCCGCACCAATGGCCTCATCCAGCCCATCACCGTACGCCCCAACAACAACGGCTTCGAGATCGTCGCAGGAGCCAGACGTTTCCGCGCAGCGCAGATTGCCGAAGTGTTTTCTCTCCCCGCTCGAATCGTTGAAATCAACGATACCCAGGCGCTTGAGTGGCAGTTGATTGAATTATCTACAGTCGTCAAGCGTTTTCTATCTCGTTACGCGGGGCCGCACGTCGTTTCTATGTAAACGACGTGCGGATTGTGCTTTCGGAGCAGCAACAGCAAGCCTCCCGTAGGCAGCCTCGAGTTGCTCCTTCAGTTCACGATTGCCATCCTCCAGCGTCTTGATGCGAAGCCGCAGCGTCGCTACGATCCGCTCATGCGAGAGCCGTTGACGAGATAGCGGTGTCTCGCCGGCGACAGCCGGGGAGGTGGTTCTCGCCTTCATGATCTTGTCCCGCAACGGCTTCGTCCGATAGAGCCATGCTGTCGAGACGCCGGCCCGCGCTGCGACGCTGCGGAAGTTGATGTCAACTTCCTCCGACTTCATTTGCCGGATCGCCAAGGTGGCACGCGACATCGTTTCATTGCTGCGCGATTGAGCGCTGCTCTTCAGACCTGCCAGATTCCTAACCATGATGAGCCTCCAGAGTCGTGACGATGGTGATGAGGTTTGTTCGTTTCCGCGCGTTCATTTCGCTCTGTCGCACCCATCCGTTCGCGTCCGCCTTGGCGATGACCCGCTCGGTCTCATGCAGTTCAGCGCGGTGCACCTCGAGGAAGGTGGCGTCCGTCCGGAAGTGCGCGCAGTTGAGGCACGCGTTTGGGTGAGGACATGGACCAGCCACGATTGGGATCGCGCAGTAGCCGTTCGTCAGAGCTTGAGCCAGGATGCTTCGAGTGAACCACTGCAGATCGGAGGTGTCGTTGACCCCATCCTCAGCAACCACTTTCCCAGAGACATCGATCAGCGTGCCTTTTAGATACTCCGACAGTTTGTCCTTCATGGTGGCATCGTGGATATGCGCGTAGCGACTCGTCATCTCAGGACCCTTGTGGCCGAGGTATCGCTGGATGATGTGGTGAGGAACTCCGAGATTGACCATACGGGTCCCAACGGTGTGACGGAACTGGTGCGCCTGAAAGCGGAAGAGCTTGCCGTCCGCGCCGCGGATGTCGTGATCGTAGGCAAGACGGTTGATCCTATGAGCGAAGCTGGCCTGCTTGAGAGCTCCTCCCTTCGAGTTTGGGAAGAGGAGCGCCGACTCTATCCTGCCGGCGCGCACTTCGGCCTGTTGTTCCTGCACAAGGCTCGCGATTACGGTCGACACGGGAATCGCGTTCTCCCGTCGAACTTTTCCTTGTAAGTAGCGCAGATAGTGAACGCCGCGAGCATCCTGCGTGAGACAGTCGACAGGAAGTTCCAGGAGTTCGCTGATTCTCATACCGCACTCCTGAAGGATCAGGATCATGCGCCGCCACGGAGTGCTGAGATCGTCAAGATGGCGGTTCAGTTCATCCAGAACCGCCGAAGGCAGGTAGCGTGGCTGTGGCTTGGGAGGCTGGGGCACCTCCTCGTCATAGATCAACCGTTCGGGCCCAACGGGAAGCCATCCCTCACGGTGCGACATCTCCAGGAAGTTTCTCAGATTGAGTACATTGTTCTTCGCGGCTCCAGAGCGCACTCTTTTCTGCAGATAGTTGAGGTAGTCGAGCAGCAGTCTGCGTGTGATGTTCTTTGCCGTGGATCGAGGCTTCACCTCTGCCAGGAAGTCCGAGAAGCACGCAAGCGACTGCACCCGAGTCCGGCAGGTGCTTGCGGAGTAGAGCGGCACACAGTACTTCAGGTAGAGTTTCGCCGCGTCTCGCAGCCACTCCTGTCGAACGATGAGGAAGCCCAGCCTGACATTGGTTCGCGATAGGTTTGCCGTTGCGCCCATCAGCTTCAGATCCCACACATCTTTCTCATGCGCCGGACGCAGATCGTAAGCCTGTGCGAGCACGATCGAAGCCTGCCGCAACAAGCTGATGTAGCCGCTATCGCGAGCGGTGATGCTTGGCTGCTGGTTCCGATTCATCCTGTTGGTAGTGCCGGGTTTATACATCCCCAAGTCCGTAAGGTACTTGCGATAGAGCGCCTGCCACTCCGGGAAGCTGAGACACATCAGAGACGCTGGCAAGTCATTCAGGCTGTTCAGCCAGCGGATCATCAGATGAACCTTCGTCAGCTCCTGAGTGCTCCGCCACTCGCCACCGGAGAACTTCTTCCAGCACACATACTTCAACTCGCCATTGATCGTCGCCGATTTGCAGTTGAACCTCAGACGGCGCTGACAGGCATTCGGAGAGAGCGTTCCAGCGGGACTGTGATGCATGTCCCACAGGTCTTCGGCCCAGAAGCCCTGCAGCTCAGCGATGAGCTTGACCTGCGTCGTCCGCTTCCAGCCAGGATGGGTACTCATCGCCCACGCTCCTTTTGATAACGCTCGAACATATCGCCCATGTCTCCAGGCGACAGATGGGCATAGGTGCCGATGGTCGTCTGGATGTGCGCGTGACCCAACCGGCGCTGCACATAAGCCGCATCCCATCCAGCCCGGAGAAGGTCGGTCGCATGGGTGTGGCGGAACATGTGAGGAGTCGCCTTTAGCCCGGTCCTCTTTGATAGCTGCCGGAAGAGCTCGATCGTGGTCGCATACCGCATCGGCGCTCCAACCTGGCCGCCCCACCAGTTCACGAAGACATAGTCGTGCGAAGCTTCTCTATATTCATGAACCAGGTAGTCCGCATACAGCGCCATCGCAGGTTTCGAGACATGCACCACATAAGGTGAGCGCGACTTGGCCAGAGCGCCGTTGCTGTTCGCACGAGGCACGATGTCGATTGCACCATCGTAAGAGCGGATGTCTGCGTGACGAAGCCCGAGAGCCTGCCCGATCCGCATTCCGCTCTCATGCAGCAGGCACAAGAGAAGGCGATCCCGCAGCCGCGTACAAGCATCCAGCAGGGATTGAACCTCGACCGGCGAGAACACGCGAGGTAGACGCTTGATCGCACGGACCCTAACGACCGCGTGGCGCAAGGATTGTGTCCTGCTGATGTGGTGCAGGAACGGCTTGTAAGGACTCTTCGCGCCGAAGCGGCGCGACCTGCTGATTTCCGTCTCCACGCCCAGCCTGTCCTGATACTCGTAGAACGAACCGATGGCCGCGAGGATCAGATTGATCGTGGCATCGGAACGATGGTCTCGACCGCCTCGCGTCGTGTGTCGCACCCAGCTCACGAACTCCGCCAGTTGAGTCAGCTTCAACCTTCGCCAGTCGTGGCTGTGTTCGACCAGGAACGCCCAGAATGCCTGTAGATGATGCGCGTACGCCCTGACCGTGTTCGGCGATCTGCCCAGCCGATGAAGATAGAGCAGGTACTCGTTCAACACTGTGACTGGAAGATGCCCCCCATCCACGACGATCCAACCCAGATGTCCCGTGTCCGGCACTCTGATCTTCTGCACTCTCACCACGCTCTGCCTCCTGAGCCAGGCACGAGCCAGCATGGGCGCAGTTCGCTATGCTCACCGCGCCCATGCTGGCTAATCTACGTCATAGACAACTACAGATAACAATTCCACGACATGCGAGATTCCATCGTCGTAGACGTCATTGACAGCTTCTGAAGGACTAAAGATAAGTCGAGAACTCGCAGCGCGTCGACGTTCACCCCTACGAAGAAGCCCAAGGTTTTCAGCGGCTACTCGATATGCCCGGTTACGACGTGGCAACGCTGGTCGAGAAGTCGGGCAAGAGCGCAGCGCATGTTTACGCGCGTCTGTCCCTGCTCCAGCTTGTCCCGTCTATTGCCGACGCGTTCACCCAAGAGCGCATCACTGCATCTCACGCAAACCTGCTAGCCCGTCTCCCGCAGGAACACCAAGCCAACGCGTACGAGCAGTGCTGGCGGAAAGATTGGCAGGACAAGGAGCCGCACCTGCTCCCCGCCAAGCATCTTTCCGCGTGGATACAAACCAACCTCTACCTCTCCCTTGCGGAGGCCCCATTCGACAAGGACGACAGCACCCTCAACCCGCCTGCCGGAGCTTGCATTACTTGCCCCCGCCGCAGCGGTTTCAACACAACTCTCTTTTCCGACGTGCAGGGCGATCACTGCCTCGACGCCCCTTGCTTCCAAACGAAGGTCAACGCCCACATCGACCGCGAAGTTGCCGCCCACCCCGGCCTCATCCAGATCGAGAACGGTTATCGTAACGCCAAAGAACAGCGTCCCGGAGCCGTTCGCAGTGGCACCTTCCGTGAGGTAGAGATCGACAACAGCAACCCCGATGCAGAACCCGTCATGCCGTGCGAAGCCGCAAAGCCAGCACTCATCGTCTACGGCAAGCGCGTAGGCACCACCATAACCGTTTGCACAGAAAACAACTGCCCGGTACACGACCCCCGTGCAGCCGCCCGTGCAGCCGATCAGCCCGCCCCTGTCATGGCACCCGCGCCCGAAGTCGAGACAGAAGAACAAGCAGAGGAACGCCGCCAGCAGTATGAAGCCCAACGTAAGGCCCACGAAGAGGAGGAAGAACGGAGAGCAGAGGAGCGCCAGCAGCAGTTCGAGCGGGAGCAGAAGGAGATGGAGGCAGAAGCCGCCAAGCGCGACAAACTCCGCAAGAAGCGGGAAACCACCTTCGAGCGCATCGTTGCCGAGGCCCCGCCCGTCTTCACCTCTGCACAGTTGCGCGTCATCCTTCGCGCCCTCATCAACCTTGACCCCTACACCTTCGCCGATGACCTTACCACGGATATCAGCGAGGACTCCGACAACGACCAACGCAGCGCCGAGGAGGTTCTGCTTGCCGTTATCGAAAGCACCGGCGACGACAAGCTCACCAACTTCACCGTTCGTCTGGCTTTGGCAGGGCATCGCGGGATTCCGCGCGAAAGCGAGTTCGATTTCCTCGCCGAAGCTGAGGCCGCTTTCCTCACACCCAAACCGATGAAGAGTGCCGCCAGAAGGAAGGAGCCGAAGCCCATCAAGACGACCGCGAAGAAAGCAAAAGGTGAGCCCGTCGAGAAAGCGATCGCAGCCTAAATCGAAAGGCGGGAGCCGGAATCAGGCTCCCGCCGCTTCACCTTCACGCCATAGATCGAGGCCGGACATGGACAGGCCAGAAGCCACAATCCGCAAGCTACTCGCCGCACTACCCGCGCCCGGCTACGACCTCGGCATCCTCGGCGCCAAAGGCATGCACCGCCTTGAGGCTCTACCAGCGAACCGCATACTGCGGATGCTCTCGAATCTCAAATATCGCAACGCCAATGGCGCGCACATCTATATCCGGCCTACGGGTGAAAGCTGCTACACACTGCTTGACGACCTTACCCCGGCCAGCATTTATGGTCTGAGAGCTGCGGGGTACGCCCCCGCAGCCGTTATTGAGACAAGCCCCGGCAGCTTCCAGGCTTGGCTCAGGCATCTGCGGCCATTGTCGAAAGCACTTGGAACAATCGCTGCGAAGACACTAGCGGAGCAATTCGGGGCAGACCGCAGCGCAGCCGACTGGCGCAGGTTTGGCCGCGCCCCAGGCTTCACTAACCGCAAGCCGCAGCACCGAAACGCTCAAGGCCTCTATCCATTTGCCCTGCTACAGTGGCATCGTGGACAGGTCTTCGACGCCACAGAGACCTTCTACGCGAAACTTGACTTTCTCCAAAAGCAAACGGATCAGGAGCGCACCGCCGCAAGGCATCGCTTTGTAGCATGTGCTTCGCCGTCTCCCGCGTCACTTACGCTTTCGCGTTTCCGTCTCTTACCGCGCTATCAAGGCCGGCCCGCCGCCGCCGATATAGCGTTTTGCATTGCCGCTTGCGCCCGAGGGTGGTCCAAACCAGAAATTGCAGCTGCTCTCTCGAACGACTATCTTTCTCGTGACCAAAATGACTCCCGCCGATCTGCTTACATCCATCGGACCTACTCAAAGGCATTGCGCTGGGTTTCGTAGGAAAGACTGATGCACACAGCCCCTCTTACTTTTCGACGGCGTTCGGCCCCGTTCGCTTCGCTGGCGCCGAACGCCGTGAATGCCCCTCGGGCGGCATCAACGCTGCGCGCGGCAGGAAGACGTTCCCCCTTCCTGCACCATCCCCCTTGCTGGTAGCACTTTCTTCTTACAATTCACTGAGGAACGCCCCAAGACGACGACCGTGCGAAACGATTTGATCTGCAATCGGTTTTCGCTCTCTGTGATAGCTCCTTAGGGCTTCGTCAGGTTCCGCAAACCGCAAAAGGTTATTCCTAAGGGACATCGCATCGCCAGCTGCCTTCGAGACGCCCATCGCCGTGTGAGGTCGGACGATACAGGCAGCGTCTCCTTAGAATCTGTCTAAAAACTAAGTAAGCCGTCGCAGCAGCAGATGTGCGAAGGCGATATGGATCATGGTTTCCGCTGAGGTATGGCGCAGCTCATAGTC
>JAABUR0100008106.1_pt1 | contig 12207 bp, 5 predicted proteins | sample 5560091 | NCBI WGS metagenome assembly JAABUR01 (sample SAMN10711879, study PRJNA513375) | rock metagenome | isolation source: Antarctica rocks | place: Antarctica: Victoria Land, University Valley sud
GACCGCGAACAGCCCATGCTCGGCGTGCAGATCCAGACGCGCGACCTGAGGTTCGACTTCCCGTTCGCCGTCACCATCGACTCGGGTTCGGTGGGGGGGCCGTCCGCCGGCCTCGCCTTCACCCTGGCCCTGCTCGATCGGCTGACCCCTGGGAGCCTCACCGGCGGCCACCGCGTGGCCGTCACCGGCGAGATCGGCCCCGCCGGCCAGGTCCTCGACGTGGGGGGTGTGGCCCAGAAGGCGGTGGCGGCCCGCGAGGCGGGGGCCGAGCTGTTCCTCGTGCCGGCGGCCGAGGTGGCCGAGGCCCGGGCCCACGCCGGCGCCATGACCGTGGCCAGGGTCACTACGCTCGATGACGCGCTGAAGGCCCTGAGCCGGCTCGGTGGCAACGCGCTGGCACTCGGCCGGCCAGGGGCCGACCGACCCGGGGCCTGATCGTCCTCACTGGCCTGACGGGAAGGGAGAGCCGGCGGAGGTCGCACCTGCTCGACCCCGCCGCACGGGCATGTCCACTGCCGCCACCCAGCTGCAGTTCGCCGCTGAGTTCACGCTGTTTCTAGTGGCGGTGGCAGGCCTCGGCCTCGCCATCCGCCCCCGGCTGGTGAGCACGGCCGCCGCCGCCCGGGCCCTGCTGGGCGCCGGGTTCCTCACCATCGGCCTCAGCGCCTTCCTCCGGGGCTCCCTGACCATCGATCGGATGGACCACCGGGGCGAGCTCAGCCTCCTCCGGGTGGCCGGCGCCGCCCTGGTGGCCTGCGGCTGCCTGCGGTGGGCGGCCGACCGGGTCTCCCGCATCGTCCTGTTGGCGGGGTTGTCGACGGTGGTCGTGGCCGGCGCCTTGGAGGGACGGGCGTCCAGCACAGTGGTCGACGTCGTGCTCGTGGTCGGTGCGCTCGGCACGGGGGCGGCGCTGGTGGTGGCCGGACGCCGTTCCATCCCCGTGCGCATCGGCACCAGCGCCGCCGGGCTCCTGCTGGTCGTGGTGCTGGCGGTCTCGCTGGCCCTGTCGGTGGTGTTGACGAGGAACGTCGAGCGTGAGGCGCTCCGTCGCTACGGGAGCCGCACCGCCGACGAAGCCGAGGCGGCTTCCGCCGCCGCCCGCGGGTCGCTCACCGCGGCCCGCCTGGTGGGCGGCGCCATGGCCGGCCGCTTGCCGGCGGATCTGGCCGTGTTCTCGACGAGGAGCTCGTCGCCGGCGGCCCGGGCCGGTGCCCGCGCCCGGCTCGACGCCGCCCTGATCACCCTCACCGGCGACCAGGCGTTCGCCATCGACGACCCGGTCCTCTACGTCAGCCCCACGGGCGTGGCCGAAGCCGCCGCCCCGCGCTCCATCCAGAACGCCACCCGCCTGGCCCTCGCCGGCAACGAGGTCGTGGGCGACGCCCGCGCCAACCAGGGGCCCCGCCAGGCCGTCACCGTGGTGGCGGGCCAGGCCTACGCGGTGGCGGCGGTGCCTGTGTTCGTCCGCTCGGGCGAGGATGCCCGAAGGTTCACCGGGGTGGTGGTGGTGGCCACCGATCTCGACGACACCTACCTCCGGGTGCGGGGCACCGGCGGCGAGCCCCTGTCGTTCGCGCTGGTGACGGCGAGCGCGGTGCTGGCCCGGTCCGGCGTCCAGCCGCCGGTCCCGACCCTGCTCGGGTTCGGGCGCCGGGTGGTCGACGGTGGGGAGCGGCCCTCGGGCACCGTCGGAGACCGCTTCGTGGTGGCGCGACCGGTGGGCGGGGAGGGGTTGGTCCCGGAGATGGCCCTGGTGACGTCCGTGCCCACATCGACCGTGGCCGACACCAGGGAGGCGTTGTTCCGCACCCTCTTCCTCGTCGCCCTCGGTGCCGCCCTGGTGGCCGTTGCCCTGGCCGTGTTCGTGGGCGAGCGCATCGGTGGTGGCGTGCGCCGCCTGACCGCCGCCGCGGAGCGCATCCGGGGAGGCGATCTCGACACTGGCGCCGCCGTCGAGCGCCAGGACGAGCTCGGTGTGCTCGGTGCGACGTTCGACTCGATGGCCGGATCGATCCGCTCGATGACCGGAGACCTGCGTCGCGCCGCCGACGACGAAGCCCGCCTCCGCGGCCGGCTGCAGACCGTCGTCGGCGGCATGGGCGAGGCGGTGGTTGCGTGCGACCGGAGCGGCCTGGTCACCGACTGCAACCCGGCCGCCGAGGAGCTGCTCGGGCTGTCGGCCAGGGAGGCGGTGGGCAGGCCCCTCGGCGCCGTGGTGCGCTTCGTCGCCGCTGACGGAGACGACCCGATCCCCTTCGGCCTACCGGAGGAGGAGGGGGAGGGGACGCGGAGCGGGGAGGGCGTGGTCACCGCCACCGGCACGGTGGTGGGGGGTGACGGCCGGGCCGTCCCGGTGGTGGTGACCGCCGCCGCACTGCGGGATCCCGACGGTTCCCGAGCCGGCTCCGTGCTCGTGCTGCGCGACGTCCGCCGGGAGCAGGAGGTCGAGCGCATGAAGACCGAGTTCCTGGCCAACATCAGCCACGAGCTGCGCACCCCGCTCACGCCCATCAAGGGCTACGCCGGGGTGATGCGTCGCCGGGAGGTCAGCGCCGAGCAGGCGTCGGCCTTCGCCGGCGAGATCAGCGCAGGGGTCGACCAGCTCGAGCGGGTCATCGCCCAGCTGGTCAACTTCGCCACCGCCGCCGCTGGCCGCCTCGACCTGCACCGTGAGCCGGTGGCCGTCCACGAGGTGGTCGACGGCGTCGTCACCCGGTGGCGGGCGCGGGTGGGCGACAGCCACCGCATCGCCCGGCGGGTGCGGTTCCACCTGCCGCCGGTGCAGGTCGACCGGCCGCACCTCGACCAAGCGCTCGACGAGCTGGTGGACAACGCCGTGAAGTACTCCCCCGAGGGTGGTCGCATCACCGTCGTGGCCGAGGCCGGGCCGTCGGCGCCGGTCCCGGACGGTCCGAGCAACGGCTCGGTCCCGGCCACGGTGCGCATCTCGGTGGTGGACCGCGGGGTGGGGGTCGACCCTGAGCGCCTGGGGTCCCTCGTGACCGAGTTCGCGCAGGGCGACGGGTCGGCCACCCGCCGTTTTGGCGGGCTGGGGCTGGGTCTGGCCTTCGCCGACCGGGTGGTCCGCGCCCATGGCGGCACGCTGAGCTGCGAGTCGAAGCCCGGTTCCGGGGCCAGGTTCTATATCGTTCTCCCTGTGGAACCCGCCGTAGGTTCCGACAGGGAAGGGTGATGAAGTTCCTCCGTCGAGCCTGGCCGGTGCCCGCCCTCGTCGTCGTGGCCGTTCTGGCCGTCCTCCTGCCCTCGTGGGGAGACGGTGGGCCGGGGCCGGGCGAGGCCGACGTCTCGATGTCGGGCACCGCCGTGGTCCACCGCCGGGACGGGTCGTCGGATCGGGTCGATGGCCGCACCACGCTGCGCCGGGGCGACACCATCGAGGTCACCTCCGGCCGGGCCACCTTCGAGCTGGCCGGCGGCGTCGGGCTCGAGGGTCGGGCGGGGAGCGCCGGCCGCCACCGCCGCGGCACGACCGTGCGGATGGGAGCTGTGCCGTCACTCGAGGCCGGGCGCCTCCTCGTCACCGCCGAGCACCGAGCGCGGATCTCCTCGGCCGGCACCACCGTGTCCCTGGCCGCGGTCGGCGACGAGCCCGCCGCGCTGAAGGCGTCGCGGGCGGTCGGCCTCAGCGTCGGCGTGTACCGGGGCCGGTCGTCGCTCGACTCGGCCGGTGAACGTCGGAATCTCGGCGCCCTGCGCCGCATGGAGGTGGCGGCCGCCGGCGAGCTCCCGCAGGCCCCGTCGCCCCTCCGCTACCTCGCCACCGACGGGTGGGACCGCCGGTTCCTGGGCCCGGCGGTGGCCCTCGACGGCCAGCTCCGTTCGTTGCTGGCCGGGTACCGGGCGGCCAGCACGGGCGCCCCCGGCGCCTCGGTTCGCTACCTCCGGTCGGTCCTGCCCGCATTGGAGGGCGAAGCCTCGCTCGCCCGCCTGGTGAGCGGCCGCCGGGCGCCCGACGACGTGCTGGTCGGGGCGGCCATCGCCAGCCTGGGCGAGGACGGCAGCTTCGCCGACCGGTGGCGGGCGGTCTTCTCCTTCCACGACGACGGCGCCACCTGGGGCCTCGTCGCGCTCGATCAGGCGGTGCCCACCGACGACGTGGTCGACGCCCTCGTCGGGGCGTTGAACGGCACCGACTTCTCCTTCGAGAGCGCCGCCGCCCCGAGATCGTCGACCACCACCCCGGCCACCGCCCCTCCGGGGACGCCCCCTGCAAGCACCACGCTCCCTCCCACCACGGCTCCTGCCGCGCCGTCGACCACCGCCGGGGGCGGCGGCGTTGTGCCCAGCGGACCTCCGAGCAGCGGGTCGGGGTCGCCGGGCGGGACCGCCCCGCCCCCGACGGCTCCGCCCCGGACGGCCCCGCCCCGGACGGCCCCGCCCCGGACGGCCCCGCCCCGGACGGCCCCGCCCCGGACGGCCCCGCCCCCGACGGCCCCGCCCCCGACGGCCCCGCCCCCGACGGCCCCGCCCCCGACGGCCCCGCCCCCGACGGCCCCGCCCCCGACGGCCCCGCCCCCGCCCACCACCAGACCAGCACCGCCCACCACCGCCCCCCCGGTGGTCACCGCGCCTCCGGTCACGGCGCCCCCGCCAACTGATCCGATCGCAGGTCTGGTCGAAGGTGCGGGTGAGGCGGTGGGCACCGTCGTCGGCGGCGTCACCGACGTCCTCGGAGGCCTGCTCGCTCCTCCGCCACCCTCCGGGGGCTGAGTCCCCGAACCGTCCGCCCCGAGGCGCCCGCGCCGCCTTACCATCGGGCGGGATGGCTCGCGACTCGGCTGACCGCTCCGCCCACGACCCGTCCCAGATCGCCAGCCGCGGCTTCAGCACCGGGTTCCGGGGCTACGACCAGGACGAGGTGCGCTCGTTCCTCACCAGGGTCGGGGCGGCCATGGCCGCCCTGCTCGACCAGCAGGCGGCGCTGAACCTCCGGGTGCGAGAGGCCGAGGAGCGGGTCGACCGCCCCCTCCAGCTCACCGAGGACCAGCTCACCGCCGCCCTCGGCACCGAGACGGCCAGCGTGCTCCACGCCGCCCACCAGGCGGCAGCCGACATCCGGGCCAAGGCGACCGAGAACGTGGCCCGACTCGTGCGCGAGGCCGACGAGGACCGCCGGCGGGCCGAGGAGGAGAGCCGCGAGCAGCGAGCCGAAGCCGAGGCCTACGCCACCCGCACCCGGGGCGACAGCGAGGCCGAGGCGGCCCGACGGTTGACCGAGGCCGAAGCCGAAGCCGCCCGCCTGCGGGGCGAGGCCGAAGGCGAAGCCACCCGGCTGCGGGGCGAGGCCGAAGGCGAAGCCACCCGGCTGCGGGGCGAGGCCGACGCGGTGCTGGCCGTGCGGTCGGCCGAGGCCGATGAGGAGGCGGCGCGCATCGTTGCGGCCGCCGAAGAGGGGCGGGCCCAGGCCGCCCGCGACGCCGAGGGCGTGGTGGACGCGGCCCGGGAACAAGGCCGGGAGATGGTGGTCGAGGCCCAGCAGGTGCGCGAACGGGTGTTGAAGGACCTCGGCCATCGCCGCCGGGTCGCCCGCCAGCAGCTCGAGCAGCTGCGCGCCGCGCGCGAGCGCCTGCTCGAGGCCTACGACGTGGTGCGCCGCACCGTCGACGACGCCACCGACGAGCTCCTGGTGGCGCTCCCGGAGGCCCGGGCGGCGGCCGAGGAGGTCGTCCGGTCCGCCGGTGACGAACCCGAGGAATCCGTGACCGACCTCGAGACCGAGCTCGACCTCGTCCACCACCCGGCGGTGGAGCCGTCCGGGCCCACGAGCGGCGACACCGCCGGCCCGAGCCCCGATACCTCCGCCGGTGGGGCCGAACCGGATCCCGCCCCCGTGCCCCAGGCGGCGACCCACACCGGGAGCGAGGAGACCGAACCCGAGAGGATCGAGCCCGAGGTGGAACCGGAGCCGGCGCCCGAAGCTGAGCCGGCGGCCGAAGCTGAGCCGGCGGCCGAAGCCGAGACGGAGCCGGCGCCCGAAGCGACGTCGGAGGCCGAAGCCGAGCCGAAGCCTGAGGCCCGAGCCGAAGCGAAGCCGGAGCCGGAAGTGGAAGCTGAAGCCCAGCCGGAGCCGGTGGCCGCTGAGCCCGAAGCGGCGCCCGTGGCGGGGGTCTCACCGGAACCGGAGCCGGAGCCCGAGGTCGCGGCGGTCGAGCCTGCACCCGACCCTGCCCCGGCGGGCGACGACGAGGATGCGCCGTCGGAGGTCGACTCGATCTTCGCCCGTCTGCGGGCGGACCACGGCGGCGAGGACGCCGACAGCCACCCCGTCGTCGACGAGGCCCACCTCTCGTTGCTGGAGGCGCGGGACGGCGAGACCGACAAGATCGAGGCCCGGCTGTCCCGGCGGCTCAAGCGGGTCCTGGCCGACGAGCAGAGCACGGTGCTCGACACCGTCCGCCGGGCCAAGGTGCTGCCCGGCTTCGACGCCGTGCTCCCCGCTCCCGACGAGCACGGATCGCCCTACGCCGAGGCCGCGGTGGACGAGCTCACCGCCGCCGCCACCGCCGGCGCGGCGTTGGCCGGCGCTGCCGCCGCCGCCGCCCCCCACGTCGAGGACCTCGCCCTCGCGCTCGCGGACGAGATCACCGGCCTGCTCCGGCCGCGCCTGCAGCGGTCCTTCGAGGACGTCGACGGCGACGAGGAGGAGCTGACCAACCGGGTCCGGGCCTGCTACCGCGAGGGCAAGACCCAGCACCTGGTGGAGGCCACGCGCCACTTCGTCCTCGCTGCGTTCAGCCGTGGTCAGTTCGAGGCGCTGCCGGCCGGCACCCCCCTCCAGTGGGTCATCGACACCGGCGGCCAGCCCTGTCCCGACGCCGAGGACAACGCCCTGGCCGGCCTGGTCGTCAAGGGCGAGGCCTTTCCCACCGGGCACTCGTTGCCCCCGGCGCACCCCGGCTGCCGCTGCCTGGTGGTTCCGGCTCCTCAGTAGGCTGCCGCCCCATGCGGCCTCCCACGTCGATGCCCCGCCGCCCCCGGCGGGCCCGCCCGCCCAGCGGTCGTGGTCGCGTCGCCCTGGTCGTGGGCCTGGTGGTGGCGTTCGTGCTGGTCACCTCGCTGCGGGGGATCGCCGGGTTCTACACCGACTACCTGTGGTTCGACTCGCTCGACCTGAGCGGCGTCTGGCGGGGCATCCTCGGCGCCAAGACGGCGTTGGCGCTGCTGTTCACGGCCGTCTTCTTCGTGCTCGCGTACGCCAACCTGTTCATCGCCGACCGCGTCTCACCCCGCCTGCGCCTGGCCCCGTCGAGCCCCGAGGACGAGATGGTCGAGCGCTACCACGAGCTGGTGGGCAAGCGGGCCGGTCTCCTGCGCACCGTGGTGTCCCTGTTCCTCGCCATCGTCGCCGGCGCCAGCGCGTCGTCGCAGTGGCGGGAGTGGATCCTCTTCACCAACCGGGTGGACTTCGGGCAGAAGGACGCCACCTTCTCGACCGACATCGGCTTCTACGTGTTCCAGCTGCCGTTCCTGCGCTACGTGGCCGGGTGGCTGTTCTCGTCGCTGGTCATCATCACGCTGGCCACGCTGGTGGCCCACTACCTGAACGGCGGGATCCGGGTGCAGACCTCGGGTGAGCGGGTGACGGCCCAGGTGAAGGCCCACCTGTCGGTGCTGCTCGGGCTGCTCTCGCTGGTGCGGGCCGGCCAGTACTGGTTGCAGCGCTACGAGCTGGTCTTCTCCACCCGCGGCACGGTCGACGGCGCCACCTACACCGACGTCAACGTGCAGCTCACCGTCATCTACCTCCTCATCATCATCTCGCTGACCGCGCTCGTGCTGTTCATGGTGAACATCCGCCGGCGGGGCTGGGTGCTGCCGGTGCTGGCCGTCGGGCTGTGGGCATTCGTCGCCCTCCTCGCCGGCGAGGCCGTGCCCGCGTTCGTGCAGCGCTTCCGGGTCCAGCCCGACGAGCCGGCCAAGGAGGCGCCGTACATCCGCCACAACATCGCAGCTACGCGCGATGGCATGGGCCTGGCCGAGGTGGGCCTCGAGCCGTTCGCCGCCGAGGGAGAGCTGAGCTCGGCCGACCTCACCCGCAACGCCGACCTGGTGCGCAACATCCGGCTGTGGGACCCCAAGGTCGTGGTGCGGGCGTTGCAGCGCTCCCAGGGCGAGGGCCTGCGGGACTATTACTCGATCAACGACGTCGACGTGGACCGCTACACGATCGACGGCCGGACGACGCAGGTGAACATCGCCGTCCGGGACCTCTCCAGCGACGGTGTGCCCCAGAAGTCCTGGGTGGCGCAGCGGCTCACCTACACCCACGGGTACGGCGCGGTGGTGTCCCCGGCAAACGCCACCACCGCCGGCGGCCAACCGGTGCTCGACGTGCGGGACGTGCCGGTGAAGGCCAGCGAGAGCGCACCCGAGATCTCCCAACCGCGGGTGTACATCGGCGAGGGGCAGTCGGGCTACGCCATCGTGAACACGAGCGTGCGGGAGTTCGACTACCAGGACGACTCAGGTGGCACCAAGGTCACCCGCTACTCGGGAGCCGACGGGGTTCCGCTCGACTCCTTCGTGCGCAAGGCCGCCTTCGCACTTCGCTTCGGCGACATCAACCCGGTGATCTCGGGCAACGTGAAGGCCGGTTCGCGCTTGATCATGCAGCGCGACGTGCGTGAGCGCGTGCAGACGGTGGCGCCGTTCCTCAGCTACGACAGCGACCCCTACCCGGTGCTGGTGGGCGGGCGCATCGTGTGGGTGATCGACGCCTACACCACCACCGACCACTTCCCGAACGCCCAGCGGGCCGACACCGTCGACGTGCCCGCCGACAGCGGGCTCGCAGGCAGCTTCAACTACGTGCGCAACTCGGTGAAGGCCACCGTGGACGCTTACGACGGCACCATCCGGTTGTATGTGGTGGACGACTCGGACCCCCTCGTGCGGGCCTACGCCAAGGCGTTCCCCGAGCTGTTCACCGACGGCGACGAGGTGCCCGCCGACCTGCGGGCCCACTTCCGCTACCCCGAGGACCTGTTCCGGGTGCAGACCACGATGTGGGGCCGCTACCACCTGTCCGATCCGCAGGACTTCTACAGCCGGACCGACGAGTGGAACGTCGCCCCCGACCCCGAGCTCCGGCCCGACGCCGCCGCCGTCGGGGTGGCCACCACGGTGGCGAACGCGTCGACCAACGTGAGCAACCAGTTCGCCGACCGGGTCGACCCGTACTACATGCAGCTCCGGCTGCCGGGCGAGGAGAAGGAGTCGTTCACCCTCCTGCGCCCGTTCGTGGCGGCGTCGCGCAGCAACCGAACGCGCACGCTCACCGCCTTCCTCGTGGCCAAGAGCGACCCGGGGAGCTACGGCAAGCTCCTCAGCTACCGGACGCCGTCGAGCCGGCCGCCGGCGGGCCCCCAGGACGTGGTCAACGCCATCAACTCGAACTCTGCCGTATCCAAGGATGTCACCCTGCTTTGCCAGCAGCAGTCCAAGTGCTCAACGACCAACCTGCTGGTGATCCCGATCGAGCAGTCGTTGCTGTACGTGCGGCCTTTGTACGTCGAGTCCGAGTCTGAGAACTCGGTGCCCCAACTCGAGAAGGTGATCGTCGCCTTCCAGACCGGCGGCACCATCGAGGTCGGCCTCGGTGACACCCTGAACGACGCCCTCGAGTCCCTGTTCGGCGCCGGTTCGGGCCAGGAACCGGACCCCACCGAGCCGACCGAGCCGGGCCAGCCGACCGAACCGGACCCGCCGTCGGCTGACACCGCCCAGCTGGCGGCCGACATCGTGGCCGCCTTCGACGCCGCCGACGCCGCCTACAAGCGGGGCGACCCCGTGGAGGCCGCCACCCAACTGAAGGAAGCCGAGCGCCTCAGCCGCGAGCTCGAGCGCCGCCTCGGGAGCGGTTCCGGCGGTGGGCCCGACGGCGGCTCCGGGTCGGGTTCGACGACGACCACCACCCCCACCACCGGCCCGCCTTCCACCGGTCCGCCGACCACCGCCCCGCCCGCGACGACGGCGCCCACCACGGCTCCACCCACCACGAAGGCGGAAGCCTGAGCGGGGTCGGCCAGCCGGAGAACGAGGACTTCACGGCGCGCATCGCCGCCGCGTACTCGACCTCGGGCCCGTCGGTGGAGCTGGGGCGAGGCGTCCACGACGATGTTCTGGACCCGGACGCGGTCGTGCGCATACCGGCGGCGATGTGCAACCGGCACGGGCTGATCGCCGGAGCCACCGGCACGGGCAAGACCAGGACGCTGCAGCTCCTGGCCGAGCAGCTCTCGGCCATGGGGGTCCCGGTGTTCCTGTCCGACATCAAGGGTGACCTGAGTGGGATGAGTCGGCCGGCCGAGCCCGATGAGCGGGTCCAGGCGCGGATCGATGAGCTCGGCCTGTCGTGGGCGCCCCAAGGCCACCCACTGGAGTACCTGGCGCTCGGCGGGATCGGTCCCGGTGTTCCGGTGCGGGCGACGGTGGCGTCGTTCGGGGCGCAGCTTCTGGCCAAGGTGCTCCGGGCCAATGCCACCCAGTCCTCATCGCTTTCGCTGGTGTTCCGCTACGCCGCGCAGGCGGGGCTGGAGCTGGTCGACCTCGCCGACCTCAGGGCGGTCCTCGTGCACCTCACCAGCGATGAGGGGAAGGCCGAGCTGAAGGCGGTCGGCGGGCTGTCATCGGCGACCGCCGGCGTCCTGCTCCGGTCGGTGTCGGAGCTGCAGCAACAGGGCGCCGACCCGTTCTTCGGCGAACCGGAGCTCGACGTGGCCGACCTCCTGAGGGTGGACGGCGACGGCCACGGCATCATCAGCGCCCTCGAGCTCGCCGCCGTGCAGCACCAGCCGCAGCTGTTCTCCACGTTCCTCCTCTGGCTCCTCACCCGGCTGCACGCGTCGCTTCCCGAGGTCGGCGATCTGGACAAGCCCAGGCTCGTCTTCTTCTTCGACGAGGCCCACCTCGTCTTCGACGATGCCTCCGAGGCGCTCCTCGACCAGATCGCGCAGACCGTTCGCCTCATCCGGTCGAAGGGGGTGGGGGTCTTCTTCATCACCCAGCTCCCCGACGATGTGCCCGACGAGGTCCTGGCGCAGCTCGGAAACCGGGTGCAGCACGCGCTGAGGGCCTTCACGCCTCGCGACGCCAAGGCCCTGAAGGCGGCGGTGACCACGTTCCCGAACACGAGCGACTACGACCTCGAGGAGGACCTCACCCGGCTGGCGATCGGCGAGGCGATGGTGACGATCCTGTCCGAACGGGGGGCGCCGACCCCTGTCGTGTGGACGAGGATGCGCCCACCCACGTCGGTGATGACCGCTCTCGCCGCCGAGGAGATCGACACCGCGGCCCGAGCCTCCTCGCTGTGGGCCAGGTACGCCGTGGCGCTCCAGCGACCCTCAGCCGCCGAGAGCCTCGAGTCCCGTAAGCCGGCCGAACCCGGCCCGACCGAGCGCTCGCCGCGTGCCGAGCGGCCGAAGCGACCCTCGAAGCGCCGGCCGAGCCGTGGCCGGAGCGGGAACAACGCAGTGGTCGACTACCTCAAGAGCCGCGAGGGGCGCCAGCTCATCACCCGGGCCGGTCGAGGGATCCTCGACCTCCTGAAGAAGCGCCGCTGAGAGGGCTGCGCAGGGTTGGCGGCTGGTGACGCCATTGCTAGGGTGATGTCCACGCCGCGGGGTGGAGCAGTCTGGTAGCTCGTCGGGCTCATAACCCGAAGGTCGCAGGTTCAAATCCTGCCCCCGCCACCATCGAACATGCAGGTCAGAGCCGGTGCGAGAGCACCGGCTCTCTGCGTTTCGCGCTGGGATCTGCGGCTGATCAAACATTGGTCAAACATGGAACGCCGGTTGACAAGCACTTGACCATGCATGCGATTGGCGGATGGCCGTCGGACGGCACTCAGTTGGCACGCGAGCCCGGCTGTCAGCGCACGCTTCCGCGCTCGTCAAGGCTCTTCGTGCGCGGGACGTGGCCCGCTTGGACGAAGTTGCTGCCGAGACAAGGCGCATCGTGCTGCCCGGGGCAAGTAGCGACTACGCCCGCGGCGTGGCGGATGCGCTCATGGCCGTCGCCGAGGCTGGCGGTTCCCACAGTTCTCCACGTCGCGTCGATGTCAACGGCCATGTCGTGGTCTCCGCTGGTGGCCATGTAGAAGTCCCCACCCTTGCTGAGCTGTGGAACTTGTCCTCCAGGAGGGCCGTAGAGGCTCTCGGGGGAAGACGGGATGGGGTGAGGGTG